>Ga0207864_1002724_pt1 | contig 16078 bp, 13 predicted proteins | sample HigsolmetaAR202D_FD_184834 | JGI IMG/M metagenome (GOLD analysis project Ga0207864, IMG submission 184834) | Ionic liquid and high solid enriched microbial communities from the Joint BioEnergy Institute, USA - AR20-2-D (SPAdes) (version 2) ...
GGGCTTGGGGCTCGGGGATCGGCTGCCGGGTGTCAGGTGTCCGGGGTCAGGGGTCAGGGCTCAGGGCTCAGGGCTCAGGGCCCAGGCGAAACAAAAAAGAGAACGGCCGCCCGAACTGCGACGACCGTCCTCTCCAGCGCGGCGCTCTCCCCGGAGTTCCCGTTCACCGCGCTGCCGTTTTGTGCCCCGCGTATTGGGCACGACGCGTGCCGCGCGGTGCCGGTTTCGTAAACGATTGCGACGTCGTTTCTTGCATCGACCGGCAGTTCGCCGGACGGCGCGAAAAAGCGGAAAAGTTGGCGCGGACTTGGTATTTCTTTCTCAACCGTGCTAGGTTGTGGCGCTCGATCCGGCGGACGTCCGACGCATCGGTCCCCCGGCACACACGCCTTCGGCCGGCGAGTGGAGGCCTTCGGCCGCGGGTGACCCCTGCGGGGCGGGTGGGGGCGCTGCGCAGCGGGTGGGGTGCTGTGCGGCGGGGGTGCGCCTGCGGCGCAGGGGCTGGTCTGGATGGTCGGGCGGGGGTTGGTGCTGCACCCAAGTGCACAACCGACGGTGAACGCATGTTTCTTGTTCGATTGGGCAGCCTATAGGCCACCCAACCGCACAACGAAATCCGCCCGCCCGAGATGATCGTGCGATTCGGTGCCTATAGATGACCGAATCGATCAATCGTTCACGAAAAGGCGATGGTTGTGCGATTGGGCGCACACGGGCGGTGGCCGGGAGGGACCGGAGCTGGCGTCCGGAAGGCCGACGGATAGCACGGCCAGGGCGCCGCCGACCCGGGACCAACACGTCCTGCAGACAGAGCGCGATGGGTGGTGGGGACAGGATGTAACGTGGTTCTGGGAGCAGAGTTGCGGCCATCGAGGAGGCAGCGCCCGTCCCATCCGAACATGCAGATGCAATAGCATGTGGGGACAGAACGGGTGGTGAGCGCCCGCCGGCACGCGGCCGTCGGCCGGCCGCATGCGGTCGGCGCCCAAGCGCGCGGCCCCACCGCCCGAGTGGCTGGCCGGCGCCCGCGGTGCTCGGAGTGGAGCGGCGCTCGGAGTGGGGACGAAGGCCGCGGCTCGCGGGCGCCCGCGCCGGCTGGAGTGGAGGCGGCGGCTGGAGTGGAGACGAAGGCCGAGCCCCCCGAGCCCCCGAGCCCCCGAGCCCCCGAGCCCCGAGCCCCGAGCCCTGACACCTGACACCCAACACCCACCCCCGAACCCACACCAACTTCCACTGTATAACTCCCCACCATGACCCGACTTACCGCCGCCACTCTCCTCCTGCTCGCCGCCGCACCCCGGCTCCACGCCCAGGCGGCGCCGGTCATGACGCTCCCATCCCCTACCGACCCGACCCATTGCCCCGACGGCGTCGTGTCCGTCGTCTTCATCGACACCCATTCGATCTTCGACACGACGGACCCCACGTTCGACGGCCGTTTCGGCTGGGTGTACCGACTGGCGAACTCGCTGCACGTGCGGACGCGGACGGAGCTGATCGAGCGGGAGCTGCTGGTGCGTCCGGGGGACTGCTTCGACCCGACGCGGCTCGAGGAGTCCGAGCGCCTGCTCCGCTCGTACCCGTTCCTCTCGCGCGTCGATGTCTTCGCGCTACGCCAGCCGGACGGGAACCATCACGTCGTCGTCGACACGCAGGACGAGTGGAGCACGCAGCTGGACGTGCGCGTCGGGTTCGAGGACGGGGTGCGGTTCGAGGGCGCGCGGCTCCGGGAACTGAACCTGCTCGGCACGGGTCGCACGCTGGAGTTCTTCTACCTGGAGCGCGACGCGAATCAGGAGTACGGGGTCGGGTATGCGACGCCGCAGCTGTTCCGCACGCGCTGGGACATGGCGATCGCGGCGGGCCGCACGCGGGCCGGCAGCTTCGTCCGTCAGTCCATCGCCTACCCGTTCGTGGGGGAAGCGGGTCGGTGGGCGGCGCGCCAGGCGCTACGCCGCCAGGACCGCTACTTCGACTATGCGCGGACCGACCCCGGCGACGACCACTTGCTCCTCCCGGTCCGCGAGAATGTCGTCGAACTGGCCGTCGTCACGCGCTCGGGCGAGGTCGGCCGTCTGACTACCTTCGGCGCGGCGCTGGGCTACACCGGGCTCTCCTACCCGGGCGGCGCGGCGATCGTGGAGCCGCTCGCCGCGTCCCTCGACGGGGCGGGCAACCCGGACACGGCGGCCCTGGCCGCGATCCGTCGCCAGATGAGCGACGTCGACGCGTTGCGGCTCACCCTGCTCCTCGGGCGCCGCTGGATCTCGTGGGTCAAGCGGCGAGGCTTCGACAGCATGCGCGGCGCGCAGGACATCGCGCTCGGCTCCGAGTTCGAGCTGGCGCTGGGCGCGTCGCTGCCGACCGGCGCCGGCGAGGCCAAGCCCGGCATCATCGCGGGACTCTCCTTCTATGGCGCCCAGGAACTCGGCGCGTTCCTCGTCGCCTCCACGATGCGCCTCGACGGCCGGCTCGAGAGGGAGGCCGTCGGCGTCCGCCGACGCTGGCAGGACCTGTACGCCGCGGGCGAGGTCCTGGCCTACTGGCGCCCCGTCTCGCTCGGCCGCCACACCTTCGTGATCCGCGGCTCCGGCATCGGCGGGTTCGAGACCCACACGCCGTTCCAGCTCACCCTCGGCGGCGACGCGGGTGTGCGCGGCTTCGACCGGTACCGCTTCCCCGGCGGCCGGCGCCTGCTCTTCTCCCTCGAGGACCGCGTCTATTTCGGCTGGCCGTTCGACGACGTGCTGGACCTGGGCGGCACGCTCTTCATCGACGTCGGTCGCATCTGGCCCGGCGACGCGCCGTTCGGCGTCGACTCCGGCTGGCGCGCGGCCGCCGGGTTCGGCCTGCGCGGCGCGTTCCCGGCCGGCGGCCGGACCACCTACCGCGTCGACCTGGCGTGGCCGCTCACCCACGGAGCAAGCTGGCGCGACGTCCGGCTGGTCCTCTCGATCGGCGAGCTGCTCGGCCTGTCCCGGGCCGCGCGAGAGGAATCCCGGCCGACGTTCCGCCAGCTCGGTCTGACCGCCGAGCCGTTCCACTTTCCGCAATGACGGTCCGGCGCCATCTTGAGTCGCATGATCCCGAGATGGACCCGATACACGGCGCGTTGGGTCTTCCCCGTCAGCGCGCCGCCGATCCGTGACGGCGCGGTCCTGGTCGACGGCGACGGCCGCATCGCCGCCGTCGGCCCGACCGACGACGTTCCCATGCCCGACGATGCCGCTGTCGTCGACCTGGGCGACGCCGCGCTCCTCCCGGGCCTCGTCAACGTGCACGGCCACCCGGAGCTCTCGCTCCTCCGCGGCCTGCTCGACGACCTGCCGTTCCACGAGTGGATCCCGGCGCTGAACCGGACCAAACGTCGCGCCGCGCTCGACCCGGACGACTACGTGACCGCCGCCCGCTGGACGTGCGTCGAGGCGCTCGCGGCGGGGATCACGACCTTCGGCGCGACCGAGGATTCCGCCGCGGCGTTCGACGCGCTCCTCGAGTCGGGGATGCGCGGGATCGTCTTCCAGGAGGTGTTCGGCCCGGCGCCGGAGCAGGCCGATGAATCGCTCGCGGGGCTGCACCGGAAGGTCGACGCGCTGCGTCGCCGTGAGACCGACCTCGTCCGCATCGGCGTCTCGCCTCACGCGCCCTACACCGTCTCCGACGAGCTCTTCCGCCGGACCGCCGAGTACGCGCTCGCCGAAGGGCTGCCGGTCGCGATCCACGCGGCGGAGGGCGAGGCCGAGGAGAGGCTGGTCCGGGAGGGCGAAGGCCCGTTCGCGGCAGGGCTCCGCGCCCGCGGGATCGCCACGCCGCCGCGCGGCCGCTCGACGATCGAGCTGCTCGACCGGCTCGGCGTGCTCCGGGCCCGCCCGCTCCTGATCCACTGCGTCCGCGTCGATGGCGACGATCTCCGCCGCATCGCCGACGCCGGCGCGACCATCGCGCACTGCCCCGCCGCGAACGCCCGGCTCGGCCACGGCGTCGCGCCGCTCCTCGAGATGCGGGAAGCGGGGATCCCCGTCGGGCTCGGTACCGACTCGGTCGCGAGCAACAACCGCCTGGACGTGTTCGAGGAAGCCCGGCTCGCGCAGCTCTTCCAGCGCGCGCGCCACCGTTCGGCCTCGATCCTCTCCGCCGCCGAGCTGCTCCGGCTCGCCACGCTCGACGGCGCGCGCGTCCTCGGCCTCGACGACCGCGTCGGCTCGCTCGAGCCCGGGAAGGACGCAGACCTCTGCGCCGTCTCCTTCGCCGGCGCGCACATCGTGCCCGTGCACGACCCGACGTCCGCGCTCTTCCATGCCGCCCGCGCGCCGGACGTCGTGCTGACCGCCGTCCGCGGGCGCGTCCTCTACCGCGACGGCCAGGTGCTGTCGATCGACGCCGAGGCGTTGCGCCCGCGCGTCGACACACTGGCCGAGCGACTGTACCGAGCGAGGAACGACGACTGACAGCGCCGCGTGCGCCGACGACCGATGGCAGCCTCGTCCGCACACAACAGCACCGATCCGCGACACGCCGGGATCCGCCGCGTCCTCAGAATCGTCCTGGTCTTCAACGTCGCGGTCGTCGTGGCGAAGGCCGTGGCCGGGATCGCGACCGACACGCTCAGCGTCCTCGCCGAAGCGCTGCATTCCTCCGTCGACGCGCTCAACAACGTGATCGGCCTCGCCCTCGCCCGCGTCGCCGCCCGCGCGCCGGACGAGCGGCACCCCTACGGCCACGCCAAGTTCGAGACGCTCGGCGCGCTCGCCGTCGTCGCGTTCCTCTCGATTACCGTCTACGAGCTGGCAGGCGAAGCGATCGCGAGGCTGGTGCGCGGCACGGCGCGGCCCAACGCGACGCCCATCGTGTTCGTCGTCATGGCCGCCTCCGCCGCGGTCAGCTTCTTCGTCTCGCGCTACGAGGCCGGCAAGGGCCGCGAACTGCGCAGCGAGATCCTCGTCGCCGACGCGGCGCATACCCGTTCCGACATGTGGGCGTCCCTGGCCGTCATCGCGGGCCTCGGTCTCGTCTCGGCGGGGCATTCGTGGGCGGACCCGGTCGTCACCCTCGTCGTCGCCGCGATGATCGCCCACGCGGGGTGGAAGATCCTGCGCACCACGGTGCCCGTCCTGGTCGACGAGCGCGCGGTCGAGGAGAAGACGATCCGTCGCATCGCCCTGGGCACCGAGGGCGTCGACGAGTGCTACGCCGTCCGCTCCCGCGGCCGCACCGGCGACGTCTTCGTCGAGCTCACCATCGCCGTGCAGGGGACGCTGGACGTCGAGTCCGCCCATGCGATCGCCGACGAGGTCGAGCGCCGCGTGGCGAGGAGCGTCGGCGCGCGGGAAGTCCTCGTCCACGTCGAACCGGTCGGCCACGCCGACCAGGCGGCGACATGACCCGCCTGCCGCGCGTCGCGCATGCGCACGAGCTGCTGGACGCGCCGTCGCACGACCCAGCCGAGCTCGAGGAGAGTTTGCGCGACGTCGCCGCCGTGAACCGCTGGCTCGGCGGCACCCGCGCCCTGCTCCGCCACCTCGCCCCGCTCCTCGCGCCCGACCGCCCCACCACCCTCCTCGACGCCGGGACCGGCTCCGCCGACCTGCCCCGGGCCATCGTCCGCTGGGCGCGCCACCGCCGCCGCGCCGTCCGCATCACCGCGACGGATCTGCACGCGCAAACACTCGAGATCGCGCGCCGGCAGTCCGCGGACTTCCCCGAGATCTCGTTCGCCCGCGCCGACGTCCGCGCGCTCCCCTACGCCGACGGCGCGTTCGACATCACCCTGCTCTCCCTCACGCTTCACCACCTCGACCCCGACGACATCGTCGTCGCGCTCCGCGAGATCGCGCGCACGGCGCGTCGCGCGCTCCTCGTCGGCGAGCTGGAGCGCAGCCGCGCGGCGTACCTCGGCGCCCGCCTCCTCGCGGCGACCGTCTGGCGCCGCAACCGGCTCACCCGGCATGACGGTCCGATCTCCGTCCTGCGGGCCTTCACTCCCGCCGAGCTGCTGGATTTCGCCCGGCAGGCGGGGCTCCGGGGGCCGCGGGTGTACCGCCACCCGCTCTTCCGCCTCGTGCTCGTGGCGGGAGGCGGTGCGTCCGGGCCGCAAACGACCTGACGCCGGCCGCGCCTCCGGTCCCGGTGCCGGCCGCACCTCGTGACTCCACGCCGGCCGCACCTTTACACGCAGCGCCCGACACCCCCATCATTTCTCCCAGCCGCTCGGCGACGTCCTCACGGACGGCGCCGGTCCCCCGCGGCTGCCGACGGCCGCCCGACCCGTACGCGGAGGCCCCGCGTGAACGAGTGGGACGTCATCGTCGTCGGCGCCGGTCCCGCCGGATCCGCAACCGCGCGGCTCCTTGCCGCCGCGGGCCACGCGGTCCTGCTCCTCGACCGGGAGCGCTTCCCGCGCGCCAAACCCTGCGGCGACTGCCTGAGCGCCGGCGTCACGCCGCTGCTCGGCCGCCTCGGCCTCCTCGACGCCGTGCTCGCCCGACGACCCGCACGCCTGCGCGGATGGCGCATCGTCGCGCCCGGCGGCGCGTCCTTCTTCGGCGGCTTCGGTCCCGACCCGAACGACCCGTCCGAACCGGCCAGGGCCATCGCGATCCCCAGGGCGACGCTCGACCACGTGCTGCTCCAGGGGGCCATCGCCGGCGGCGCGCGGTTCCGCACGGTCCACGTGACCGGGCTGCTGCGCGATCGGGCGGGGCGCGTCACCGGCGTCACCGGCCGGGCCGTCGACGACGACGCGCCCGTCGAGCTGCGCGCGCGCCTCGTCGTAGGCGCCGACGGGCTGCGCTCCATCGTCGCGCGGCGGCTGGGGCTGGTTCGCCCGCCCGGCCGGCTGCGCAAGGCGTCACTCTCCGCCTACGTCGTCGGCATCCGCGGCGTCGACGACGTCGGCGAGATGCACCTCGCGCCGCATGCGTGCGCCGGGCTCGCGCCGATCGCCGAACGAGGGGCCGACGGCGACGTCGTCTGCAACCTCACCCTCGTCGTCGACTCCCGGACCTACGCCCGCGAGATCGCGCGCGGCGCCGAGACGTTCTACTGGGCAATGCTCCGCCGATTCCCGCGCCTCGCGGAGCGGTTGGAAGACGCGGCGATCGCCGGGCCCCGCCCACGCCTCCTCGCCTCCGGCCCGTTCGACCGCCCGACCCGCGACCTCGTGGCCGACGGCGCCGCGCTCGTGGGCGACGCCGCCGGCTACTTCGACCCGTTCACCGGCCAGGGCGTCCACACGGCGCTCGCCGGCGCCGAGATCCTCGCCGAAGAGGCCGGCGCCGCGCTCCGGGCGGGCGACGCCTCCGCACGGCGCCTCCGCCGCTACGCCCGACGCCACCGGGCGCTCGTCCGCGCGCCGCGCGCGCTGCAGCACGCGATCGAGTTCGTGATCTCGCGGCCCCAGCTCGCCGACCGCGCGATCCGCCGCCTCGCCGCCGCGCCCGATGCCGCCGGCGCGATCGTCGCGGCGACCTCGGACCTGCACCCAATGCGCGACCTGGCCGCACCGGCCGCACTCGTCGCGTTCCTCCGGGCCTCCAACCGACAGGAGTTGCCGACATGACGCTCACCGACACCAGACTCATCCGCGCGCCCGCGGACGTCTGCTTCCGCATCGCAGCCGACGTCGAACGATGGCCCGAGATCCTCGGGCACTACCGCTGGGTCCGCTTCCGCGAGAAGAGAGGATTCGGCACCGGCCGCGTCGAAATGGCCGCATGGCGCCACTTCGCCGGGCCGATCCGCTATCCGACCTGGTGGGTCTCCGAGATGCTCGTCGACGCCGACGAGCCGGCCGTCCATTACCGCCACGTCGAAGGGATCACGCGCGGCATGATCGTCAAATGGGCGTTCGAGTCGATCGCCGACGACACGACCTTCGTCGTCCTCACCCACAAATGGGACGGGCCGCCATGGCCGCTCATCGGCGGATTCGCGTGGCGGCGCGTCATCGGGCCCCACTTCGTCAGCGCCATCGCGCAGCGCACCCTCGCCGGCGTCGCCGCCGAGGCCGAACGCATGGCCGAAAAGGCCGAGAGCGCGGCCGGTGCGGCCGAACCCACCGCCCAACAGACCGAACACCCGCACGCCGGACGGGCACGATGACCGAATCGATCCGCCACCGCGTCGCCATCACTGGGATCGGGCCGATCACCGCCGTCGGCATCGGCGTCGATGGCCTCTGGGACGGGCTGCGCCGTCAGCGCTCGCCGATCCGTCGCATCACCCGCTTCGACACCTCGCCATGGCGCTCCCACATCGCCGCGGAGATCGACGACTTCGAGCCCGAGCGATACATGGACCCCCGGACCGCGCGGCGCCTCGACCGCTACTCGCAGTTCGCCATCGCCGCGACCCGCATGGCGCTCGACGACGCTCGGCTCGACCCCGGCCGGCTCGACCCCGACCGCGTCGCCGTCCAGATGGGATCCGCGCTCGGCGGCGTCGCATACGCCGAAACCCAGGTCGTCAACTTCCTGACCGGCGGCGTCCGCGCCGTCGACCCCCGCGTCGCCCTCACCACATTCGGCGGCGCCGCGAGCTGCTCCATCGCCATCGAGTTCGGCTTCACCGGACCCAACGCGACCAACTCCATGTCCTGCGCCTCCGGCACGATCGCGATCGGCGAGGCGTGGCGGCTCGTGCGCGATGGTATCGCCGACGTCGCCATCGCAGGCGGAATCGAGGCACCCCTCGCACCCCTCTCCTTCGGCGCGTTCGCCATCATCCGCGCAATGAGCACCCGCAACGACGACCCCGAACGCGCCTGCCGGCCATTCGACCGCGACCGCGACGGGTTCGTCATGGGCGAGGGCGCGTGCGTGCTCGTGCTGGAACGTCTCGACCACGCCCGCGCCCGCGGCGCCCGCATCTACGCCGAGCTCCTCGGCTACGCCACCACCAACGACGCACACCACATGACCGCGCCCCGACCCGACGGCGCGCAGGCGCTCCGCGCCATGCGCACCGCCCTCCAGCGCGCCGGCGTCGAACCCGAGCGGATCGACTTCATCAGCCCCCACGGCTCGTCGACTCCCCTCAACGACGCCACAGAGAGCGCCGCCCTCAAGGCGCTATTCGGCGAACGCGCGCGCACCATCCCCATCAGCGGCACCAAGCCCTACCACGCCCACGCGCTCGGCGCCTCCGGCGCCATCGAGGCCGCCATCGCCTGCCTCGCCTTCGAACGAGGCTGGATCCCGCCCACCCTCAACTTCGAGCAAGGCGACGACGTCTGCGACCTCGATTACGTCGCGGGGAACGGCCGCGACTTCCGACCCACCTTCTGCCTCTCGAATTCCTTCGGATTCGGTGGGATCAACGCCTGCCTCGTCCTCGGCGCCGAGGACCCCGGCGCCCGGCCGCACGGAGCCGGCGCCGCCGCGACCTGACACGAGGCGGCCACCTGACACAAGGCGCCCGCGAGCCGTCGCCCCCCACGCCACCGGCGCGAAAAAGGCCGGCCCCCACACCGAGGGGTCCGGCCTTTGCGCATGTATCCCGAGCGCCGCTCCGCCCGCCGGGCGGCAAGGCGCGGTGGCAAGAATCATGCACCATGAGGCGACCGGCCCGGGAAACATGTGACGGCCCGGGGCGGCACGCCGGCGCATGAGGACCGGCGAGTGGTTCACAAACGGAAACTCAAAGGAGGTCTCATGAACCTGCTCCTCCGGGCGGCCGCGGCCGCGGCACTCCTACTGCCGCTGGCGGTCGCGCCCGCAACGGCACAGAACTACAGGGGTGCCTGGTCGCTCTACGGCGGCGGCATCTGGTTCAGTGACTTGAACAACGACGGCGACATCGACCTGTTCGACATCGACCCGATCCTCTTCGAGGACATCTTCGGGATCGACCCGGACCTGATCGTCGTGGACGACTTCGGGTTCCTGGACCTGACTCTGGATGCGGGCTGGCTCGTCGGCACGCAGCTCGAGTACTGGTTCGGCAACGGCCGTTTCGGTCTCCGCGCGAACGGCGCGTACACCGAGCGCCCGTTCGATCTCGAGGGCGATGACAGGTTCTTCTTCTTCGACGGGATCATCGATGGCGGTTTCATCTTCGACGACAACGATGATCTGACGTTCGGGGATGTGAACGTCTGGCTGATCGACGGCGACCTGATGATCCGCATTCTGAGTCCCAAGCGGGATCGGACGTTTGCGCCGTTCGTGAGCCTGGGTCTCGGTGTCGCGATCTACAACCCCGCGGGCAACTCGGCGGTTATCATCCCGCCGGCGAACGCGGCGATCGGCGACTTCGAGTTCGTCGGCATCGACACCGTGATCGTCGATGGCGACACGATCCCCGGCGGTTTCCTCCTCCAGAGCGGGGACGGGAACAGCGAGACGAAGTTCGTGACGGCGTTCGGCCTGGGCACGGACATCCTGCCCGGCTGGCGTCTCGGGAACATCGGGATCGGGCTCCGTCTCGAGGTCGCTGACCACATCGCGTGGGATTCGCCGGCCGAGCCGCTGTTCGGCGGCGACGACTTCGACCCGGTGCACAACGTGCGCTTCACCGCCGGCATCCTGACGACGTTCGGCCGGCTGTTCGAGGAAGAGGTCGTGGCCGTGGCCCCGCCGCCGGCGCCTCCGGCGCCTCCGGCCGAGGAGGCGATCACGGTCTGCGTGATCGACCCGAACACCTACGACGTCGGGTACATCAACGCGGTGTACGTCCCGAGCCGGGGCGACACGCTGGTGACGGTCAACGGCCAGCGTACGCCGATCGCGACGGCGTATCCGGAGCGCGCGCCGCTCTACGTGTCGACCGCACGGTGGTTCACGACGGGCGCGCCGCTCACGATCGACGTGAACGGCATGGAGACCGAGTGGGTGACGTACGGCGGTGGCCGCGTCATCGACCCCAACGACCTGGCCTTCCTTGGCACGGTCGACGGGACGCCGGTCTACGCGAACGTCGACGACGTCCGCGCGATCCTCGATGACCTCGAGGGCGCTCGTCCGCACCAGCTCGAGGACCGGCTCGAGGAGATGCGGGAGATGCGCGAGGTCTTCGACGAGCTCGAGGTGATCTACGTGCCGCTCGAGACGAACTGCGTCTTCCAGCCGCTGCGTCGTGTCGAGGAGGTCCGCAAGGTCCGCGGCTGATCCTCGGCTCCTGGCACGTGGAGCGAAAGAGCCCGGCCCAACGGCCGGGCTCTCTTGCATCCGCCGCGCTTGCGCAACTTCCCGCTCCAGCACTAGCATTCGCTCTCGTGAACCACTGAGGATCGCGGCAACGGGGCCATACCGCAGCCGCCGCTGGAGGTGCAGGACGGGTGACGGCGGACCTCTATCTGACCGGACGACTCCTGGCGATCGCGTTCGCCAGCGGGCTCAACGTCTATGCGACCGTCGCCGTCCTCGGCCTCGCCTCTCGCCTCGGATGGGGGCCCACCCTGCCACCGGGCCTGCGCGGCCTCGAGGACGGCGTCGTCATCGCCAGCGCCACCCTCCTCTTCCTCGTGGAGTTCGTCCTCGACAAGGTGCCCCACGTCGATTCCCTCTGGGACGCGATCCACACCTTCATCCGCCCCATGGCCGCGGCGCTCCTCGGCTTCGCCGCCGCCGACGGGCTGCCGATCGCGATCCGGCTCGGCGTCGCCGTCCTCGCCGGCACGACCGCCCTCGCCGCCCACGGCACCAAGGCCGGCCTGCGCCTCGCCCTCAACACCGCGCCCAGGCGCTTCGCCACCCTCGCCGTGAGTCTGGGCGAGGATGCGGCCGCAATCGCCATCGCGATCACGGCGCTCGCGTTCCCCGACACCGCGCCCGCCGTCGCCGGCGTGATCCTCGCGATCCTCCTCCTCGTCGGCCCCGGCCTCTGGCGCCCCTTCGTCTTCGGGATCCGCGCCATCGCCGCCCGGATCCGCGGCTTCTTCGGCGGCTCACGCTGGCGCGAACTCGACGAGGTGCCGCGCTCGCTCCGCGCGCTCGTCGATCCCCCGGCGCTCGCGGCACCGGCGCCTCGCGCCACCCGCGCCTGCCTGTCCGCCGGCCGGCCCGTCGGCATCTTCCGCAACGGCTGGCTCGTCCAGACCGAGAACGGCACGCTGTTCCTCTACCGCTCCTTCGGCCGGCCACGCCGCCTCACGCTGCCGCCGGTCCACGAAGCCCGCATCCGCCACGGCCTCTGGGCCGACTCCGTCGATTGCCGCAGCGACCGCTTCCAGTGCACCGTCTTCCTCCTCAAAGACGGGCCGGAGCCCCACTTCGTATTCTCCGTCCCAACAACGGACCCGACATGAGCCTGGAAGAGTTCCGCAAGTTCCGCGAACGCATGAACGAGCGCATCCTCGAGGCCGACAACCTCGAGATCAAGCGCTTCTTCGCCCTCGACTCCCGCGCCTACGAGAGCGGCACGCTCCCGACTCGCACCAAGGAACTCCTCGGCCTCGTCGCCTCGCTCGTCCTCCGCTGCGACGACTGCATCACCTACCACATCATCCGCTGCGCCGAGGAGGGCGTCACCGACGAGGAGTTCTTCGAGACCTTCGCGATCGGGCTCGTCGTCGGCGGCTCGATCGTGATCCCTCACCTGCGCCGCGCCGTCGCCCGGCTCGACGAGATCCGCGCCGCGTCCGGCGGCACCCAGGCGTCGGCACCCGCGGCGACGTAGGCGCCAGCGCGGCCGTGTGCGGCTGCCCGCCCTCAACGCGCGCCACCTCCACGCCGCCGGCCCCGTCCGGGAACATCTGATCCGCTCCGGGGTATGCCCGTCCGCTGTGCGATCCCAACGCACAACAGCGTTGACATCGCTTCCCGGCTCTGTTAGGATTGACAGGCTATGATCGGTGTCGAATCGGGGAACGAGGCGCTGCCTATCTCCTGGCGGCCATTGAGGTTTCGGTTCCTCCATCCATAAGCAGCGAGCGTCGTCCGGCGATGCTTTCGCTGCTTTTTTCGTTTGTCCACCCGATCCGAGGATGTCGCGACATATGTTCCTGAATTCCCGCGCTCTGGACTCCTTTGATCAATATCTCTACGACGTAGAAAAGTATCCTCTGATCGAGGACCCCGAGGAAGAACGCGAGCTGGCGCGCCGGGCCCGGGCGGGGGACAAGGAAGCGGCGGAGCGCCTGGTGACCGCGAACCTTCGGTTCGTCATCTCCTACGTGAAGAAGTACCAGGGGCGCGGGCTGGGCCTGGCCGAGCTGGTCTGCATCGGCAACGAGGGGCTTCTCAAGGCGGTCAAGAAGTTCGATCCCGACAAGGGCGTCAAGTTCATCTCCTACGCGGTGTGGTGGATCCGGCAGACGGTGCTGCAGGCGCTGGCGGAGCAGACGCGGTCGGTGCGGATCCCGTTGAACCAGAACTCGAACCTGGTCAAGCTCTCGCGGACGGAGACGGCGCTGACGCAGCTCCTGGGTCGTACGCCGACGGACCAGGAAATCGCGGACGAGATGGACGAGCCGGTCGAGACGGTGCGGGCGCTGCGTCGGGTGGCGGCGTCGGAGCTGTCGCTGGATGCGCCGATCGACCGTGGTGACCGGGACAGCGCGTCGTTCGGCGAGCGGTTCGCGGGTGCGGAGGCGGAGGACATCGAGGAGTCGGTCGAGTCGCAGGCGCGTCGCGAGTTCCTGGACCGGATGTTCGAGAAGTACCTGACGGAGCGGGAACGCAAGATCCTGTACCTGTACTACGGTCTCGACGACGGCGAGGAGCGGACGCTGGAGGAGATCGGCTCGCTGCTGGGCGTGACGCGGGAGCGGATCCGTCAGATCCGCAATCGTGCGTTCGAGAAGCTGCGGGAGAGTCCGGACGGCGAAGCGCTGGAGACCTTCTGGAGCGCGAACTGACGGATCTCGGACGTCGCGGACCCGTCGTTGCCGTGCTGTGGACCGAGAGCCCGCCGGAGCCCGGCGGGCTCTCGCGTTCCGATCGATCGGATCGACACAGGTAGTCGGATGAGCAGGACGTCGTACCTCGGCGCGGCCGCCCTCGCCGCGATCCTGGCGGTACCCGGGCTCGGTTCGGCGCAGGAGGCGCCGGCCGGCCAGGCCGCCGAAGGGTGGAACTCACCACGCGCGCTGGAGCTGATCGAGCGGGCGCGCGAGCGGCGACATCGCCCGCAGGTCGACTCCACGCTCCGGAACTACCAGGCGACGGCGACCGGGTACGTCTACTTCTTCCTCGACCGTCAGGACACCGACGAGCGCACGCTGGTCAAGGTGGACCAGGTCGCGCTCGAGGTGTTCTGGGGCGCGCCGAACCTCACGAAGCAGCGGATCGTGGGGCTGCGCGACCGGAAGACCCTCCCGAACAACATCCACTACCACCTGGACCACCTGACCGTGGTCCAGAACGAGTTCGACGACCACATCCGCGTCGGCGACGGCGACGAGGTACGCGACGTACTGCACCCCGCGGCGCATGGCTCGGAGCAGGTCTACGACTTCCGGATCGCCGACTCGCTCTCGCTGCGCCTCGGCGGCGCGCCCGAGCCGATCCGCGTCTACGAGCTGGAGGTGCGGCCGAAGGACCCCGAGCGGCCGGCGTTCGTCGGCTCGGTCTTCGTCGACCGCGCGAGCGCGGACATCGTGCGGATGACCTTCACCTTCACGCCCGCGTCGTACGTCGACCCGCAGCTCGACTACATCCGCATCTCGCTCGACAACGGCCTGTGGGAAGGGCGGTACTGGCTCCCCAACGAGCAGCGTGTCGAGATCCGGCGCGAGCTCAGGGTGCTCGATTTCCCCGCGGGGAGCGTGATCCGCGGCACGATGCGCATCGCCGACTACCGCTTCAACCAGGAGCTGCCGCCGAACTTCTTCCGGGGCCCGCGCGTCGTTGCGGTTCCGCAACGGATGCGTGAATCGTACGCCTTCGAGGACGACCTCTTCGCCGGCCTCGAGGCCGAGGGGCTCGGCCCGCTCGTCGGAATGGCCGAACTACGCCAACGCGCCACCGAGCTGATCGGCGCGCGCCGCGCGAGCGGCCTGCCGCGCCTGCGCCTCTATCTTCCCAATGCATCGTCGCTCCTGCGCTACAACCGCGCGGAGGGCGCCTTCCTCGGCGCCGGCGGGCGCTACGCGCCCGCCGCGTCGTCCACGGTCGACGTGTTCGGCGGGTACGCATTCGGTGCCGAGCACCTCAATGCCGCGGCCGGATTCGGCACCGAGGTCGGCACGGCGACGCGGCTCCGCCTCCGGGCGGAGCGGAACGCCCTGCGCGACCTCGGCGTGCGCCCTGCGATGCCGGGCGTGCTGAATACGCTCGCCGCCGCCGTCGCGGGGAAGGATCACGTGGACCCCTACTTCGCCACGGGCGCAGGCGCGACGATCGAACGCCGGCTCGGAGGCCCGTGGAGCCTCGCCCTCGACGTCGCCTACGAGGAGCACCGGAGCGCGACGCTGGCAGCCGAGTCGACGCCGCTCGACCCCGACGCCCGGTTCCGGCCGATCCTCCCGGTCGACGAGGGCACGCTCCTCGCCGCACACACCACGCTCCGTCGCGCCGCGCCCACGGGCGGCGCCCGCGGTTGGGGCGCTTCGCTCGACATCGAGGCCGGCACCCTCGATGGCGCGTACCTCCGCCCCGTCCTCGAGACGGACGCGTACGTCCGCTCCGCGGACCGCGCCGCAGATCTGCGCGCCCGCGGCGCCGTCGGGTGGATCCTGGGCGACGCTCCCGCACAACGCCTATTCCTCTTCGGCGGGCCCGGCACGCTCCCCGGCTTTGCGTCCGCTTCGTTCGCCGGCGACCGCTTCGCACTCGCCGACATCGAGGCGTCGCACCGCCTCGTCGGCCCCTGGGTCCGGCTCCGCGCCGTCGCCGCGGCCGGCTGGGCGACGCTGCGCGACCCGGCCGCGCTCCCCGCACCCTGGACCGCCGCGCCCACGAACGGGATCCGTGCCAGCGCCGGTCTCGGCCTCGGCTTCGTCTACGACATCCTCCGCATCGATTGGGTCCGCCCGCTCGACGGCTCCGGCGGATGGAAGGCCGTGCTGTCCGTTACCCCGGGGCTGCTGGACATTCTCTGAGAGTCGCGCCCCAACGCGCCATTCCGCTGCCCCACGCGCCTCTTCAACATCCCGGCGCAACGCGACTGCCGCGGTCCGCCGCGCCGGGGGGCGCGGACA
>Ga0207864_1002725_pt1 | contig 16078 bp, 7 predicted proteins | sample HigsolmetaAR202D_FD_184834 | JGI IMG/M metagenome (GOLD analysis project Ga0207864, IMG submission 184834) | Ionic liquid and high solid enriched microbial communities from the Joint BioEnergy Institute, USA - AR20-2-D (SPAdes) (version 2) ...
GGCGCCGCACGATCTCGAAGCTCTCCTCGGCCGTGGCCGGCCGCCACGACGTCTCGACGCGGCCGATCACGTTCCGCAGCCGCGCGAGCGCCTCCCGACCACGCTGGCCGCCGACCTCGACGTCGTCCACCGACGGTCCGCCGGCGTTGGCGGCGTCCGAAGCGGGGAGGCTGATCACGAGCAGGCAGTGCTTCGACAGCTTGGCCGACTCCGTGAGGGCCTGGGCGAAGCTGAACTGGGTCTCGAAGCTCCCGCCTGGCAGGTCGTCCTCGTCGTGGAGCTGCCGGGCGTACGCGACCCACTCGTCGATGAGGATCAGACACGGGCCGTACGCGTCGAAGAGCTCGCGGAGCGCGTCACCGGGGTTGGTCGCACGCTCGTCGTCGGCGCGGATCCGCTCGTACGCCTCCTTGCCTCCGAGCTGCCACGCCAGCTCGCCCCAGAGCGTGCGGACCACGGTGCCGTCGGGCTTTGTGACCGGGTTGCCGGGCGAGATCTTGTTGCCCACGAGGACGACGCGGCGCACCGCGGGGAGCGACTCCACCCCCGCTTCCTGCAGCACTGCCTCGATTCCGACCAACTCTGTGGGCGGCGTCCCGGAGAAGAGGTGGTAGAGCGCCAGCATCGAGTGCGTCTTCCCGCCGCCGAAGTTGGTCTGGAGCTGGACGACGGGGTCGCCGCCCTTGCCGGTGAGACGCTGGATCGCGCCGACCAGCAACCGCCGGAGGCTCTCGGTGAGGTACGTGCGCCGGTAGAACTCGACCGGGTCGCGGTACTCCGGGCTCCCCTGGCCGAGGTGGACCTGCCAGAGGTCCGCCGCGAACTCGGCTTGCTGGTACCGGCCGCTCGCCACGTCCGGGTGCGGCTCGACGACCTCGCGCCACGGCTTGAGCGTCCCCGTGACCTGGCTCTCGATCGCCGCCCCCGCGCTCTTCCGCCGTTCGTTCCGCGCCTGCTCCTCGAAGCGCACCCGGAGCAGCTCCATCCGCGCTTTCTCCAGGTCCTCGACCTGGGGCGCGGAGACCGCCGTGAGGAGGCGGATCGCCGAGTCGATCGCGCGGTACGCGTCATCCGTCGAGAAGGGGCGCTGGTGCGCCCAGCGGTTCCGCACGTCGCGCAGCTCGCTGACCAGCGACCGCTCCGCGTGGCCGAGCGTCTTCCGGAAGACGTCGTTCCACGCCTCCCACATCAGGCGGAGCAGCGGCGCCACGTCCCACTCGGGGAACGGGAGATCCAGGTTCAGCCGGTCGTCCTGGACGAAGCGCTTCGCCTCCTCGCGGGCGCGATCGCCGTACACATTCCTGAACTCACGTTCCACGAACGGCGCGAGGCCGTCCCGCAGCAGGTCGAGCGCGCGACCGACGCGGTCGCGGTTGGTGATCGCCATGGTTGGTGGCTTCTCGTATCGGTGGTGTCGCTATTAAAGGTAAGTTACCGAAGAGTCATGACATAGGCGCCGTCGTCAGGTGGGCGCCAGGGTGTCGATACGGTATTGACGCCGTGATTGCACCTCGCTATCATACATATGCGCGGTCAGGAGCGGGTTCGCCCGAGCGAGCCCCAGCGGACAATTGGGTCTGCCCTGATCGCGCCTTTTTCATGTCTGCCACCTGTGCCCTACGGCCACACGCGCTCGCTCACGACGTGAGGGGGGCACAGAGGTCCCGCCAAAGGTGGACAATCGCTCGGTCGCTCTCCGAGTACCGCGCTTCGTGAAAGCCCTTCTCACGGAATATCTTGCCGTACCGGTTTCGCACGAAGGCCACACAGTCCGCGAGCTGGATCAGCCAGCTGTCCTGCGACGGAACGTAATGGACCGTATCGATTAAGTACCGAATGTGGCGGGCCCGGTACCCGTGCTCGGTTCCATACTGACGCCACGCGGCGAACCCGCTTACCACATCCCGGCGAACCTCATTCTGCTCGTCGGCCACGATGAGCCCGTAGATCGGCTCGCGAGCAGCAAACAGGTCAGGAGCCGGTTGCATGGCTTCCAACCACTCATCCACCTGTTCAACAAGATACATGAAGCCAAGGCGGTGAGGGTGGACGGGCGGGTAGCCCTTATCGCGTGCCCGGTCCTTGTGTGCGGCCTTGTTGATGCCTCGCACGAACAACCGCACGCCAAATCGACCGATCAACGAGAGCAACTCGTTGAAAAGCCTCACGCGGTCGGCCACCGACAACTGGCGGTAATCGGTCGTCCGGCCACTGAATATATGGGCCCCGTGGAATTCAAAATCTGCTGCCCTCGCGCGAAGCCCGAAATATCGCCCCGCGATGGCGAGCATCTCCGTCTCGATCTGCGTGACCATCGCGGGGGTTGCAGCCAGCGCGATCAGCCAGTGGATCGGCTGATCCGGTGAGTCGAGGTTGGCCCCGGTGTTCCCACTCTCGTCAATGTAAACCAGGTACATCATTCGATCCACCGTGCTTGCATCGCTACGGCCGGGTCCGCGCCTTCCCCGACACCGGGGCGCCTCCCATCATCAGGTCAGCTCCAACTGGGTCTCCTTGCGGCCCCGGCTCGCCGCGGCCTGCGCCAGCCTCACAATCTCGGGCCAGCTTTGCACGAGCGCGTTGTAGGAGAGCGCCTCCTTCGCCCGCTTCTTCCGCTCGCAGATCGTGTAGAGCCTATAGGCCAGCTCACGGGCCACGTCGGCCTGGCTCCCGAGCTTCGCCACCAGCTTCGCCGCCCCGGCCTCGCCTTCGGACTCCAGCACGCGGATCAGGTGGTGCACCATCTCCCACACCGTCAACCGCGGGTCCGTGGACGGGTCCCAGTCCGCGGGCAGCTCGGCGGGGGCAAGAAGCCGGACCTTGCCGGCGCGCGAGGCGAGGATACCCGCATCAACCATCCCGGACACACTGGTGTTCTTGGCCTTGGAGAGCGTCTCGGCCACACCGTACTCGCCTTCCTCGAAACCTAACTGATCGAACCACGCGACGGCCCAGCGGGTGTCGGCGTCGAAGTCGCCCTCCTGCTCGGCGAGGACCTCGTCGAGGGTGTCGTTGATCAGGGCGAGCGCCTCGCGCACCGAGAGCGGGTTGCCGGCGGCGTCGAGGACCCTGGAGTAGCGGGTGTAGACGGCCATCCCGGGGCCGATCGCGGCCTGCGCCATGTCGACGGGGGCGATGTTGCCCTGTTGGAGGTGGCGGAGTGCGATCGGCAGTTCGGATTTGAGCTGGTTGACGAACTGGCCGCGGGTGGCGATGGGGGCGTCTTTGGGGCGCGGGCGGCAGACTAGGACGATGCTGGAGGCGAGGGCGTTGGTGCCTTGCCCGATGGCCCGCTCCTTACGCTCTGTACGCATAGGCCACGTCCCACTGATGCCAAATCCAGCATGTATCACAGCGTCAAGAAATGTCTCCCATCCAGTGCTAGCGGTGCCTATATCTCTCTGTAACTCTGACTGCTTGAAGGCATAGTAGATTGTAACGGGGAAGGCTGGCTGCACCTGTTCAGCGAGCCGGTTCATTGCCTGAGTCATTCCATTTAGGAAAAATTCTTCAGCCTCCTGTTTGCCCCCATGACGGTACGGTGTGGCTACAAGCTCCTCAGCCTTTGGTACTGCTAGAGTGGCAAACAGATTAGCGAAGGCGGCACGCTGTGATCGGCGTAGCCAGATATAGAAAAAATCCGAAAGGTCTGCGTAACCAATGTTATCGTAATACGGCGGATCTGTAGAAACTATCTTCCCGGCAGAAATGGCTTGAGTTGCTGCATCTAAATTGAGAGCAATTCCAGGGCCCCGAAACCCAGCATCTATGACTGTCTGCTCCAGACCACGATCTATTCCTCGGGACACGATTGCCCACGAGCCTGAGCTGCTGGAAAGGGGATTTGCCTCGGCAAAATCCCATGCCATTGGAATTGCTTGGCGGCTAAACAAATGTAGGGGGCATTCTTGCAGGTGCCCCCATGGCGCGAGTGCGTTATTTATGTCAATTAATTTGCTAATGGTGAATCCCAAATACACCCCCACCGCCTCCGCGTACGCGACCGCCCCCCTCCCCCCGGCCTCCAACCCCTTGCCGTCATCCGCCAGCCCGGCGGCGATCGCATCCTGCTTCACCCGCTCCCGCGCCTCCTGCACCAGCTCCGAGAAGGTCGTCAGCGCGACGAGCTGGCGGTCGGTGAAGAGGTCGCCGAAGGTGTCCATGCCATAATTGGACACGTTCACGCGGGTCTTGCCGTGCAGTTGAACATCCGGCCGCCATTCCGGCCGTGCACTTCGAGCTACCTCCTCCATCTCGGGCGTAGGCGGCAGGTACACGCGCTCGCGGTCGCCTTCTGCAACAAGGGCCATCAATCGAGCGCCCATCCGCCCTGCCTGCCCCTCCTGTCGGATGTAGTCATAGGAGATGGGGGCATCGGACATCAGGCATCGGAACGCGCTGCGCTTACCAGCCGACGTTCCGAGCTTCACTTTCTCTACATCCTCCGGCTTCCCCACCTTCACGGTGAACCGATAGCTGTCCCCCTCGACGATCGGCTCGACGTACGCCTCCTTCCCCTTCTTGGTGGAGAGCATGAAGGTCGAGGCGAGGGGGACGTCGACGTGGGCAAAGGCGGGGTTCGGGCTCTTGACCGTCCTCGCCCAAAGCCAGGCGATGACCGTTAGCTCGCGCCCCTCGTACTTCTTCAGGTCCGGCCGCTCGCGGACGAGCTCCGGGGTGATCTTGATCTTCGGGTAGAGGTGCCCGATCCGCTTCTCCGCCTCGTCGCGCATCCACTTCCCGTAGTAGCGCACGTCCTCGGCGAGGCCCTGGGCGCCCTTCCACTCCCGCTTGAAGAGCGACCGGTCATTCCGCGCCTCGGGGTTGACCGGCGGCATCCCCGCGAACTTCGGCGGGATCTCGATCATCGCCTTGTTGATCAGCACGGCGACGGGGTTCAGGTCGCTGGCGTAGGCCTCGAGACCGAGGCGCTGGGCCTCGAGCGGGAGCGAGCCGCCGCCGGCGAAGGGATCGTGGAAGGCAGGGAGCTTGTCCGGGTTGAACAACTCGGCCGCGCGGGGATGGTCCGCGTTGTCCCTGCAGGTCCGCCGCCAGCTCTTTCGGATCTCCTCACGGGCGCGCTCGAGCACCTTCTCGTTCGTCGTGTTCTCCCACTGGACCAGCTCTTCGATCAGCGCGAAGAGGCGCTGGCGCTCGAGGTCGGCGGCGCACTCCTCGAGGGTGGGCTCGGGGCCGGGCTCGGGGACGGAGTCGTCGCCCCGACGCTGCGCGTCGTCGTACGCCGCGACCCGCCGCTCCCAGACCTCCCAGCGGGCGCGCAACTCGGCCTCCGCGGCGTGCCGGAGCACCGGATCGGCGAGGAGCTCGTCCACGTACTCGGAGGGGTCGTCCACCATCTGGGCAAAGATCACGGCCCGCGCCGCGGCGAGGGGGCGGCGCGCCCACCAGAGGTGGAGCGTGCTCGGGTGGCCGTGGCGGATGGACTTCTCCCGCGCCGACGCGGCGTTGATGGCGTCGAGGGGGAGGGCGACTTCGATGAGTTTCTTGCGGTATTTCATGTGTTCCAATCGTCGTCGGCCGCACATGGCGGCACACTTATAAATCCTTGTGGTTAAAGCGCTTTTGGTTTCCTAAGTGCGATTTTGTGTGGGGCTATGCGACGGAGGGCCGCTCTCGGCACTTAGGGTGTTGTTACCGGGAACCACCTGGCCCAGCGGCGCTGCCCCTCCAACCGAACCAGGCCTTCCTCGCGGAGTTCGTTGAGCATCGAGTTGATCTGGAACCGCGACTGCGTCGGGAGCACCTGCTGCAACTCGGCGAGCCGGATGCCTTCCGCGCCGGCATGCTCTCTGAGATGCCGAAGCAGCAAGGCCTTCTTCTCCTCGCGATCCAGGCCTCGCTGGCGCGTGTAGGCGCCGCGACGCCCGATTGCGGCATAGAACCGACGGCTCAAGAAGTAGCGCGTTCCCTTGCCTCGGCCGACGGATTCGACGACTCCGAGCTGGCCGAGGCGGTGCAGGCGGTCCCGGAGCCCATCGGGTACCTGTTGTTCCTGCTGCAGGTAGTTGAGCACCAGGAGATCGCGCGTGTCGAAACTCGCTAGGGTCTCCTGACCGATCCGCTCGATGAATCGTAGAAACGCGGGATTGGTGACATTTCCGCGCAGGGTGAGGCGGACCTCATGGGCACCGGTACCAGTGAAGTCCGGCAGAGGTTTGCTTTGCTGAATGGCCCGCTCGAACATCAAGTTCATCCCCTGACCGGACCTTTCGATCAGCCCACACCGTCCAAGCGCTTCGGCAAGGCGCCGATTGCGAGGATTCTGTTCGTCGAGAACGTTATCGACGGTGACCCCCGGCGGAAAGCCACCGGGACTGACCACCTCGAGTCTTCGGGCGAACTGACGGATGAAGATGGATCCGCCCAATCGATAGTCTCGGTGGCAGAATGCATTGAGGATAGCCTCTCGGATAACGGCTTCGTCGAAAGTCATCACCTCTGCCCGGAAGAGGCCGTCCTGATAACTTTGCCGGTCGTTGCGGAGGTTGATTCTCTCCCAGAGCTGATCATGAACGAGAAGAAAGCCCTCGCGATACTCGGCACGGTCTTGGGCTGGGCCTGCGGCCTCGGTCGAGCGATACTCGAAGATGATCTCGGCCTGGGGGATGAAGCGCGTGAGCGCGGCCCGGGTACCGAACAGGAGCATGGCAGCGTTCGTGAGGGTACCGTCTCGAAGGAGCTCGGCGTTGCAGAGGGTCTCCTTGTCCGTCCACGTTTCGATCCGCGGATTGCCGTCCCGCTTGGCCCAACGCCGCCGGAATTCGGCGATGGCGGGGAGATGGAGATCCTCCCAGCCAGCGCCCAGACAGGGTTCGGCCGAAAAATCGGGAGCGACCTCCGTGTAGATGCCTCGAAGCTGGTCCTCCGTCATCGGGACGAGAGAGTCACCCGCACGCGTCCAGTGTACACCCCGATCGCTCCAGGCGCTACCTGGAACTCTAGGCGGGACATGGACGATCAGGACCCGCCCGTCCTCGTGAATGAATTCCTCGATCGTCACTCGCCGGCCGACTCTCTCGTAGATGCCCGCCTCGGTCCGGCCAGGCTCGGGAAAGGCCGCCGTTCCGATGACGCGTCTCGGCCGGCCATCGGTGACGCCGAGCACGATGTGGCCTCCGCCCTCATTGGCTATGGCGACGCAGTATCGAACGAGCTCATCAAAATCAAAGCGTCTGCGTGCCTCTTTGAACTCCAACCTCGCCCCTTCCGGCGCCAAAAGCAGTCTCTTGAATTCATCCCGCGTCATGCGAGCACCACCTCCCCCTTCGCCACCAGCTCGTGGAACCCGTACTGGACGGCGGTCACCCCGAAGTCGGGCTCGCGGCCGAAGGGCTGGCGGATGTAGTGCACCCGGTGCCCGCCACCAGGGAGCCACTCGACGATGGCGAGGATGTAGGCGTCGGGCTTGTTGAGGGAGTACAGGATCTCGTTGCGCGTGACCGTGATCTCCTCGCCCGAGACGCGGCCCTTGACCTCGATGAACCGCAGCCGGCCGGATTTCGGGTCCCGGCTCTCGATGTCGTAGCCGAGCTTTTCGGCTTCCCGATCGACGGGCTCGTACCCGAGGGAACGCTCGATCTCCATCACGATCTCGCGCGCCCGGGCGGCCGAGGCCTGCGTGTCGAGGACCTGCGCCGCGCCCGCGGGGAGCGGGCGGCCGGTCAGCTTGGCGATGAGCCCGGCCGGCACGACGACGAGCCCGCCGATCACCACGGGCGGGAGCGCGGAGATCTGCGCCTCGAGGTCGAGCTGCGCCATCCGCTTCTCGAGCCGGGCCTGGAGCTCGTCGGCCCGCTTCCGCGCCTCTTGGGAGTTCAGCCGGGCGTTGATCTTGCCGGCCTGCTCCTCGAGACGAAGCTCTTCGGCCCGGTGGTCCCAGTGGATGATCTCCTTGGTCAGCCGGTCCCGAACCGCGGCGCGGGTCTTCTCGATCCACTGGAGGCGGCGGGAGCGGACTTCCTCCAGGTGCTCGGGGACGACGTGCTCGATGGCGTACGCCAGGGCGCGCTTCTCGAGGTCGCGCGTGATCCAGGCGCACTCGGGAGCGTCGAGGATCTCGGCCGGCGTCGGCTCATCGTCGCGCAGGGGCCGGTAATCGAGGTACGGCGCGTAGTGCAGGTGCCGCGTCGTCCCATCTTCGCTCATCTCGACGTAGAGCATCTGCTTCGAGATCACGCGCCGTTCGCCGCTGGGCGTGGTGGTGCCGTCCTGGATCGCGTGCTCGAGGTAGAAGAGGAGCCGGGGCTGCGTGCCGGGGTCGCGCTCGTCGATCAGGATGGTGCCGCGGCGCAGCAGGTCGCGGTGCCGTTCCAGGGTGAGGTCGAGCGTCGCGTCGAGGAGCGGATGGCCCGGACAGACGAATGCGGCGGGGGGCTGCCCCGGCGGCGCGATGAGGTCCTTCTCGAAGACGATGCGCTCGTAGCGCTGGAGGACCGGCTCGCCGATGCCGATCATGCGGTCGCGGTTGCGGATCACCGCCGGGACGTGCCGAATCTCGTAACGCCGCGGCTCGCGTTGCCGGATGGTGCCGCCGAGGCGCTGGAACGCTTCCAGGAAGAACGATTCGATGTAGTGGGGCTGCAGGCGACGCGCCTCGGCACGCTCCATCTCCTCGCGCACGCGCTGGATCCGGCTCACGTCCATGGTCTCCTGGACGAGAGCCCGATCTTCGAGGAGCTCCCGGAGCCGGCTCCGGTCCACGGCGGATTCGATGGCCTTTTCCAGACGTGCCCGAACCTCAGGGCGCTCGCCGTAGCGGATCGCCTCGATGAGCAACTCGCGGAGCGGCTTCCCCTCGAACTGCAGCTTGCCGAGCACGTCGAAGACCTGGCCGCCGAGGGCGCGGCGGGCCTCCTCGAGCTTCTCGAGGAGGCGGCGGTAGACGTCGCCTTCCCGCGTCTCCTCGGCGACGAGGTTCCAGAGGTGGCAGACCTCCGTCTGGCCGATGCGGTGGATACGCCCGAAGCGCTGCTCGATGCGGTTCGGGTTCCAGGGGAGGTCGTAGTTCACCATCAGGTGAGCGCGCTGGAGGTTGATCCCCTCGCCCGCGGCGTCGGTCGCGATGAGGACTTTCACCTCGGGGTCGTGGCGGAAGGCCTCCTGGGCCTTCATCCGCTCCTCGCGCCCCATCCCGCCGTGGATGGCGACGACGGCCTCCGGCTTCCCGAGCAGGGTCGTGATCCGCTGCTGGAGGTAGTTCAGCGTGTCGCGGTGCTCGGTGAAGATCACGAGCTTCTGCCGCGGCGACGGCCTGGGCGCCTCGACGCCCGCGGTGCCGTAGCGCGGCCTCGGCTCGGCGACGCGGTCCGCGATCGCGGCAGGCGTGAAGATCTCGGTGAGGAGCGAGGCCAGCTCCTTCCACTTCCGGTCTTCGCCGCTGCGGCGGACGTCCTGGGCGAGGACTTCGAGGCCCCTGAGGATCTCGATCTCGGCTTTGAGCTCGTCGATCGTGCGCGCCGCGGTCGCCTGGTCGAGGATCTCCTCCTCGGCGGCCTCGAGCTCGTCCTCGGGCGCGTCCTCGAGGTCCTCGACATCCTCGTCGGTGAGCGCGGGGATCGAGGCGACGAGCGCAGCCTCGACTCTCCCACGCTGGAGCAACTCGAGCTCGCGGAGGCGCGATTCCAGCCGCTCGCGACGTCGCCGCAGCGACTGGTAGATCGCCTCGGGCGAGGAGGCGAGGCGACGCTGGAGGATGGTCAGCGCAAAGCCGACGGTGCCGGCGCGCCTGTCGTTCTGGAGCGCCTCCGCGCGGTTGAACTGCTCGCGGACGTACTCCGTGACCTCCTTGTAGAGCTTCGCCTCCGCGGGCGAGAGCTTGTACGGCACCGTGTAGGCGATCCGCTCGGGGAAGAGCGGCCGGCCGTCGAATTTGACGAGCTTCTCCTTGACCATCCGCCGCATGAGGTCGGAGACGTCGACCGCGTGGACGCCGTCGCGGAAGCGGCCCTCGAAGCGGTCGGCGTCGAGGAGCGCCATGAAGAGCTGGAAGTCCTCCTCCTTGCCGTTGTGCGGCGTGGCGGTCATGAGGAGGAAGTGGCGCGTGATGGAGCCGAGGAGCCGGCCGAGCTGATAGCGTTTCGTGTATTTGATCTCCCCGCCGAAGTAGGTGGCGGACATCTTGTGCGCCTCATCGACGACGATGAGGTCCCAGCGCGCGTCGGGCGCCTTCAGCTTCTCCTGCACGTTCTCGTCGCGCGCGAGCTTGTCCAGCCGCGCGATGACGAGGTTGTGCTCGAGGAACCAGTTCCCTGTCCTAGCCGCTTCGAGCTTGTCGTTCGTCAGGATCTCGAACGGAAGGTTGAAGCGCCGGTACAGCTCGTCCTGCCATTGCTCGGCCAGGCTTCCCGGGCAGACGACGAGGCAGCGCTGCAGGTCGCCGCGGGCAATGAGCTCGCGGATCAGGAGCCCCGCCATGATCGTCTTGCCTGCGCCGGGGTCGTCGGCGAGGAGGAAGCGGAGCGGCTGGCGCGGGAGCATTGCCTCGTAGACCGCCGTGATCTGGTGCGGCAACGGCTCGATGAGCGAGGTGTGAACCGCCAGGATGGGGTCGAACAGGTGGGCGAGGCGGATGCGGTGCGCCTCGCTCACGAGGCGGAAGAGTGCGCCGTCGGCATCGAAGCTCCAGGGGCGGCCCTCTTCGACGAGCTCGAGCTCGGCCTCCTGGCTGCGGTAGAGGAGCACGTTCCCGACCCGGCCGGCCGGGTCCTTGTAGGTGACCTCGACGGCCTGGCTGCCGAACCACTGCACCGCCACGACGGTGACGTTGGCGTCGGGGAGGACGCCGCGAACGACGGCGTTGGGGCGGAGGTCTTCGAGAACCATCGGTACCGAGTGAGTTGGTGCTCGCGTGTCGAAACGGCGACCCACGCTCGCGATTCGGGCGCGAAAAAAACAAACCTACGCCGGCCCACTGACAATGGCCGAGGGGATCGTTCGAAGCGAATGGATCGTGCTCGCGAGTGGGCGGCGGGGAGCGCGGGCGCGGACCCGTGGTCGCGTTGCCGCCGACAGCGGGATAATAGTGAGGCGAAGAGGGTTGGGCTAGACGGGCGACGCGGCCGACCTCGCCCGTCAGCGGCTTTCTGCTCCGAAGACATTGGCCAGCACCCGATCCTGCATCGCCCCATCCGTCAGGAATTGAAAGGCCGTATCCGAGTGGTGGCGGCGATAAGGCGACGCTGACGCCCGCTCGAGCTCGCACCGGGCCGCATCGAGCCAGCCTTCCCGCAGGTCGTGGTTTTCGAGGAGAATCCATGGATCGCGAAACCCGACGAGCCATGGCGGATCGAGCGCCCCTTCGCCGCGGAGGGCATCAAAGCGCCATGCGCGCGCGGCCAGACGCCGGATGTGGGGAATCTTGTCGAACTCGGCAGGCCACACGGCTGCCGCTACCCTTTCGTCGCCCATCCGCACGGCCACCAGCACGTAGCGGTGGTTGATCGTGATGGGAAGGAGCCATTTCGCGCTGCGCCTCGGAAGCGACGTGTTGACCCGGCGGTCGTCGGGATCGAGGCCGAGGCGGTCGATGAGAAAGCGAGCGGCGGCGAGGTAATCCCGCGCCCAGCGCGCATTGCCGAGGGCGCGGACTTGTTTAATCAGACGGACGGTTTCCGTGTCTCCAGGGGCGAGGGGTCGCATGGTCGTGTCCTCGGCCTCGTTTGTCGAATGGTCACCCGAACTTTTCGATCACCGCCGACGTCAGGTATGTCCTTGTTTCGCCCGTCTTCAAGTCCACCAGTTGGAATCTCTGCCCATTGGCGAGGACGCCGCTGACCCGTCCAATGACGTTGCCGACGTGGACGACCTCGCCGATGCAACAGTGCGGGAAGTCCGGCCTGTTCACGAACGAGCTGATCGGTTCCACGTTCGTGTTCAGGTGCGCCAGCTCGACGACCCGCGCGATCCGGTCGAGGAGCGGGTTCTCTCGATCGCCGGGCGAGAGCGTCATGATGAACCGCGCCTTGGCGCGGCTGATCGCCACGTTCAGCAGGCGGGGGGCGTCGTCAGTCGCGAGGAAGTCGTTGTTCCCCTGGGCGGGATCGAAGATCACCGTGTGGCGCTCGCTCCCCTGGGCGCGGTGCACCGTGCTGACCATGACCCCTCGCACGCCTCGGTTGCGGAGCATCCCCCGGATCAGTGTTCTCTGAGCTCGGAAGGGGGTGAGGACGATCAACTCGGACGGATCCAGGTCCTGGACGAATTCCTTCACCCAGTCCGCGATGAGCGACGCGCTCTCGTAGCGGATCGGACCCCGGTACTTGTGGGACCACTTCCCCTCCGCGTCGATCCTTTCGATGATCATGGGCTCGCAGCCGAAAGCGGGCGGGGGCGGGAGCCGACGTTCACGCCGCCAGACGGGGTCGTCGATCTTGTCCCGGGCGACCTTCAGCTCGCCGCCATAGAAGACGTCGCTCACGACTCGACAGATCGGCTCCGCCATTCGCGACTGCTCGTCCAACTTGACCACGGCATCGCGGAATCGGCGCTCGTACGCGAACATTGACCGCCCGAGCCACTCTTGGGCGAGCGGATGGTCGGACTGAACGACCGGGGCGAGCTGTTGCGGGTCGCCGGCGAAGAGGACGCGTTTGCCGAGCGGCGCCAAGGCGAGCGCGTGCGCGATCCCGACCTGGCTGGCCTCGTCGAAGACCACGAGGTCAAATTGTTCCAAATCCCGTAGGTCCTTGTGGGTGAAGGCCGCGCGGGTGGTGGTCATCGCGGCGAGGCGGGCTTTCTCCAGGACCGCTTTCGCCTGGTTGCGCATCTTCTGCCGAAGCCCCTCGACCGCCTCCTTCCACCTGGCGTAGGCGGCGACGTCTTCCTTGGGCGGCATCGTGGCCTCGAGCGCCGCGAGCGCCTTCACGAGTTCGGGATCCTGCGCGGGGAGCAGGTGCTCTCGACCTTCGTAGTGGTCGGCGTGGAAATGTGTCCCGATACGCTTGCAGGCCTTGCGCGCGCCCCGGGCTGCCGGCGTCCCCAACTGCTCGAGCGCGCGGTCGACAGCGACCAACGCCTGGTCGACGGCCGTGTTGGTCGTGGAGAGGAGGAGCACTCTGGCGCTCGGGAATTGGACGAGGTACTGGGCGAGCAGGGCGCCGAGCGTGGTCGTCTTCCCGGTCCCGGGCGGTCCCCAGAGGTATCCGATGTCCCAGCCAGGCAGTTGGAACGCTTTCGCTTGGCGCTTCCTCAACCAAGAGAAGGGGCTGGTGGATACGACCTGCTCCTCGTCGAATCGGTTGCCTTGGAGTCTCCGAGTCAGCCAGCGAACGCACTTCTCTCCCCACGACGGGTCGTTCCAGACGTCCCGCAGCGCTTCGAGGTACCGCGGAGGGTAGAGCCGGATGAGCTGGCCCGGCTGCGGTGGCGGCGCAGTGGCGAAGCGGAGGTTGATCTGCTCGCTTTCCGGTAGGACGGACAGGACGTCCGCCGTGCCCTTCGGTGGCCCGGCCCACCAGGCGGCCGAGCCCTCTAAGGACTCATCGAGGCCGCCTCTCCTGGAAGCGTTCAGGTCGACCTCGACGGTCCACACGTTGCCGGTACGCGAGGCGTCGCGCACCACGAAGTCGAGGAAGCGCGCGCTTTCGGCGAGCTCCGCTTCGATCCCGCGTCGGATCTCGTGACGATCGAGTTCGCTCATGGCGAAGAAGGTAACGCGCCCCACTGACACCGAAGGCGCGCGTCGGGCGAGAGACCGCGGCAAGCTATGAACGTGGCCGTGTGGAAGTCAAGACCGGCGAGTATACGCGGCAAACTGTCCGGGGGCTGCGAAAGATCCCCCGATTGAATACCTTGTGACGGCGCCCAACGGTTGCCCCTGCTACCGACCACCTTTATCGGGTCTCGAACCCCGACCGCCCTATGGCCTACTCCACCTTCGACAGCACCAAGGAATCGCTGAGCGATCTACTCCGCGACGTGCGCAGCGGGAAGCTCCAGCTTCCGGATTTCCAGCGCGGATGGGTGTGGGACGATTACGGGATCCGGAGCTTGCTTGCGAGCGTTTCGCAATCGTTCCCGATCGGCGCCATCATGCTGCTCCATGCCGGGGGAGAGGTGCGATTCCGGCCTCGTCCGCTAGAAGGCGTTGATCCGGAGGACGTTAGACACAAGCCGGAGCGGCTCATCCTCGATGGGCAGCAGCGACTGACGTCGTTGTTCCAGGCGTGCATGTTGGACCGGCCGGTCGAGACGTTGAACGAGCAACGACGGAAGATCCGGCGTTGGTATTACATCGACATGATGAAAGCACTCGATCCGGCCGTGGATCGGGAGGACGCGATTCTCAGCATCCCGGAGGATCGAAAGATCACTCGGGATTTCGGTAGGGAGATCGTCCTCGATCTCTCGACGCCCGAGCGAGAGTACGAACAGCTGATGTTCCCGGTCAACCGGATCTTCGACGCCAACGAATGGGAGACCGGGTTCTACAAATATTGGGACTTTGCTGGAGATCGCGTTCACTTTTTTATGAGGTTCCGTGAGGAGATCATCGACGCATTCAAGCGATACGACCTGCCCGTGATCTCCCTCCGCAAGGAGACGAGTAAGGAAGCCGTCTGTCTCGTCTTCGAGAAAGTGAACACCGGCGGCAAGAAGCTCGACGCCTTCGAGCTGCTCACGGCGATCTACGCAGCCGACGACTTCAACCTCCGCGACGATTGGTTTGGCAACCCCCGGGAGAAGATCGAGGGGCGGATCGAACGGCTCGCTCGATACAACGTCCTCAAGGAGACTGCGAGCACGGATTTCCTCCAAGCGATCTCGTTGTTGCACACGCAGGACGTCAGGGAAGAGGCGGTCGCTCGCGGTGTCACGAATCCGAAGGAGCTCCCACCCGTGAGCTGCCAGCGGAAGGCCATCCTGGAGCTCCCGCTCTCGGCATACGAGCGCTATGCGGACAAAGTCGAGGAGGCGTTCATACGTGCCGCTCGCTTCCTCACGCTCCAGAAGATCTTCTGGTTCAAGGACGTTCCTTATCAGACCCAGTTGGTTCCGCTCGCCGCCATCCTCGTTCGTCTAGGGGATCGATGGGAGCAGCACAGTGTTCGCGAGAAGCTTGCACGGTGGTACTGGTGCGGGGTGTTCGGCGAGTTGTACGGCTCTGCGACGGAAACCCGGTTCGCGAAAGACTTCGTCGAGGTGCCGGCGTGGATCGACGGCGGCCCCGAGCCGACGACGGTGGTGGAAGCGTCGTTCTCGCCCGACCGCTTGAGGACGCTGCGTTCGCGACTTTCCGCGGCGTACAAGGGGCTCAACGCTCTGCTCAAGCGCGTGGGCTGCTGCGACTTCCGCTCGGGTCAACCGATGGAGTACAGCACCTTTTGGGAGGAGCACGTGGACATTCACCACATCTTCCCCAAAGCGTGGTGTGAGAAGCATGGGATCGGGCGAGAGATCTACGACAGCATCGTGAACAAGACACCGGTGTCGGCACGGACGAACCGGATTATCTCGGCCCGACCACCTTCTACCTATTTACCTGCCTTGGAAAAGGACGCGGGGATTTCGCCTGAGCAGATGGACGCGTTGCTCGCGACGCACGCGATCAGAGCCGATCTCCTCCGTACAGACGACTTCCACGCTTTCGTCCAAGACCGCTCCGAACGCCTTCTGGGACTGATTGAAGAAGCGATGGGGAAGAGCATTCCCCGAGACCAAACCCGACCCGAGGGCGATGATGCCGGTGAGAGCGTCGAGGAGCTACTGGAATCACTCGACAGCGAGATCCCGGTTGCGGCGGAGTAAGCGCGGGGTCGCGATGGGCCGGCGTTTTTCGGAACCGGTTGGCGCGACCCCGCATTGCCTCCAAGTTCAATCTGCCAATCGACTGTCACACCCTCCCATTACCCTCCTTTCGCCCCGCATGCCAGCGGTACCAACCGCGAGTGGGGTTGCGGGCAGGCGATCCGCCCCGGCCTGGGACAGGGGCTGTGAGGTGACCCCCGGAGCCTGATCCAGCTATTATGGGAGTCCGAACCGCCCGAGGAGGGCAGGAGGACACCCGATGAAGCGCAAGCGACACACCCCTGAACAGATTATCCGCAAGCTGCGGGATGCC
>Ga0207864_1002731_pt1 | contig 16060 bp, 11 predicted proteins | sample HigsolmetaAR202D_FD_184834 | JGI IMG/M metagenome (GOLD analysis project Ga0207864, IMG submission 184834) | Ionic liquid and high solid enriched microbial communities from the Joint BioEnergy Institute, USA - AR20-2-D (SPAdes) (version 2) ...
GAGCGGGGTCGGGATCGTTCAGGCGATGTCGAAGGCTCCGACGCTCGGTCGCCAGAAGGCAGCGTTCCGTCGCCAACCGCCGGCGATCCGTTGCCGGCGACCGGCGTTCAGTCGCCGGCCACCGGCTGCGGCGCGAGGCCGGCCTTCTTCCGCTCCGCCTCCAGCTCGCGCGCCCGCTCGCTCGAGACGAAGCGTCGCTTGAACCAGGCGCCGATGTCGTCGAAGTACGTGTACGCGACCGGCACGACCAGCAGCGTCAGCATCGTCGACGTGATCAGCCCGCCGATCACGGCGCGGGCCATCGGCGCGCGGAACCCGCCGCCCTCGCCCAGCGCCAGCGCGATCGGCAGCATGCCGAAGATCATCGCCGCCGTGGTCATCATGATCGGACGCAGACGGACCGCGCCCGCCTCGACCAGCGCGGTGAAGCGGTCGGCGCCCTGCATCCGCCGCTCGTTCGCGTTGTCGACCAGCAGGATCGCGTTCTTCGTCACGAGCCCCATCAGCATGATCACGCCGATCATCGACATCATGTTCAGCGTGTCGTCCGTGATCAGCAGCGCGAGCAGCACGCCGACCAACGAGAGCGGCAACGAGAGCATGATGGCGAGCGGCTGCGTGAACGACTCGAACTGGCTCGCCAGGATCAGGTAGATCAGGATCACGGCGAGCAGCAGCGCCTCGACGACGTAGCCGAAGGTCTCCATGAGCTGCTCCGTCTCACCGCCGAGGTGGACCGAGTAGCCCGGAGGCAGGTCCATCTTCGCGACCTCCTGCTGGATCAGCGAGGACGCCTTGGAGATCGACAGCCACGGCTCGGTGTTGGCCGAGACCGTCGCGATGCGCTGCAGGTCCTTGCGGTCGATCTGCGCGGGCGCCTCGCCCAGCTCGATCCGGGCGATCTGGCCGAGCGGGACGATCATCGCCTCGCCGCTCTCGCCGCGCAGCATCGTCGCGACCGGGAGCGTGGCCAGGTCGTGCACCGAGACGCGCTGCGCCGGATCGACCTGCACGACGACCTCGCGCTCCTCGCCCGAGGGGTCCTCCCACCGCGTGGCCGTCTGTCCCGCCAGGAGCGGCTGGACGGACATCGCGATCTGGGCGACGTCGAGGCCGACCTCCCGCGCCAGCTCCCGGTTCACCTCGATGCGATACTCCGGCCGCGGATCGCCCATCGACGACTTCACGTCGACGATCCCCGGGATCGCGGCGACCACCTTCGCGACGTCGTCGGCGACGCGCTGGAGCTCGCGCACGTCCGGCCCGCGCACCTCGACGGCGAGCGGGGCCTGGGCGCCGCCGAAGCCGCCCGCATCGAGCACGGCGATGTCGACGCCGAAGATGCTGCCCAGCCGCTTGCGCGCCTCGACCATCAGCTCGTCCTGCGTGAGCGACCGCTCGTGCCGCGGCACGAGCTTCACGTAGATCTCGCCGGCGGTAACCGTCCCAGTCCCCAGCGCACCCGAACCGATCGAGGTGTAGGTGAAGTCGATCCCCTCCAGCTCGTTCAGCCGCTCGAGGATCTGCATCGCCTTGTCGCGCGTGTACGCCAGGCTCGAGCCCTCGGGCGTCTCGAACGTCACCGCGAACTCGGAGTTGTCCGAGTCGGGGAAGAACCCGCCGCCGATGAACGGGAACAGCATGAACGCCCCGACGAACGACGCGACGGCCATGGCCATCGTCGTCTTGCGATGCCGGAGCACCCAGCTGATCACGCCGCGATAGCGCGCCGCCTGGCTGTCGAACCAGCGGTTGAAGCGGCCGATCAGGCGAGTCACGAAGTTGCCGCCCTCGCCCTTGTGCGGGTCGACGCCCCACCACGCCGAGAGCATCGGCGTGAGCGTGAACGAGACGAAGAGCGACACCAGGACCGCCCACGCCACCGTCAGCCCGAACTGGAAGAAGAAGCGGCCGATGATCCCGCCCATGAAGGCGACGGGTACGAACACCGCGACGATCGAGAACGTCGTCGCCATGACCGCGAGCACGATCTCGCGCGTGCCGCGGCCCGCGGCGGTGAAGTGGTCCTCGCCCATCTCGCGGTGACGCACGATGTTCTCGATCACCACGATCGCGTCGTCGATCAGGATCCCGATCGAGAGCGAGAGCGCCATCAGCGTCAGGTTGTTGAGCGTGAAGCCCAAACCATCGAGCAGGATGAAGGCGCTGACGACGGAGACCGGCAGCGCGAGCGACGTGATCGCCGTCGCCTTCCAGTCGTTGAGGAACAGCATGACGACCACGATCGTCAGGAACGCGCCGAGGAGCAGCTCGTGGATGACGCTCTCGACGGACTGACGGATCGTGACCGAGTTGTCGCGGACGACCTGGATCGAGACGTCGCGCGGGAGCGTGCGCTCAAGCTCGCCGATGGCCTCGAGGACCTCGTCGGCGACCTCGACGGTGTTCGCGCCCGAGACCTTGAGGATGTCGATGGCGACGGCGCGCTCGCCGTTCACGAACGCGAGCGACCGCTCCTCCTCGTGCCCTTCCTCGACGCGTGCGACGTCCTTGAGCCGGATCGGCCCGCCCATGCGGGTGGCGACGACGATGTCGCCGAACTGATTGGCGTCGGTGATCCGGCCCGCGACGCGCACGAGCTGCTCGGCCGCGCCGCGCTCGATGCGGCCGGCCGGGATCTCCATGTTCTGCTGCCGGAGCGCCGCCATGACCTCGGCGACCGAGACGCCCAGCGCCCGCAGCCGGTCCGGCTGGAGGTAGACGCGGACCTCCTTCTCGACGCCGCCGACGACGCGGACCTCGCCGACGCCGGAGATCGACTCCAGCCGGCGACGGATCGTCTCGTCCGCGAGCGTCGTCAGGTCCACGATCTCGCGCTCGTTCGACGAGAGCGCGAGCGACATGATCGGCATCGAGGTCGGGTCGAACTTCTGCACGACCGGCGCCTCGATGTCCGCGGGCAGGTCGCGGCGCACGGCCTCGATCTTTGCCCGCACGTCCTGAGCGGCGACGTCACCATCGCGCTCCAGGTCGAACTGGATGATGATGAGCGAGGCGCCCTCGAGGGACATCGACGTGATCTGGTCGACGCCCTCGATCGGGTTGAACGCCTCCTCGAGCCGCCTCGTGACCTCGCGCTCGACCGTCTCCGGGCTCGCTCCCGGATAGATCGTCTGCACGGTCACGAAGGGGAAGTCGACCTCGGGGAACTCGTCGATCGGCAGGCGCCGGTACGAGAAGAACCCCAGGACGACCAGCCCGAGCATCACCATCGTGGTGAAGACCGGGCGTCTGATTGCGAGGCCGCTCAGGCCTCCTCCAGTGGTCGACATCTCAGCCCTCCCCGCCGGCCGACGCCTTCGCCGACGCGCCGCCGACGACGCGGACCGGCGTGCCCGGCTCGATCGCGGCAACCGGCGCGGCGATCACCTGTTCCCCCTCCTCGACACCCGAAAGGATCGCGACGAGACCGGTCAGCTCGTCCCGCACGCCCGTCTGCACCTCACGGCGCACGACGCGGCCGTCCTGGACGACGAGGACGTACGACCGTCCGGCCGAACCGCGGACCGCGGTCGCGGGGACGACGAGCGCGCCCTCGATCTGCTCGCCGACGATCCGCCCCGTCGCGAACTGCCCGGCGACCAGCGCACCGCCCAGGTTCGGCAGCTGCACGTAAACGCCGACCTGGCGCGTACGCAGGTCCGCCATCGGCTCGATCCTATCGACCGTGCCGCTCAGCTCGCGGCCCGGCTGCGCGTCCAAAGTGAAGACGACCGGCATCCCCGGCCGGATCCGGCTGGCCGCCTCGATCGGGACCTGGCCGGACAGCTCGAGGCGCTCCGTGTTCACGACGGTGAACAGCTCCTGGCCCGGGTTCACCGCCTCGCCCGTCTCGACCATGCGAGCGCTGACCACGCCGTCGATCGGCGAGACGATCGACGTGCGGACCGCCTGTTCGGCGGCCGCGGCGGCCTGCGCGCGCGCAGCCTCGTACGCCGCCTTGGCGGCGTTGAAGTCGATGTCGGACATGGCGCCGGCCTCGTGCAGCACGCGCGCGGCCTCGAGCCGCTGCGTGGCGAGCGCGAGGTTCGCCTCGGCCGCCGCCGCCTGGCTGCGGACGCCGTCGGCGTCGATCGTCGCCAGGACCTGCCCCTTGCGCACGCGCGTGCCCCGGTCGGCCCTCACCTCGGAGACCGTGCCCGGGACCTGCGCCTTCAACGGCACGACACGATACGGCATGAGCGAGCCGGTGAGCACCGCGCCGGCGGCGATGTCCGCGCGCTGCACGACGGCGACGTCGCTCGCGCCCAGCTCCACGACCACCCTCTCCTCGGGCGCCGCCTCGGCCGGCCTGCCACCCTCACCACCACACGCCGCCGAGAGAAGGAGCGCGGAAACCAGCCCCGCGCCGGCGGCGCCCTTCATCACAGTGTATCGCATTGTCGAAGATCCTCAGGTCTATGTTTGGTCCGCATCGATCACTTACCGCCGGCCGGAGCGCCGCTCTCGGCCGAGGCTCGTCCACCGACGATCGCGCCGCTGCCGCCGAGCGCACGGATCAGCGCAGCGTCCGCGATGTGGAAGTCCGTCAACGCCTGCGCGAGGTTCGTCCGCGCCTGGAGCAACGCCAGGCGCGCCTCGGAAACCTCGAGCTGCGTCGCCAGACCCTTCTCGTACTGCAGCTCCGTCAGCGAGTAGACGCGCTCGGCCTGGTCGACCGTGCGACGACGCGCCTCGATCGCGGCCCGCGCGCGCTCGCGCTCGCGCAGCGCCTGCTCGTACTGCAGCTCGACCGCTTCCTTCAACTGCTCGTGCTGGAGCCGAGCCTCCTCGACCAGCGCCCGCGCCTCCTCCACGTCCGCCGTGCGCTTGAAACCGTCGAAGATCGGCAGCTGCACCGACACGCCGGCGTTCCAGTCCGTCCGCGGATCACCGGAGAAATCGAAGATCTCGGCCGGGTACATCTGGCGACCGTACGACATGTGCACGGACACCGTCGGGAGGTACGACCGCTTCGCGATCTTCAACTGCTGCTCGCGGATCGCAATCTGCCGCTCCGCCGCCTCGAGCGCGGCCCGCCGCTGCAGCACCGCCCGCTCGGCGACGCCCGGCGCCGAGACCGCATCGTCGGTCGGCTCGGCGAGCGACGTCGTGAGTTCGAGCCGCCGGTCCAGCGGCACGTTCAACAGCCGCTTCAAGTCCAGTTCCGCGAGATCGGCCGCGTTCCGGGCCTGCACCAGCTGCGGCCGCAGGTTCTCCGCCGCGACCTCCGCCCGCATCACGTCCAGCTCGGAGGCCAACCCCGCCCGCTGCCGGAGCCGCTCCTGCTCGAGGAACGCTTCCGCCTGCTCGAGCGCGGCCTGGGCGATCTGCTCCATCTCCCGAGCCAGGAGCGCCCGATAATACGCGGTCCGCACCTGCTGCTCCACGTCCGCCATCTGCTCGACGAGGCCGAGACGCGCCGCTTCCTCGAAGTGCCCCGCGATCTCGAGCGCCGCACCCACGCGGCCGCCCGAGTACAGGAGCTGCGTCCCCGTGATCCCCGCCACGTACATGTTCTCCTGGGCGAACGGCAGGTTGCCGAACAGCTGGCCCAGACCGGCCAGCCCTGCAATCGGCACCCGGTCCTCCAGATACTTGACCCGCTCGTCCAGCGGAGCCGTCGGATCCGGTTCGAACCTCAGCGAATCCGGCAGCTCGAACGATGCGCCCGACGTGAACGGAGACGCGAACGTCCGTGTGTACGACAGGCTCGCATTGATCTGCGGCAGCGCCGCAGACCGCGCGGACTTCACCTGCGCCGCCGCGCGGTCCACCTGCGACCGCGCTAGACGGACCTCCTGGCTCTCTCGCAGCGCCCGGGCAACCGCCTCCTCGACGCTGAACCGCTCCACCGCGCCCGGCGACGGGTCCTGCTCCGCCACCTGCGCCCACACAGGCCCGGCGCTCCCGAGTCCGAGCGCCAGAGCCAGCCCCACGACGCCAATCGGTTTCATTCTATCGACCACTCTCTCTCGAATCGTGATCCATCAGGTACCCGTCGCCTCCGCCAGATCCTCGGGCGACGCCGCTTCCCCCGCCTCCCGGCGGGCCCGGAACTCCCGCCACCGCTCCAACTTGGTACGGAAATCGTTGAGCATGAACGCATAGAACCACTGCCACTCCTTGATTCGCCGCCGCCCCACCACCTCCTCCTCGCCCAACAGCCGCAGCCCCAGCTCCAGCAGATCGTGCGTCCGCTGCAGCCGCTGCTGCGCCACGGCGTAGATCTGCTCCCAGGGCTGATCCGCGATACGGTAGTAATCGCGCCGGTCCCCGGGCGAACCGACGCGCTCGACGACCCCCAACTTTTCCAGCCACCGGCCGTTGAGACTGATCGACGCCTTGCTGACCTGCAGATCTTCGGCGATCTGGTCGAGCGACTTCTGCTCGTCGTGCAAGAGGAGGTAGCCGATCATTCGACCGCCGATGCGGGGAATGCCCTGCTCCTCTGCAAGGAGACCGAGCCTTTCAATGAACTCACGAGCCCCTTTCGTCATGACATCCTGGCCTCCGCGCGCGGCAAGAGAAGGTAGTAGGAGTGCGAGGCGTCGTCTAATACGTTCAATCCAATTTAAACGTTCCTCCCCGCGCGCGAAATGGGCACGGGGGGATTGTTACGGGAACGATGGGGTTTGGGTTTCGACGGCGTGGTGGGCGCTGGGTGGGGGAGCGGCATCGGGGAGGGGATGGTGGTTGGATGCGAGGGCTCGGGGCTCAGGGCTCAGGGCTCAGGGCTTAGGTGGTGCCGGGCGACGAAAGACGCCGGCGTGACGCCGCGGACGCCGCCCTGAGCCCTGGGCCCTAGGCCCTAAGCCCTAGGCCCTGAGCCCTAGGCCCTGAGCCCTAGGCCCCGAGCCCTAGGCCCTGAGCCCTATCCCCCGAGCCCCGCCTCTACCGCCCCCTCGCCCCAACCACTCCCTCACGCACCACCACCACGCCCTTCATGAAAGGATGCGGTGCGCAGTGGAAGGGGTAGGTGCCGGGCTCGGCGAAGGTGTAGCTCCACTTGCCGTCCGGATCGATGAGCGGGGAGCCCCATTTGCCGTCGTCGGCGGTGACGGTGTGGGCAAGGGGCGCGCGATTGGTCCAGACGATGGTGGTGCCGGGCGCGACCTCGATTCGTGCGGGCGAGTACTCGAGCCCGTCGATCGCGGCGTAGACGGTGTCGGCGGAGGCCGACGCGGGCGGTGACGAGACCCCGGGCGCGGTGCTCGGAGCGGATACGGGTGCGGGCGGCGAGGAGGCCGCGGCGACGTCGCCCTGGCCGCCGAAGTAGCGGCTCGGGGTGAACGGCACGGTGAACTCGAAGCCCCAACGGGTTTCCGGCCCGCCTCGCGAAGCGCCCTGGAGCGTGTTCGAACCGATGTTCGTCGCGTGGAGGGAGAAGCTGTGCGGCGAATATGGGATCCCGAGGAGGAGTCCCGCGCTCCAAGCGACGCGCTCGTTTGGGTCGCGGTCGACGAGGGCGGCGACGTCGCCTCCGACGGCGACCCACCGGCCGAGGCGCACGCGCGCCCCGGCGCCGAGGGCGGACCGGGTCCGGTCGCGGCCGTACGCGTCGCCCAGGACCCTGGCCACGCCGAAGAGCGCCACCCGCCCCGCCTCGCCGCCGACGGCGACCTCGCCGTCGACGCTCGCGACCGCCGTGTTGTAGCCGCCTTGCACCGTCAGTCGGAGCGGCGACGTCGGCTCCGCACCCACCGGCTGCCAGCGCGCGAACAGCTCCCATTCGTTGGGCCGGACCTCGGGCGAGACGTCCGAGCTGCTGGCGTAGATGACGCCGACCAGCGTGCGACGCGGCAGGCCGGCGGCCAGGAGGAGCGACGGCGAATTGAGCACCTTGTTGATGTCGCCGACCACGGTGAAGCGGTGGATGAAATGGAAGTGCGCGACGCCGGACTTGCCGACCCAGGCGCCGCTCAGGCTCGGCGGCCGCTCGAGGGCGGATTGGGCCGCGGCGGCGGCCGGAGCCGCCAGGAACGCGGCGAGCAGCAGCGAGAGACCGACCGCAGGCCGTGCCCGCCTCATCCGGAGCAAGCCTGCATGCGACGTCTTCCCGACGGTCCGCCGGCGTCGGCGGAGAACGATCGAGGCGCGCGGCGATCCGCCGGACGCGGTTCGGGCAAAGGTCGCCGTCATCCCCCTGCCGGCGGGCATGCCCCGCGCGCCGAACCGGGTCCATTCCGCGAGCCGGCTCGGGTGGCGACGGAGGTCGACACTCCGAGGCGCCCGCGGGTCATGATTCAGCCCAGTCATTGGACCACGACCCTCCCCGTCATCCCCGCCCCCGCGTGCGGCTGGCAGAGGTACCGGTACTCGCCCGAGTTGTAGAACGTGTGATCGAAGCTCTGGCCCGACTGGTTCATCGAGACGGACGTCCACTCCGAGTGACCGTCCGGCGTAACGGTGTGCGGGCCGCCGCTCACGTAGACCCAGCGAACCGTCTGCCCTCTGGAAATCGTCACCACGTTCGGGCTGAAGCTCGCTCCAACGAGGTTGACGGTGATTACCTCGGCGCCGCCGCCACCATCGCCGTCGTCCGACTGCAGGTCGAAATCGACCGTCACGGTCCCCCCGGCGACCACGGTGGCCGATTTGGTCGCGCTCGACCCCTGCGGGAGGGAGTAGCCGGCCGGCGGCGTGATCGAGACGGTATAGTTCCCCGGCTCCAGGCCGGAGAAGCCGTAACTGCCGGACGAGGACGTCGTCGTGTTGCGCTGGACGGGCCCGCCGAGACTCACGGCCACACCGGCGATCCCCGAACCGCCCGCTTGCCGAACGACCCCCGAGATCGAACCGACCTCGCTCGACGGCGGTGTCGGGTCGCTGTCGTCGCTGCACGCGACGAGGCCGAACGCGACCGGGAGCGCAATCGCCGCCGCAACGCGACGGCCGAGGCGACGGGCCCGGCCGCGGCCGAGTCCCGGGAAGTGCGCGAGCGGTCCTGCGATCTTCGAACGTGACGTTACGGACATAGCACGGCCTCCTGGTTGGAGTTTGCGGTGGAACGGCCGGGCGCGATGGGAAACAGAACGATATTAAGCCACCGGCGGCGCGATGACAACATTTCGTTATCCATAACGCCCGATCCGCCGAAATACTGACACACCCCCACCGCATCAAGGAATCGGAACGACATTGGCCCGGCATCGAGGGCGTGGTGGGGGTTGCCGGGGGTGGGCGGTGGAGGGTGAGGCTCGGTTGTAGAAACCGAGCACGGATCGCCCGATTCTCGGCTCCGTGCTCGGTTTCTACAAATATCGTGGTGAACTGCACATGCTGAGCACCGACCCGAATGCAGCGTGCACGGTTACCACATTAGCGGGGGACAACTGCACACGGTTCGGTTATTTCCGCGACGGGTGTGCAGTTTCCACGCGCCGTCGCAGCCGCGAACGGCGATGGAGACGCGCGTCGGACGCGGCGAGGGGAACGGCCATCGGGTCGGGAGGCGACGACCTGGCGTCCATCTCAGGGCGCGGGCTGCCACGGGGCGTTTGCCCCGCGACCGCACGCCGGTATCAGACCAGAGCCGCCGGTTCGGGGATTGGCGGGCCCGATTGCTCCTTGGAGGTGGTGAGGACGATGGTCGTCCGCGTGGAGCTGACGGACGGGATCTGCCGGATCTGGTCGTCGAGGAGGCGTGCGAGGGCGTCGGTGTTGGGGACGCGGACCTTGACGAAGAAGCAGTCTTCGCCGACGACGCGGTGGACTTCTCGGACCTCGGGGATGCGGGCGAGGAGTTCTGCGGTGTCGACGTCGCGGGCGTTCTCGTTGGTCTGGATCATGACGAACGCCATGAGCCCGAATCCGAGGATGCCGGGGTCGAGCGCGGCGTGGTAGCCGCGGATCACGCCCGCTTCCTCGAGCTTCCTGACGCGCTGGAAGATGGCGGAAGGCGCGAGGCCGACCTGCCGGGCGATCTCGGCGTTGGGCGTCCGCGCGTTCTCGCTGAGGGTGCGCAGGATCGCGAGGTCGATGTCGTCGAGGGCGTAGGTCATGCGACTAGGTTAGGCGCCGACGGGTCCGTGGGCAAGCGGCGTGCTGGTCCGTGGGCAAGCGGCGCGCTGGTCCGCAGGCGAGCGGCGCGCGGTGCTCCGGAACCACCGCCTGCTCCGGCTGCGGGGCGCGCGGCCGGGCCCCAACGGCGTTGCCGGGGCCCGGCGGGCCGGTTGATCATCGCTTCCGTTGCGCGAGCTGCTCGGCCATGCGGAGTGCGGCGTAGGCGTTGACGATGCCGCCCGTCGCGGAGAGCTGGGCGAAGTCGACGCGCTCGCCCTCCGAGCCGGGGCGGACGACGCGCCGGCCGGCGTAGGGGGTGGCGGTCTCGAGGATGATGCGCTTCACGTCGGCGGCGTCGAGTTCCGGGTAGTAGGCCATGATCAGCGCGGCGAGGCCGGAGACGACGGGCGCGGCCATGCTGGTCCCGGAATTCTCCTCGTAGCCGTTGCCGGGGATGGTCGAGCGGATGTCGACGCCGGGCGCGAAGACGTGGACGCGGCCGCGGCCGTAGTTGCTGAACGGCGCCGCGAGCTGGTCCGCGCCCTGCCAGGAGGAGGCGCCGACCTCGATCCAGAGGCTCGCGGAGTCGCCGTCGGCGAAGTAGCGGTTCGGGAAGCTCGGCTCCGATTCGAGGTCCGCGCCGTCGTTCCCGGCGGCGTGCACGAGGAGGACGCCCTTGGACTCGGCGTAGCGCACCGCCTCGTCGACGACTGCCTTGTTGGGCGAGAAGCCCTTCCCGAAGCTCATGTTGATGATGTGCGCGCCGTTGTCGACGGCGTAGCGGATCGCGTTGGCGACGTCCTTGTCGCGCTCGTCACCGTCGGGGACGGCGCGGATCGCCATGATGCGGACGCCGGTGGCGATCCCGTCGATCCCGAGCCCGTTGCCGCGCTCGGCGGCGATGATGCCGGCGACGTGGGTGCCGTGGCCGGCGTCGGGGCCGACGACGTCGCCGTTGCCGTAGAAGCGCTCGCTGGTGTCGGCGTAGTCGTCGCCCACGATGTCGCGCGGATCGAAATCGGGGTCGAGGCCGTAGTCGAGGAGGTTCTGGACGTTCTCCAGCTCCCTCTTGACGAGCTCCGGGGTGATCCCCTGGGTCGCCAGCTGGAGGAATACCTGCTTGGCCTGCTGCACGTCGGCCCGGGGCGAGGCGATCGACCGGACCGCGGCGATCGTGAGCGAATCCCTGCCGAGTTCGGCCCGGAGCAGCGCGGTGAAGTGGTCCAGGGCCATGTCGATCTGGCGGAGCTGCGTGAGGAAGCCCTCCTTCTCGGCGCGCTCGGCCTGGTACGCGGCCTCGATCGCGTCGCAGGGGCTGCCGTCGGGCGCGGTCCCGTTGCCGCCGTTCGAGAGGCACGCCGCGTACATCCGGGTCACCTCGTAGGTGTCGTGGTGGACGTGCCGGCCGTCGCGGCCGCCGATGAAGTTCCAGCCGTGGATGTCGTCGACGTAGCCGTTCCCGTCGTCGTCGATGCCGTTCCCCGGGATCTCGTCCTCGTTGACCCAGAGGACGTCGTCGAGGTCCTCGTGCGCGATGTCGACGCCGCCGTCGATGACCGCGACGACGACGGTGCGGCGCGGCTGCTTCCCCGCGAGGAGGTCGCGATACGCGCGCTCGACGCCGATCCCGTCCACGCCGTCGGTGACGACGTCGAGGAGCCACCAGGCCTCGGGCGCGGCGGTCAGGGGCTGCTCCGCCCGGCGCGCGGCTGCGCGCTCGGCTTCGGCGTCGGGCCCGGCCGTGGCGGGCGCCGGGGCCTCGACGGTGCCACCCAGGGGCACGCAAGCGCCGAGGGCAAGGGAGAAGGCGAGAAGAAGGGACAACGGTCTCATCGGCGTTCCTCCGGTTGACGGAACGCCCGGCGGTCCGGGGGCCGACGGGCAGGCACACGGTGGCGTTCCACGCGATCGGGTGAGTGTACCGGGCCCGGTCGTTCCGTGCAACGGCCGGGCCTGGCACTCCGCAAGCGGTGCGCCGGGACTGCTACACGGCCGAGGGGGCGGGGTGTTCCACCACGCCTCGCGCGCGCAGCCGCGCGGAACGCGTGCGCGGGCGCGGGAATCCGGTTACCTTCCGGGTGGGTCGGCGCGGCGTCGGGTGGATCGGGACGTCGCATCGAGCGAATCGGCGCGCCGCCGGGCGTGATTCGGCGAGTCGGCCGTAGTGCGGCGCGCCCCGGCGTGATTCGGCGAGCCGGCCGTAATCCGGCGCGCCGCCGGCCCCACGATCCAGTCTCCAACGTTCTCGACAGAGGGAGCGATGGCTTACACCGTAGAGGACCTGATCCGGCTCCTGGACCTGGAGCCGATCGAGATGAACATCTACCGCGGCCGCAACCGGGACATCGGGACGGGCCGCATCTTCGGCGGGCAGGTGCTCGCGCAGGGACTCGTCGCCGCGCGGCGGACGATCGAGGAGGACCGCGTCGCCCATTCACTGCACGGCTACTTCATCCTCCCGGGCGACCTCGAGATCCCCGTCGTCTACTTCGTCGACCGGCTGCGCGACGGGACGAGCTTCACGACGCGGCGGGTCACCGCGATCCAGCACGGCCGGGCGATCTTCAACATGTCCGCGTCGTTCCACAAGATCGAGGACGGCCCGACGCACCAGGTGCCGATGCCCGACGTGCCGCCACCGGAGGAGCTGCCGTCCGAACTCCAGCTCATCCGCGAGATGGCGGACCGGATCCCGGCGTCGCTGCGCGACGTGCTCACGCAGGACCGCCCGATCGATTTCCGCCCCGTGGAACAGGTCGACCCGTTCCGACCGGAGCCGCAGGCGCCGGTGCGGCACATGTGGCTCCGCGCCATCGGGACCGTGCCGGACGACATCCTGATGCACCAGGCGATCCTGGCGTACGCCTCCGATTACGGGCTGCTCCAGACCGCGCTGCTGCCGCACGGCCTGTCGTTCCGGATGCCGAACATGCAGGTCGCGACGCTCGACCACGCGATCTGGTTCCATCGCCCGTTCCGCATCGACGACTGGCTGCTCTACACGATGGATTCGCCGGCGGCGGCCGGCGCCCGGGGGTTCGCGCGCGGCTCCTTCTTCACCCGCGACGGCACCCTCGTCGCGTCCGTCGCGCAGGAGGGTCTCACGCGCATCCGGGGGCCGATCGAGGTGCGGTGACCGGGCGGATCGGCGGTCGGCACCGGTAACGGTCGGCCCCCGGCCGATGCGCCGGCGGGCGCACGGCCGGTCGGCCGCGACGTCGTCGCCTACACGTGTTGCGGCTCTCCGGGGATCCAGGCCACGCCCACGACCGATGCGCGCCGTTCCCCGGGGAGCCGCACTTCGACATCCCGGAAGCTCGCGTTCACGCCAAGACGCGAGAGTTCGCGCTCGAATTCGGGGCGGCCGACCCGGCCCGGGTCGCCGACGACGACGCGCGCGCCGCGGTTCACCGCCTCCGCCACCCGCCCCGCGACCGCCCGGGCCAGCGCCACTTCGTACAGCACGTCCGCGAACACCACCACGTCCGCGGCCGGGAGCGGATCGGGCCCGAACAGGTCGAACCGCGCCGTCGCCACCTCGAGCCCCTGCGCCGCCGCGGCGCCCCGGATCCGCTCGAGCGCGCCGACATCGTGATCCAGCGCGAGCGACGTCGCACCGAGCCGTGCCGCGGTGAGCGCGCACAAGCCCGTGCCCGCCCCCGCGTCCACGACGCGGACCCCGGCGCCCACGCGCCCGACGAGTTCCCGGGCGACAGCCAGCGCCGTGGGCCACAGGATCGCCGCGTACGGGTCCACGGCCGCGCCGCCGGCCGCCGCGGCGAGTACTTCGTCCACATCGGCGTGCTCGTGTACGAGGAGCTCGAGGCCGCTCGCGACCTCGACCGTCACCTCCCGAATCGTGGCTCGGTGTATGGTTTTTCGGTTCATCGGGCGGGTTGCCCCTTGTATCAATAATGATTATTGTTACTAATCATCCGCACGCCCGACTGGCTCGCGCGGGCGGCGGCGCCTAGCTTCCCGAGAGAATACACCCCGAACGGCGAGAGGACGATGGGCGCGAGAATCTGGGACGAACCGGTCCGTCGCGGCTTCGCGCTGACGGCGCTCACGCTGCTGGGCGTGGCGGCGGCGTACGTCGCGCGGGGCGCGGAGCGCGTCGTTGCGGAGTGGTCGTTCTACGCGCTGGCGTTCCTGGCCGGCGGCGTCCCCGCGGCGCGCAAGGCGGTGGACACGCTCTGGTCGGAGCGGAAGCTGGACGTCGACCTGCTGATGGTGGTCGCGGCGCTGGGCGCGGCGAGCGTCGGGGAGGCGGGCGACGGCGCGATCCTGCTGTTCCTGTTCAGCCTTTCGAACACGCTCCAGGACTGGGCGATGGGCCGGACGAAGAGCGCGATCGAGGCGCTCATGGCGCTGAGCCCCGAGGGCGCAACGGTGATCGAGGCGGATGGGACGGAGCGGTGGGTCGCGCTGGAGGCGCTGGCCCCGGGGATGCTGATCCGGGTGCGGCCAGGCGAGCGGATCCCTGCGGACGCGACGCTGGTCGAGGGATTCACCTCCGTCGACGAGAGCGAGTTGACGGGCGAGTCGGTGCCGGTGGAGAAGGCGCCGGGGTCGAAGCTGTTCAGCGGGACGCTGAACGGAGAGGGGGTAGTGGTGGCGCGGGTGGACCAGCCTGCGAGCGAGAGCGCGCTGGCGAAGCTGGTGCGGCTGGTCGAAGAGGCGCAGGCCGAGAAGGGCCCGACGGAGGAGTTCGCGAATCGGTTCGAGGGCCCGTACACGATCGCGGTGCTCGCGTCGGTCCCGGTCCTTTTCGTCATCTTCCACTACCTGGTTGGGCTCGACACGGCGGCGTCGTGGTATCGGGCGATGACGTTCCTGGTGGTGGCGTCGCCGTGCGCGGTGGTGATCAGCACGCCGGCGGCGGTGCTGTCGGCGATGGCGGCGGGCGCGCGGTCGGGGGTGCTGTTCAAGGGCGGCGCGGCGCTGGAGGCGCTGGCGCGGGTGGACATCGTCGCCTTCGACAAGACGGGGACGCTGACGCGCGGGCAGATGGAGCTGGTGACGCTGGACGTCGTCGAAGGGACGGAGGCCGAGGCGCGGGCGCTGGCGGCGGGGCTGGAGCGACACAGCGAGCACCCGATCGCGCAGGCGGTGGCGCGGGCGTGGGACGGCCCGATCCCCGAGGTCACGGACGTGCAGGCGGAGCGCGGCCGTGGGATCCGCGGCGAGCTGGACGGCGAGGCGGTCTGGGCCGGGACGCGGCGGATGGCGGCGAGCCGGGGCGCGGAGATCGTGCCCGAGGTGGAGCGTCGCCTGCTGGCGGTGGAGGAGCGGGGCGAGACACCGATCCTTCTGGGTCGCGGCGACCGGGTGATCGCGGTGCTCGGCGTGGCCGACACACCGCGGCCGGAGGCGCGGGCGGCGCTGGAGGCGCTGCGCCGGCGCGGCGTGCGGCTGGTCATGTTGACCGGCGATCGGGCGGGTGTGGCGCGTCACATCGGGCGGCAGGTCGGGATCGACGAGGTGCGCGCCGAGTTGCTGCCGGCGGACAAGCTGGAGGAGATCGCGGCGCTGCGCCGGGAGGGTCGGGTCGCGATGGTGGGCGACGGCGTGAACGACGGCCCGGCACTCGTCGCGGCGGACCTGGGGATCGCGATGGGCTCCGGCTCGGACGTCTCGCTCGAGAGCGCCGACATCGTGCTCATGAAGGACGACCTGAAGAAGATCACCGGCGCGATCGCGCTCGCCCGTCGCACCGCGGCGACGATCCGCTTCAACCTGTCCGTCGCGCTGGGCGTGATCGTGGTCGTCGGGTTGCTCTCGCTCTTCGGCCACGTGCCGCTGCCGGTCGGCGTGGTCGCGCACGAGGGCGGGACGATCTTCGTGGTGGCCGTGGGGCTCCGCCTGCTGGCGCACCGGATCGAGGGGAGCGGGGCGGTTGCGGCCGGGCTGGGCGAGGTGGTGGGGGCGGAGGCGGCCGTGGCGGGCGCGGCCGGGCGGTAGGGGACACCGGGGACACCGGGGACGCCGGGGACGCCGGGGACGCCGGGGACGCCGGGGACGCCGGGGACACCGGGGACGCCGGGCGCCCGTG
>Ga0207864_1002733_pt1 | contig 16055 bp, 12 predicted proteins | sample HigsolmetaAR202D_FD_184834 | JGI IMG/M metagenome (GOLD analysis project Ga0207864, IMG submission 184834) | Ionic liquid and high solid enriched microbial communities from the Joint BioEnergy Institute, USA - AR20-2-D (SPAdes) (version 2) ...
CGCGGGCTGCCGCGCGCCGCCGCCGCCCTGCTGCTCGCCACGCACGCCGCCGCGCAGCGCGAGGCCGCCGTCCGCCGCGACGCCGCGCGGCAGTACCTGGCAGCGCTCGACGCCGAGCCGCACGTCGCCTGCGTCCGCCCGGCCCCCGGCGCCGAGCCGGGGTACCTTCGCTTCCCGCTGCGGGTGCGCGGCGGCATCCACGGGCTCGGCGACGCGCACGCCTCGCTCCGCCTCGGCATCGCGCCGAGCTATCCCACGCCGCTCGCCGCGCTCGGGCCCCTCGTGCGTCTGCTCGTCGGCTCCCAGCGCGTGTGGCCTGGCGCGGAGACGCTCGCGCGCGACCTCATCACCCTGCCCACCCACTCGCGGGTCTCCGCGAAAGAGCGGGACCGTCTGATCCGGCACGTCCGCGCCGCGCGCGCGTGAGGGCGCGCGCGGCCGCATCCCGCCACCTCCACCCACGGCGTCTGCCGGCGTCACGCTCGCAAACCGGCACCGTCGCCTCCCGACCGAAAAAACCTTCCGACCCAGGATAAGAACTGCGTGCCGCCCGTGCCCGCGCGGAAGATGCATCCGCGCGACAGTTGATCCTCTAAGAATATGTCTCGCAATGCGTTATAGACTCGCGGCGGACGCCCGTTTCCACCCGGAATCCGCCTTGCTGGTCCTTCCCGCCGCACGCTGCAAGGCGTCGAGACAGAGTGATCTGAAGTCGCCGATTCGCTGCTCAGAGCAAAGCCGCCGAAAGACGGTGACGCAGAGCTACGGGACTACAGCGAGCGCTCGCCAAGTCCGCCGGGCCGCCAGCGATTCGATGGAGAATCGACATCGTGGCGGCCGCGTCGTTTCTAGCCGGAACGACGGGAAGTGCTGTCTTGAAGTCCGGAGGGTGGAGTCATGGCATTCTCGAGAGCCGGTCGAGGTGGACCGCTCCGAATCATTCCCGTCCTGATCCTGGCTGCGTCCTGCGACATGATGATGGACGCGGTGGACTCGCCGGGAGGTCTCAATGGCGAGGGCGGGAATGACCGCCCGCTGTCGATCGTCGTGCTCAAGGGCAACGAGCAAACGGGTGTGGTGGGCGAGAAGCTCGCACAGCCGGTCGAGGTGCAGGTCGTGGATGACCTGGGCCGTCCGAGGCCGAACCGCCTGGTGAGGTTCTTCGCGGAAGAGGGCTCGGGCACGTTCTCGCCAGCCGAGCAACACACGGACAGTGCGGGCACGGTCCGCACGACCTGGACGCTCGGGCAGCAGGCCCGCGATCAGCTCGCGCATGCAGTCGTCCTGCGAAGCCAGGGCGAGGTGGCAACCGTGACCTTGCGCGCGCGTGCGCAGCCCGGGCCAGCCTGGAGCCTGGAGGCGGTGAGTGGCGCAGGCCAGGCCGCAGATGTCGGAAAAACCTTGCCTCAGGCCCTGGTCGTCGTGGTGAAAGACCGTTATGGTAACCCCGTCCCGGGCGTCGCCGTCCGCTGGTCGGCCGTCGCGGGCAAAGGCAGCTTCGACCCCGCGATCAGCCAGACCGACGAACAGGGCCGGGCCAGCACGAGGTGGACGCTGGGGCCGGAAAGCGGCGAACAGGTCGCGGCTGCGCGCGTGGGCGAGCTCAACCCCGTCACCTTCAGCGCGACAGGGAAGCTCACTGTCGCCGGCCTGTCCATCGAACCCGGCTCCATCCAGATCGACGCGCTGCACGACACCGTCCGCCTCTCCGCCCGCGTTCTGGGCTCCAACGGCAGCCCGCTGCCGGACATCAACGTATCGTGGCGGTCGCTCGACCCCTCGATCGCGACGGTCAGGAGCAGCGGCGTCGTGGAGGCGCGCGCCAACGGAACGGCCCGCATCGTCGCCACGGCGGGTGACCTCGCGGACACTGCGCGCGTGACGGTCCAGCAGAAGGGCAAAGCGATCGAGGTGGAGCCCGCTTCGATCCGGCTCAAGGCTATCGGCGCGACTGCCAAGGCCACGGCCAGGATCCTCGACGCCAACGGCTACGAGGTATCGGGCGCCACGCTCAACTGGTCGTCGTCCAACTCCTCGGTAGCCCAGGTTGATGCGATGGGCAACATCGTCGCGAAGGGAGTGGGCACGGCGCTGATCTTCGCTGGCGCGGCGTGCTGCACGTCCGGCACCGTGGAGGTCACAGTCGAGCAGACGGTGGCGAGCATCGTCCTGACGCCCACCGAGCTCACCCTTTCGGTCAACGGCGAAGGCAAGATCACCGCGGAGGCGAAGGACGAGCGCGGCGTGAAGATTGACAAGCCCGCGCTGACGTGGCAATCATCGAACCCGGCGGTCGCGACCGTCTCCAGCGACGGCGTGGTCAAGGGCAAGGCGGAGGGGCAGGCGGACATCACCGTGAGCGCGGACGGCAAGACGGCCCGCGCGCACGTCACGGTGCAGGCTGCCGGTGGCGGCAGCGGTGGAAGCAGTGGCGGTAGTAGCGGCGGTAGCGGCGGCAGCGGTGGTGGGAGTGGTAGTGGCGGTGGGAGTGGCGGCAGCGGTGGTGGGAGTGGTAGTGGCGGTGGGAGTGGCGGCAGCACGCCCCCGCCCGTGGCCAGCGTGACGATCACGCCCTCCAGCGCCTCGTTGACGGTCGGCGACACGCGCCAGTTCAGCGTGACGCTGCGGGATGCGTCCGGCAACATACTCACGGGACGAACGGTGACGTGGAAGAGCAGTGCGACGGCAGTCGCGACGGTGAGCGCGACGGGGCTGGTCGCGGCCCTGGCCGTGGGCAACGCCACGATCACGGCGACGAGTGAGGGAGTCAGCGGGACGGCGACGGTCACCGTGTCCGCGCCACCGGCTTCCGGTCAGTTCTCGCCGCCGGACATCATGTCGCACAACTTCGAGGACGGGAAGCTCGCGCCGTTCACCGATGGCGCCGGCGGTTCGGGCAACTCGAACGTCTTCGTGGGCAACGACCCGACCGGCAAGTTCGGCGGCAAGGTTGTTCACCTGCGGTACAACGGCTGCGCGGACGTGAACCGGTACATTGGAGGGTACCACATCGGCCCGCAGAACGGCTCGTTCCCGCTCGGCTCTACCACCTACGTGCGCGGCCACTTCCTGATCGCGACCCCGCAGCAGGACATGCGGAGCGCGCAGCGCAAGCTGATCTACGTGCAGGACGAGCCGAAGGCCGGCAGCTTCCTCGTGGTCAAGGAGGACGCCGGGCGGCTCAAGGTCGAGTGGCCCACACAGCCCTATGTCGCCACGGGGCCGGCGATCGCGTTCGACCGCAAGTATTCCCTCGAGCTCGGGTTCCGCCTGAACAGCCGCGTGGGCGCACGCGATGGCTGGATCCGCGTGTGGCTGGACGGGCAGCTCGTGATCGAGGTCATGAACGTCGACATTGTTGTCGGTAACGGCCCCATCCGCCACATCCTGATCGGCAACCAGTCGCAGGGCTACAACCTGCAGTGCCACGAGGAGTGGCGCTACTGGGACAACGTGGCGATCAGCACGAAGAGGATCGGGCCCTGAGCCCTGGCGCCACAGGCAGTTTGCCGGCAGGACTGGACGACCCGGCGCCGTTCCGGGTCGTCCAGTCCTGCTTTTCAGTGATCCAAAGCGACGCCGCCGTACCTGGCCCGCGGGGCACCGGCGGCCCTGTGGCCTGAGGGACGCGGGGCCGCCCAAGCGGCCGCTACGGTGTGGTCATAGATGTGAAAGTGCCCGCGCAAGCTGCCAATCGATGGACTCGCGGACACGGTGCACCGCATCATGCATGAGCACACGCGCTGGCGCGCGGGCGCCCGAGGTGACACGCTCGTAGCCCAGCTCCGTCATCAGCGGGCCGCAAATGTGCTCGATGACGCGCAGCTCGCTTCGCGAGAGGTCTGTCCGCCAGCTCCCGGACTCGCCACGGCGAAAGAAACCGTCGGGTGCACGCACGCTCGGCAACGGCAGGTCGGGCGTGGACGGCTGGGCTTTCAGTCTCTCGAAGTCACACGCCTCGATGGCGCGAGTGCGCTCCGCCGCCGTCGTGCTGACACCGAGCCACTCGAGCACTCCGGCCAGCTCCGTCTCGGGATCCTCCTTCACCCGCTCGTACCGGATCTCGCGGTAGCGGCCGTCGCCCGTCGCTACCTGCCGCGCCCGGCGGATGTGCTCCACCCACATCCTCGCCGCCTGCACCGGGCCGCGCGGCGCCCAACTATCTCCCCACGTCCGCCCCGCAGCCATCAGCGACGCGGCCGTGTCGCGCGGGTCCCGAATCACGTGCAGGAAATAGGCGTCAGGAAATACCCGGCGAATGAATGACGCATGCAGCGCATGCTTGGGGCTCTTTTCGACGACGACCTGGGCGCCCGGCTTCCGGCTCAGGATCTTGTCCAGGACCATCCGCGCACTGCGCCCGCATAGCTCGAGGAACTCCGCCTCATCGAGCACCCGGCTGAGCCCCGCCCGCCCCAGCGGGGTGTTTTCGCCACGCCGCTCCTCTTCCCACTGCCTCTCGAACTGGACGAGGTAATACGCAAAGATCTGGGTCTCCGGCGCCGTTGCGATCGCGTCGAACTGCGACAGGATGAGCTGGATCCACGTCGTCCCGCTGCGCGGGCACCCGACGACGAACAGCATGCGGTACCGCTGGCCCTCGTGAGCGTCTATCATTGTCACGGGATACGGATCGTGATGGGTCGTGCCCCGGCAGCCGGGGCGGCGCCCGCGGCTGCGGGCAAGCGGTGTGCCAGCCTCCGCCGCACGGATTGCGTCGGCGTTTCGCCGGGGCGAAGCCTGCGGCGGGGGCGCAACATGGGGCGCCTGGCGGCTGCTGCGGTCGCGCAACAACGGCGGGGCAGCGCGGCGGACAACACGTCTGATCCCGTGATCGGGCAGGCCGGCGGCACCGGGAACGCTTCTTCCCTCTGGGGCGCCGCCGTTGTGCTCCGGCATGACCGGATGGCTTGCAGCGCTGGGAGGAGATTACGGACTCGGAGACCGCGGACCCGAAGAGAGGCGGGATGCGAGTGCTGGTCGTCGCGTCGAGCTTTCCGTCCGTCAACCAGCCGTGGCTTACCACATACCTGTCTCAGCTCGATGCGCGAGGAATTGCGCATACGATCGTCACCATGAAGCGCGACCCCGATGCGGTCGACCGCAGGGCCGGCGGGCCGTACGTGGCGCGGTGCGTGTTCATCCCGCCAGACGGCCGGGCGTTGCTGCGCGAGTGGCTCCGCATCCTGGCCAGACGGCCGCTTCGCGAGCTCGTCGCGGCGGTGCGGGTGGGCTTGAGCGTCCGGTCGCCGGACGTGGATGTGAAGACCAAGCTGCGGATGGTGCTGACGACGCTGTGTCTGATGCACCGGCTGCCGCGGGAGCGCTTCGACCTGATCCACGTGCATTTCGACCAGGATGCGCTGTTCTTCCTGCCGTACGCCCGGCTGAGCAAGACGCCCATCGTCACGACGTTCCATGGCATGAATCCGGTGGGCGTGAAGAGCATGCCGCTTGCCCACAGGCGCGCCACGTACCGGGGCGTCGACCGGGTCATCGTCAATACGGAATTCGCCCGGACGCAGGTCGTGGCGATGGGGTGTAGCACGAGCATCGTGCACATCCTGCCGCAGGGTACCGTGCTGGACGACTTCCCGTTCGCGCCCCTGCCGCCGCCCGCCCCCGGCGAGCCGGTGCGCATTATCACGGTTGGGCGTCTCCAGGCGGACAAGGGGCAGGTCTGGGCCCTGCTGGCTGCGGCCCGCCTCTGCAAGCAGGGCTATGATGTTGAATGGTGGTTCGCCGGGACGGGTCCCGACCTCGCCCGGCTGGAGCGGCTGGCGCAGCGGTTGGGTCTGGGCCGCCGCGTCCGATTCTTCGGCGTCGTTCCCCACCGGGAACTGCGGTCGCTCTACGGCCAGGCCCACATCTTCGTGCTGCCGAGCATCAACAACAGCCGCGGCTACATCGTCGAAACGCAGGGCGTGGCGATCCAGGAGGCGCAGGCATCCGGCTGCATTACGATCGCGTCGGCGGTCGGCGGCATTCCGGAGTGCATCGAGCACGGCGTCACCGGTCTGTTGGTGCGGGACCGCTCATCGCGTGCATTGGCGGAGGCCATCCGATGGGTTCTCGCCCATCCCGAGGCGTGGACGCCGATGCGCGAGGCGGCCCGGCGGCACGTGGAGCGGAACTTCGACGCGTCGATCATCGGTTCCCGGATGGAGCAGCTCTATCGGGAAGTGATTGCCCGTGCGGGCGGGACTGCGGAACGTCGCGTGTACGAGACGGTATGACGCACAAGCCATCGATCGCCGTCCTGTTCAACCATCCCGCCGTGCCCGACCTGGCGAAGATTCGAGCGGGCGAGCTTCCATCCGAGCGGCTGTACGGGGTCGTCGAACTGCTCGACAAAGGCTGGGCCGTGAAGCTCTGCGACGACCGGTTCTCGGCCCTCGGCGCGGGCCTCGCCCAGCGCATGCGGCCGTACGGGTTCCACATCATTCCGCCGGCGGCGCTGCGCCGAGTGGTGAAGCATGACCTCATCCTCGTCAAGGATGACTTCTCGCTTCCGCTGACGCTGCTCGCGCGGCTGCGGCGGAAGCGGATCATCTACCTCGACAGCCTGTTCGCCATTCCGCGCAATCGCCTGCGAAGACTTCTGCTGACCGTGAACGCTCGGCTGGCGCCGCTCATCATGTGCTACTCGGACGTACAGGCGCGCCTCTGGAGCCGTACGTTCGGCGTGCCGCCGGCCAGGTTCAGGGTCGTTCGCTACGGCATCGACTGCGAGTTCTACCGGAACGGCATCCGGCGTGCGGCGGCGCCCGCCGATCAGGAGGCGCCATACGTGCTTTCGGTCGGCCGCGACATGGGGCGTGACTTCGACACGCTCGTCCGTGCCGTGGAGGGCACAGGGTTGCGCGTGAAGCTGGTCACGCTGCCGTATCTCGTTTCCGATGCCGTTCGCCGCTCCCCGCATGTCGATGTGCTGCAACGGGTGAGCTACCCCGAGCTGTTCCGGCTGTACGCCGGCGCTGAGATGGCCGTCGTCCCGCTCCGGCGAGGCATCACCTACCCGTCAGGCATACGCGCCGTCATGGAGGCGCTCGCCGTCGGCATGCCGACCATCAGCACGCGGACGCCGGTGCTCGAGGAGTACTTCCCGCCCAACGAACGAACCGTGCATTACGTCGATGGCGAGGACCCCGAATCGCTGCGCCGCGCCATCATCCGCCTCCGCGATGACGAGGATCTGAAGCGGGAGCTGGCAGAGAACGGCCGCGCCTGGGTGACGGAACGCTATCACATCCGTGCGTTCGTCCAGGAGCTCGAGAGCACGCTGGCCGAGTACCTGGGCGTGGAACGCCCCGACGCAGTGACCGCCGCCACCGGTCCGGCAACCTCCGGCTGACGCTGCGGCCGACCGACGGCCCGGGCGGCTCCTTCCGCGGATGGTCGCGCCGGCGCATCAGCGGCGGCGCAACCAATCAATGGCCTCGCGAAGCGCCGGGAGGGGATCGTCGTATCGCAGCACCTCGCTGCGCACGCCGGGATGAAATGCGGCGATCCAGTCCCGGACGGCGGCCAGGCGGCCACCGGTTCCGGGGGGCAGGGCGAGCTGCTCGTTGGAGTACCGGAGGCGGGCGATCAGGTGGTCGCAGTCCCCGAGGAACCAGCGGGTGCGCGTGCCCACCCGGTAGGAACGTACAGGAGTGACCTCCTCGCCCAGCGCGGCGGCGACGAGAAGAGCCGGGAAGTCCACACCGGCATCGACGGCGAGCTGGAGGGAGCCCCAGAACCGGCCGTTGACTTCCATGAGATACGGCTCGCCCGTCTGCAGGTCTCGCTTGAACTCGACCATCGCGACACCGCGCCAATCGAGACGCTTCAGCAGGGCCGTGGCCGCGCCGAGCAACTCGGCGTCGGGCGCGACGCTCTCCGCGTACACACTGACGCCACCGGAAGGCGGTTTCTCGCGCAGGCGGCGGTGACAGAACGAGGCCAGCACCTCCCCGTTCCACAACAGCAAGAACGCGCCGACACCAGGGCCCGTGATGCGCTCCTGCACCAGGAGCGGGTAGGCGGCCGGCGGCATCTCCGCGACAACGGCCGCCAGCGCGGCGGCGTCGGCGGCGTGAACGGCGCCGGTGCGCATGCGCCTGCGACCCGAGTCGACGACGGAGCGGGCCGACTTGACCACGACGGGGAAGCGGAGGTCCAGGGGCGGAGCGTCCGACGGCTCCGCGAGCACCACCTGCGCGGGCACCCGGATCCCGAGGTCCTTCGCGATCGTCGTGACGTAGTGCTTGTCACACGCGGAGCGGAAGGCGTCGAAATCCGGGAACGGGAGGCGCACGTTGGCCGGCCTGTGCGCCGGGTCGAGCAGCGGCAACAGGGCCGCCTCGGTGACCGGCAGCAGCACGTCGGCCGAACAGGCTTCGCACCTCGCGATCACGTCGGCTGCGAACGCCTCGGGATCCGTGAGCGGGCTCGGAACGACGAATCGGCCGCGGGCGTAGCGAGACGCACCCGCCAGCGAGCCGCTCCGCGAGGAGCATACGTAGACGGTGTGACCGGCTCGGCCGAGCGAGCGGACCACGGCGAGCGCGGCGCGCTGTTCGCCGTCGGTGACCAGCACGGTGGCGCGGCGTCGCGCCGTTCGACCGATCACGGGCTCACCGGAACGCGGGCATCGAGCGCGCGCCGCGGCGCACGCAGGCACGCCTCGTACAACTGCTCGTAGCGGCGCACCATCGTTTCCACCGTATACCGCCTTCTCACCGTCTCCAATGCGGCGGCCCGCAGCCGCTGCTGGAGCGAGGCGTCGTCGGCGAGGGAACGGATCGCCCTGGCCAGCTCGCCCGGCGAGTTCGGCGGCACCAGAAGGCCGTTCACGCCATCCTCGATGATCTCCTCCGGCCCGCCCGATCGGGTTGCGATGACGGGAACACCGCTCGCCATCGCCTCGACCGTGGTCAGCGAGAAGCCCTCTGCCGACGAACTGGACACATACACATCGAGATTCCGCATCACGTCCGGTATGTCGCTGCGGAATCCGGCGAAACGAACGACCGTCTCGAGGCGCAGCTCGGCGCGCAGCCGCTGTAGCCGATCGTACAGCTCACCATCGCCCTGCCCCACGATGACGAAGCGAAGCGGCCGTGCAGAGCTGTCACGAAGCATTGCCGCCGCGCGGAGCAGAACGTCGTACGCCTTCGACGGACGCACGTTTCCGACGGCTCCGACGAGAATGTCGTCCTCGGCGGCGCCGAGCTCCCTGCGCAGCCGCGCATCGCGGCCGGGGCGGAAGCGGCTGGTGTCGATGCCGTTCGGGATGACGGATGTCCGTCGCTCGTCCAGCGGCACCATGGAGAGGAAGGTCCGGCGCAGCGACTCCGACACGAACACGATGTGCGCCTTCCCCAGGTGCCGGATCAGCCGGAACTTCAACGGTACGCGCGGGTCCCCCTGGATGTCGGCGAGGCCGTGAAACGTGCAGATCGCCGGAATCCCGTTCCAGCGGGCCGCGAGTGCGCCGTACAGGCTCGTTGTCAGCAGGTGCGAGTGGACGAGCGCAGCGCCGTCGAGCAGCCGTGCGAGCGTCCGGAGATAGGAGAGGTCGAAGGAGCCGCGCATTGCGACGATCCGCGGCTCCACGCCACTGTCCCGGAGCGAGTCGAAGAGCCAGTCCCGTGACGGCACCGCCGCGACCGACCGCCACCGCGAAGGCTCCAGACGCGTCACCAGTTGATGATAGACCGTCTCCGCTCCGCCCGGTCCCCCCGTGTCGATGAGATGAACGACTTCAGTGGGCATGGTCCGGCAAGATCACAGCCGCGGCATGCGGGGGCACGCGCGGGCCGGGCGACAGCCGCCGGACCTGCTGCACCTGGCCCCGGCTCCTGACCTCCCTCGCGGTCTTCAACGTCACGTTGTGCAGCACGGTCGTCATCGCGAGGTTGATCCAGAAGAACGGATAGTACAGCACCGTGACGAAGAACCCGGCCACCAGGTACCCGATCAGGGCACCATCCAGGCCGTGAGCCATGTTGTAGAGCAAGCTGCCACGCGGCAATCGTTTCGCGATGCGGCGCGTTCGATGGTTGACCACGAAGGTCGCCACGATCAACAGAATGAACGCGATCAGGCCGGTGTACCCCAACTCGGCTCCGGCTTCGACGAAGATGTTGTGCGGGAGCTGGCCCCAGGGGTTGTAATGCGTCTTGTAATAAGGAAGCCAGTTCTGAAACCCGATCCCGAGGACCGGGTAGTCGTTCATGATCTTGATCCCGTCACTCCAGTACTGCCGGCGGGTCAGCGACGTCTCGTCGGTCCCCATCTGGCGGAACCGGTCCTTCTGCTCCTCGGGGAGCACGGAATAGAGGACCGCCGCCGAGATGGCGGTAATGAGCATAGCCTTGAACGGCGCGCGGCTCCGCAGCGCGGCCCACATCAGCAGCGCGGCAAGTGCGAGCTGCGCTCCTCGGGAGGAGGAGCCGATGATCGACAGCGCCGCCGTGCTGGGCATGAGGATGAGCAAGGCCTTCGCGCCGCGTGTCGCGTATCCCCACACGCCGATCAGGAAGTACAGCGACGCCGGTACGAACATCGCGAGCTGGATCCCGCACTCGCCCGAGTTGTGGAAGAACTCCGGGGCACAGGTCAGGCCCCACGAGGCGAAGGAGAAGCCGCGCTCGATCATGGTCCGGGTGCCGAACTGCGACATCTTGAGGCACCACAGGAAGTACAGCAGCATGAAGACAACGAACTTCCTCTCGTTGTCTACCGCGTGTGTGATGAGATAGAAGATGATGACCCAGGGGTAGTATGCCTTCCAGTTCTCGAACGAGTAGAGCGGCTCCCACGCGGTGACGGATGACGCGAAAACGATAGCCGTGAACAGCAGCAGCAGGCCGTCGATAATCATGAGCCGGCGCATGCGCGCCCGCTCGAGAACGCATGCGACGCCGCATGCCATGATCGTGAAGAAAGGGAGCGGCCAGCCTTCGATCGCGCTGTAGATCGCCTGGGGCCTCACGTACTCGAAGAAGACGTACGCGCAGACCAGCCAGAACGACGGCGGCTGCTTCCAGAAGAAGCGCCATAGGTCGCGGAAGGCGAGCCTGTGGACCTGCGACGGCGGCGCCTTCGTCCACTCGGGCCGCTTGGACAGGTCCGGACCTGATGCCACCGCCGCCACGGACCGGACCATCAGCGTTCTCCTCGAGGGCTGAGCCCGGGGATGCGGCCGGCGGAGACCGGCGCGACTGACGCGTCACGCGAGAGCATCGCCCACTTCGGCGGTCGTACTCTGAATTCCATGCGCATTCGTCTCCAGCAGACAGTCGCGTCGGGCGCGAGCTCTACGGAATGCCGTTCGCGCGCCGGCAGGCGCGATGCGGCTTTGCGGACGCGAGCACCCGCCCCGCCGTTCCTGCCGGCAACGGCCCGACGCTCCCTTCGCGCCACTGGATTCGGCGATTCTAGCCAGTATTCTCTGCGCCCGGTTCCAGACCGTCTCGCGCCAGGGCGCAGCGGCGCGGCGGCGCGTCCAGTGCATGGACCTTGCCAACCGTCCAGGGGGCGTACGGAGTGCGGTCGGCGCGCACTCCGCTTGCCCCGGCGGCGCGTGGCGGCCTCGCAACGTGGGGGCGACGCCACGCGCCTGGCCCCCGTTCCTGGGCCATCTTGCTGCCTCGAACCGACCGGCCGCGGCTGGAGTCCGTCGATGAGGGGCGGCGCTGCGGGCCCGCCCGCGGCGCGCTGTTTCGCCGATCCGCTGCCACACGGCGGAGGGTGATGTTGCGGTGGCGCAACATTGGGCCGGGCGCCGGTCGCTGAGCTGACTCGCGCCCCGGCGGCCGCGGCGGTGCCGCCGCGCCCGAGTCTCCCCGGCGGTCATGCCGGTTCCCGGGTCCGGGCAAGTCCGGGCCCCCGAGGGCCGAACCCCTGGCGCCGATCGTGCATGCGTCGCGCGGCGCAACGCTCCCTGGCCGTTCCGCACTTGCCGGCTCGCGTCAGGGTCGGCGGTTTCCGCAGCCCGCGTGTCGCGGGGTCTCCACGTCCTGTCAGGAGTCATCATCATCGATGGAGCGATCCGCAGGCCAGAAGCAGCCGCCAGCGTGGCCTCTACTCTCCGTGATCATTCCGGCATACAACGAGAGCGCGATCATTGCCGACGTGCTCGGCCGGCTTCACCAGTTGCTCGCAGGCCGGTACCGCTACGAGATCATCGTGGTCGATCATGGCTCCACGGATGCCACCGTGGCGGTCGCCGAGGCGAACGGAGCGACCGTCTACACCTACAGGGGGGCAACGGTGGCTGGTCTGCGCAACTACGGCGCCCGTCACGCGGCCGGCGACGTCCTCCTCTTCCTGGATGCCGACGTCGTTCCGACAACGGGCTGGATCGAAGGCCTGCCCGGCGCATTGGAGGCCCTGGCCGCCCGACCACGCGTGCTCACGGGTTCCACCTGCGGCATCCCGCGGGACGCCGGCCTGATCGAGCGGTTCTGGTTCGATCCGGCGCTGTATCGGCGCGGGCTCACGCACCTCGGAAGCGCACACATGCTGATCACTCGTGCCTTCTTCGAGGAGCTCGGAGGGTTCGAGGAGACGCTCGAGACGGGTGAGGACTACGACCTGTGCACGCGGGCTCGCGAACACGGAGGGACCGTCGTCGACGACCCGCGGCTTCCTGTCGAGCACCGCGGCAACCCTCAGACGCTGTACGCGTTCGTGCGCCGCGAGATCTGGCACGGAAGCGGTGATTTTCGTTCGTTGCGGAGCGTGTGGCGCTCCAAGGTCGCGCTCGCCACGCTGGGCTTCGTCGGGCTGCACGTCGTTCTCGTCATCGCGCTGGCGGCGCGGGACTGGCTCATGCTCGGCCTCGCCGCCGGGCTCATCGTGCTGCTCTGTGCGGCGGCGGCGCTCACGCGATTCTCGGCGAGGCGCCCGTCCGTCCTCCTGTTCAACACGGCCCTCTTCTACTTCTATTTCCTGGGCCGCGCCGGCTCCATCCTGAGAGCCCTTTGGCTCCGCTTCGGCCAGCGGCGCGGCTGGAAACCCCGGTCCCGCTCGCACGGTCCGGCCGCTCCGCGCGGGCTGGAGGCCGGGCACGCTCGCGCGGAGGCGGCTCTTTCGGGCGATCGCCCTGGCCCGCGCGCCGATTGAAACCGGCCAGCACCCCCGTTGCCGGACCACTCGACCGCGAGGGACGCCGAGTCTGCGGCCTGCCGCTGGCCGGCTGGGGTCAACGGTGGATCATTCCAGAGGCGCGTAGCTCGAAGCCCTCTGCGGACACGCCGGCCGGGATGTTCAACCGCGGCAGAGCGTACCTGTCCGCCGGGCTGATGGACGCCGGCAGCCAGCCCCCCGTGATCTCGAGCGCGCCGACATACCCCGCTTGCGCCGCCGCTTCTCTCACTGCGTTCGACCCGCAGCCGTAGGGAAGGGAGAGCCACGGCACGACCGGCGCGAACCGGGCTCGGAGCCAATCCAGGGAGGCAGTGAGCTCGGTGCGCAGCTCGTCCGGGGCGATCCGCGCCAGGTTCGGGTGGCTCCACGAGTGCGACGCAAACGTGATCCCCGGGATCGCCGCAGCCCGGGCCAGGTGCGCTTCGGTCGCCACTGTCTGGTGCTCGGGAACGGGGCCGGGCTCGATGCCGGATCCCACCGCCCATTCCCGGATCGCGGCGTCCTTGCCCGCGAGCTCGTCGATGCAGTACTGGCGAGTCTGAGGCGTGAGCCCGGCCGGCATGGACGCCGCCACGGCATCCCACCAGAAGGACCCACCGCCAACGAACGCCGGCGCGACGAAGAAGGTCGCCGGCATGCCCCGCCGCGCGAGCTCCTCGACGCCGACCTCCAGCGCCCCGCGATACGCATCGTCAAACGTGATCACCACGCGGGGGCGCCCGCTCCCGGGCAGGCCATCCAGTATGGACTCCAGCGGGACGACATCATGCGTCCGCGCGAGCGCGTCCAGTTGACGCGCGAAATCCGCCCTCGGCAGGTGCAGGCTCCTGTCCCCCACCACGGGCTCGCCGTCGGGCACGATGTTGTGGTAGGCCAGGACGAGGGTCCGCTTCCGATACAGGGTACGCCCTGCTCGGGGCAGCAGGAGCGCACACGCCAGCCTTTCAGCCAGCCGCTTGCCTACCATCTCAGGTCTCCCTCTGGCCCTGCGGCCCGGGATCCGGACGCCCCACGCCCGCGCCTCGCCGCTCAGGTCCGCGCCATGCGGAGACCACGCGAGATCAGCCCCAGCCGGCCGATGGACCGCCGGATGAACCGCCGCTCCTCCGCGCTCAGGACCGTCGCGAACAGGGCGGCCGCGGCGGCGAGGACGATCAGGCAGTTCAGCGCGGTCGATGGCACCAGGGCGAGGTGCCCGATGCTCCCGCGGATCAGCAGGCCGGCGCCGAGTATGGCGTACAGCAGGCCGATTCGTCCCCACCCGTAGCCGATCCGGTACTGCCGCTGCGACAGGACATACATCGCCACGAAATGCAAACCGTAGCCGCCGACCTTCGCCCAAGCCGCGCCGTGGATCCCGAAGCGAGGAATCAGGGCGAAGTTCAACGCCGTCACCGCAACCAGGCCGGCGCCCGCGGCCCACGCGATCTGCGATGTCTTGTAGTTCAGGTAGAGTCCCAGGTTGGTGTAGGACGCCCAGTGATGGATCACCTGGGAGGCGAGCAAGAGCGGCACAATGGCGATGGCGCCGTGAAAGGCCGGGTCCGCCATGACGGTCACCACATCGGGAGTGAACAGGCTCACCCCCAGCGCCGCTCCACCCAGCACGATGTTGAGGTACAGAAAGACCTTCGAGTAGACCTCGCGTGCGTCCGTCCTGTTCGCGATCTCGAATCGCTGGGCGGCCCAGACCTGCTCGAAGGGGGTGAAGACCAGCGCCGACAACAGGAAGGCGAACTTGGCCCCCAGCGAGTAGATGCCCACCGCCCCGGTTCCCACGTAGTGCTGCAGGAAGTACCGGTCGGAGAACACCAGGACGAAGCTGCCCATCACGCTCAGCGCGACCGGGTAGCCGAAGCGCACCATGCTCCAGAGCTTTTCGGCCGAGAACCGGGCCGGCACCCGCCGCAGGAACTGCACGAAGAGCACTGCGGCCGAGATCGCGGTTACCGTGAGGTTGCTGATCAGGACGCCGAGCACGCCCAACTTCAGGCCGACCACCAGGTAGATGTTGAGGATCAGGGCGGCGATCAGCTTTGCGACGTTGAACACGACGAACGTGCCCGAGCGATTCAGGATGCGGAGGTGCAGCAGCGGAACCGCTTCCACGGACTAGGCGAGATGGGTGAGGAAGAACAACCTGAAGAACAACGCGGATCCCGGCGTGCCGTCCAGGACCAGGTCGCCCAACAGGGGTGATGCGAGGATGCCGAGCAGCGCCCCGACGGCGGCCACGGAGCTCAGCCCGATCGCCGCCGTGCTCAGCACTTCGTTCCGATCCTCGATGGTTTCGTACGCGGCATGGAAGCGGAACACGCTCGCAAACACGCACATCCCGGTGAGGATCCCGTAGATCTCGATCGTCATCGCGAGGAGCTCGAGGACGCCGTAGTCCGCGGGAGTGAGATGCCGCGTGTAGATCGGGAGCATGATGAAGCTGGCCAGCTTGCTGATGACGATCCCCGCCCCGTAGACCAGGGCGTGCCTCCCGATCGTCGCGATCGCCGCGTTCGTGCCGCCGCCCAGCGGTGCGGCCTCGGCCGCATCGCGCTCCTCCGTGGCGTCGGCCACGGCAGCGGACGGCTTCGCAGAACTGCGCTTGGTCTCCGACAGCTCGTCGAGGTTCAGATCCATTCTACGTAGACTCCAGGGCTCCATCTCCGCCCGAGGTGCCGTTCGCGCCGATCGGCTCGGCGCTTCCCGTTCGCTTCGGACGACGGCGTCCGAACCTCGGGCCGCGGTGGTACGCGCGTGGTCCGCGATGAGGGGCGCCCCTGGTGAACGTCTTCGTACATTGAGATTTCAGGTCCGGCCTGGCCGGGAGCGGTCCGCCGTGGATGGCGGCGCGTCGTCGCCGGCCGCGCAGCGTCCTTCGACGCCTCGGCATCCCGCCACTGGCTCAATCCGCCACAACG
>Ga0207864_1002734_pt1 | contig 16054 bp, 13 predicted proteins | sample HigsolmetaAR202D_FD_184834 | JGI IMG/M metagenome (GOLD analysis project Ga0207864, IMG submission 184834) | Ionic liquid and high solid enriched microbial communities from the Joint BioEnergy Institute, USA - AR20-2-D (SPAdes) (version 2) ...
TCGGGGCGCATCGCGACCGCGACGGCGCCCCGCCGGTCCCCACCCCTCGAGTTCCTCGGCATCGGGCCCGCCGGCCGGCCGACCGAACGGCTGACCCGCTGGTCGCTCCTCCCCGAGACGCAGGAGCAGCTGGGCGAGCTGCTGATCTACGACCTCGAGCCGCAGCCGGTGACCGGCTGGCGACGCTGGCCGGTCTGGCGCCCGTCGAATCCCGCCGACCTGTTCGACGAGCGCAGCTTCACGCAATCGGCCACGCTCCTCTGGAGCTACGCGGCCGACGAGGCGTACGACTACATCCCGCTCGAGCGCGGCTGGCTGCAGGCGGGCACGATCCGGGTCGGGCCGAGCTACCCCGCGCCCATCGCCGTCGGGCCGATGCTCGGCGCCGGCGCGGTCATCGATCGCTTCGAGGTCTTCGTGACCCAGGCGCTCGATGGACACCTGCTCCCGGGCGTCCGCGTCCGCGCCAGCGGCTACGCGCCTCTCGGCGCCGAGCTCGAGGCCTTCAGCGTGCCTCGCTTCTTCCCGGCGGCGCCGGGCGGGAGGGACGAGCCCGGCTTCACGGTGCGCAGGAAGACCGGCGTCGGCCTCTTCTGGGAATGGGAGTTCGGCGAAGGAGGGCGCGGGCTCAACCGCCCAGCTCGGCCCGATAGCCCGCCGCCTCGATGAGCTCGATCAGTCGTCGGTAGGTGACCCGATCGTCGTCGATCTCGACCTCCGCGCACCCGTCCCGGTGACTGGCGACGGCGCCGAGAACGCCCGGCTCCGCGCGCAGGAGATCCTGCACGCGCGCCTCGTCCTCGGCACCGTCCATCCCGGTCACGAAGAGGAGCACGGTCGGCACGCTCACGCCCGCATCAGACGTGCACCACGATCCGGTCGATCTTCGCGCGCCGGCGCGGAATCAGCCGGTCGAGCAACCTCGCTCGCTGCTCCAGGCGACGTCGCCGCTCCGCTTCCTCACGGGCCTCGCGCTCGAGCACCAGCCCGAGCACGCCCGTCGCGCCCACCGCCAGCGGCGCGACCGCATCCAACACCGCGTTCCTCCGGCCGCGCCCCCGCCGGTACCAGCGCGGGTCGCGCCGCGCCGTCAGCGCGCCGTACACCCCTGCCGCGGCCGCGGCCGCCGCCACCCCCACGACCACCCCATCCAGCACCCGTGCGGCGCGACCCGCGCGCCGCCCCGGCCGCGCCGCCTCGAGCGCGTGCGCCGCGCCCGCGAGTGGCGCCGCAACGAGCGGCGCCAGCCCCAGTACCTTCCAACCCGATCGACGTGGCCCGTCCACCTCGGACGCGAACCGTCGGCTCGCCACCGCCTCCGCTCCCGTCGCCAGGAACAGCCCGGCCGCCATCCAGTGCAGCGGGGAGAAGCCCGACCGGTCGGCCGCATCGGCATCCACGCCGTCGAGCTGGGCCGCGTCCCTCACCTTCGTCCGGATCTTCATGACCGTTCGCTTCGCCTTCGACATCGCCCGGGCCCGTCACGAGTTCGTGGTTCGTCCACCCTGGAACGTGCCCGGCGCGCGTGCAAGAAGAAGGCCGGACCGGCACCCGACGGCGGGAACCGCGAGGCCGGTGTCCATGTTCGCGCTCGCTCGCGCGTTCATTCGATACGACCGATCCGATCGGAGGACGTCGAAATGCTGCGGATGGCGGCACGACCCCCGTCGTCCGGTGTAGCCCGAGCCGGACGGATCCAGAGAGATCCATCCATCCCTCACCCCGCATTCGTCGCCGGGCTCACGCTCGTCACCGCGCTCTGGGGCGCGCCGCGCGCGCTCGCCCAGCAGGTCGTGGGCCGCGTCGCGGCCGAGGGCTCGGGCGACGCGATCGTCGGCGCGTTCGTCCGCCTCGTCCCCGAGGACGGCGGCCGCGCGACGGCCGCGCTGACCGGAGGCGATGGCCGGTACCTGATCACGGTCGCCGCACCGGGCCGCTACCGCATCCACATCGAGTTCCTGGGCTACGCGCCGTACGAGTCCGAGCCGGTCACCCTCGAGCGTGGCCAGACGATCGCCCACGACGTCTCCCTCGCCATCCGTCCGATCGAGCTCCCCGAGATCGCCGCCCGGGTCGAGAATCGCTGCGACGCCGCCGGCGCCGGCCGCCCGCTCGAGTACTCGCTCTGGGACGCCGCGCGCACCGCGCTCCGCGTCGCCGCCTGGGCCACCGAGACCCGGAAGGTCGACTACCGCATCGCGCGAACATCGCGACAACTCGACAGGCGAACGCTCGAGCCGACGATCTCTTACCGCGCCGATTGGCTCTGGCGGAGGATGGGCGCGCCGTGGGAGTTCGCGCCGCCCGACCGGCTCCTCCGCGAGGGGTTCGCTATCCGATACACCGACGGCACGGTCCAGCTATTGGTACCGGGTCCCGACATCTTCCTCGAAGACGCCTTCCTCGCCTCCCACTGCTTCCACGTGACTACCGCGGATCCGCCCGCTCCCGGCCTGATCGGCCTGGCCTTCGAGCCCGTAGGCGACGACGATACCGCCAGGATCGCCGGCGTCCTCTGGCTCGACCGCGACCGCCTCGTGCTCCATTCGCTGGACTTCCGATACATCATCCCCTGGCGGAGCTCGCCGATCCCGTCGGCCAGGGGGTCGCTGCGGTTCGCCTACTTGCCCTCCGGCCTCTGGATCATCCGCGACTGGACGCTGCGCATGCCGGTCCGCCTCCGGTCCCAGCGCCGTGGGAACGGCGACCTCGTCGTGGAGGACGGCGCGCACGTCGTCTTCGCCCTCGACGAAGCGGGCGAGGTGATCTGGGCCGACAGCGCGCTGGCCGCGGAGATGGGCCGCGACGACGAGCCCGACGGGACGACGACGTCGCCGGAGCCGACGTCGTCGATCTTCACCATCGAATCGCCCGCCGCGCTCGCGGCCCAGGGGTGCGGCGTGCACCGGAAGAGAGACGACACGGTCGACGCGGTCGGCTTCGTCGGCGACGTCGACGGCAACCCGTTGCCGAACGCCCGCGTCGTCGTCCGCTGGTCCGACGGTCGGCGAGTCCGGGAGACCGAAGTCCGGACCACATTGGCCGGCCTTTTCACCGTCTGTGCGATTCCGACGGATACGGAGATCGAGATCGAGGCGACGCGATTCGGATTCGCCCCCTGGCTCGAGCGGGGACGCACACGCGACGGTCGCCTCTTCACCGCGGAGCTGCTGCTACGCCCCGCGCCTTGACGAGCTCAGCGGGCCCGGAGGTCCGGCCCTTGCACATCCCCACAGCCGGAGCTATAAGGACCATGTACCCGCGCAGCAGCCTGGCGCCCATCTCCACCGGGCGCACTCCCGCGGCACGACGCCGCTCCCGTTCACCGCTCGATCAGGACCACGTGATCCAGCCGTCGATGCGCCGCCCGTCCGTGCGCGCCCGAATCCTTCCCGCGCTTCCGACAATCCCGGCGCTTTCCGCGCTCATCGCCCTGCTCCTCGCGGCCGCGCCCGCCGCCGCGCAGGTCGTGACCGGCACCGTCCTGGATGCCACCAGCAACGCGCCCATTGCGTACGCCGAGGTCGTCCTCCTCGACAAGAACGGCAAGGAGGTGAACGCCACGCTGAGCGACACGCTGGGGCTCTTCGCGGTCTCGGCGCCCGACGCCGGCCGGTACACGCTCGCCGTCCGGCACATCGGCTACGTCGCCGTCTCCACGCCCGTCGTCGATGTCGACAAATCGCAGAGAGTCACCGTCGAGATCCGCATGAGCGCCGAGGCGATCATGCTCGAGCCCCTCACCGTCGTCGAACGGCGATGGTACGGAAATGCGCGGCTCGACGAGTTCTACAGCCGTGCCGACCTGAACGCCAAGCGCGGGGTCGGGCGCATCTTCTTCCACGAGGATGTCCGGCGATACGCGTCGGTGCGCCACATCCTCGCCACCGTGCCCCGTCGCTCCATGTGCCCGATGACGATCCTCGTCGACGGGCTCCCCGTGGCACCCGAAGATCTCGACATCATCACCACCACCAAAGAGGTCGAGGGCGTCGAGATCTACCGGAGCGCGGCCGAGATCCCGCCACAGTACGCGTATCAGGCCGGGTGCGGTGGCGTCGCGCTCGTCTGGACCCGCCCGGTCACCGGCGGCAAGTTCACCCTGAAGCGCCTGCTCATCGGCTTCGGCACCCTCACCGCCATAACGTTGCTCGTGCGGTGACCGCGGCGTCGTGATATAGGGCGGCCGGGAGCGGCAGATGGGCGCCGCTCTCCGCCGTCGCTACCGCGTGCCGCCCGTCGTCGACATCCGCCCACTACCCCTGCCGCCCCCGCCCAGGAACAGATATCCGTCGACCATCTCCCGCAGCTTGTACCCTTTCGGCGCGAGCGACAGCTTCAGCCCGGGCAGGTCCGACTCCACGATCGGCGACTCCAGGAAGTCGAACCGCTCGTCCACCCGCAGCCCGAACGGCGACGGCGCGCCGCCCAGGTTCCGCTGCAGCAGGTCGAACGCCCGGGTCGCCGCGTACGAGACGGCGTCCGCTCGGAACGACTTCCCCCGCGGCGCGTCCGGCAGGATCGAGAACACCTCGCCCGGATGCCGTTCCCGCAGCCGCGCCCCGAGCCACGTCACCTCCACCGGCGAGGCGCCCGCGACGGACAGCGTCGCCGTGCCGTGCTTCAGCGCATGGTAGCCGCCCATGAAGATCAGGACCCGCGCCTTGGGCCGACCCGACAGCACCTCCCGCTCGATCACCTCCTCCATGTGCGCGTCCCGCGCAGCGTACCGCGCCGCCGCCACCGCCGGCGGCAACCGGCCCTCCGGCGGCCACCCCGGCAGATCCGCCGCCACGATCCGGATCCGCCGGCCCGCGCCCAGCTCCTCGTTCAGCTTCCAGACCCGCCGGTAGATCTCGAGAAACGCACGGTCGTCGCCTCGCGCCTGGTTCAGCGTCCGCGGATGCGCGAACAGGATCGTCGCATTCTCCGGCTCGCTCGCGAGGTACGCATCGATGTACGGCTGCTGGTCCGCGCCCACCTCCAGCACCACCGCGTCCAGCCCCGGGCCCCGCGCCAGCACCTCGATCGCCTCCGCCGCCCACTGCTTCGGCGCCGCGGACCCGTGCACGTCACCCAGGAACAAGATCCGGTTCGCACGACCCGCCGCCTCGATCAGCGCCAGCGGGTCCTGCCCGCGTTCCCGCGCGTACGCCACCAGCCGGCTGATGTCCTCCCACTCCTTGCGCTTCTCCAGGAACGCCGTCACCCCCGCCACCAGCAGCACCGCCGCCCAACCCACCACCCACCACGTCCCGATCCTGAACTGCCGACGGCCCAGCCGCCGACGCGCGCGCCGCCGGCCCCGCCTGATCTCCTTCCGCATTCCCTTCTCCCGCTCTCGCTCCCGAGATATCGTGCGATCTTGCAACCCCCGGGCCGTGTGCCGCCGTTGCGTCCTTACTACTAATGTTTTAGTATTTCGCGGCGACGGCGACGCGGGCGGGGCACCAGACGCGCGCGGCACCGGCGCCCCGCAGCGCCCGAATTCGGGATCCGACCGAGGAGGAAGACGCCATGCGCATCGCACGCCGGTTCGCTCCCGCTGCTGTCCTCTCGCTCGCCGCCTGCGGCGCCGGCGATCGCGCCGCCGACGGCGTCGTGGTCCGCGACAGCTCGGGCGTCCTGATCGTCGAGAGCCCGGCGCCCGCCTGGGGTCGCACCTCGCCGTGGACTGTATCGACCGAGCCGATCGCGACGATCGGGGCCGTCGAAGGCGAAGCCGCGTATCAGCTCCACCGCGTGGCGGCGGCGCTGCGGTTGTCGGACGGGCGCATCGTCGTCGCGAACCTGGGGAGCTCGGATCTGCGCTACTACGATGGGGCCGGACGCCACGTCCGGACGGTCGGCGGGCGGGGCGAGGGGCCTGGTGAGTTCTCGACGCTCGCGGGCGTGGTCCGCGGCGGCGCGGACACGGTGCTGGTGTACGACGCGCGGCTGTTGCGGCTCACGGTCCTGGCGCCCGAAGGCTCCGTCGCCGGGATCGTGACCTTTCAGCCGCCGCGGGACACGGCCCGGTTCGGCGGCGCGCTCACGCCCTTCTCGCATGCCTTGTCCGGCCGCCTGAGCGGCGACCGATACGTCCTCACCGGGTCAGGGTTCAGCGTCCAGTTGCGACCGCAGCCGACGGTCTACCGGATGTCACACCCCAACCTGATGTACTCCGCGGCGGGTGAGCCGTTGGACACGCTCGGGCGCGGCCTCGGCGTCGAGATCTATGCGGGATCCAGGATCGCTGGCCCCTACCCGTTCGCCCGCTGGACGCGCGCGGCCGTTCACGACGGTCGGCTCTACGTCGGCGACCCGGGCGCCCCCGAGGTGCTCGTCTACTCCGCCGACGCCGGGCTGGAGCGGATCGTCCGCTACGCCCGTCCGCCGGAGCGGGTCACGAACGAACTGTTCGAGGCCGCGGTCGAGCATGCGGTCGAACGGCAGAGCCGATTCCCGATCCCGGGTGCGGATGAGGCGACCTGGCGCTCCTTCTACGGCGCCATGCCGCGCCCGGAAGCGCTCCCGGCGTACGACGAGTTGAAGGTGGACGCGCGCGGCCACATCTGGCTCCAGGACTGGCGTCCCTCGTGGGAGCGCGGCCCGCGGCGCTGGACCATCCTCGACCCGGAAGGCCGGTGGCTCGGCGCGCTCACGCTCCCCGACATCGACGTCCACGACATCGGCGCCGACTACATCCTCGGCGTGTGGAAGGACGAGCTGGACGTCGAGTACGTGCAGCTCTTCGGGCTTACGAGAGAAGGGGAAGCCCGGACCCGATGAGGCAGCCCGGCGTCGGCGTCCGGGCTCGGCCGTCAGCAATCGCCAAAGGAGGGCCTATGCAGCACCGACGCAAACCGCTCCGACCGCTCGCGACGTGGGTCCTCGCCGCGTCCGTCGTCGCCGCGTGCGGCGCCGGCGATGCGGGTTCCGCGCCCGTCGTCCGCGACAGCGCCGGAATCACCATCGTCGAGAACGCGGCGCCGACCTGGCATCCGGGCGAGGCGTGGAGGGTCATCGCCGAACCGGAGCTCGAGATCGGCGTGCTCGAGGGGGAGGCCGCGTACCAGCTCTATCGCGTCGCCGGGGCGATCCGCCTCTCGGACGGGCGGATCGTGATCGCGAACGGCGGCACGAGCGAGCTGCGATACTTCGCCCCCGACGGACGGCACCTGCGCACCGTCGGCCGGGAAGGCGACGGCCCGGGCGAGTTCCGGATGATCGGGCGGATCATTCGTCTGCCGGGCGATTCCGTCCTCGTGTCGAGCCTGATGCCGCCCCCGCGTCTCTCGCTCTTCGACGCCGAAGGTACGTTCGTCCGGGGGATCACGCCGGCGCCGCAATCACCGGTGGGGCGCCTGTCGGACGGCACACTCGTCGCCCATGCGACGGTGAACTTGGGGAACCCGCCGAACGGCGCGATCCGGATCCCGACGATCGTGGTGCTGCACGCGCCGGGCAGCGCCGCCGCCGACACGATCGCGTCGCTCCCCGGCACCGAGCGCCACATCCAGATCAACCTGGAGACCGGCCAGCTCTCGATCCGGTCGGCGCCCTTCGGGCGCTCCTCCTACATCGCCGTTGCCAGTGACCGCATCTACGCCGGTGAGAACGATTCCTACGAGATCGGCGTCTACGTCCCCGGCCGGGGTCTAACGCAACTGATCCGCCGCACGCGACCCAACCGTCCGGTGACGAGCGCGATGATCGACGACCTCCGTCGTCGCGACCTCGAGAACGCGCGGGACGACAACGCGCGCCGCGCGATCGAGCGCCAGTTCGCCGAGGCGACGTTCCCCGAGACGCTCCCCGCCTACGCGAACCTCGAAGCGGACGCGGCGGGCCGTTTGTGGGTCAGGGACTACACGACCGGCGAGGAGGAAAACCGGTGGGACGTCTTCGAGCCCGACGGCCGCTGGCTCGGCACCGTCGTCATGCCTCGAGGGCTCGACCCAACCGAGATCGGCGAGGATTACGTGCTCGGCATCGTCCGCGACGAGTTCGACGTCGAGCGCGTCCGTCTCCACCGCATCCTGAAGGGGGAATGAACGTTGCCTGGGGCCGCATCCCGACATAAATTGTCCACGCTTGGACAACCCCTTCGACGGAGGTCTCGATGGACGATAGTGTGGCTCGGGATGCGAAGCGGATGCTCCTGCGCTACGGCGCGCCCATCGCGGTGGTGGACAGACTCTCCGACGAGGAGCGGATCTCGCTCTCCCGTTCTCTCGTGCGCACCGCGCTGGGCGATCGTCCCGCGAAACTGCGCGAGCTGCTCGCTGCCGGCGGCTGGCTGACCACGAGCTGATCGCGTTGCATAGAATCGATGTTGCGGAGCCCCGGGTCATTCGGCCCGGGGCTCCGTCGTTTCGAGCCGATACTGCACGACCCAGGTCTCGTCCAGCTCGCCGAACTCGAATGTCGGAAGCAGCTTGCGCGCCCGAATTCGAGATACCTCTAGGTCTTCCACACCCGCAGCCCCGCCGGCGGCGGCGCCGCGTCCTGGGCGACGTCGAGTTCGACGACGCGCTCCGCGTCCAGCACGATCTGCACGGGGACCAGCATCCGCTCGCCGTGGGGGCGGGGGTCCAGTTCCGCGTCCACGCCGTCGACCCGGGCGGCCACGAGCCGGCGCGCCGGGAGCAGCGGCTCGAAGACGACGGTGACCGGCACCGCGCCCTCCTCCTGCTCGAGCCGGAACGTATGCCGGTCGCCGTCGCGCGTGCAGGTCAGGGCGATCGCGGCGTCACCCATGCGGATACGACGAGCCTCGAGCCGGTCCCATGATGCCGGGAGCTGCGGCCGCAGGTGGAGCCGCCCCTTCACGCCGTCCGGCTCCGCGCCGAGGAGGCCGTACACGAACCCGTTCACGACCGCGGCCGCGTCCATCGCGGAAGGAGATCCGAGCGCGAGCAACGCCTCGACGCCCCGCTGCCAAACCCGCGCCGCGGCCTCGCCCCGTCCGGCGGCGTACTCGGCCCAGGCCGCTCCGGCCGCGCCGAGGAACGACGGGAGCGTGGGCGCGCCGGGGCGGACGACGCGGACGCGCAGCGCTTCCGCGAGCGCCTCGTCGCCGATCGACTCGGCGGCCACCCCGAGCTCGGCGAGCGCGATCGGGGCAAGGCCCTCGGTCGAGCCGGTCGCGCGCACGTGTTCGCATGCGACGCGCACGCGGGCCCACGCGTCGCGCACGAATCCGATGTCGCCGGTCCAGGCCAGGTAGCGGGCGGTAAGGACGAGGTAGAAGGCGGTCGCATCGGGGTCGTCGTACGTCGCCTCACCGGAGACCGTCACGACGCCCGGCGCGCGGCCGGTCCCATCGAGGTGCTCGCCGAGGAACGCGAGGACGTCCCGCGCGGCGGCGAACGCGCCTACGGCGAGCGACGCGAACGCGGCGGCAACGGCGTCGCGCGTGCGGAACTCGGGCGCGACGGCAGCCCCGGGGCCGACGTCGTACCCGGCGACGATCGAGCGACCGACGCCCGGCGCCTCGGCCACGAGCCCGTCCAGGCAGTGATTCGCCCATTCCAGCGCGGGGCCGACCCGCTCGTCCGGCGCGTCCGCCGACAACCGCTCGCGCTGCATGCGACGCGCGGCGGCCGCCCGCGCGCGGGCGAGGTCGTCGGGGCGGAGCGAGGCGAGGATCGCCGCGAGAGCCGGCCGGCCATCGGTCGTCGCGACGATCGCCAACCGGACCGAATCGCCCGGACCCAGCCGCAGACGCGCCCGTACCCGGAGGGTCGGTTCGGGGCCGTCGGCGACGTCGACGTCCCACGACTCCGGCTCCCGGCTCAGCACGAACGCCGCGGCGTCCTCCGATTCGCCGGCGAGCCAAAGCGCCCGACCCTCGCGGGACCAGGCGGGCGCGGCACGTTCATTCGAAGGCGCCTCGTGATCCTCCCCGGGAGTCGCGAACGAAGACGCCCGCTCGAGCCCCGCGAGCCACGAGACCGACAACGTCGCCCCGGCCGGTGCACGCCACTCGAAGACCGCCGCCGCATGCTCGCGCGGCACGAAGACCCGCTCGACCACCTCGACGCCGGCCACCTCGAGCCGCCGCTCCACACCGAGCGGCGTGACGGCGACGTCGCGTACTTCGGCCCCCTCGAGCACGAGCCTTTGCGCGACACGGAGCGGGTGCATCCAGATCGTGTGCCCGCCCGACGCATCGGCCGCCACCACGGCCGCCCGCGCGCCGGCGGTGAAGGCGGCAGCGGCCGGGGCAACGCCGGTCGTGCTCGCCGCCGCAACGCCGGTCGCATTTGCGGTCACGGCGCCCGCCGCCTCCGCCGCCTCGGCGCCCGGACGCACGAGCGCCGGGCCGACGTCCGGCAGCTCCGCATCCAGCGGCGGCAACGCCTGGTCGATCCGATCCTCCATCAGCCCCGGCCGCTCGGCGACCGCTCGAGCAGCTCCTGGAGTTGGACCCTGCCGAACGGCTTCGTCAGCACCGGCCGGCCGGACGCCGCCAGGAAGGCGAGGACGTCCTCGCTCACGCTGTCGCCGGTCATGAACGCGACGCGCTCGGCCTGCGCCGGCGCCTCCACGCGCAGCCGTTCGAACAGCTCCCGGCCGCCGAGATCCGGCACGGTCAGGTCGGAGAGGATCAGGTCGTAGCCGCCCGCCCGCGCCCGCGCCAGCCCGTCCGCGCCCTCGAGCGCGATCGTGACCTCGCACCCGAGGTACTCCAGCATGCGCTTGAGCGCCGCCTGGAGCGGCGCCTCGTCGTCGATCACAAGCACGCGCCGCACGCGCTGGCCGCCGCCGGCGTCCGACGGAACCGACACCGAAGCCGACGGCACCGCGTCTTCCAGCGCCACTCCCTCGTCAACGTCGGCTTCCGCCATCGCCGGAAGACGGATGCGGAACAGCGCGCCGCCCAGCGGAGAATCGCCGGACTCCAGGCGGCCGTCGTGGACTTCGACGATCTCCTGCGCGATCGACAGCCCCAACCCCGTCCCCTCGCCCACCGGCTTGGTCGTGAAGAACGGCTCGAACACGCGATCGCCGATCTCCGCCGGGAGCCCGGGACCGCTGTCCTCGACGTCGATCACGACGCCCGGCCCGGAAGCGCCCTCCTCGCGCGTCGCGCGGATCCGGATCCGCCGCGCACCCGGCCACTCCGCGAGAGCGTGCAGCGCGTTGTGCAGCAGGTTCGCGAGCGCCTGCTGCAGCGCCCCGGCATCGCCGTGCACCGCCGGGAGGTCGTCGGCGACCTCCAGATCGAGCGCCACCCCCGAGGACGCCAGCCGCCGCGACGACGCCGCGGCCGCCGCGCGGACGACGTCGCCCACCCGCACCCGCGTGAACTGCCGCCGACCCTTGCGCGCGAAGACCAGCACGTCGTTGACGACCGACGCCGCGCGCTCGACCTCGCGGCACAGCGCCCGGACCTGCTCCTTCGCCGACTCCGGTAGCTCCTCCAGCTCGAGCCCTTCCGCGAGCAGGCGCACCGTCGTCAGAGGATTGTTCAGCTGATGCGCGATCCGCGCGACGACCCGCCCCATCGCGCTCAGCCGCTCCGCCTGCACCAGCCGGTCCGCCGAGGTGCGCGCGGCCTCGTAGAGCTGCGCGTTCCGGATCGCGACCGCCGCCTGGTCGCCGACCGCGCGCAGTACCGCCGGATCCACCGCGAGCTGCTCCGGCAGCTCCGCGTACGCGACGACCAGCGCGCCCAGCAGCTCCGTGTCCACTCGCAGCGGGATGACGATCAGGTCCTGCGCCTCGATCTGCGCCTTGATCTCTTCCGGGATCATCGGCGACGAGTGCAGGTCGAGGATCACGAGAGGATCCCGCCGGTTCGACAGCATCTCCCGCAGCGCCGTCGCCGGCTGGAAACGATAACCCACCGGGATCCGCGAATGCGGCGGCGGCGACTCGTGCGCCACGAACTCCGCCAGCTCGCCACGCGGCATGATGATGCTCACGCCCAGAGACTCCGTTAGCGACAGCACCGCCGACGCGATGCGGCGCAGGACCTCGGGCAGCTCCAACGACTCCGTCAGCGCCCGCGCGATCGCGGCGAACGTCGACACCGCCTCCAGCTCCCGCGTGGCCGCTTCGTTCATGCAAACACCTCGTCGAATATCTTCGTATGCCGGGAAAGTAGGCCCGGCACGACCCATTGTCCACAACCGCGCCGTACCCGCACGTGCGCGGACGGCGCGGGTCTTGTACCTTCCGGCCTCCGCCGACGCGGCGCAGCCGACGCGCCGCCCGACGACACCACGACACGAGTATCGTCCCGGAGCGCAGCACGATGAGATCGAACGAGGGCTTCCGGTTCGCGCCCCTCGGCCTTGCCATCGTCCTGGCCTGCGCCGCCCCGACCGCCGTCCGCGCCCAGGAATCCGGCGTCTGGTTCCCCGCACTCCAGGGCTTCGCGCCGCTCCTGGCCGATCCCCACGAGATCCGCCTCGCCGCGGGGTTCGCGTGGACCGATCTCTTCGCCGCCGACAAGGTCCCGGCCGAGCGCCCGCCGTTCGCGTTCGCCGACCCCGCCGACATGGATCGCGACTTCCAGGGCGCCGTTTCGCTCGGCGGGACGCTCCCGCTCTGGGCGTCGTCGGCCGACCCGGACCGCGCCGTCGTCGTGGCGATCCAGGCCGGCGTCGCCGCACGGTTCCGCCTCGAGGAGCCGAGCCGCGACTACACCGCGTCCGACTGGACCGTCGCGCTCCCCGTCTCGTGGAACCGCGGGCCGGTCTCGCTCCGCGCCCGCATCCTCCACAGGAGCGCCCACCTCGGCGACGAGATGATCCGTGCTACCGGCGCCATGCGCATCGAGTACGCGCACGAAGCGGTCGACCTCGTCGTCGCGTACGACGTCGCGTCCGCCGCGCGCGTCTACGGCGGCACGACCTGGGTCTTCCGCTCCCTCACCGAGACGGAGCCGCTGGTCACCCGCCGCAACCCGGGCATCCGCGACGACGCCGCGCTCCAGCTCGGGTTCGACGCCGAATGGCCCCTCCGCGCCGACCGTAGAATCACCGCCGTCGCCGGTCTCGACCTGCAGGCCGCCGGCAGGACGGATTGGACCAGGCAGATCTCCGCCGCCGCCGGCCTCGGCGCCTCCGGCCCCGGCGGCGGGCTGCGGCTGCTCCTCCGCTACTTCGACGGCACCTCGCCGCTCGGTGAATTCTTCCTGACCGACGAGTCGTTCTGGATGCTCGAGGCGGTCGTGACGCACTGACGCTAGGCACGCCGGCGCGTGGCGGGTGGCGACGCCGCGCCCGTTGCGCACGCGGGCGTCGGGCGCCGTTCCCGTCCACCGCGGCGCCCGGCGCCGCCGCTTCCCACCCCCGCTGCGCGCGCCTATCTTTCCGCCGATCCGTAACGTACTCGAACCCTACGACACCTTGCGCTACGGCACCGTCGTCTTCGACTGCGACTCGACGCTCTCCGCGATCGAGGGGATCACGGAGCTCGCCGCCGAGCACCGCGCGGAGGTCGCGGCCCTGACCGACGCGTCCATGCGCGGCGTCGTCCCGATCGAGGAGGTGTACGGCCGACGCCTCGAGCTCGTGCGCCCCACGCGCGACCGGGTCGAGGCGCTCGGCCGCCTCTACGTCGAGACGCTCGTCCCGGACGCGCGCGAGGTCGTCGCCACGCTCCTCGAGGCCGGGATCGATGTCCGCGTCGTCTCCGCGGGACTCCGCCCGGCCGTCCTCGCCTTGACCCGCGAGCTCGGCATCCCCGACGACGCCGTCGCCGCCGTCGACATCCAATTCGACGAGGACGGCAACTACGCCGGCTGGGACGCGGGGTCGCCGCTCGCCTACGCCGGCGGCAAGCGCGTCCTCCTCGAGCGATGGGCGCCCAACCTCCGTCGCCCGATCCTCATGGTCGGCGACGGCATCACCGACCTCGAAGCGCGCCCTGCCGTCGACGCGTTCGTCGCCTTCGCCGGCGTCGTCGAGCGCGCGCCCGTCGTCCAGGCCGCGGACATCGTGATCCGCGCGCCCACCCTCGCACCCGTCGTCGCCATCGCGTTCGACGGCGAGCCGCCGGAGTCGGAGCGGGGGCGCGAGCTGTTCGAACGCGGGGCGGAGATCCTTGGGTAGCGCGCGGCGGTTCCGGCGCGCGGCGGTTCCGGCGCGACCGGGCCCGCGACGCCGCGCCGGTCGCGGCCCCGACCTCGATCTCGCGCACACGGGCCGCCGCGCGCACGCCCCGCCCGCCCTTGTCCCGCCGCCGACGCGCCGCGAAATTCGCGGAGCCCCGGGGCTTCCAGGGCGCCGGAGCCCCGAATAGCGATGTCGCCAGGAAGTACGACCGATGACGTCAGCCACGACCGTCGCCGCCCCCCGCGCGCACACGACTCGCCGCACGCTCGTCCTCGCCGTGCCGGTCCTCGCGCTGCTCCTGTGGCTGGTCCTCTATCCGAACCTGTTCGTCCTGTTCGACAGCCTGCGCGTCGACGGCGAGTTCTCGGTCGGGAACTACGCGCGATTCGTCGCGAGCCGAGCCGAGCTGGGCGCGCTCTGGAACAGCGTGTGGATCTCCGCCGGGAGCGTGCTCCTCTCCGCGCTGATCGGCGTGCCGCTCGCGTTCCTGTTCCACCGCCGCGACTTCCCGGGCCGCCGCATACTCGCCGGGCTGGCCGCGCTCCCGGTCTCGCTCCCGCCGCTCGTCGGCGTGATCGCGTTCCTGTTCCTCTACGGCGAGTCCGGGTTCATGACCCGGAGCGTGCAGATCCTGCTGGGGCTCGAGTCGCCGCCGTGGCGGCTCAACGGCGCGTGGGCGATCCTTCTCGTCCACGCCTACACGATGTACGTCTACTTCTACCTCTTCACCGCCGCTGGGTTGGCCCGTCTCGACGACGCGCACGCCGAGGCCGCCGCGGCGCTCGGCGCTTCGCGCTGGACGACGCTGCGACGCGTCACGCTCCCCATGCTCGCGCCCGCGATCGGCGGCGCGTCGCTCCTCGTCTTCATGACGTCGATGGGCTCCTTCAGCGCGCCCTACATCTTCGGCGGCGGGTTCCGCGTGTTGACCACGCAGGTCTTCGCGAGCAAGCTGAACGGCGAGCTGGGAATGGCCGCCGTCGAGACCGTCGTCCTGGCGGCCGTGTCGATGCTGTTCCTCGCCCTGCTCCAGCGCTACGAATCGGGCCGTGCGTACACGGGCGCGGGGAAGGGGACGACGGCGGGGCCGCGACGCACGGGGGGCGCAGGCGCAGGCGAGTCGAGCGCCGGGCGCGGCTGGCGCGCGGGGCTCGGCTGGTCGCTCCTCGCCGGCGCGATCGTCGTGTTCCTGCTCCTCCCCCACGCCACGGTACTCCTCGTCTCCTTCGTCCCCGAGGGGACCTGGACGACGGAGCTCTTCCCGCCCGAGTACACGATCGGCAACTACCGCGCGCTCCTCACACGCCCGGAGCTGCTCACGCCCGTCGTGAACTCGTTGCGGATGGCGACGGCGGCGACCGCGGCGAACATCGTGCTCGCGTTCGTCGCAGCGTATCTCATCGTCCGGCGGCCGTTCCCCGGCCGCGGGCTCCTCGGCGCGCTCGTCGTGCTCCCCTGGGCGCTCCCGGGCACCGTCCTCGCGATCGCGCTCGCGACGACGTTCAGCGCCGACCAGCCCTGGGCCGGCCGCTTCGTGCTGGTCGGGACGGCGGTGATCCTGCCGCTCGCCTATTTCATCCGGAACATCCCATTGGTCACGCGCGCGGCGCTGACCAGCTTCCGCCAGTTCGACCCGGCGCTCGAGGAGGCCGCCGCCTCGCTCGGCGCTTCCTGGGCGGCGACCATGCGACGGGTCGCCCTGCCGCTCGTCCTCCCCGGCCTCCTGGCCGGCGCGCTCCTCGCCTTCGTCACCGCGCTCGGCGAGTTCGTCGCTTCGATCCTGCTCTACACGCACCGGACTCGCCCCATCTCGATCGAGATCCTCTCGCAGCTCCGCGCGTTCGACTTCGGCGCGGCGGCGGCGTATGCGGTGCTGTTGATCGGGCTGATGGCGGTCGTGTTCGTGGTGGGGAACAGGGGGTCGGCGGCGGGGATGGATTGAGGGCCCGGAAAGGGCCCCTTCGGGGCGGGGGCGGCCGCACTTCGTGCGGCGGACGCGG
>Ga0207864_1002736_pt1 | contig 16045 bp, 12 predicted proteins | sample HigsolmetaAR202D_FD_184834 | JGI IMG/M metagenome (GOLD analysis project Ga0207864, IMG submission 184834) | Ionic liquid and high solid enriched microbial communities from the Joint BioEnergy Institute, USA - AR20-2-D (SPAdes) (version 2) ...
AAAGCAGAAAGTTAAATGCGGATGATATTTTGGGAGGCCCGTACAATCTCACGTACGAACTAAGCCTGAGTTTCTATTTGGAGTCTATCGGCGGCAAGAAAACATGGCTATGTAAACGGAAATTCGAGCATAAGGCCGAGCTGGCTTCCAAAATTAACGTTGAGTTACCCCCGGCCGAGGTAAAATTCGATGAGGATCTTTCTGTGGTGCGCCTAAACAATCCCTCGGCCAAATATATTCATGACCTCCTCAACATTCTTGACATTAGCTACGCCACTGACTACAACAAATGGTTCAGGGTGATATGCGCCGTCGCACACACAGGGGCCTCGGAGGATTATAAAGCAATCGCGCGGGACTTTAGCAAGCGCAACCCAGCCGCATGGAACCCCCGGGAGTTCGAGCGTGTCTGGAATGAGGCCCTGAAATTCCGACATGATCGGCGCCCAGTAACTATAGGCTCGTTACGTTATTGGGCTCGCCAATCTTCTCCGCACGCCTATGCGGAGATCGAGAAGACATACTACGCCAAAATGTTGCTAGGGTTCGCATTTAAATATGAAGGCCGCATAGAGCATGCGCATGTGGCCTCAATATGCCACCTTATGTGTGGTGATAAGTTTGTTGTTGATCGTGGCTTTGATGAAGCCAATGGGCGATATCGGTATATATGGTTCGAGTTTGTTACGCCGGGACAGTCTATGAAGAAGGGCGAAGTATACAAATGGCGCCCTGAGGATAAGCCGGTTAACCTGCATCTGTTTATATCCGATCGTATGAGCAATATCTACGATCAAGTTTATGCAGAATTAGAGTCTAGGTTTAATAAGTCTCAAAACGCAAACTATTCCAAATTACTTAGCACTACTATGAAAAATATCAAGATTTACAAAGCAAGACTATCTAATGATGGATTTCAGAATGGAGTAATTTCTCAATGTGTGTATAAGTTCTTGTGCCGAGGATTCTGCGACGAGCTAGACTCGTACGAAGACATCATTGGTGTAGGCAACGGTGTGCTTCGGCTCGGCGTCGAACCACAGCTAATACAGGGACATCATGAATATCGTATCAGCAAATATACGGATGTGGATTACATCCCGTATGATCCAGAGAATCCATACGTTAAGACCCTACTCCAAGCTTTCCGCGATATTTTCCCGGAGAAAGATGTGTTCGAGTTTGCGATGTTCCACGCGGCCACTGGTCTAGACGCCCGCGAATCTGCATGTATCCTCTGGATATTAGTTGGCGGAGGACAAAACGGTAAGACGTTCTATCTTAAGATGATCCATAATACTCTCGGGCCGATGTACAGCGCGAGCGGCAAGCCTTCATTACTCACGGCGCCGGTGGAGCGCGGCGAAAGTGCCAACTCCGCGCAGATGCAACAAAAAGGCAAGCGCTATTTCTATATGGACGAGTTCAACAGCTCATGTACGCTCAACGACGCACGCATCAAGATGATGACAACGCCAGGGTGGCAGTCTGGTCGCGACCTCTATCAGCGCCAGGTCAACTTCAAGAACACGGCCAACCCTGTCGCCGCAAGCAACTTTGAGTTCCACGTTGATACAACCGACCACGGAACCTGGCGGCGTATCTATAGATATTCGATGAAGGTCAAGTTCTGTAAGGATCCTAACCCTAACAATCCATATGAAAAGAAGGCCAACGATAAATATCTTACAGAATACACCAATGATATCAATTATCGCCGCGCAATGCTTTCAATAATGGTACATTATTATTCGAGACTAATGCGCGAATATGATGGTGATCTGAAGAATATACCGGTGCCGACTATCTGGCGAGAAACAGAAGAATTCCGCAACCGCTGCGACTGCATGAATAGATTTATCACACAGATGTTGGTAAAGTCAAACAGCTCGACCCTATCCATGTCCGATCTAGTTATGGGATATTCTCAGTGGTATCGTCTCAACATCAAAGAGGTGCGTCTCTCGCCAATCGACATACAATCACAATTCGAGAACTCGCGTATAGCCAAGTATCTCGAGCGAAGAGCCGGCGGCGCCCTCGTGCTTCCCGGGTTTAGAATTCGTGGGTACGCAGGAGAGCCGCTACAGGACGGTGAGGTAGAGCTTATACAGTTCGAACAGAACCTCACTACGGCCGGCACCGGCCGCACAAACCCCAGCACCTCCAGCTCTACTGCGGTAGTTGACTCCGACGACGACCTCTAAAAGAGAATTTGTATGACATTATTTTTGTATTTAATCATTAGATGATGAGCATAATAATGTTGCAGCTAGTAGGTATACTTCTGTTGATCTTTCTGGTATTGTACATTAACAGGATCGTCCCCGCCGACCTAGACGCGGCGGATCTCGAACGTGCCTGCAGAATAATGAGAGAATATGTGGCAGGTGAGAGTCCGGTTGATGATTATATGTTTATCTACACCAATAGGAAATCCCTAGAGCGTCAAATTGGCTCCCATATACTGGTATGGCTGCTTGCGTATGACTACTCGGCCATGCACGAAACAACCATACACGAACATGAGCGGATCAGTGAGAAAAAAGATATAGAGCTAAGTATATCGGACGAGTTATTGTTCAGGTATATCTCGCAACCCGATCAGCTTCTTGACTTACCCGAGAATGTCCGACAAAACATAGTTAAGCAATGTCGTCGTATTCTTGCGCAGCGGGGCTATGTTTACGAACAAATAGATTGATTTGGGCCGCCGTGTATTTACTGGGCCCAGATTTCATTCAAGCTGGGCTCGTCCGAATCGTTCTCGCCGCCAACAACTATATCTTTGGCAACGAGTTGGTCCCGCTGGCGCCGCAATAATAATCCCTGATCGCGCAGACTAATTATAAGAGGCAGTTTCGACGTTGGAATATCATTTACTATATGTCTTTTACTCCCTTCGCCCAGTGTACACAGGAGATAGTATTTGACTATTTTTTTATCGGGCATTCTACTATATGAGTAATGCCAAACTCGCCGTGTGAATATAAAAAATAAGGAGCGCACCTAGTCTGCTTTGGGTTTTTCTTCAGTGGCCATGGTCCTTTCTTCGGCAGCCGAAGCTTTTTCTTCGCCGGCCGCGGCCGAAGTGCGGGACTCAAACTTAACCTGTGATTGTATAGAAAGTCCCTCTAATTTTCTTAGACCCATACTAAGGACTTCTTTGTTGGTATTGAGCTCCTTGTAGTCATTGATGTTTACATCGGATAATCGTACGGCCCCGTCCACGATATAGATCAGCCTCACAATGTTGTCGTTGAAACGATAGCGCCGGAGCCATCTATACAAGCTATCCACGCTTTGATATTCATCTCGATGATAATATAACCTTATCACGTTAGTAAGATTACCACTCACATCACCAGATGCCTCCAAAATGCGCGTAGGATTCACACCTAAGAAGTTGTCGGCAAAGTAGACGTATCGCAGGAAAAGTATACCTATAACTTTTATCACAAGTGACTTAACTTCTATGAGCCAATCCATGATGCACAGCCCCAAGCGTATTATGTGGGGCATCGTGGAGTTAAAAATTTGATACATTTATGATATAAGTGTATTGTGTCTATTAATTTAAAATGGACATCGAAGACGAATCAGTAGAATATGTAGATGAGGATATTGACGAGCTGGACAAAGATGACAGCGTCATAGACGAGACTCCACAGGAACCTACCCCTACGAGGGTTGTCGTTAAGATAGTTCGCCCGGAGGAGCGCCGCACAAGTCACATACTATCGAGGTATGAGGCCACTCATATAATAGCTACTCGCGCTGCTCAAATAGAATCAGGCAGTATCTGTTTTGCAAGCAATATCGAGGGAATTATCGATCCAATAGAAATGGCAAAGGCCGAACTATTGCAACGAAAATGCCCGCTGCTTATTCGGCGCAAAGTTGGGAACGATAAAATAGAACTGTGGTCACCTAACGACATGACTATACCACATGAGATTTATCAATAGTACTCAGGCCTAGGGGTCATTTTGAAATTTGACATATTTTTTGGGTCAATAAGTAAAGCTACAATGAAATTCTGCCACCAATGCGGCTCAATGCTTATCAAATCCACTACCGCTGCCGGTGAGATTATGTTTGTATGCCATTGTGGGTTTGTTGAGCGCGGAGATGATGATGATACCTTAATGGCCGAAGAAAACCTTAGGACTAACGAGAGTAAATTGAAGTTCGATGTCTTCATACAGAACTCCACATATGACCTGGCCAAAAATGTCGTACTACAGACTTGCCCCAAATGCGACCTCAATTACATGACAATGATACAGGTAGGTGTTGGTGAAACCACAATTTATACCTGCGACTGTGGGTATCGTGGGACTTATGACGAATACGTACGCGACAGCGGCTCCGAAAAATAAGTCCAGGCGCCAATATGTTTTTAGTGCGGCGATACTAGCCAATTATAAAGCGACACATAGTCAGGTCCTCCGTGGTATTCATAAACATGCCCGTGCTCGTCTACCATTCTAATGGTAGGGTATGAGTTGACGCCCGGTGTTTTGTTTTTGTCTTCATCATTCTCGCGGAACTCGATATTCGTCATCTCTTTTTTGAGTTTTTTCCATATTGGCATCATCAATTTGCAATGTGGGCACCAGTCGACGTGGTGGAGTGTTACTACTCTACGCGTGTTGACTCTACGGCTCTTAAACGACTCTTGCATGAGCATGAATATTATCATGATAATGATAACGATGAATAGGGCGGTTTCCCAGTTTAACTTCTTGAGCAACTTCATTGTGCTTTTTAACCCAATATATATACAAGATATACTTACTTGACAAAAATGTTACCGACACTTAAACTCAAAGGTCGTCTGTATCCGCCGAACGGCGACCCTAAGCTCAAGAAACAACTTGACGAGTGGATTCCAATTGACTACATCATTGATTGGTTTCGGCAGAGGTTGCACAAGACTGGCATAGAAAATCGCGTACTTATCCTGCGCGCCGAAACGGCCAGCGGCAAAAGCACCCTATTTCCGCCAGAATTATACAAGGCCTTCGTGCGCTCCAACAGCGGGCCGGGAATAATATGTACCCAGCCGCGGGTCATTACGGCGATCGAAAATGTCAACGAGATGCTCAAACATTACTCTGATATACTTAGATTGGGTGAGACTGTCGGGTGGAGTACAAAATTCAACAAACTCCGTCCACAAAAGACCGGACTTCTCTCTGCCACTATAGGAACCCTAGCGCAGCAATTGCGGGTAATGACAGATGAAGAGATCATCAGCAGGTATAGGTTCATACTGATAGATGAAACACATGAACGAGATCTCCAAACAGACATTACAATAATGATGCTCAAGCAGTTATTGCTGCGCCATGCAGGTGAGCCTAGGTGTCCATTTGTTGTGCTAATGAGCGCCACATTTGAGCCGGAGCCTTTTCTCAGGTATTTTGGGCTGGACATTATGAAAAACTATATCTGGATCACAGGAGAAACTGTCGGGGTTGACGAGATGTGGGATTGGAACTCTGGACGTGTAATAGGAGATTATACAAAAAGCGCGGCGGCACTGGTTGAAAAGATAGTCCGCGAGGCCCCTAATGAGGATCCGGAGATGGCCGACATATTGATCTTCATGCCTGGCAGAAAAGAATTTAGTGAAATAAAGAAGCATCTCATGGCAGTCAATGATAGACTCGTAGCAGATAGCTTGCGGCCAGTATCTATTTTGGAGATCGACTCGGAATCTGTCAGGACCAGAGACACCGATTATCAGTTGGCGCTTTATATACCATCAAAAGAACATAAAGTGGTGATCCGCGGCCGGCAATATACTCCCGGCCGGAGGTGCATTATCTGCACAAATGTAGCCGAGACTGGCCTTACATTGCCTAACCTGAAGTACGTCATCGACGCCGGGTACAACCGTGAGGTAGAGTTTAACCCGGTATATGGGGTTCAGGGACTGATCACGAAACCGGCGCCAAAATCTCGTATCCGCCAGAGACGTGGTCGCGCCGGGCGAAAATTCCGCGGCGTTTTCTATCCACTTTATCCGAGAGACATATATGAGAAACTGCCGGACTTCCAATTGCCGCAGATACTCATTAACGATATTTCGACTGTTCTACTAGATATTATCAATGAACAATTAAGGGCCAAAACCCTGGCCGGGGACAGAGACCCTGAATTCTCCATCGAACATATGGATATGCTCAATCCTCCTACGCCGGATGCTCTTGCGGCCGGGTTAGAGAAACTCTATGTGCTAGGTTATATTGCGCCGAGATCCAAATGGCGATGGTTCCCGCAGGACATGTCACATGAATCGAAACTGGCCGAGATCAAATCCATGCTGAGCCACGACGGCCAGGCCGCCGTTGACGTTGGTGCCCAAAAAGTCCGCTTCGGGCTCACAGGACTGGGCCTCATTGCCCGAAACCTCCCGGCGATGCCCCCTGAAATCTCGCGGATGATATTGGCCGCATATTCATGGGGCTGCTCTGTGCTCGACATGATCACCATAGGCGCATATCTTATGATCGATCCTAAGAGCTTTGTGGCCACAGTTCCAGGTTCTTCCCCGGCCCCGATCAATTGGGACAATGTATATCGCAGCGGGTTCCCGGGATTTATGGTGTCGAAAAATATGTACTACAAGATTCGTGTGCTGACTGGTGATGAATTCATGGACGGTCTTATACTTTATAATGCGCTCAAGTCAATGATCTCCAATATTAATCTTGGGGCGGCCATTGGGAGCATATTTGCATGGTGCAAGCATAATAATATATCGTACAGTGCGTGCCTGGAGATGATAAAGCTGAGAGACGAGATAATTGAGCAAATGTTGTCTAACGGCATGAATGTCTTTCTGCACGAATCTTCTTCTCTGTGGAACGCAACCGAAGACACAATAATGGATATCATTACGCGAATAAAGTACTGTATTTATGACGGATTCCGAATGAACCTGCTTACTAAAGTCGGCACCGAGTACCGTACAGAGATGGGGTTGGTTGTTGAGACACCACGGCTAATCCTCCACGATAAAGAATCGGCGGTGTTTGCTGAATTCAGCGGGCTCGAGTTTCTCACTAAGCTACGCCCGCAGAATCTACTATACTCCCAGCTCAAGTTAAAGCTCGACCGCCGCACAAACATGTACAGCGTCATGGCGGAACGTGTATGTATGCTTGATGGTTTCGTGACCCCCGATAGGAAATTTTCGTCTTAAACCGTTGCTCTACACAATAAATAAGTATTTTTGTGCATCATGGGTGTCCGTGGTCTCTATAAGCTCATCTCTGAAATTGTAGGTGTCCAGCGTGTTAAGCTCAAAGATATGCGCGGATGGCGTATAGGTATTGATGCTAACCTACACATTTATAGATGGCATTCCATAAAAATCCTCAATGCGGACGGAAGACCCATAAATCACCTACAGGGTGCGTTTTTCAGCACCGTTAAACTATTGATGGCCGGCATAACGCCTGTCTATGTTTTCGATGGTGCCCCTCCAACGGAAAAGGCAGCGACAATTGAGGCCCGCCAAGCCGCTAGGGCCGCCGGGAAGTCGGTCGGGGTGTCCCAAGATATCATCGAGGAAACAAAACAACTGCTCCGGCTAATGGGGGTCCAAGTTATACAAGCCCCGGGCGAGGCTGAGGCGCAGGCCGCATATCTCGCCAAACTTGGCAAGCTCGATGCTGTCTACACCAATGACATTGACGCGCTCATCTTTGGGGCTCCTCGCGTCATCATGTGCGAGGATCGGCTACTAACGACTCACGAGATATTGGATAAGCTAGGTTTAACCTCAGCGCAGCTGGTGGATCTGGCAATACTATGTGGCTGCGATTATACTGGTAGAGTCGAGGGATATGGACCTAAACGTGCGCTAGCATTCATAAAATCCGGCAGGGATTTGTCTGAGTTTGATAACGTCAAGGGTTTTGATTATAAGGCCGCCAGGCGCGCATATCTTACACCAAACGTTGCTGACTTTGACATAATGCAACCACGCCGGCTTACCGCGGAAGACATCGATATCATATGTAACCTTCTGATGGACCGCGGCTTTTCCCGCGGCCGGATTATGCGAACCCTCGGCCGGCTCGGCCAGGCAGGCCGAGATTCTACATAAGCATCCACGGCTCATAGTCCAGTGTCTCCTTTTCTTTCTGCTCATACTTAGAAGTGAGTGCCTCAACGTTCTGGGATTCATCGCGCAAGAAGTGTTCTATTGCTTTATTATACTCGGACGTATCTATGTTGTATTTTTTGCGGAGCTCAACCGTCTTGTGCAGCGATATGAGTGGGCCCCATGTATCTACATCTTCTATCTCGTAGATAATTTCGTTGTTGAAGTTGAACACGTCAACTATATTTATCTCTTTCATGCGCTCAGGCGTCAACTTCCAGGCGCTAAAGACATCCTTCAATATTACAAGGTTCGGCCATTCAATCTCGTCGGCCGAGGATATTTGCCCGGAAATAGCCGCGTGTATATTCTCGACCAACAAATCTTCTGCTCGCTTGATAACTTTTTGTACAAGAGACCTGGCCTTGGGGGCAACGGTGAGTCTCCCACTGGTAAAGTTCTTGTCTTCTAATATAGTGAGGAAGTTATTTCCTACGGCAAGTGCGTCTATGGCACTGAATATCTTGAACATTAACCTGAAATTGCCAAGCAATAGTGAGTCTATCTGGTCACGATACTTATCTATGATCTGCGGATAGTATTGATATACGCTGTACATCAATCTTACACGTTGTTCCTTAAAGTATGATTCCGCAAATCGCCGCGAGAATTCGTGCTCGATCCGAGTATAATCTCCGATGATCGCCCTCGAAAAGTCTATGATCATCGATATGAGACCGTAATGTTTCAGTGCGTAGCATTCATTTCCAATGACGTATGCTACGTGTGGACGTTCTATATACATTTCCTTCCCACTAGAGTCAAGCATTATATATAGTGTCATGATTGTGCAATTATTCGTGTGTAGGTCGCCATGAATGGTTCCTATCTTTTCATTCATGCAATATAGTGAGTAGATGAACTCAAAGATATGTTTGGCAAACACATCATAATCCGAGAACAGAAACTTATAGGCCAAGGGTAGCTCGTCCCTAACCAGTAAATTAGGTATATCTAAGAGTGTTCTGCCAACATACTCGGATGTCATGCACACAGCCAAGTCCGTCAGGCGTATTTCGGAGTCGGCGTAGACAATGGCCTTCTGTATTTGTTTCGACAGACGATAAAATTTGTTAGATATAGGTCCTGCCTGTAGGTCATTGTTTACATAATTATATTTGTCAGCTCGGCGCAATTGTGCCGAGATTTCCGCGGCTATCTCGGAGTGGACATACTTATCATACATCGCTATGTTGTCAAACAGCCCTGGGTGCGCATTTTGTATGTAGAACCAATCATTGATAAAAGGGAAACTTGGCGAGATAAGATTGAGTACCAAATTAGACGCAAGGTTAGTGATGTAGATTTCGCGCCAAACATTGAAGTTTATATCGTCTGTGCGAGCGGCTTCTAATGCGCTCAGCGGGAATATCTTCTGGCAGCATTGAACAATACTCAGCCAGGAGTTAATATTTTTAATATCCTCATAGTATTTTGTCATGCTTTCCTTAAATCCCGCATAGCCCGTCGGTATCCTGCGCTCAAAGATAGACTCAATATTCTTGAGCAGCCTTATATCAGAAAGTTGGGTGAAAATCTTGTAGTACGCCGGGTTCATGTGATTCTCGTTAATTTTGTAATGGATACTATGTGTGTCATACAGCCAGCATAGTATGAACAGATAGATTGCCGCGCGGGATTCATTAACCATATCTTCAAACTTGCGCTTACTATGGCGAAACCTGATAGGGTAGTAGAAGTCTACATGAAATGATAGCCTACCTTCAACCATCTCAGCGAGTATCTTCTCTTCTACGAGTTCCACAACATCCGGATACACCTCCATCAGCTGTATATATTGGGTCCATAGTATAAAGCGTGACCTGTGCTCACCATCTTGTGATGTTAAAGTTGGTCCGTGACAAACATACCCGAATTCAACCGGCGAATTCTTAGACTTTGGATCATAAAGCGAATACAGGTAAGCATAAATACAACTGGTTTGGTCGAGCGTCGCCTTAAAACATGCCACCACGGTACTTGTGCGGCTCAATTGATAGCTGTATTTTAGTATTTGTATGTTACCCAAACGGGATTTATGCGATAATTGATCATATTTGAATGACTTCAAATATTCCCGCAATGTTCGATTATCGATAGAATCAAGGTTAAGTAACTTGAGATATTCATTGTGGTGATATCGGACGATCTCACACCGATATTTTTCATAATCGATACGCTGTTTTTTCATCTTCTTATAGCGCGCTTTGATAAATTCCGGGTCAGTGTCAAGCTCCTCATAGCGCGTTTTGGTAGATCCTGGGTTGGTGTTATTCATCGTGCTATATATGGACGGCTAAAAAATTGAAATTGGCCGCGATAAGATTGGTGCACAACTCGCTGGTAATTCCTGTTTATTTATTGTTATGATTAGCTTAATTTTAGGTCAACATATCTCTTTCCCACCCACGACTCCCCTGAGAACATTCATCGGCGGCGACGGGATTAGGCGTTTAGGTCAACATTTCCTTTTCCCAGCCACTACCTATCCGAGAAAGATCATCGGAGGCGACTGGATTAGGCGTTTAGTTGATTAGAACGGTGGGTTGTCCCATTATAAGAGTAAGTTAACTATTTATTTTTGTCGGCACAAATACAAAACTGAAATTTACTTTAGGCGGATTGTCAATTGACCGGGAGCTCACCAGCAGAGATGATATAGCGTTTTAATGATGTTGTTCGAAGATAGCCCATAATTTTACTGATATTTTCTTTTTTCTATGTTATTATAGGCCAATGAGTACGCTGAAAAAGTTGATCTACAACCTAAACACAATCTCAAATATACCCCGCGGCCGTCGTGTAAGGACGACCGGCGATCTTATATCTATTGATGAAGATACACCGCTACAAGGGCTATGGCGTTGGATATCTTCCGAGGGGCGAGACAGGACCGTGAAATTTATATGCAATGAGATACGATACGCCATCTTACTTTCAAAGTATATGATGGCGGCTATCTCCGCAACAATTAATGCCGCAGAAAGGGACGAACTATGTTCTGATCTTAAGGCCCTAATGGAATCATTGAATAGAACGCCCGCCGGAATAGAAAATATATGCTGGACATACAAAAATGATACGCAGGTCGAATGGAACATGGATAATCTAAAAAACGAGATCTCTGATTGTCTGGCCCGCATCCGGGAATGCCTAGCCGCGGTTAGTCTAAACGCGCCCAACTTGGCCGAAGAAAAATAAAAGGTTTCAGCTGGACATACGACCAGTATTTTTTTCAGCATATACCGGCGCGCCACAAGATGCACACATGCGCGCGACAGGAGGCCCGAGCTAATAGGGTCTATGATAAGGCCGCCGGCAGCCGCGGTTAGCACAAGGATAACCTGCATATCTATCGGTTGTACCACATACCTCCAATATATTCCCGAATCCTTGATCGAATATTATATTGACGGAGATTGGAGTTATACCACGGAATCGTGGTTTATTTGTAGCCTTACCAGCCTGCTTTCCCCTAACAACGACGTGCTTCAGATTACTGAAGTCTCTATCGGCCATTATGATTATAATATGCAACACAAAAAAGTTATTTGGAGAATTAAAACCTCCAGTTATTTGCCCCCGCTGATCAACTTGAATACGTAGTGTATATTTTTTTTGTTCATCAAATGGTCTCGTACTATACGTTCGGCGGATGGGTCAAACGCATTGATTTCTTTGGATAAGGTCGATTTTAGGATGTTCAACTCGGCCGGTTCGATGTCGCGACGACCTTGACGCATAGAATTAACAATGGCTCTCGCGATCTCGTCAAGTTTTCGTCTGAACTCCATGTGCTTGTCTTTGTATTGCGGATACAGGCTGAGGAAATCACGATCTGTCGCTGACATAGCAGCGCGCATAACGATATAGTCGATGCGCGTTTTATGATCCAATTTGATATCTTTGGGGACATTGTATAACATTTGTCGTATATACTTTAGCAGATCCGACTCAAGAAGATAATCTCCTCCGTCAGATTTGGAGCGAAGAATATAACCATAGTGTATTCTGGGGGTATTGTATCTCATGCGAACATCCTGGCGGAAGTTTGCCAACGCTGACTTATTGTTGATCACCATCTCAGCCCATTTGATATTCGGTTTAGTCTGGGCCGGAATCTTGGCAGGGACATGTCCGTGAGTGATAGTCGGGTTGTCAGAGTTGATGCTGGTGAGATCAAATGAGCCGACGAACCATAGCTTCTGCGGGTCGGCCAACAATGGATGGAAGGAGTGGTGACGGAACCCAATAACATAGCAGGAGTTAGGGTTGAGCTCATCCCAGCTAATGTTATATTTCTGCATCAATTCTTCCACGGCTTCCAGGTATGTAGTTTCTCCGAGCCATCTATATTGACTCACATCGTATCCATTGGCCGACGCTATGCACCATTTGTCTTTCCAATGGTAGAGCGTAACTATAGTGCCATCGTTGATTTCGTATACATCAAAATCCTGCAACCGCGACGACACATTCGCAGCCTTGAACTCAGTAATAAGCGCGGGCATTCCTAACGCAAGAACCTTCCATGTGCCGGACTCGAGTACCACACCCCGGCATTGACGTATCAGCGCGGGTGTTTTTTCACGGCATGGTTTGGCATTACAGAGGACTACTCGGCCGTTTTCGTGCGGCTCATAGTGAATCTTGAGGTCGCGAAACTGATCCTTTAGATCAGACACTGTTAACTTTTCGGCGCGGAGCTTACGCAAAAGTTCAATCAGATTAGAGCAATTCATCCTTCATAAAGGTCAATAAAACATAATCAAATTTCTAAGACAAAATCGGCCGGGATATGACCGACCCCCGATCAATCTATTCTTTTTTTAGATGAGTTATTATAGGATGACAGAGATTAAAGTATTTGAAGATACATCCGAGGCCGTAGATCTTGGCCGACTATCCACCGAGCAAAGACATCTTATCTTCGATAGACTGGCCGAAGAGTACCCTGAAATACCTAGGCCCATCATAGAATCAATACGAGAGTTATTTGACGAACAAATTGCCGAAGAGAACCTCAAGGAGGTGCCTACCATCCGCGAGCTTTTGTTCAGAAAGTTGTTGCGGCTCTCTCGGCGGCCGGATAACTTTAACGAGATCATACCTATACTTGCAAAAACGCACACCGATACTAATATGCGCGTGAGATTCGATACACACACGCTAACATCGGCCGAAATCGATTATATTGCACCCCCGAACGAAGAAATAGAGATAAGTGGGGCCGTAATAAATTACCCATGCTCAGCACTATATATGGAGCGCGAAGGTAGGTTGGAAAAAGTCACAGCCATACGTGACATAAACCCCACCATTGAAGATAAACTATTGGATGGTGCATATCGACCCGAGGAAGTTATGCGTGCCTACGATAGTGGCTTTGTACAGCCCCGCGATCCTGAACTCGTTATGTTTGATGATAAAAGAGCGACAGAAAAACTTACGCGGATCTTTAATGAGCTCCTTGCGATCCGCACCAATGCTGTTTCGTTACATAGCGGGTATGTGGCGGCCGAGTGGATGCGTAATCAAGCGAAACTTATCGCCGCTTCTCTGGGCACCGAGCGCGCCCCTTCCGCGGAAAAAAGGCTCGCGCCACCCACACTGCCCGCGCCTCTCGTCGACATACTTGATATGTTGGATAACCTTCACGGGGGTCGTATATTGCGTGACTACGACGCTGCCATAGTGGCGGACGTAATATTGCGCGGGTTAGACGATATTTACTTTGCGGCCCTGGCAAAGGGCAAGGACAATCCAGATGTCAAGGCCGCCGTGGTCAAGTATAAGGAAAAACTCGCGGCCGAGTCCTACCGTAAGTCGATCGAGGCAAAAATAGTTGCTGAACAGAACCGTCTCAATTCTCTCAGAAATATAATAGAATCCAAACTCGGCCCCGGCCGCTCCGAAGAGATTGAGCGACAAATTGCGCTAAAACCGTCGCTGGCACGGAGTGCTGGCATACTGTCTTTGCTGACTGCACAAGAAAGGCGTGTGGTTCTCGACGAGTATAATCGCCGAGAGAAGTACATTGAGGCCGTCCTTAATAATAAATGCGAGCATGTGGCGGTGATGCGCCGGTTAAGCCGAGAGGTTGAGCTAAGGAAATCGGCGCGGCTCCTAAAAGAGCTCGAGGAATTCTTTAAATACCCCATCCCGCGGGACAACATGATAGAGTGCCGCCTATGTGGGTTTGATGTAATCTGCCCACATGCACTTGAACTCCTACGCGCAGATATTGCTGGTGAAAAATTTGCGCAAATGAAGGCCCGGCTAACGCCATACATAACAAAATCGGCCGAGAAAGGCCAGCTACGGTGCAAAATTTGTGGCGAGCTAGTATCAGACGACTCCTTTGAAATAAGACCGCCAGAAAGCTCCATGGATGAGGAATTGCGAAACTTTATATGGGGCGAAGTTGCATTCCTAATGAAATATCTGAGCTTCGGCACAATGGTTAATGTTCCAAAGTTGATAAGCATCATTAGAGATGCTATCTATCCATTCGTGTTTGAAACAGAAAAACAGATATTGAAAAGCAAAACTAATAGTGCCGATGAAATAAAGGCCAAGATACAGCTCTACACTACAATTTATGCTCTTGCATTCATAGTATACCTGACAACCAATACCCGGCGCGATATAAGGTTTGCCGCGGTAAAACCAGGAGCCTCGGCCGCGGAGGCCGCAAAATACGCAATTGAGCTCATATCGAGCATACGCAATATAACGATGCGGGAGATTCCTGGCATGAATATTGACATTGTGAGAAACGTCCTAGTGGGAGCCTTTCGCGCATTTAAGTCCACCTCCGTGGATGTGAGCGGTGCCGTCATAGTACACGCCGACGCCGAAGCCCAACTTCTATCGCTCATATTTGACCCCGTATATCATTATCTAGTTTACATCAACAACGTGAGTAAGATGCTCAAAGGGAAGCGCCCCGGCCATGCTATGAAGCCGGAAATAATAGACGAAACCCTCGGCACGACCGTCGACGGCACGATCAGGTTGTCGCACAAATACGAGCGGGCCAAGATCCCTGTATTTGATAAAAGTCTCACAAAGGAGTTCGATCAGCTAACAAGGGCTCAGTTGCTCGGCCGCGAGGATCCGCCCAAAAAACTAGTCAATGCGGCAAAATTGGGCCTAATCATCCGCAGCTTTGAGGTTTTCTATCAAAAAGTCCGCGATCAGATGTACCTAAAACCTGTCTACGTTGATATTTCCGTTGGTAAAAAAGTAGAGACAAAACTCAACGATATCTATGAAAAGCACTTTGAAGAATGTAAGGAGATTAGGGCCAAAGAGCAAATACTTATTGATTATGAAATATTATCAGGAAGTCATATTTACACTGCTCCGCTCGTTACCGAAACTCGACGGTGGAAAAATCCGCATCCTCCCTTGGGTGACCTTTATGATGCCGACGGTCGACCGCATCAATGGAAGATATACATTGTTGACGGCCGCGAAATGACGGCGTCTGATATATCAGGATTGGTGGAGCGTGGTGAGTATTTCACCGGGCAGGTTTCGGATTACAAGTGCAGTGTGTGTGGTGTTTTGAGGAGCGAGACGGCCAAGATAAACGAAAACAGCATCCGGTCATCGCTCCGTGAGGCCCGTACACTTGAAAATTTCTTCAGATTTTATGAGACACGCTGTCCCGAGGGCGGGGTCCACGAAAATCTTGGCGTAGCGGCCGGGGATGCCGAGCAAGACACGGCCGCCCCGCGGCCCGGCCGCTCTGGCAGCGGAAAGTGTACCAAATGCGGTGCCTGGCCAGAGTTCTTCAAAAACAGAAACACCCCAGACGCACTAGCATACTACCACAAATATAAGAGGATTTTCGAT
>Ga0207864_1002744_pt1 | contig 16012 bp, 9 predicted proteins | sample HigsolmetaAR202D_FD_184834 | JGI IMG/M metagenome (GOLD analysis project Ga0207864, IMG submission 184834) | Ionic liquid and high solid enriched microbial communities from the Joint BioEnergy Institute, USA - AR20-2-D (SPAdes) (version 2) ...
CATCGGGCATCTTGTCGGGGTCAGCAGGCACGAGCCGTACCTCTTTGAGGTCGGCTATTTCACCGTTGACCGGGCCGATCGGGCGCATGGTTACGCGGTTGCGACCGCGCTGCAGCATGATCGAGCCATACTTCGCCACTCGGAAATGCTCAAAGCCGCCGGTGGAGGCGATGGTGTTGATGAGCCGGCTTTCACCCGCTTCGATCGCGAAGAAGTTGCCCGCCCAGTTGTCGGGAATCGACCAGTGCAGGTAGACGTCGTACACGCCCTCACTCGGGGCATCGACGGTCCAGACGGCGTAATCGTCCTTGTGGTTCCACCAGCCGATGCACATCTCCTTGTCGTAGATGGCGATTGTGCCCGGGCCGGATCGGCCATACAGCTCCGCCTTCGGGCCCAGCAGGCGCAGTGTGCCGTCCTCCTCCGCGGTGATCACCTGCGGATCATTGTGCGGCACAGTTTTACGCTGCGGCGAGGCATCCTGGGCAAAGGCATCATGCCGGCCTGACGCGGTGAGAACGCTGAACACAACCAGCAGGGCGACAATAACAGCAGGCAACGACAAAGCGCGTTTCATTCGCATCGGTACAACCTTTGATTACTTCAATTAACGTGTGACAGCCACCGCGCCGGTGCAGCAGGAGGGATCAGCGGTCGAAACTTCCTTGCCGGTCGGATCCCCGGTCGCGGCTGCTTCATCGGTCAGATAGCCGGCAACCAGCGCGCCGCCGGCACTGACCTGTTCCAGCTTGATGAGCAGCACGTTCTGTCCGGGCTGCAGTGTGAGGTCGATCTGGTCATCGCCCAGCCGGGCGGGCCGACGCACGAACTTGCTGTGCACCAGGCGCCCGTTGAGCCACACCTTGATGCCGTCTTCCGAACCCAGCAGCAGACGGATGCGCTGCGGCTCGTTGACGTCAATGGTCGTGCTCAGATAGACCACCAGATCGTTGGTGCGGAAGTTGTGCTCGCGGCAATAGTCGGGCAGGCTGAAACCCTGGGCCGAGCCGATGCGCGACATGGTCGCGGGCCGCCACTGGATTGCCCGGCCGTCCACCGCGGTGTAGGTCGCTTCGCGACTGATTGTGCCCGGTGTCTTTTCCGGACCATAGTCGGTCTCAAAACCCTTTTCGTTCTCATTGGCGAAGGGGCCGAGCACCTGCCACTGCGTGAGCGGACGGAAGCGACCGGCGTAACGCGCCATCTCCTCGAACTTCTCGAAGGGAATGATGATGGCGTGATCCTTCAGATGGCCTGTGTGCTCGTTCTGCACGAACATGCGTTTCTCGGCGAACCAGGCGCCGTTGTACGTGCCGTTGGACACGATCGGCGGAATCGACATGACGGAGAACGCATCGCGGCGTTGCGAGATGAGCTGCCGTGCCCAGCCGCGATTCCGATCGACGAAGGCGTACGCGGCGTAGTGATCATCGTTGGAGAAGACCACATCAGCGTAGCCATCGCCGGTGACATCGACGAATCGCAGCCCGGCGTCGCGGCCCTCATCGTCGACAATCAGCGTTTCCTTCGGCAGGGCATACGGTGCGCGTTCCCACGCGCCGGCCGCCGCTGACCAGCGGAACACCGCCTGCTGCTGTGAATTGCTGACGATCAGTTCGCACGAGCCATCGTTGTCCACATCGCGCAGGCGTACGCCCCGGTCGCGGCGATTGGTTACCGTGTACACCTGCTGGCCTGCAATGTTCAGCCCGCGCAGCAGTGCATCATCACGCTGCCATCGGTTATCGCGCCACCGCCAGGCGCCGCGCACGTTCTCGTTCGCCACGAACATGATCGCATCGCCTTCCACCACGCCGAAGCGCACGCCCGCATCGGTGCGTGTGCCATCGTTGGCGACGTCGACCAGCCGGGTGGGGAAGGTGGTCGTTTTCCACGCGCTCGCTGCATCGTCCCAGATGCGTGTCTGCATCAGATGCTCGTTGCCGATTACGACGTCCAGGTAACCATCGCCGTTGATATCGAGCACGCGCACACCGTTGTCCTGTCCGTTGGCAGCCCGGATCGGCTGACCTGCCAGCATGTTCTTATTGATGCGCTCCTGCACCTCGGCGAAGTTCAGAAACAGCACCCGGCTGCCGTACTTCGTGTGCATGTAATCGGCCAGCGCGGCGTGATCCTCCGGCTGCAGGCGGTAGCTCGCGTGAAAGCAGATCGACAGGATGCCGCGCTTGAGCATCATCGCATCCAGTCCCGCCTTCCAGTCGCGCAGCGTGTGGTTGCCGTACAGTTCGCGATATTCCGCGGCGGTGTGATCGCTCACCATCATCGGCACTTCCCAGCATACGCCCGCGACCAGGATCGGGTAGGGGTAGTTATAGATCGCGTTGCCGTACTGGTAATCCGCCCGGCCGAAGATGGTGTGCCCCTGATTGAAGTATTTGCGGAAGCGCGGCCGACCATCCTCATCCTTCACAATGTGAGCGGGCAGGTCCGGGTCGTCATCGGTGAAGGTCATCAGCGTCGATGACGCCATCGAAAGGAAGTTCCCCGCGCTGGTCGTTTTCCCGAAAATCTCTGAATAGAACCGCGGCGAGTTGGTGTTCCAGATGTCGCAGCAGGGCATGCGAAACGCGACGGGCCGGTTGTTGGGAATACGGTGCATGTCATCGATGCACGTTTCCACCGTCCACTTCGCGCCTTTGAAGTCACCGTTGATCAGAAGCGGACACGGATGGGTGCGCGTGTGGACATCGAGGTTCAGCCCCTCCGCCAGCCACTTCTGCACCTGCGGATGGTTCGGTTCCGCCTGCAGGGTGAAGATTGTTACCGGTGACCGGCCGTCGATCTGCTTCAATCGATTCAGCAGCGGCCGCAGAAATGTCTCGAACGTATCGTAGTTGGCGTTCAGGTCATCAATGGCGAAAACGACGACGCCTTCCACGCCCGGCTGACCCACCCACTGCGGCGTCACCAGCTTCGGATACGTGTGCGATACGTAGTAAGGCGTCGGGTCATGCAGCGACACAAACCGATTGGCGTCGCTCGCCAGCACGGTTGCACTACCCATCGCAGCGGCGAACGCCGTCACACTCAGGAAAACACTTCGCATGTTGAACTCCATCGGTTTGGTCGCACTGCGTATCGCCGTGCGAACGGTCGAACACGTTTCACCAGAACCCCACGATCGGGTACGACCCAACCGAGTGAGGCTGCATGTCGCTGATCGGGCGGAAGATCACCGAACCATCGGTGTATCCCACGTTGCCACCTTCCGAGCCCAGGTCGTCCGGATCCTGTTGTGTGCCGGCGGGACCGGGCGGCACCTGCGCCGCGCCGTGCGCGGTGTGCGGTGCGGTGGAGCCGGTCGTCCATGTCGCCCATTTCATGCTTTCGTTCACGTCCGCGACCAGCGGCAGCCGGCCGTGTTCCTCAATCGTCTCGGGCGAATCCCAATCGGTCGGTCCCGGGCCGAGGAAACCAACCAGCCGATTGTTCTCCCACGGCACGCCACCCAGGTAGTAGAAGCCCACGACCCATCCCAGCCCTGAACCGGTGGTCGCGCCGAGTGGGGGTGTGAGGTCTGGCGGGTCGTAGGTCGGCAGTTGATTGAGGTAGCCGTAGGCTGATATCTGGTTCAGATTCGGACACGCCCCCAGTGTGTGAAGCTGCACGCGCTGCACCAGATCGCTATACACGCGCGTGGGCAGATAGCTCTGGTGAATGCTGCCGATGTCGCGCATCGGGTGGGGGAACTTCCCGTTGGAATCCATGGCCAGGGAGATAAGCCCCGTCTGCAATGTGCGAGCGTTGCTGGCACACTTCACGCGCGCTGCTGCCTCACGACTGCGCGACAGGGCGGGCAGAAGCAGCGCGATGAGCAGGGCGATGATGCTGATCACCACCAACAGTTCGATCAACGTGAAGGCATATCGACGTTGCATGGGAATCTCCTTCCCGTGGAGGAGTTGAGGAATGAGATACTGGGCGAGAAACCGACAGTTCGCCTTTCGACGAACTGTCGAGGAGGATGTCACCCGCGGCGGCGCACCAGAAGCAGACCGCCCAGGCCAATCAGCGCGAGACTCGCAGGCTCAGGAACCGCCTCGCCCGGGTTGCTGTACAGGAAGTTAATTTGTTCGGCGTTCAGCGCGTTGTTGTAGAGCTGCACATCGTCGATTGCACCAACGTAGTTGGCGCCGAACGGGTTATCGAGGTTACCGCCACCGAGAAAGAGCTTGTCATCCACGGTGTTCAGCTCGACGGCGTAATCGGAGCCAACCTGCTGGCCGTCCTGATACAGCTTCACCACCGAGCCGTCATACACCAGCGCGATGTGCGTCCATGTGCCGGGCGTATAGCTGCCATCGGCGATGTCGATCGTGTCACCGCCGGTACCCCAGAAGTGACCAATCAGCTTGTAACCGTTGCTCTCTCCACCCAATAACACTTCGAAGAGTGTCTTGGCGGTGTTGAGCTTTTCGCCGAAGCTGACGGGGGCCTGGTTCTGCAGTTCAGCCGCGTTGAACCAGAAGCTCAGCGTGCGGGCCTGATTGCCGCTGATCCCCACGTTGTTCTGCGAGACGGCGTAGCTCAGCGCATCCACGCTCATCGCCTGGCCCGCCACGCCAGCGACGAAGTTCACCGTGCCGTCCGCCGTGGCGTGATTGTTGCCCACCGAGTCGTTGAGATGGCCATCGAACGTGTAGTGGGCGATCAGTCCGGCGTGTGCCGCCGTCGAGATGCCCATGACCGCGAAACCACACACAAGCGCTGATTTGATCGATTGCATTGGCGATCCTCCTTTAAGGAAATGGTTGTGAAATAAAATGCCGTGAACGTCCCACGAAAAACAATTTCCCGGTGGCGACCGTCCAACCGCCGTATCGCAGCACCAGGCTTACTTCACCTGTCCCATTTCATACAGTTCAGCGATCTGCCGTTCCGTCAGTGCGGTGGAAAACACCGCCACTTCGTCGATCAGCCCGCGATACTGAAAATCCTGGCCCTGCGGATGCACCACATCGCCCAGGCGAATCGGCGCGCCGGTCAGATCGATCGTGCGAGGCCCTGTGGTGAATGTCGCCGCCAGCTTGCCGTCGATGTAAATCCGCAGGTTGTTTTGTTCCGCCCGTCCATCGAAAACGATCGCCGCCATGTGCCAGGCGCCCGCCAGATGCGCTGCGTCGGCGATGGCGAAGGGACGGTGCGGCAGCGTCGAGGGGATCAGCAGCGGCCCGTCGTAACCCGGAATCGCCATCGTCATGTGCAGGCCCTGATTGTTGAAGTCGCACGTGACTTCGCTCACACCGTCCGACCCCGGGCCGATCTGCACCAGCCCCTGTGAATTGGCCAGTTTGTCCACGCGGAACCACGTCATGACCGACACCTGCTGCACGCGATTGCCCAGTGCATTGCCGAAGTCGACCAGCGACACCGCGTGATCGCCCTTGCGGCTGAAGCGCAGCGCGCCCTTGCCCGGCACGCGGCCGTCCGTCCATGTCGCGCCCAACACCTGGCCGGGCGTTGACAGGCCGCCGTGCATCGCGCGGTTGAACAGCTCGCCCTCATCGCGGCTTTCGAAGGGGTAGTAGGCGATCAGGTCCGCCCGTCGCCGCAGCATCAGGCTGTACGCCAGCCACGCGTGATAGCGCGAGCCCTGCTCAGCCCGCACACGGGCATCGAATTCGCGACGCCGCACGAACGCCGACTCATCCAGCGTCACCGCGCGCATCGCCATGCCCGAGCCATCCACACTCACCGCGTCGCCGGCCGGCACGATCTTCCGCGCCGCGGGCGTCGCGTTGCCGGCATCAGGCGTTACCTGCACTTCCCCCTCGAAGACGTGCACATCGGTCTCTCCCTCGGGGCCGATGCGCACGCCGAATTCAGTGCCCAGATCGATCACGCTGGCACTCCGTGTGGTCACGGCAAAACCGATCGCCTGTCGCGGCACCTCGCCCAGCAGCTTGCCGCTGAGCAGTCGGCAGCGGTCGCGCGAGATCAGTTCGAACTCAGCAGGGCCTTCGATCAGTGCGGTCGCGCCGCTGTCGAAGGTGATTTCCACCACGCCGGAAAGGAGGCGCATCGGCCCGGGTGTCAGCCGCGACCGCAGCGCCAGCGATCCATGTGGTTCCGCCCACACCGCTCCTGTCGCCTCGCTCAGCGTTGCCACCGGCGTCGCGACCACCGCCACCTGCCCCGGCACAGGACCAGGCTCCGACCGCAACGCCAGATAGACCACCACCAGCACCATCGCCGCCAGCGCCCCCGTCAGGGCGTACACCAGCGAGCGCGGGATGACGATATGTCGGTAGGGCGGTGCCGGTTCCCGGTCGAGATAGGTATAAGCCGCCCGTCGTTCCAAAGCCGCGCGTTTGGCTGCTTCGCGACGCGCCGCTTCCTCTTCCGCCCGCCGTCGTGCCGCCAGACGCTCCTGCTCCAGCACCGACAGCAGCAGCGTGCCATCATCCGGCTCATCGTTGCGCTGGCTCGCCAGCACATCGCCCGATGTGTGCAGCCCGCCGCACACCAGCAGGTAATCGATGTAATACCGCAGCGCTTCCTCATCCTCGCGCAGCAGTTTCTCCAGCGCCTGCACCTCGGCTTCATCGATGGCGCCTTCGAGCAGCCGCGTCAGCCGTTCGCTCAGCTCAAGATGGTTATGCGGCAGCGTCACCGGGTCTCCTCCGCTGCCAGCGAGCGACGAATGCACTGCAACAGGGCATCGTGAATCCGCGCCATCGCCTTGTACATGCCCTGCACCGGCCGGCCGACACGCTCCGCCACCGTCCTGATCGTCACATCCGATTCGTAGCGCAGGCGAATGAGCTTGCGATCCCGCTCGGGCAGCTTCTCCAGGCACTCATTCAGTGCATCCAGCCGTTCATCCGCCTGGTTTGCCGCGGCTTCGACCTGCTGGGCGATCATGTTCAGCAGGTCATCGCTGAACTGAAGCCGGTTCGCCCCCTGTTTCCGCCGGAACCGCAGCACCTCATACCGCGCGATGCTCACCCCCCAGGCGACGAAGTCGGTGCCGCGTTCGAACTCATCGAACTTGCGCCACATCGCCGTGGTGGTCTCCTGCATGATGTCATCCGCATCCGACCAGTGGGGCACCAGCGTGAGGATGTAGGCATAGATGCGCTTCTGGTTGGGCAGAAGCAGACGCAGGAACTGCTCCGTGGGGGAGAGGGAGTTCACGGAAGGCGGGCTGTCGTACTGATCCACCATAAAAGGTTATCCGGACGGTCTGAACCCGCCCCAGCAGGGGGCCACACCCCGGTCACCAAGGAAACCGCACCGAAACCCGCGAATTGGAGGGTGGATTTTACTTTTTTCTGCGATTTTCTTTTGGGAGGGGGCGGTTTAGGGCTGAAGGCGTCAGAAGGGGAGGGCACACTCCTGGGACAGGAAATACTATATGCCGACGTGGCCGCTACGTATCGTTTAACGTCGTGCGAAACAGGCTATAGATTATTCGTTCTTGAGCTTCCCCCATTTGCTTTGGCGTTCCAGAAGTATTTAGATGAGGTTTACAAGCCGTAGCGAGTGTGATGCCGCAAAGATTCTGTATAGAACAGGTGGTGTGTAGTGTCATTCGTGTATCAGGCAAATGCGACAAAATGACAACCCCCGAACTTTATGAGTTGCGCTGAGCGGTGCGTTCTCCGCGATGCCAGAGGATTCCTCCGCGAACCACTCAAATATGTCCACTGCGACTTTGCGAACACCCGAGGCATCACGAGGTCAGGCCATTGCTGCGAGGTGTATTGCATCAGCGTTTATGGATGCTCGCGCAGTCGTCCTTGGGATGACAGACAGGGACATCTGGTCAACAATGAGCCCCAACTGTAAGGACGTCGAATTGTGGCGTAGTACCTACCTCGATCTTCGGTCAACGCAAAAGCACTGAATGATATATAAGCAGTTCGCATCATCTTTGGAATGATGTTGCAAGGAAGTAACTTACGGACTGCTCGGTGCTCAAGCTTCAGTCCTCTTGGCAATCAGCAGGATACTTCTTTGATACTTCGGGAGACTTCTGACCGATCGCGCATGTTGGGCTTGTGGCGATCTTGTATAGAAAGGTGAACGAGTTGTACCCCTGCTGGCGAGTGCTGAGTGTGGACAGGGGGGGCTCTTCTTTCCCGGATTCGGGTTGACTTATCCTGGCATCGGCCAATCATATATTTGGATTTTGTTCGGATCAAGGCCAATTCTGAAACTTTTTCCGATCCTTTCGGTTCGTTCCGGTCATCGCGTCGTGGTCTGGCTGTCTGCTTTGACCGTTCACCCCTTTTTTTTCTATCCTTTAGAGAGCGCCTGAAGGGTGGGTGTGAGATAAATGCTTTTGTCCCAACAGTTTGCATGAACTACCAGCAATCGACTGCCTCTGGACAGCGGGCCCGGATCTTTGAGGTGCGGGGGATGTGTTGTGCCAGTGAGGTGGGGGCGTTGAAGCGGGAGGTGGGGCCGCGGGTTGGGGGGGAGGGGAACCTGGCGTTTGATCTGCTGCAGGGCCGGATGACGGTTTTTGCGGATGCGGGGCAGGCTTCGGATGAGGTGGTACTGGAGGCGGTGCGGCGGGCGGGGCTGGAGGCCCGGCGGTGGGAGGAGGCGGGGGCGACTTCTGAAAAGGAAGGCTTCTGGAAACGGCATGGGCGGGCGGTGATGACGGCGGCGAGTGCCGGGTTCCTCATCGCGGCGTTCGTGACGCATGTTCTGATCACGGGCAGTGTGCTGGCAGCGTTGCGCGGGGAGGGAGTGGGCGGGGACGATCAGGTGCCCGTCGCGGCTGCGGTGCTTTACGCGCTGAGCATTGCGGCGGGGGTCTGGTTTGTTTTGCCGAAGGCATGGAACGCGCTGCGAGCGCTGCGGCCGGATATGAACCTGCTCATGACCATCGCTGTGGCTGGGGCGGTGGGCATTGGTGAATGGTTCGAGGCGGCGACGGTGGCGATGCTCTTTGCCTTGTCGCTGCTGCTGGAATCCTGGAGCGTGGGCCGGGCGCGGCGGGCGGTGGCGAAACTGCTGGAGGCCAGCCCGCCGGTTGCGCGGCTGCGGCATGGTGAGCGCGAGATCGAGGTCGACCCGCACGCGGTGCCCGTGGGGTCGGTCATCATTGTTCGGCCGGGCGAACGTGTGCCGCTGGATGGTGAGGTGGTCGCGGGTGAAAGCGACCTGAATCAGGCGCCCATCACGGGTGAAAGCACACCGGTGCCGGTGCAGCCGGGGGATGAGGTTTTCGCGGGGTCGATCAATGGCGGCGGGTTGCTGGAGATTCGCACGACGCAGCCGGCTGATCAGACGACGCTGGCGCGGATCATCCAGCTCGTCACGCAGGCGCAATCGCGGCGGTCGCCCAGCGAACAGTGGGTGGACCGGTTTGCCCGTGTTTACACGCCGGTGGTGATCGGGCTGGCGGTGCTGGTTGCGGTGGTGCCGCCGCTGGTTCTGAGTGGGGCGTGGGAGGTGTGGTTCTATCGTGCGCTGGTGCTGCTGGTGATCGCGTGTCCGTGTGCGCTGGTGATTTCCACACCGGTGAGCATTGTGGCGGCGCTGGCGCGGGCGGCACGGCAGGGTGTGCTGGTCAAGGGCGGTATCTATATGGAAGCGCCCGCCCGCATCCGCGCGATCGCGTTCGACAAGACGGGCACGCTCACGGTGGGGCGGCCGCGGGTGACGCAGCTGGTTCCGCTCAACGGGCACAGCGAGGAGGAGCTGCTTGTCCGGGCGGCGGCTCTGGAGGCGGGCAGCAATCATCCGCTTGCGCGGGCGATTGTGGAGGAAGCTCAGTCGCGCAGGCTGGCGATTCCCGTGGTCCAAAGCCATCAGGCGATTCCCGGCCGCGGTGTCATGGCTGAACTGGACGGCCGCACGATCTGGCTGGGTTCACATCGCCTGCTGACGGAGCGGAAGCTGGCGGACGATGAGCGGGCGATGCAACTGCTCGATGAGCTTTCCGATGCCGGCAGCAGCGTCGTGGCGGTGGGCACGGATGAGCACGTGTGCGGCCTGATCGCGCTGGCGGATCAGGCGCGGCTTGAAGCGACGCAGGCGCTGGCGGAACTGCATCGGCTGGGTATTCGGCCGATCGTCATGCTTACGGGTGACAACAGCGCCACCGCGCGGGCGATCGCGGATGAATTGGGCATCGATGAGGTCCACGCGGAGCTGCTGCCGCAGGACAAGGTGGAGCTGGTCGACCGACTGGTGCGCGAGCACAGGCAGGTGGCGATGGTGGGCGATGGGATCAACGATGCACCGGCCCTGGCGAGTGCGACGGTCGGCATCGCGATGGGTGCGGCAGGCAGTCACGCGGCGATCGAGTCGGCTGACATCGCTTTGATGACGGATGATCTGGCGCGGCTGCCCTGGCTGGTGCGGCACGCCCGCCGAACGCTGGGCATCATTCATCAGAACATCGGCTTTGCGCTGGGGCTGAAGCTGCTGTTCGTGTTGTTGACATTCGCGGGGGTGGCGACGCTGTGGATGGCGATCGCGGCGGACACGGGGGCGTCGCTGCTGGTCATCGCCAACGCGCTGCGGTTGTTGCGCGGGCGCGATTGATCGGGCCGCGGTTAACACATCACACGATCACACGGTCGCGTCGAGATCGACTTCGTCCTTGTGGCGGATGATCGAGGTCAGCGTGGAGATGAGCATGGTTCCGCCGATCACCGCCAGCGACACCCAGTGCATCCAGTCGGGCAGGTGGATGATCTGGCCGGCGATCATCTTGCCGCCCACGAAGATGAGCACGAATGCCAGGCCGTAGTGCAGATCCTTGAACAGCGGCATGATCCCCGCCAGCGCGAAGTAGAGCGCCCGCAGGCCGAGGATGGCGAACACGTTGGATGAGTAGGCGATGAAGGGATCGCGCGTGATGCCCAGCACGGCCGGCACGGAGTCGATCGCGAAGACCACATCGGTCGTTTCGATCACCAGTAGCGCGACCAGCAGCGGTGTGGCGAACCATTTGCCATCGCGTTTCACGGCGAAGCGTCCGCCTGCCAGATCGGTCTGAATGGGAATTACCCTGCGGATCAGTCGCAGCACGGGGTTGCGCTCGGGCTGCACCTGTTCATCGGACTGAGTCCACAATCGGAAGCCGGTGAAGATGAGCACCGCGCCGAAGATGTAGCCCACCCAGTGGAAGTGTTCGAGCAGGGCAACGCCCGCCAGGATGAAGATCAGACGCATCACCAGTGCGCCGAGGATGCCCCAGAACAACGTTTTGTGCTGATACTCCGAGGGGATGGCGAAGTAGCGGAATATGATGAGGAAGACGAAGACATTGTCCATGCTCAGCGATTTTTCGACGAGATAGGCGGTGAGGAAGAGCGCTGCGGTGCGCTGCCGGCTCATCGCGTTGCCGTTGCTGTCGTAGGCGAGCAGGTTCAGGTCGTCGCCCCAGAAGAGGATGATGGCATTGAAGATCATCGCCACGGCGACCCACACACCCGTCCACGCCAGCGCCTCTTTCACGCTGACAGCGTGCTGCCGACGATGGAAGACGCCCAGGTCCAGCGCCAGCATCGCCAGCACGAACACGTGAAAGATCGCCCACGCCCATAAACTGTGTTGGTCCATCATGGCTGGTGCCTCATTTTCCCCGCGGGCAGTCAGTCCGGATACAAAAAAACCGCCAAGGGGTAATCCCTGACGGTTTGGCACGCTGCAAAATGCAGTTCACCGGCGGGAGCGGCTGGCTCCGTACTGACGTCCGGTGACTCCGCAAAAACACGCGGATGGCTACTTCCCGATCTATGGGGCATTGTAGCGGCAGCCGGCGGCCCGTTCGACGGCTACGGGGTGTCACGCTGAATTTGTTGCATGATCCTCAGCAACGGCTCACGCTCTGCGGCTATCATGAGGCCACAGAAACGTGCGGATCATGCTGCGTCCTGTGGAGCGACGGTGTGACCGCTGGTTTTTTTCGGGCCGGGGGTACCCTGTGAATCAGGCAAAGACAAAGGTCGTGCTGGCGGGCGGCAGCGGGTTTCTTGGCCGCGGGCTGGCGCAGGCGTTTTTATCGCAGGGGTGGGAGCCGGTGGTATTGAGCCGGTCGGCTGCGCGACCGAACGACTGGCCCGCTGTGGTGCGATGGCGACAGTGGGATGCACGCACGCTGGGCGACTGGGCGCAGGAACTGGAAGGGGGCGGCTGCCGTCGTCAATCTCGTCGGTCGCAGCGTCGACTGTCGCAAGACGCCGGAGAACAAGCGCATCATTCTCGAGTCGCGCGTCGACTCGTGCCGGGTGCTGGGCGAGGCGATGCGTCAGGTGAAAGAGCCGCCGCCCGTCTGAATTCAGTCCGCCACGGCTCACATCGTGGGCGATCCGATGCCGCCGGACACGATCTGCGATGAATCGACGCCGCCGGGCCCGCAGCATGAGATCGCGCCAAAGGTGGGGGTGGCGTTGGAGCGGGCCTTCACGGAGGCGAAGCTGCCCGAGCAGCGCGGCGTGGTGCTGCGGATCAGCTTCGTCCTTGGGCCGAACGGCGGCGCGATGCAGCGGCTGACACGCATCACTCGTCTGGGACTCGGCGGCACCGTGGGCAGTGGCAGGCAGTGGATCTCATGGATCCACCAGGATGATCTGAATCGGCTGATCGTCGAGGCGGCCCGGCAGGATGTCTACACCGGCGTGTACATGGTCACCGCCCCCAACCCGGTGACGAACCGGCAGTTCATGCGGGAGTTGCGACGGGTGTACGGTCGGCCATGGGGGCCGCCTGCGCCGGCATTCGCGGTTCGACTGGCCTGTCGCTTCATCCTGAACAACGATCCGGAGCTGGCGTTACTGGGCCGGCGGTGTGTTCCGACCCGCCTGATGAAGGAACACAACTTCACCTTCCGGTATGACAACGTGGGTGACGCCATCGCAGCCATTCGTGATGCGGAGCGCGCATCGCGTGCTGAACGTTGATCATATCGCCTGATGTATCGCTGATTTAAAGCATCAACTTGGCGGCTGTTGCGTAGCTGGTTGCAAGAACGGCGATTGGCGTTGCAAAATCTTCCGGGCGTGGTATAAAGGGCCGCAATCATCGGCCTTTATCGCCCGCCCGACGGCCGCACCAAGCGGCATGGGGGAGGCGAACTAAAGACTTATCCCCCATAGTGGGCAAGGTTTCCAGAATGCGTGTGCGAGGGCAGTCTTTGGCTCAGAGCATATTGCGACCGTTGGGAGCATGTGCGGAGCTATGGGCAGGCCCTTTTGTTGTTCCGCCCGCCACGTCCGCGGGTGGACGAGTCGTCATACAGCACGGGCGACGTATGTTTGCCAGGGCTGCAATGACCGGGACGGTTAATCGTTGCCCGCAAGAGACAGGGCGTTGGGCGCGAGGGCGTCAGGCGGCCTGGGAACCGGGGGCGGCGAACGATCGTCGTACAACAGGAGCGATGGTTGGCCTGGGAGGTGTGAGGCCGGCCTGTCGCTGGGCGTCCGAGGCACAGGGTTCTGTGCCGCGTATGGTGAGGTGGGCGGTCTTCGGCGGCTGAGAAATCATCAGGGTGTACCGGCCGGAGGGCCTGGGCTGCCGCGCTGATCTCAACATTAACGCAGGATGCTTGATCCGGAAGCTGCGCGATCGACGCCGATCGGGCAGCGATGCTGTATCTGTCGGGCCGTCGACGACGGTCCAGCGATGGTGTCCATTCGTGAACCATAGGTGAAGGGGTCAGCGCCATGTGCAGTTGGGACATGAGCAAATCGATCGGAACCGATCGCGGCAACACCTCTCGCGTCGTTCGACGCAAGAGCCAGCCGATGCTCCACCGTCTTGAAACGCTGGAACAGCGCAAGCTGCTGACCACCCTGGTGGGCGGTGACACGTTCCAGTTCATCGACGTTCATGGCCAGGTCGTTCGCATCACGGTCAACGGCGACGCGATCGTCGAGCTGATCGGTGCCCACACCGATGGCCAGAACCTGTTCCTGGGTGACCTGACGGGCGGGTTCGTCAGCAGTGAGGTGGGCAAGGAAGGCTCGAGAGTCGGGCCGGACGGCGTGGAGCTGCTCACGTCGCTGTCGATCATCGACGGTGTGGACCCGAACTTCTCGATTCCCTGGCAGGGCGCCGGTGTGAACGAGATCAACCTGCAGGCGCTGGCGTCCAATTCCAATGGCGACCTGTATGCGATCAACGTTCTTGAAGCCAACGTCGGCGGCACGCTGCAGAAGATCGTCCAGCTGATCGAGATCGATACCGTTGCGGGCGTGGGCAACGTCACCTTCCACCTGCAGAACGATCTGCCGGCGGACATCGAGGCCATTCGTGCCGCGGCGTTCGACCCGAACAATCCGGACATGCTCTACTTCGTCGGTGAAACCGACGGCATCGACCACCTCTACACCGTCAATGTGCAAAACGGCGTCGTGACGGAAGTGGGCACGTTCGGTGAAATCAACGACGATGTGCGCGACGTCAAGGCGATTACGTTCGACGACCTGGGCGGTGTGTCGGAACTGATCGTGCTGACCGAGGAGGAAGGCGCCAACCGCATCGTGGTGGTGAACCCGACGGCTCCGGGCACCTTCCTTCTGGAGGTGGAGGTTGACTTCGCCGGCGGCGCGCTGACCAACCTGGAAGGCATCTCGCTGCTTCAGGACATCGACGGTATCGCTGACAACGTGCTGGTGGCGGTCGAGTCCGCGGGGGCGGGCAGCGGTCTGTACCTCATCGATATCAACACCGGTGAAGCGGTGAGGGTCAGCTCGCTGCCGGACCTGACCGATACGACCCCGCCGGTCCGCGGCCAGAACCTTCAGGACCTGACCTGGCTTCCAAACATCCTCAACCCGTTCACGGGTGAGCTTGGCGCGTTCGTGGCGATCGATGCGACCAGCGACGAACTGGTCTTCGTCGATCCGTTCGAACTGGAATTCCACCAGTTGTTCGCGATCTACGTGTCGCAGGCCAGCGAGAACGCGTCGATCACGGTCTCGACGTTCCACATCGACCTGGACATCGCTTTTGAGACGCCCTTCACCGGTGTGTCGGAGCTGAACGACGACGGCACAAACACGATCACGGAGTCGAGCGATACCCGCTACGACATGGTCGTGCTGGATCCGAACGGCAACCCGATCATCATTACGCAGACGGACGATGTCGGTGGGGTGCACATCGGCGCGCTGCAGTGGTTGCTGCGGCCGGGCGGGACGGAACCGGAGCCGCTGCTCCCGCTGATAGAAGGCGTGCTTGCGCAGCAGTTGGGTGTATACGCATCGGGCATTGACCTGGCGCCGGAAAGCCCGTTTACCAACGTGAGCGCCGGCGTGTTCGTTGCGCCGAGCCTGTTGGACTACCTCATCGGTGGCACGACGGTAGCCGAGCGCATGATGGGGTTGAACCTGGACAACATCGGCGGGCTGGCGGTGAAGCGCGATCAGTCCGCCGACGATGCGATCGTGGTGATCGACATCGACGGAGTGGACGACGAAGGCAACGAGATGAACGGTGGCGCCGGTGGCGATCAACTGGCGCTGCTCAATCCGCAGACGGGCCTGGCGATTACGCTGGTCGACGTCATCGACGGCAATACCGCCAATCCGCTGTCCAACGTGCAGGGCATCGCATTCGGTGATGTGAACTTCACCGGCAATGAGGTGCTCTACGCCATTTACAACATCCTCGGCGACGTGACGCTGGGCACGATCAATACCGATCCGAACAGTCCGACGTTCGGCGAGTTCACCGCGATCGGCGTGCTCAACCTGCCGGTGGGTGTCGATGGCGTGCGCTCGATGACGTTTGCGCCGACGGAAGGCTCGGTGCCCGGTCAGCAGGGCCTGTACGTCATTGGCACGGATGGTCAACTCTATGAGATCGATCCGACCGATGGCACGGTCCTGACCCTGGGCGATCAGCTCGTTGACAGTGATGGGAACCCGGTGGAGATCGGGGCGATCTTCTTCAACCGCCTGGGTACGCGGCTGCTGGGCCATGACACTGAAAACGGCCGACTGGTGGACCTGGACCTGACAATGGTGGGGACCGGTCAGGTCGTGGTGGGCCAGCAGGTCGCGACGGAAGCCGGCTC
>Ga0207864_1002752_pt1 | contig 15997 bp, 13 predicted proteins | sample HigsolmetaAR202D_FD_184834 | JGI IMG/M metagenome (GOLD analysis project Ga0207864, IMG submission 184834) | Ionic liquid and high solid enriched microbial communities from the Joint BioEnergy Institute, USA - AR20-2-D (SPAdes) (version 2) ...
CGAACATGTTGAAAGCGTTGATCGCGGTCAGAATCAAAGCGACCGAGAAGGGGACGGACAACCACCCGAGCTCAACTAGCTCCCCGAAGAAGGGTCGCCCAATGTCATTGACAACGACGCCGGCCCCGCCCACTGTCAGCAAAGCCGCACAGATCTGTGCAAGAAAACGAACAGATGCTGGTAAGTCGTATCGGTCGTCCAAGGCCCCAATGAGCACCAGCATCGAGAGCGCCGCAATAAAGACTGCGAAACCCATGATAGAAGGATGGCTGTACAAACTCCCGATAATGAGCCCACCGGTCATGGCCAGCCCCCCGATCACCGGCACATCACCGACATGCATCTTACGGCCGCCGGGCTTGTCAATAAGCCCGACGCCACGCGCCACTGGGCGCAGCGCGCACATGAACAAGACCGTTGCGAGAAACGGCAACCCAAATTGAACAACGTTGTCTGCCATGACTCTCTAGAAAAATGTAGACAGGCCGCGCTTTGGTGTTAGCTGCCGGTCACAATTGCGTGGTCAGGTTCGGCGCGAAATGTACATGACAAACCAGCGTTCCGTAAGAACGACGCAATTTGCCGACCGGAAAATCATTGCGGAACCAGCTTGTTAAACCAATGCTCATTTGGCAACCAAAACGTTACGAATCCGTAGCGAGCCCAAGACCCAACGCTGAACTCTCACACCCAAGCCCCCGCCACAACGCCGCTTTATCTTGGGCATCAACCGTCAGCATTCAGCCGTCGCCCCTTTCGGTCACCCGCGATAAGATTCGCTCTGTAGTGCGATACTCATCACACAATAATGTTCGAAAATCCAAGCACGGCGACATTACAGCTTCGACCGCCTCATGCCAGCACGATTCTCCGCCTCGATCGTCTTGTACAACAACGATGCTGACCTACTTGCTCCAGCTATCGAATCGACCCTGCGAACACCTGGCCTTGAGACGCTATACCTCGTCGATAACTCTGTACCGGTCAAGGATTTCTTGGACACCTTGATTGCAGGTAACTCAGTCCCGGCTCGCTCAGGCTGCCAAGCCGGTCTGCGCCGCGTAGTACTCGCGTCGCACCTGTGCCGGTGACTTGTGCTGATGGCGCTCAACCATCCACCGTTCGTTGTACAGCTGCGCCCACTCGATCAGCGCGCAGCGCAGCTCCTCGACGGTCGCGAACGAGCGGATCCACAATAGCTGTTCTTTGAGCGTGCGGATGGCTCGTTCTACGCAGCCGTTGCCTTCCGGCGAACGCACGAACGACGGGCTCGAGCTGATGCCGAGGAAAGCGATCTCCTGCTGAAAGGCATCGCTCACGTACTGGCTCCCGTGATCGTGTCGCAGCTCAAGCCCGAGAGCGACGTCGCGACGGATGGGGCCGAAATGCTTGCGCACACCCTGCCGGATCGGTTCGAGCGCCTCCCAGCACGTCGCGCGCTTGGTCGCGTGGATACCGACGATCTCCGTGGTGTGGTGGTCGACGGCAAGCAGCACCGCCGCCTGGCCCTCCTCGAGCGTCATCGTCGTCGTCAGATCTGTCCCCCAGCGCAGGTCCGGCGCCCCCGGAATGATCGTTCCATCGTGAACACGCGGTCCCCTCGGTCCACGCGAGCGTTTCGGCGCCTGCAGTCCGTGCTGGCGCATCAGGCGCAGCACCCGATCTTTGCTCGTCCGAATGCCGGCAAAACGCAGCTTCGCCCACACCTTGCGATAGCCTTCGCCGACAAACGGCGACTCAGCCAGCACCGCACGAATCCGCTCGACGAGCTCAGCGTCGCCCCAAGGTGTCTTCGGGCCGCGGCGCGTCGCTACCCCTGCCGTCGCCTTCCCCGCCTGACGCTGCGCATATACGCTCGAGCGCGCCACGCCCGCGACTTCACACACCACCTTCAGACCGCAATCCTTGTTGCGGGAAACCGAGATCGCGGCCCTCACAGCTTCGATCTCCCCTCCGGCAAAGGGCCGGCTTTCCTCTCGTACACCCCGATCACCTCGCGGGCGATCTCAAGGCGCAGGGCCGTAGCCCCGAGCGCCTTCTCTAGCTGCGCAATCTTCTCGTCCCGCGCATCGACCTGGCGGCTCTTCAACCCGGCTATCCCGCTCTCCAAAAACGTCTCGCGCCAGGCGGACAAGGTCGCCGCGTTCACCTTCAGCTCCCGCGACAACGTATCCAAGTCCTCGCCCCTTAACAGGCGCAGGACCGCTTGAACCGCCCCGGCTTTTCCGGAGGCTCCATTTCCTGAGAGGATGGAGCTATGAAGAAGTCTACGAGATATTCGCCCGAAGTCCGCGAACGCGCGGTGCGCATGGTGTTCGAGCACGAGAGCGAGTACCCGTCGCAGTGGGCGGCGATCGGATCGATCGCGTCAAAGATTGGGTGCACGGCAGAGACGTTGCGCGGCTGGGTGCGTCGAGCTGAGACGGACCAGGGCCGACGAGGGGGGATGACGACCAGCGACCGTGAGCGGCTCAAGGAGCTCGAACGCGAGAACCGGGAGTTGCGGCGAGCGAACGACATTCTGCGCACGGCGTCAGCTTTTTTCGCCCAGGCGGAGCTCGACCGCCGACGCAAGTGATGGTCGCCTATATCGATCAGCACAAGGACCGATTCGGGGTCGAGCCGATCTGCGCAGTACTGCCGATCGCCCCATCGACATACCACGAGCACAAAGCGCGAGAGCGCGAGCCGGAGCTGCGCCCGGAACGGGCCAAGCGCGACGATGCGCTGAAGCCTGAAGTGCAGCGCGTGTGGGACGAGAACTATCGCGTTTACGGCGCCCACAAGGTGTGGAAGCAGCTCAATCGCGAAGGCATCGAAGTGGCTCGTTGTACGATCGAACGACTGATGCGCGACCTCGGTCTGCGCGGCGTTGTACGCGGTAAACGCATCAGAACGACGATCCCCGACGAGCTGCAGGATCGCCGACTGGATCGTGTCAATCGGATCTTCACTGTGCCGCGGCCGAACGCTCTGTGGGTGGCGGATTTGAGCTACGTCGCGACGTGGCGAGGCGTGGTATACGTCGCCTTCGTGATCGATGCGTTCGCGCGGCGGATCGTGGGCTGGCGAGTGTCGAGCTCGCTGCGCAGCGACATCGCATTAGACGCGCTCGAGCAGGCCCTCTACGACCGCGATATCGGGGCTGGTGAGACGCTGATTCACCACAGCGACCGCGGCGTGCAGTACGTGTCCATTCGCTACACTGAGCGACTCGCCGAAGCCGGCATTGAGCCTTCCGTCGGTAGCGTCGGAGACTCCTACGACAACGCCCTCGCTGAGACGATTATCGGTCTCTACAAGACCGAGCTGATCAGACAGCAAGGGCCATGGCGCAGTCTTGAAGCCGTCGAACTCGCGACGCTTGCATGGGTCGACTGGTTCAATCATCGGCGTCTCTTCGAGCCGCTCGGCAACGTTCCTCCGGCAGAGAAGGAGGTCGAGTACTATCGCAGCATCGAGTCGGCCGTCGCGGCCTGACTCAAACCAAAGAGCCTCCGGCATTCCCGGGGCGGTTCACCTTCAGTAGACCAGGGAATTCATGTGCCCGTGAGTGTAGGAGCCGGGCCGCCTGCGCCAGTAGGGACTCATGCGCTGCTATCTCCTCAAGGGGGGCATAAAGGGGACGTCTATATACGTCCTAGATTGGATTAACCGCTAGAGTAAGTATTTGAAGTACCACGCAAGAAACGACTTTGTTTCGGCTTATCGCGGCTCACGGGCCAAGGGTACGCACCGCAGGAAACGACTTTCGTTCGCCCCTTCCTGCGATCGGCTATGTATGTTCTTGTTCTATCGTCGCCAGAGGAAACGACTTTGTTTTCGACGCACAATTTCAAGTACGTCAAAACAACGTCACTTCCTGAAGAACAAAGTCGTTCCATCGGGCGGCGTGTCTTCCGAACAAGCAGGGAGCACAAGGCTTGCATGGGTATCAGCGCATTCCTCTGCAAGTACAAACGATAACGTCTACATCGAAGTCAGGTGCTCTCATTGAGTGGATAAGTACTCGTCACGTGCGGAATCGACGTTAGATTTTGCGCGCAGGTACGGACTACCTACGAGGGGATTGATGAGAACAACGGATCGTGTTTTGAGTTAGCTATTGCTCGCAGCCTTCCTGTGCGCCTGCGGAGCCATTGTCTCTCGGTCAAACTGGTCCAGCTCGCCCTTCCCTATCCTCTATTCGCTATCCGCCGTCTTGGATCCTCAGATCTTCACCACTTTCCCGATCATTCTTTCCTTCGCCACGAGTCCGACCTCCGGAAATCGACTGTCGCGGGCGTTATCAAGTCAATGCCCGACTTCGCAACGTGTCGAGCATACGCACAGCACCGACCAGATTTAGGACGCCTTCTTTGGCGTAGGACGCTCGTGGGTCGTCGTGCGCTCGTTGCTCGGGACGTCCGCGAGACGATCACGGATAGTCCTTACATTCTTGTAGGTAAGGCCAGCTTGAATCCGTCGTCACTAAATTAGTAATAACTAATACATAACTTAGGGCGGACTGGGTTCAACGATCGGGTCCCGTTCCTCATGGGCGCGATCGAAGGAGGCAGGCCATGATCATAGACAGAATCGTTCTCGCTGTCGCTGGCTTAGCGTGGCTCGGCTTCGCGTTCGGTGACTTCGTGGCTCTGTATGGGCTGAGCGTCGCAGCCGTCATAGGCTCCAGTCTCCTTCGGTCGTCCCACACACGTTTCAGCCCAGTGTCGGTCGTTGCCGATCATTCAGCGCGACCTCGGACGTCGAACCTTCTTCCGGTTCGCGGTCGCTTCGGTCGCTCTTTGCGTTTGCACGACCGGGTGAAGCACACGAGGAGCTTTGAGGCGGACGCGCTATGAGCCAGCGGTGGGTAACGCTGCGTTGGGTTCTGTGAACGGTTGCGCCAGAGGTGAAGCGAATGACCTATAGCCGAGTCGCCGCAGAGCCAGATCGAAGCGCGACCGCTGATTGGCGAAGCCAGCTGCGACGGGAAATTGTCTGGATTCTCGCAGCGAAGGTCGCCGCTTTGCTGGTTCTTTGGGCTGCGTTCTTCTCGCCATCGCATCGAGTGAGAGTCACCGACGAGCAGGCGGCAACGCAGCTCTCCATCGCAGACGGGCCTGCAACCACGCCTGAGTATCGCCTGCGCTTCCAGAATGAAGGAGGAGCGCCATGATCGACTTCCAGGTCGTCGACCTCTCGCGCCTGCAGTTCGCACTGACGGCGCTGTATCACTTTCTCTTCGTCCCGCTGACGCTGGGGCTGTCCATGATTCTGGTGATCATGGAGGCCACGTACGTCATGACCGGGCGCGAGATCTGGAAGCGCATGACGAAGTTCTGGGGCCTGCTGTTCGGCATCAACTTCGCCATGGGGGTGGCGACCGGCATCACCATGGAGTTTCAGTTCGGCACGAACTGGGCCTACTACTCGCATTACGTCGGCGACATCTTCGGTGCGCCTCTGGCCATCGAAGGATTGATGGCGTTCTTCCTCGAATCGACCTTCGTCGGCTTGTTTTTCTTCGGATGGAACCGTCTCTCCAAAGTCGGGCACCTGATCGTGACAGCACTCGTGGCGCTCGGCTCGAGCCTCTCGGCGCTGTGGATCCTGGTGGCCAATGCCTGGATGCAGTATCCGGTCGGCGCGGAGTTCAACTACGAGACGATGCGGATGGAGTTGGCCTCGTTCACCGAAGTGTTGTTTAACCCTGTCGCGCAGGCCAAGTTCGTTCACACCGTGGCGGCAGGTTACGTCGTGGGCTCGGTATTTGTGCTCGCGGTCAGCGCTTGGTACCTGCTGCGCGGGCGTAACGTGGACATTGCCAAACGTTCGATGGCCGTGGCGGCGAGCTTCGGTCTCGCCTGCTCGCTGTCGGTCGTGGTGCTCGGCGACGAATCCGGCTATGTCGCGAGCGAGAACCAAAAGATGAAGATCGCGGCCATCGAAGCCGCGTGGCACACGGAGACACCGCCGGCCGGCTTCACTGTGTTCGGTCTTCCGGACATGGAGGCGCGCACGACGCATGCGGAAGTGAAGATCCCGTGGATTCTGGGACTCATTGCCACGCGCTCCATCGACGAGGAGGTGCCCGGCATCTTCGAGCTCGTCGAGCAGGCTCGCACGCGCATCGAGCGCGGTATTCAGGCTCATGCGGCCTTGCAGGCGCTGCGAGCCAATCCGCAAGACACCGACGCCAAGGCCCGTTTCGAAGAATACAAGGCTGACCTCGGCTACGGCCTGTTGCTCCTGCGCTATGTGAACGATCCGACCAAGGCGACTGCGCAGCACATCGAGCAGGCGGCTTGGTCGACCGTGCCCAATGTGCCGGTGCTCTTCTGGAGCTTCCGGATCATGGTTGCGCTGGGCTTCTTCTTCATCTTCCTGTTTGCCACGGCCTTCTATCTATCCGCGCGGCATCGCTTGGAGCAGAAACGCTGGTTCCTCAAGCTGGCGTTCTATAGCTTGCCGTTGCCGTGGATCGCCGCGGAGCTCGGTTGGATCGTGGCCGAGTACGGTCGGCAACCCTGGGCGATAGATGGCGTGCTGCCGACGTTCCTCGGCGTGTCCGCGACCTCTGCCGCCAACGTCTGGCTGTCGCTCACCGGTTTCGTCGTCTTCTACACCGCTCTCGCGGTGGTGGATGTCTATTTGATGATTCGCATGATCCGGCGAGGGCCCGACGGTCTCGGGTACTGGCCGCTCGAGGCGACGGCTACCCCAGCCGTTGCCAGGGCAACATGAGGACGAGGGGAGGGTCCGTCATGCTCGATTACGAAACCTTGCGCATCGTGTGGTGGCTGATCCTGGGCGTATTGCTCATCGGCTTCGCGATCATGGATGGCTTCGACCTCGGCGTTGCCGCGATCTTCCGCTTCATCGGCCGCTGTGACGATGAGCGACGTGCACTGCTCGAGTCGATCGAGCCCGTCTGGGACGGCAATCAGGTCTGGCTCATCCTGGGAGGTGGCGCAACGTTCGCTGCCTGGCCGTTGCTCTACGCCGCTTCGTTCTCAGGCTTGTACATGGCCATGTTCCTGTTGCTCGTCGCGCTGATCCTGAGACCGGTCGGCTTCACCTTCCGCAACAAGATCGAGTCTGCTCGGTGGCGCGATGTGTGGGATTGGGCGCTCTTCGTCGGCGGCGCGGTACCCGCGCTGCTCTTTGGAGTGGCTTTCGGCAACCTGTTCCTCGGCGTGCCGTTTCATTTCGATGAGCTGCAGCGTCCCGTGTACACGGCGGGATTCTTCAATCTTCTGCATCCGTTCGCCCTGCTCGCAGGTATCGTGAGCGTGGCGATGCTCGTGATGCACGGTGCTGCCTACGCTGCTCTCAAGGTCGGAGACCCGATGTCGGAGCGGGCGGCAGGTGTCGGCAGAGCCGCCGCGGTGGTGTTCATGCTCGCCTTCGTCGCAGCCGGAGTCTGGGTGGCGTTTGGTTTGGAAGGTCAGCGCGTCATATCGGGTATCGACGCCGCAGGTCCGGCAGATCCGCTTCGCAAGAGCGTGGAAGTGGCTGCAGGCGCGTGGCTCGACAACTACCGTGCGCACGCGCTGTTGTGGCTGGCGCCTGGCTCCGCTCTGCTTGCGGCAATGCTCACGAGCGTCATGCTCGGGACGCACCGTAAAGATCTGGCGTTCTTGATGAGCTGTATCGTTCAGGCAGGAACGATTCTCACGGCAGGCTTCGCACTCTTCCCGTTCCTGCTGCCTTCATCCACTCATCCGAGCCACGGGCTCACGGTCTGGGATGCGTCGAGCAGCAGGACGACGCTGCTGATCATGCTGGTCGCGGTCATCGTGTTCTTGCCGATCGTGCTCGCGTATACCGCGTGGGTGTTCAGAGTGTTGCGCGGTCGGATCACGCTCGAGGAGATTCGTCGTCACGGCGGCGCGTATTGAGACACAAGCGGGTGGCGCTCATGTGGTACTTCAGTTGGATCCTCGGACTTGGTCTGGCGCTCACATTCGGGGTGCTCAACGCCATGTGGTACGACGTCACCGAGCCGCAAAGAGAGGAGCGACAGAAACGGGTCAAGCCGCAACCGAAGCTCGAGCTCGAATCTGAGACCTAGGCGGGACTCATGCCGCCCTAGGCGTCTCGTCATCGAACGAGCCGAGCCCATGGCGGCGGCGCGCCCGCACACACTTGTCGTCGCCTGGCTGCAGCTCGCGGCAAGGCTCGGGTCGCTGCGGATACACGAGGCATGAGACGGATTCCCCTATCGTGCCGGCGAGCGCGCGACAGCGTGGCTCGGGCTGCCCGGTGCCGGCCATGCAGGCATGCCAGGGACTGATCTGCTCGATCAAGTCGTCCGGCAGGCCGCGTTGCTCGGCCTCCGCCCAATAGAAGGAAACTCGATAAGTAGCGCAGCACGCACCACACTGAAGGCAGGGATTGCCCCAGACGTTTCCTGGCTTACTCATGGGTCTCTGCCGAGACTTTCTTAGGATGAGCTCGCAAGCGTGAGCGAGGTCGTGCTCGGCAGCGCTAATAAGTTACACAAAGACAGGTTCTTGCAGGAATATCCCGCTTGAGCCTGATGCCGTGAAGCGCATGGCGAGGAACGGAATTGGTTCGAAGTGCATCACGGCGCCCGTCGGGTGAGTCATCGCTGGCGCCAGCGCACGGCGCGCATTCCTATCACCATCCTTTCGGCCGTCGCGATCATCGGTGCTCGGTGCGCTGACGAATAGCAACGTACCGACGGGCAAGGTTGGTACGGATATACTGCCGGCCTCTCGAACAAGCTTGCTGGAGCAATGTCACAGGCGCAAACGAACTCCAAGCGCGCGTGGATGCGCTCGCTCTACGTGCAAGTCATCGTCGCGATTCTGCTTGGCATTCTTGTCGGCCACTTTGCGCCCGAAACAGGCGCGGCGCTCAAGCCGCTCGGGGATGGTTTCATCAAGCTCATCAAGATGCTGATCGCGCCGATCATCTTCTGCACAGTGGTGATCGGCATTGCCGGAATCGATCAGGTGAAGCAAGTCGGCAAGACCGGCGGCGTCGCGCTCTTGTACTTCGAGGTCGTCAGCACGTTGGCGCTAGTGGTCGGGCTGATCGTGGTCAACGTCGTGAAGCCTGGCGCCGGCATGGACGTCGACCCGAGCGCGCTCGATAACAGTGCCGTGGAGCAGTATGTAGCGCCGGGACGGATGCCGAGCGCTGTCGATTTCCTCCTCGACGTGATTCCCGCAAGCATGGTTGATGCGTTCGCGAAGAACCATGTTCTGCAGGTGCTGTTCGTCGCGCTGCTGTTCGGCTTTGCTTTGCATCGCTGCGGCGGACGTAACACATTGGTGTTCGACTTCATCAGTCAGGTGTCACAGGTGCTGTTCGGCATCATCGGCATCGTGATGCGCTTGGCGCCGATCGGTGCCTTTGGCGCCATGGCGTTCACGATCGGCAAGTACGGCGTCGCGAGCTTGCTGTCGCTGGGAAAGCTGATGCTGTGCTTCTATGCCACCTGCCTCATCTTCATCCTGGTGATTCTCGGCGCTATTGCACGGATGCATGGATTTCGTATCTCGAAGCTCGTCCGCTATCTCAGAGAGGAGCTGTTGATCGTGCTCGGCACGTCCTCGTCCGAGTCCGTCCTGCCGCGAATGATCACCAAGCTCGAAGGGTTGGGCGTGAAGAAGTCTGTGGTTGGCTTGGTGATTCCCACCGGCTATTCATTCAACTTGGATGGCACGTCGATCTATCTGACGATGGCAGCCGTATTTCTGGCGCAAGCGACGAATACGCAGCTGGGGCTCGTCGATCAGCTGACGTTGCTGGCCGTGCTGCTGCTGACGTCCAAAGGCGCGGCAGGCGTGACGGGTAGCGGTTTCGTCGTGCTTGCCGCCACGCTGTCGGCGATCGGAACGGTGCCCGTTGCGGCGCTCGCACTGATTCTGGGCATCGATCGCTTCATGTCGGAGGCGCGAGCGCTCACGAACTTGATCGGCAACGCTGTGGCGACGCTCGTCGTGGGCAAGTGGACCGGTGATCTCGATGAAGCCGTGATGCGTGCGCGACTGGAGAACGGAATGGAGACTGTGAGTGAACGCCGGCAGGCTCTGTCTGACGCTCGCGAGCGCCTCGACGAGCACAGCTCCGCTGTCTGACGCGGTATGCGAGCGAGCATGCTTGAGCGTGCCAAGAGCATGATGCACAACGGATTTGTGCGACCTGGCTCGTTTTCTCGTCGCTATGTCCTGCGGTGTCTTGCAGCGCTGCTCGTGGTGAGCGAGCAACACGAAATGTGCGCTGCTACGTAATGATTTGTCGACGGGGTTGACGCGGGCACGCGAGAGGCGGAGTCTAATGACTTGTCTCCCACCTGCTGGTGATTCACTCATGCAAGTCGCTCAAGACACCGTCGTTTTCATTCACTACACGCTTACCGATGATGCCGGTAAGACGATCGACAGCTCGGCAGGTGGGGAGCCGCTCGCCTACCTGCACGGTAATGGGAACTTGATCCCTGGGCTGGAACGTGCGCTGGAGGGCAAGAAAGTCGGCGATCTGGTCAGTGTCAGGCTGAGCCCGGCCGAAGGCTATGGCGAGTACGACCAGGAGCTGGTGCAGAGCATTCCGCGGCGTGCGCTCCGGGGCATCGATGATGTCTACGTCGGCATGCAGCTGCAAGCACAATCCGAGTACGGCTCGCGCACGGTCGTAGTGACCGATGTGACCGACGATACCGTCACGATCGACGGGAATCATCCGCTTGCCGGTCAGCATCTGAACTTCGAGGTGCGGATCGAAAGCGTGCGTCCCGCCACGGACGAGGAGATCGCGCACGGGCACGTGCACGGTGCTGGTGGCTATCACGGCTGACGCTCGCTGCTTGCACCGAAGGCGTGCGCAGGAACGAGCCGGCGCACTGCGATATGACACTGGCCCTGGGCCATGCCACGTCCGTTGAGTGGATGCGGCGCGAGCTTGCGTCGTAGCTGCTCTTCGGAACGTGTGCTGCCGGCGCTACGCGCTCGGTACTGAATTTGCGACGTTCAACCGTAACGTGTTCTCCGTACAATCGGCTCGGCCGAGGCGCGTTGACCTCGCATCGATGTCCGTCGGGTGCGGGCGTGCGCGTTTCCATGCGATTGGCATGAACCGTGCCTGCATGTCGCACGGACTGATCACTCGAGGAGACACATTAGTGGACGTGACACCGAACCCGCCGACGAAGCGAGCGCGCCGCAAAGCCAAAGCCACGGCCGAAACGGAGATGCTTCAGCTTGCCGCCAAGCCGCGCAAGGCTCGCGCGCGCAAGACGCGGCCCGTCATGGAGGCGTCGTCTTCGGATTCTGTCGCCGTGAGCGCCCCATCGCCCGATGAGCTCAAGGGCATGATCGCCACTGCAGCGTACTATCTCGCCGAGCAACGCGGGTTCTCGCCAGGTCACGAGCTCGATGATTGGCTGGAGGCGGAACGCCGCGTTCGCGCGGCGCTATTCGACTGATCCGTTCTATGCGCTCGTGCTCGCCACGGGCATCGAGTCCGTGACCAGCCCTCGCCTGAGCGCGCGATTGACCGCGCTCAGAACGGCCTCGAGCGACGCTGTCACGATGTTCTCGTGAATGCCGACACCGTACAGTGTCACTCGCGCCGGGGTGGTCACCTCGACGTATGCGACCGCACGCGCGTTGCTGCCCGAGCCGATCGAGCGTTCCTCGTAGGACAGCACGTCGACCGGCAAGCCGATCGCGTCGATGAGCGCATCAATCGGTCCGTTTCCTTCTCCTTTGAGCACGGCGCCTTGTCCGTAATAGCGCGCTTTCAGCGTTATTTGCTCGCGTGCTCGGGCGCCGCGGGAGAGCTGATGTCCCAAGTGCACGTACGGACCCGAGCGAGACAGGTATTCGCGCTCGAACAGCTGCCACAGCTCCTCGGCGGTCAGCTCCTTGCCCGTCGCGTCCGCGACCGCTTGCACGACCTGGCTGAATTCGATCTGCAAGCGACGGGGCAGAGTGAGCTGATAGTTGCGCTCCAGCAAGTACGCAATGCCACCCTTACCGGATTGGCTGTTCACACGAATGATTGATTCGTAGCTGCGCCCGACATCACGCGGATCGATCGGCAGATAGGGCACTTCCCAGATGTCGTCCTCGCGCCGTGCGGCAAAGCCTTTCTTGATCGCATCCTGGTGCGAGCCCGAGAAGGCGGTGAAGACCAAGTCGCCGACGTACGGGTGTCGTGGATGGATGGGCAGCTGATTGCACTGCTCGACGATCCGCGCCGCCTCGTTGATGTTGGAAAAATCGAGGCCCGGATGCACGCCCTGCGTATACATATTGAGCGCAAGGGTGACAATATCGACGTTGCCAGTGCGTTCGCCGTTGCCGAAGAGCGTCCCTTCCACCCGATCGGCGCCTGCCATGAGCGCCAGCTCGGCAGCAGCCACGGCAGTGCCGCGATCGTTGTGCGGATGGACGGAGAGCACGATCGAGTCGCGATGTGCGACGTGTCGTGCGAACCACTCGATCTGATCGGCGTAGACATTCGGGGTCGCCATCTCCACCGTCGCGGGAAGGTTGATGATGGTCTTACGAGCCGGCGTGGGCTGCCACACGGCGTTGACCGCGTCACAGATCTCCACGGCGAAGTCGAGCTCGGTGGCGGTGAAGCTCTCGGGACTGTATTGAAAGATCCACTCGGTCTCGGGTTGGCGAGCAGCGTGCTCTGCGACGAGCTTCGCGCCCGTGACGGCGATATCGACGACGCCCGGTCGATCCAGACCGAAGACCACGCGGCGCTGCACCGGGGAGGTGGAGTTATAGAGGTGCACGATCGCCCGGCGTGCGCCGCGCAGCGCTTCGAACGTGCGGGCGATGAGCTCGGCCCTCGCCTGCGTCAGTACCTGAATGGTGACATCGTGCGGAATCAGGTTGTGCTCGATGAGCTCGCGCACGAAGTCGAAATCGGTCTGCGAGGCCGCAGGGAAGCCGACCTCGATCTCCTTGAAGCCCGTCTTTACAAGCAAGTCGAACATGCGGCGCTTGCGGGCGCTGCCCATGGGCTCGATCAGCGCTTGATTGCCGTCGCGCAGATCGACGCTGCACCAGATGGGAGGTGCGCTGATGACTTTGTCCGGCCAGGTGCGATCGCGTAGGCCGATAGGTGCGAACGGGCGGTACTTTCGTGCAGGTTCCTTCAACATCGGATGAACCTCTGCTGCGCCATGCGCAGCAAGCAAATCAGTCCGGTCGGAGCCGGAAGGGAAACGATCTATTTCGGGAAGCGCCACGCGCGGTGGCGAAGGGCGGGGTGTGCTGCGCCTTAGCGGCGCAGGTGCAGGCGCGCACGCAGCAGCTCACTGCCGAGGAGGAGCAGGGCGATCTGTTGCTGGATCGTGCGCATGGACTGAATCTAACAGCAGCGGTTCGCGCGATGCAAGTGCCCCCTCCCTGACCCTCCCCCGCAGAGCGGGGGAGGGCGCATCGAATAGTTACGCATACGACGAGACAATCCTGACCCTCCCCCGCAAGCGAGAGAGGGGGCATGTTCACAGACTGCCCGTGCAAGCGCGACAGGAAGTGGCCCGGAGCAACCCGCAAGCGGGGGAGGAAGCATGTTCGTAGACCTCTCGCCCCGGGAACACTGCGGCGGAATCTTGTGATTTGTGTCTGTAAACCAGGAAGTTGGGGTGATCAGTCGGCCTGAGGTTGGCCGTCAAGCGTGACGATGGCGCCGCCTGCCGCTTCCACGACGGCTTCCCCGCGACTGAGGGGAAGTATGCTCGTAGACCGCTAGCCCCGGAACACTGCTGCCCAATCTCGTGACTTATCTCCGTAAACCAAAAAGTTGGGGTTGATCAGATCGGCTTTGAAGTTGTAGCGCAGGGGTTGTCCGTCGAGCGTGACGACGGCGCCGCCTGCCGCTTCGACGACGGCTTGCGCGGCGGCGGTATCCCATTCGCTGGTCGGGCCGAAGCGGGGGTAGAGGTCCGCGCTGCCTTCGGCCACCAGGCAGAACTTGATCGAGCTGCCCACGAACAGCAGCTCGTGGGGAGGTAGTCGAGAGAGATAACTTTCTAGCCGGCCGTCACGGTGGGAGCGGCTGCCGACGATGCGCAGAGGGCTGTACGCCGGCGTGGTCACGGAGATCGTGCAAGCTGGCTCGCCGCCGATCTGACGCAAGGCATTGCCACCGGCGGCTGCCATGTACAGCGTGTCTCGCACGGGCACGAACACGACGCCCAGGACCGGCGCGTGTTGCTCGATGAGCGCAATGTTGACCGTGAATTCCCCGTTACGCGACACGAATTCCTTGGTGCCGTCGAGCGGATCGACGAGCCAGTGGCGAGACCACGTGGCTCGCTCGGCGAACGGGATGTTGCTTGCTTCTTCGGAGAGTATGGGAATGTCAGGCGTGAGCGCGCGCAGAGCGCCCACGATGATGTCGTGCGAGCGCATGTCAGCGACGGTGAGCGGCGAGCTGTCCGCTTTGCGCATGACATCGAAGTCGCGAGCGTAGACCTCGAGAATCGCATTGCCGGCACGACGGGCGATGGCCGCGACTTCCGGCAACAGTGTTGCGAGGGGCAGCTCAGTCATGTGATCGCTCACAGCCCGGAAAGCTCGTCTTCGACGTAGAGCATTCCGGCTTCGTGCAGGACCTTGAGCACTTGCTCAGCGGCTTCCTCCGGAGAGAGTTGCTCGGTCCGCAAGTGAATCTCTGGACGCTCAGGTGGCTCGTACGGCGAATCGATGCCCGTGAAGTTCTTGAGCTCGCCACGCCGCGCCTTCTTGTACAACCCTTTCGGATCGCGCCTTTCCGCCTCTTCGAGCGGCGTGTCGACGAACACCTCGAAGAACTCGCCTGGCTCGAGCAGCTCGCGGGCGAAGCGCCGTTCCGAGCGGAAGGGCGAGATGAACGAGACGAGCACGATCAAGCCGGCATCGACCATCAACTTCGCAACTTCCGCCACACGTCGGATGTTCTCAACTCGATCGGCATCTGTGAAGCCCAGGTCCTTGTTCAAGCCATGGCGCACATTGTCGCCGTCGAGCGTGTAGGTGTGCCGCCCGAGCGCGTGTAGACGTTTCTCAACGAGATTGGCGATCGTTGATTTGCCTGCTCCCGATAATCCCGTGAACCAGAGCACGCACGCACGTTGACCCTTCAGCGCAGCGCGCGCCTTTTTGTTGACGTCCAGCGCTTGCCAGTGAATGTTCTGCGCACGCCGGAGCGCGAAGTGAAGCAAGCCTGCTCCCACCGTGTCGTTGGAGAGCCTATCGATCAGAATGAAGCTGCCCATGTCGCGGTTTTCCGCGTACGGGTCGAAGGGCACTGCGCGATCCAGGCTGATGTTGCAGACGCCGATCTCGTTGAGTTCGAGCTGCTTTGCCGCAAGGTGCTCGAGCGTATTGACGTTCACTTTGTACTTCGGCGTCGTGATGCTGCCGCTGACGGTCTTGGTACCGATCTTGATCGCATAGGGCCGACCAGGAAGCATCGGCTCCTCGTGCATCCAGATGATCGTCGCCTGAAACTGATCTGCGACTGCAGGAGGCGCATCGGCGGCGGCAAGCACATCGCCACGACTCACGTCGATCTCGTCGGTCAGTGTCACCGTGATCGATTGACCGGCCACCGCCTGCTCCAGATCGCCGGTCGCGGTGACGATGCGGGCGATTCGGCTTTGTACGCCCGACGGCAAGGCTCGCACCGTGTCGCCCACGCGCACGATGCCGGACACGATTGTGCCCGCGAAGCCGCGGAAATGCTGATTCGGGCGATTGACCCACTGGACGGGCATGCGGAACGGCTTGGCTTGCAGGTCGTCCTCGATCTCGACGTTCTCCAGGAACGACATCAACGTCGGGCCGTCGTACCAAGGCGTATGTGCGCTCGGCTCGAGCATGTTGTCTCCCTTGAGCGCGGATAGTGGGATGGGCACGACGTTCTCGAGCCCGATCTGGTCTGCGAAGTCCCGGTACTCCTGGACGATGGTGCGAAAGAGCTCCTCCGAGAAATCGACCAGATCCATCTTGTTGACAGCAAGCACGACGTGCTT
>Ga0207864_1002754_pt1 | contig 15977 bp, 13 predicted proteins | sample HigsolmetaAR202D_FD_184834 | JGI IMG/M metagenome (GOLD analysis project Ga0207864, IMG submission 184834) | Ionic liquid and high solid enriched microbial communities from the Joint BioEnergy Institute, USA - AR20-2-D (SPAdes) (version 2) ...
CGGGAGGGTCGAGGATGTCGACCCCGGCGGAGGGGCCGTCGTCGGCGGCCAGGAGGCTGCCGAGGAGCTGCTGGAACCGTTCGGGGATGCGGTGGACGGGGGTGGCGGTGACGACGAGCAGCCCGAACAGCATGAGCAGGAACAGCAGGACCGCGGTCAGCCAGGGGGTGATGAGGAGGCTGAGGGGGCCGGAGGCGGCGAAGCCGATGATTCCGCCGGCGTCGTGGAGCGCGGCCATGCCGTCGGAGGGCCAGGGGGTGCCGCGGCCGATGTGGATGAGGCCGAGCAGCCCGGTGAGCAGCGCCGTGGTGCCGATGGCGATGCGCCCGGTGTCGGCGGGCCGGGGCGGCCCGGGGCTGCGCATGAGGCGCCACGCGAACGGCAGGCACAGCAGCGGGATGACCGGGGCGAAGACGCCGACGGCGCCGACGACCACGGTGCGGGTGACGTCGAGCAGGGGGCTCCGGCTGTCCCACCACACGGCGGCGGCGATGAGCAGGCCGACCGCGAGCAGGATCATGCCGACGCCGTCGCGGCGCAGGTCGGGGTCGAGGTCGCGGGTGCCGCGGCCGACGGCGCGGACCAGGAACCCCACGGTGTGCGCGACCAGCCGCAGCGCCAGCAGCAGGCAGCGTCCGATCCAGGTGAACAGGAGCGCGACGGGTCCCTCGGAGGGCTGCTTGCGGGGCGGCGGGGTCCGCCTGGCCGGCCGACGGGGGCGGGAGGACTGGTTCGCGGGGCGGCGGGCCGGGGCTTTCCTGCCGGTTCCGCCGCCCGAACGCTGGGAGGATCTGGGCGCGCGGGTGGCCATGGGCGCAGCCTACTAAGGAAGGCTGGGCCGCTTCAGGCACCCGCCGGGTGTGTCGTGGCCGGTGCCCGCGCGGTCAGACCTCGACGACCACGGGGACCAGCATGGGCCTGCGCCGGTAGCTCTCGTTGACCCAGCGGCCGATGCTGCGGCGGACCAGTTGGCGCAACTGCGCGGTGTCGCTGACGCCTTCGGCGGCGGCCCGTTCCAGGGTCTCCTGGATCTTGGGGATGACGTCGTCGTAGGCCTCGGAGTCGATCCCGGCGCCGCGGGTGTGGATCTGCGGCTCCCCGATGAGTTTGCCGGTGGTGGACTCCACCACGATGACCACGGAGATGAAGCCCTCCTCGCCGAGGATGCGGCGGTCCTTGAGGGCGGCCTCGGTGACGTCGCCGACGGAGGTGCCGTCGACGTAGACGTAGCCGGCCTGGACGACCCCGGTGATGCGGGCCCGGCCCTCGTGGAGGTCGACGACGACGCCGTCCTCGGCGATGACGACGCGGTCCTCGGGGACGCCGCTGAGCACGGCGAGCTGGGCGTGGGCGCGCAGGTGCCGCCACTCGCCGTGGATCGGCATGAAGTTGCGGGGCCGCACCATGTTGAGCACGTACAGCAGCTCCCCTGCGGGGGCGTGCCCGGAGACGTGGACCAGGGCGTTGCCCTTGTGGACGACCTTGGCGCCCCAGCGGGTGAGGCCGTTGATGACCCGGTTGACGGAGTTCTCGTTGCCGGGGATCAGCGAGGAGGCCAGGATGACCGTGTCGCCGGGTTCGATGTGGATCTGGTGGTCGCGGTTGGCCATGCGGCTGAGCGCGGCCATGGGCTCGCCCTGGGAGCCGGTGCACACCAGCACCACCTCGTCGGAGGGCAGCTCGTCGAGGTCGCGCGGGTCGACGAGGAGGCCCGCGGGGACCTTGAGGTAGCCGAGTTCCCGGGCGATGTTCATGTTGCGGACCATGGAGCGGCCCACGAAGGCGACCTTGCGGCCGTGCGCCAGGGCGGCGTCGAGGACCTGCTGCACCCGGTGGATATGGGAGGCGAAGCAGGCGACGATGACGCGCTTCTCGGCCTTGGCGAAGACGTTGTCGATGACCCCGGAGATGTCGCGCTCGCTGGTGACGAAGCCGGGCACCTCGGCGTTGGTGGAGTCCGACAGCAGCAGGTCGACGCCTTCGGAGCCGAAGCGGGCGAAGCCGCCGAGGTCGGTGATGCGGTTGTCCAGCGGAAGCTGGTCCATCTTGAAGTCGCCGGTGTGCAGCAGGTTCCCGGCGGGGGTGCGCACGCCGACCGCGAGCGCGTCGGGGATGGAGTGGTTGACCGCGAAGAACTCCAGGTCGAAGGAGCCGAAGGTGTGCCGCTCCCCTTCGGCGACCTGCACCAGTTCGGGCTTGATGCGGTGCTCGCCGAGCTTGGCGGAGAGGAACGCGAGGGTGAGGCGGGAGCCCACCAGCGGGATGTCGTTGCGCTCGCGCAGCAGGAACGGGACGCCGCCGATGTGGTCCTCGTGCCCGTGGGTGAGCACGATCGCCTCGACGTCGTCGAGGCGGCCCCGGAGGTACTCGAAGTCGGGGAGGATGAGGTCGACGCCGGGCTGCTCCTCCTCGGGGAAGAGCACGCCGCAGTCGATGACGAGCAGCTTGCCGTCGTACTCCAGGACGGTCATGTTGCGGCCGATCTCCCCCAGACCGCCCAGGGCGACGATCCGCAGGGCGTCGCGGGGCAGCGGCGGCGGCGGACCGAGTTCCGGGTGCGGGTGACTCATGCCGTTCCCTCCGTGAGCCGTTCCGCTCCCGCCGCGCCGGCCGGCACGGCCTGGTGGGGCGCGAGCCCGTTGGGGCTCTTCACCCCGGCCGCGGCGAGGTCCTCGCTCAGGAGCGCCTGTAGTTCGGGGGAGGCGTCGGTCAGAGGGCTGCGGACCGTCCCGCCGGGCAGTCCGGACATGTTGAGCACCGCCTTGGTGGTGATGACGCCCTGGGTACGGAACATGCCCGTGTAGACGGGGATGAGGCGGCGGTGGATGGCCAGGGCGCGGGCGACGTCGCCGGAGTGGTAGGCGTCGATCATGTCGTGCAGGTCGCCGCCGACGACGTGGCCCACCACGCTGACGAAGCCGGCCGCGCCGATGGACAGCATCGGCAGGTTGAGCATGTCGTTGCCGGAGTAGTAGGCGAGGTCGGTGCGCGCCATCACCCAGGAGCTGGCGCCGAGGTCGTCCTTGGCGTCCTTGTTGGCGACGATGCGGGGGTGCTCGGCGAGGCGGACCAGGGTCTCGGAGGCGATGGGGGTCCCGGTGCGGCCGGGGATGTCGTAGAGCATCACCGGCAGCCCGGTGGCGTCGGCGATAGCGGTGAAGTGCCGCAGCAGCCCCTCCTGGGGCGGGCGGTTGTAGTAGGGGGTGACGAGCAGCAGGCCGTGGGCTCCGGCGCGTTCGGCGGTCCGGGCGAGCTCGATGCTGTGCCGGGTGTCGTTGCTGCCCGCCCCGGCGACGATGGTGGCGCGGTCGCCGACCGCCTCGACGACGGTGCGGAGGATGCGCTCCTTCTCCTCGTCGCTGGTGGTGGCGGACTCGCCGGTGGTTCCGTTGACGACGAGGCCGTCGTTGCGCTGCTCGTCGACCAGGTAGGCCGCGAGGCGGGCCACTCCGTCGTAGTCGACTTCCCCGTTGTCGCGCATGGGGGTGATCATCGCGGTCAACATCTGGCCGAAGGGCGCGTTCGGCGTAGTACTGCCTACCATGCTGCAAACGGTACCGCGAAAGCTGGACAGAGCGCGCCAACCTCCCCGGTCGAGGAGGTCTGTGGCGCGCTCCGGTCTGCGGGGACGGCCGTCCCGGGGGCGGTCAGTCGTCGTCTCCGCCGACGAACAGGCTGAGCAGCCAACTGACGACGGCGACGATGATGGACCCCCAGAACGCGGCCCAGAAGCCGTCGATGGTGAAGGGGATGCCCAGTGCTCCGGCCAGCCATCCGGTGAACCACAGCAGCAGGGCGTTGACGACGAGGGCGACCAGGCCGAGGGTGACGATGTAGAAGATGCAGCCCACGGTCTTGACGACCGGTTTGATGACGGCGTTGACGATGCCGAAGAGCGCGCCGATGCCCAGGTAGGTCAGGATCATGGCGGCCGTGTTGTCGGTGGTGACCTCGATCCCGTCGACCAGGAGCACCGCGGCCCACAGGGCGATGGCGTTGACGATGACTCTCAAGATGATGCTCACGACTCGATGCTCCCACGCCACGGGGGCGCGTTGGCAGTCCAGGGCGGAATTTGGGGGGATTCTCAGGGGCGTGCGGGCGCCTTCTCGGGGTGGGCGGGGCCTCGGTTCCCGGTTGCGGAGTGTTCCTGGGACGATGGGCGGGTTGCCCGTGCCGTCGAGTGTGTGAGGGGGCGTGCCGTGTCGACGCGGCGTTTCGTCCGGTCAGCCCGCGTGGAGGACGTCGAGGCGATCGTGGACGTCCAGGTGGCGGCGTGGCTGGAGACCTACCGGGAGCTGCTGCCCGAAGCGGTGCTGGCGGAGCTGTCGGGGGCGGAGGCCCGCGCGGCGTTCGTGGCGCGGTGGCGGGCCGCGGTGGAGTCGCCGCCGACGTCGCGGCACCGGCTGCTGGTGGCCACGGACGAGGGGGCGGTGGCCGGGTTCGCGGCGTTCGGTCCGGCGCAGGACGCGGACCGCTGGCCGGGGACCGACGCGGAGATCTACGCGCTGCACGTGGCCCCGGACCGGGTGCGGCGCGGGCACGGCAGCCGGCTGCTGCACGCGGTGGTGGACCACCTGCTCGACGACGGCTTCCAGGCGGTGTACGTGTGGACGCTGGAGCAGCAGAACGCGCTGCGCACGTTCGTGGAGCAGGCGGGGTGGGCCGCGGACGGGGCGCGCCGCGAGCTGGACATGGGGACCGTGGTGCCCATGGTCCGGCTGCACGCGGCGATCAGCCGCTGACCGGGGCCGCGGCGGGCGGCGCTACGGTGGAGACCGCACAGAACGGACCGGTGGTTCCGTCCGCGGCGGCGGGCGGTTGGGGGAAGTGAGGCCGACACGTGGCCACGGTGAGCCAGTGGGTGGCGGGGGCCCGTCCGCGCACCCTGCCGAACTCGGTCGTCCCGGTGGCGGTGGGCACCGGGCTCGCCTTCGGGCTGGGCGCCGCCGTGTGGTGGAAGGCGCTGCTGGCGCTGGTGGTGGCGGTGGCGTTGCAGGTGGGCGTGAACTACGCCAACGACTACAGCGACGGGGTCCGGGGCACCGACGAGAACCGGGTGGGGCCGCTGCGGCTGACCGCGTCCCGGCTGGCCGAGCCGCGGCACGTGTTCGCCGCGGCCTGGCTGTGCTTCGGGGTGGCGGCGGTCGTCGGCCTGGTGCTGGTGGCGGTGTCGTCGTGGTGGCTGCTGCTGGTGGGCGCGGTGGCGATCGCCGCGGCCTGGTTCTACACCGGCGGGCGCAACCCGTACGGCTACCGGGCGCTGGGCGAGGTGTCGGTGTTCGTGTTCTTCGGCCTGGTGGCGGTGGCCGGGACGGTCTTCGTGCAGGCGGGCTCGGTGCCGTGGCGGGGGTGGACGGCGGCCGTGGCGGTGGGGCTGCTGTCGTGTTCGATGCTGGTCGTCAACAACGTGCGGGACCTGCCCACCGACGTGGTGACCGGCAAGCGGACCCTGGCGGTGGTGCTGGGCGACCGGCGGGCGCGGCTGCTGTTCGCCGGGTGCGTGGCGGGTGCGTTCGTCGCGGCGCTGGCCACGGCGGTGGGGGCGTGGTGGGTGCTGCTGGTGCTGCTGTCCGCGCCGCTGGCGGTACGGCCGTGCGCGCGGGTGCTGCGCGGCGAGACCGGCCCCGACCTGATCCGCGGCCTGGGCGAGACGGGGCGGTTGCAGACGGCGTTCGGCGTGCTGTTCGCGCTGGGGCTCGCCCTGGGGTGACCCGGCCGCGGCACCCGCGTGCTCCCCGCTCGCTGCCGCTGGCCCGTCCCAGCCTCGGGAACACGTCCTCGGGCCGGTCCCAGACCGTGCGCTCCCGGCTGGGCTCCCGACGGCCCGCGGGCCACTGACGGGCGCGCAGGGGCGGCGCGCCCACCCCGGTTCCGGGGCCGCCGGGAAGCGCCTGCGCCGCCTCCGGCGTCATGTCCGAGTTCTCCCCGGCCGACCTGACCCCGGAGCCGCAGCGGCCCGGCCTCCCGGCTCCACGCCCGGCCCCGGGACGCGCCCGCGGACGGTCGGCTCCCCGGGACGGGTGTGATCCCGCTAACGTCGGTGGCGACCGTGGAACGCGCGGAACGGAAGGGCGGGGTCCGGTGACCGAACAGTACGTGGCGGCGATCGACCAGGGCACCACGTCGAGCCGCTGCATCGTCTTCGACCGGCGCGGCGACGTCGTCTCGGTGGGGCAGCGCGAGCACCGCCAGATCTTCCCCCGGCCCGGGTGGGTGGAGCACGACGCCGCGGAGATCTGGGCGAACGTGGTCGCGGTGGTCGAGGAGGCGCTCGCGGCGGGCGGGCTGACCCCGGACCGGCTGGCCGCGGTGGGCATCACCAACCAGCGGGAGACCACCGTGGTGTGGGACCGCAGGACCGGCGAGCCGGTGCACCACGCGATCGTGTGGCAGGACACCCGCACCGACCGGCTGCTGGACGTCCTGGGCGGGGAGGCGGGCCAGGACCGGTTCCGGGAGCGGTGCGGGCTGCCGCTGGCCACCTACTTCTCCGGGCCGAAGCTGCGCTGGCTGCTGGACGAGGTGCCAGGGCTGCGCGAGCGCGCCGAGCGCGGCGAGGTGCTGTTCGGCACGGTGGACACCTGGCTGGTGTGGAAGCTCACCGGGCGGCACGTCACCGACGTCACCAACGCCAGCCGCACCATGCTGATGAACCTGCACACCCTGGACTGGGACGAGCAGATCCTCGACGCGATGGGCGTGCCCGCGGCGATGCTGCCCGAGATCCGGTCCAGCTCCGAGGTGTACGGCACGGCCCGCGGGCCGCTGGAGGGGGTGCCGGTGGCGGCGGCGCTGGGCGACCAGCACGCCGCGCTGTTCGGGCAGACCTGCTTCGACCCGGGCGACGTCAAGGGCACCTACGGCACGGGCGCGTTCCTGGTGCTCAACACCGGGACCGAGCCGGTGGTCTCCGCCAACGGCCTGCTCACCACGGTGGGCTACCGGATCGGCGACCGGCCCGCGGTGTACGCGCTGGAGGGCTCCATCGCGATGGCGGGCTCGCTGGTGCAGTGGCTGCGCGACAACCTGGGGATGATCTCGCACGCCGCGGAGATCGAGGAGCTGGCGTCCACGGTCTCCGACAACGGCGGCTGCTACATCGTGCCCGCGTTCTCCGGGCTGTTCGCGCCGCACTGGCGCAGCGACGCCCGCGGGGTCGTCGCCGGGCTCACCTCCTATGTGACCCGGGCGCACCTGGCGCGCGCGGTGCTGGAGGCCACCGCGTGGCAGACCCGCGAGGTCGTGGACGCGATGAACAGCGACTCCGGCATCCCGCTGACCTCGCTGAAGGTGGACGGCGGCATGGTCGCCAACGCGCTGCTCAACCAGGCCCTCGCCGACGTGCTGGACCTGGAGGTGGTGCGGCCGAAGGTCGCGGAGACCACCTGCCTGGGAGCCGCCTACGCGGCGGGGCTGGCCGTGGGCTACTGGCCCGACCTGGACAGTCTGCGCGCGAACTGGCGGCGCGACGCGGTGTGGACCCCGGCGATCGACCCGCGGCTGCGCGACCGCGAGTACCGCAACTGGAAGAAGGCGGTGCAGCGCACCCTCGGCTGGGTGGAGGCGGAACGGGAGTAGCCGCCGGGGAGGGGGCCGGGGACCGGCCGCTCCTCCCCGGGGCCGGGCACAAGCCCGTCAGAGTCCGAGCAGGGACTCCAGCCCGACGGTGAGCCGGTCCGGCAGGGACGCGACCCGGCGGACGCCCAGCAGGACGCCCGGCATGAACGACTCGCGGTTCATCGAGTCGTGGCGGATGGTCAGCGTCTCGCCGTGGGTGCCGAAGACGACCTCCTGGTGGGCGATCATGCCGGTGATCCGCAGCGCGTGCACCCGCACTCCCGCGACCTGGGCGCCCCGGGCGCCGGGCAGTTCCGAGGTGGTGGCGTCGGGGGCGGGGGCCAGGCCCGCCTCGGCGCGCGCCGCCCCGATCAGTTCGGCGGTGCGGTAGGCGGTCCCGCTGGGCGCGTCGGCCTTCTTCGGGTGGTGCAGCTCGACGATCTCGGCCGACTCGAAGTAGGGGGCCGCCTTGGCCGCGAAGTTCATCATGAGCACGGCCGCGATGCCGAAGTTGGGTGCGATGAGCACGTTGGGCCCCGGGCGGGCGTCGAGCAGGCCGCGCACCTCGGCCAGCTTGCCCTCGTCGAAGCCGCTGGTCCCCACCACCGCGTGGATGCCGTGGTCGACGAGCCAGCGCAGGTTGTCCATCACCACGTCGGGGTGGGTGAAGTCGACGACCACGTCGGCGCCGAGCACCTTGTCGCGCTCGTCCGCGCTGTCGATCCCGGCCACCAGTTCGGTGTCCTCCGCCGCTTCGACGGCCTTGACGACTTCTGACCCCATGCGCCCGAGGGCGCCGAACACTCCTACCTTGATCACGGGTCTCACCGTACCGGACGCAGGTGGGAGGCGGTCCGCGCCGGGGCCGTACAGGCGCGGCCGGTCCGGGTGGTCCGTCCGCGCCCCGCGGCCGGGTCAACCGAAGGAGCGGCCCTCCTCGTAGGGGCCGACCACCGCCAGGGCCTCGGGCCGGTTGAGGATGTCGGCGGCGACCTCGCTGACGTCGTCGGTGGTGACGGCGTCGAACAGGGCGAGGTCCTCGTCGAGGGAGAGGTGGCGGGTGCGGCCCAGCTCGTGGCCGGTGAGGCGGCTCATGCGCGCGTTGGTGCCCTCGGTGCCCAGCACCCAGGAGCCGCGGATCTGCCCCTTGGCGCGGGCCAGCTCCTCGGGGAGGACGCCGTGGGCGGCCGCCCGGGCCAGCTCGGTGCGGCAGACGTCGAGCACCTCGTCGATCTTGTCGGGCAGGCAGCCGACGTAGACCTGGAACAGGCCGGTGTCGGAGTAGCTGGACGAGTAGCCGTGCACGGCGTAGGCGAGGCCGCGCTTCTCCCGCACCTCCTGGAACAGCCGGGAGGACATGCCGCCGCCCAGGATCGCGCCGAGGACCCGCAGCGCGTACCAGCGCGGGTCGGTGCGGTGGACGCCCTCGCGGCCCAGGATCAGGTGGGCCTGTTCGGTGTCCCTGCTGACCAGCACCGTTCCCGGGTGGGTGGCGGGTGTGGGGCCGCCGATGCGGGGCGGCGCGGGGCGGGCGTCCCCGGCCGCCTCGAGCAGGTCGCGGAACGCCTCGGCGACCCGGCGCACCACCTCGTCGTGGTCGAGGTTGCCCGCGGCGGCGACGACGAGTTCGGAGGGCACGTACGCCTTCCGGTACTGCTCGAGGATGCGCTCGCGGGGCAGCGCGCGGATCGTGTCGTTGGTGCCCAGGATGGGCCGGCCCAGCGGGGAGTCCTTGAAGAAGTGCGCGGCGAACACGTCGTCGACCACGTCGGCGGGTTCGTCCTCGTACATGGCGATCTCTTCGAGGATCACCCCGCGCTCGGTCTCCACCTCTGCGGGGTCGAGGACCGAGTTGGCGATCATGTCGCTGATGACGTCGATGGCCAGCGGCAGGTCGCGGTCGAGGACCTTGGCGTAGTAGGTGGTCTGCTCCTTGGTGGTGTAGGCGTTGTAGTCGGCGCCCACGCCGTCGAGCAGCGCGGAGATGTCCAGGGCACTGCGCTGTTCGGTGCCCTTGAACAGCAGGTGTTCCAGGAAGTGCGCGGAGCCGGCGTGGGCCGCGTCCTCGTCGCGGGACCCGGTGGTGGCCGAGATCCCGAAGGCCGCGGAGCGCACTCCCGGCATGGTCTCGGTGACCACCCGCAGGCCGCCCGGCAGCACGGTGCGCCGTACCAGGCCGGTGCCGTTCTGCGGGGGAAGCACGGTGACGGTGGTGCCCGGTTCCTGCTCGGCCGCGATCGGAACTGTCGTCATGGGTCCTTCTTCAGCGAAAGCGGAAACGGTGGGGTCGCCCCTCGGGTAAACGGGGGGCGGCCGTCCTCTTACGGTACGGCCGCCCGACGGGTTCTCCCACCGCCCGGACGCCCCGGGCGGTGGCGGGACAGATCAGGTGTTCTCGCTGGACCGGCTGGAGGAGCGGGTGCGGCGGCGCCGACGCGGCTGCGGCTGCTCGCCGCCGTTGTCGGACTTCTTGGCCGCGTCGCGGTCCGCCTCGCCGTTGGCGGCGGCCGCCGCCTCGGCCTCGATGACCTCCACCGGGATGAGCGAGAGCTTGCCGCGGTCGTCGATCTCGCGGATCTCGACCTGGATCTTCTCGCCGATGCTGATCACGTCGTCGATGTTCTCGATCCGCTGGCCGCCGTGCAGCTTGCGGATCTGCGAGATGTGCAGCAGGCCGTCCTTGCCGGGCAGCAGCGACACGAACGCGCCGAACGCGGTGGTCTTGACGACCGTGCCGAGGTAGCGGTCGCCGACCTCGGGCATCGTCGGGTTGGCGATGCTGTTGATGGTGTCGCGGGCCGCCTCCGCGGAGGGCCCGTCGGTGGCGCCGATGTAGATGGTGCCGTCGTCCTCGATGGTGATCTCGGCGCCGGTCTCGTCCTGGATCGAGTTGATCATCTTGCCCTTGGGGCCGATGACCTCGCCGATCTTGTCGACGGGCACCTTGATGGTGAGGATGCGCGGCGCGTACGGGCTCATCTCGGCGGGCCTGTCGATCGCCTCGGCCATGACGTCGAGGATCGCCAGGCGCGCCCCGCGGGCCTGCTGCAGGGCGGCGGCCAGCACCTCGGCGGGGATGCCGTCGAGCTTGGTGTCCAGTTGCAGCGCGGTGATGAGGTCGCGGGTTCCGGCGACCTTGAAGTCCATGTCGCCGTAGGCGTCCTCGGCGCCGAGGATGTCGGTGAGGGTGACGTACTCGCCGTCCTCGGCGATGAGGCCCATGGCGATGCCCGCGACCATGTCCTTGAGCGGCACGCCCGCCGCCAGCAGCGACATGGTGGAGGCGCACACCGACCCCATGGAGGTGGAGCCGTTGGAGCCGAGGGCCTCCGACACCTGCCGGATGGCGTAGGGGAACTCCTCCCGCGAGGGCAGCACCGGCAGGAGGGCGCGTTCGGCGAGCGCGCCGTGGCCGATCTCGCGGCGCTTGGGCGAGCCCACCCGGCCGGTCTCCCCGGTGGAGTACGGCGGGAAGTTGTAGTTGTGCATGTAGCGCTTGGTCCGCTCGGGGTTGAGCGTGTCGATGGTCTGCTCCATGCGCAGCATGTTGAGCGTGGTGATGCCCAAGATCTGGGTCTCGCCGCGCTCGAACAGGGCGGAGCCGTGGACCCGCGGCACGACGTTGACCTCGGCGGTCAGGGAGCGGATGTCCTTGACCCCGCGGCCGTCGATGCGGACCCGCTCCTTGATGATGCGCTCGCGCACCAGCTTCTTGGTGAGCGCGCGGAACGCCGCGGCCAGCTCCTTCTCGCGGCCCTCGAAGTCCTCGGCGAGCTTCTCCGCGGCCAGCGTCTTGACCCGCTCGAGCTCGGCCTCGCGCTCCTGCTTGTCGGCGATGGTGAGGGCGGAGGCCAGCTCGGAGCGGATCGCCCCCTCGACGGCGGCGTAGGCGTCGTCCTGGTAGTCGAGGAAGATCGGGTACTCGACGGTCTCCTTGGCCGCGGCGTCGGCCAGCGTCTGCTGGGCGCGGCACAGCACCTTGATGAACGGCTTGGCGGCTTCCAGGCCCTCGGCGACGGTCTGCTCGTTGGGGCCGATCGCGCCCTCGGCGACCAGTCGGAGGGTGTGCGGGGTGGACTCGGCCTCGACCATCATGATCGCGACGTCGCCGTTGTCCAGCACCCGGCCGGCCACCACCATGTCGAAGGTGGCGTTGGACAGTTCGGAGTGGGTCGGGAAGGCCACCCACTGGCCCTCGATGAGCGCCACGCGCACCCCGCCGATGGGGCCGGAGAACGGCAGCCCGGCCAACTGGGTGGACATCGAGGCGGCGTTGATGGCGATGACGTCGTAGAGGTGGTCGGGGTGCAGCGCCAGGACCGTCGCGACGATCTGGATCTCGTTGCGCAGCCCCTTCTGGAAGGACGGGCGCAGCGGCCGGTCGATCAGGCGGCAGGTGAGGATGGCGTCCTCGGAGGGGCGGCCCTCACGGCGGAAGAAGGAGCCGGGGATGCGCCCCGCCGCGTACATGCGCTCCTCGACGTCGACGGTCAGCGGGAAGAAGTCGAGGGCCTCCTTGGGGCGCTTCGACGCGGTCGTCGCCGACAGGACCATGGTCTCGTCGTCGAGGTAGGCGGTGGCCGATCCGGCTGCCTGGCGGGCCAGCCGACCGGTCTCGAAACGGATGGTACGGGTGCCGAAGCGGCCGTTGTCGATGACGGCCTCGGCGGAATACACGCCCTCCATGGGCGACCTCCTACACGGTGAACGAAGCTCCCGCGTCCGTGCCCCGTTGAGAAGAGTGTCCGTCCCGAAGGAGTCGTACGGCTCCGCGACGCCGCGTGTGGCGGTCCACGACCGCACGGCGATGGCCCTGACGGCCGGCCATCGATCGAAGTCCCCCGGAGGCGCCGTCGGTTACGGACGCGTCGGGGAACCACTACCGAGGACCGGCCTCGACACCGTGGTGAGGTCCTTCCTCACCTGCCGGCAGATGCCACCGCGGCTGGAACGGCCGAGGGTGGGGCGCGGGAATGGTCTGCTTTTCAGTTGTCGACCGACACGTCGCGGCAAGGTACTACCCCGCCGCGGGAGCCGGTAACGAGTCCACACTACTAAGAAAAGGGAGCGGCGGCGGCCACTCCCCTCTCCGCTGGCAACCGGCTACCGGCGCAGACCGAGGCGCTCGATCAGTTGACGGTAGCGGTTGATGTCCTTCTTCGCGATGTACTGGAGAAGCCGGCGCCGACGACCGACCAGCAGCAGCAGGCCACGACGGCTGTGGTGGTCGTGCTTGTGCTGCTTGAGGTGCTCGGTGAGCTGGGTGATGCGGTGCGTCAGCAGCGCGACCTGCACGTCGGGCGAACCGGTGTCACCCTCCGAGGTACCGTACTCGGCGATGATCTTCTTCTTGGTGTCGCTGTCGATCGACACGACGCTCCTTCTTACGTCTCGGCGCGCGGACCTTGACCTGTGCTTTCGGGAAACCGGTCCGGACGGACCGTCGAAAGCCGACAACCGTGCGCGCCCACAGTCGTCGGACGGGATGGTGCACCCGGCGTGCCGCGGGCCCGGACGGGCAGTGCAGCGGGCACGGCCGAGGGTCGGCGCTACAGCCGACTTCCAGGCAAGCTTACTACCGTTGCGCGGCGGCCGCGGCAGGGGCGTGCCGCGGCTCAGCCGCCCAGGAGCAGCTCCCGGCAGCGGGCGACGTCGCGTCCCATGGCGGCGATGAGCTCCTCGATGCCGTCGAAGCGCAGCATGGGGCGGATGTGGTGGGTGAACTCCACCGCCATGTGCAGGCCGTACAGCTCCAGGTCGTCGCGGTCCAGGGCGTAGGCCTCGACCGTGCGGGCGGTCCCCTCGAAGGTGGGGTTGGTGCCCACCGAGACGGCCGCCGCCCACCGCTCCTGCTCCTCCACCCCGTCGAGCAGGACCAGCCAGCCCGCGTAGACGCCGTCGGCGGGGACGGCGGTGTGCGGGGGGCACTCCAGGTTCGCGGTGGGGAAGCCGAGCAGCTCCCGGCCCCGGGCCGCGCCGTGCACGACCACGCCCTCGACGCGGTGCGGGCGCCCCAGGGCGGCGTGCGCCGCGGCGACGTCCCCCTCGGTGACGAGGGAGCGCACCCGGGCGGAGGTGACCGGTTCGGTGCCGGCGGCGGGCTGCACCTCCTCCACGGCGAAGCCGTGCTCCTTGCCGAGGGCGCGCAGCTCGTCGGCGTCCCCCGCGGGCAGGCGGTCGCCGTACCCGGCGGGGACGACCACCGCGGCGTGCAGCGCGCCGACCAGGACGCGCTCGGCGAACTCCGCGGCGGGCTGCTCGGCGAGCTCCGGGGTGAACGGCAGGAGGCACACCGCGTCCGCGCCCTGCTCGGCCAGCAGCCGGGCCCGGTAGTCGGCGCCGGTGAGCACCACGGCGGGCTCCAGGGTGCCCAGCACCAGTCCGGGCGGGGGGTCGAAGGCGGCCACGACCAGCGGCAGCCCCAGCCGGTCGGCGTGCCCCCGGGCCTGGCGCAGGAGGTGCTGGTGGCCGAGGTGGACTCCGTCGAAGGTTCCGACGGCCACGACCGAGCGTCCCCAGTCAGCGGGCACCTCGTCCAGGCCGCGCCAAAGCCGTACGCTCACCGCTCTCCCATCAGGGGTGTGGTCGACAGGGCGGGCGGCGGATCGGGTGCCGCCCCGCGCCATGTTACTCCCCGTGATCTCCCCTCCGTGCGGCGGCCGGGACCGGGGCCGGACGGGCACCCGGAGGCGGGGACCGCGCCGTCAGTTCCCGGCGAAGACCACCACGGGCTTGCCGTAGCCGGGGCGGTCCTCGGCCAGGGCCAGCACGCTGCCGTCCGGGGCGAACAGGCCGACCGGGCCGGGGTGCCCGCTCGGGGAGATGCGGTTGCCGTGGGCCACCCGGCGGGCCTCCGCCTCGGTGAGGCGGCGGACCGGGAAGGCCGCGGCGACCGCTTCGGCCAGCGGCATCAGGGTGAACTCGGCGGCCAGCTCCTCCAGGGTGGCGGCCTGGTCCAGGGTGTAGGGGCCCACCCGGGTGCGGCGCAGCGCGGTGAGGTGTCCGCCCACGCCGAGGTCCGCGCCCAGGTCGCGGGCCAGGGCGCGGATGTAGGTGCCGCTGGAGCAGGTGACGCGGGCGTCGACGTCGACGAAGTCCCCGCCGGGGTCGGCGACGCGGCGGAACCCGGTCACCTCGAACTCGCGGACCGTCACCTCGCGTGCCCGCAGCTCGACCGACTCGCCCGCGCGCGCCCTGCGGTAGGCGCGCTGGCCGTTCACCTTGATCGCGCTGACCTGCGGCGGCACCTGCTGGATCACCCCGGTGAGCGCCTTGGCGCCGGCCCGGACCTCGTCCTCGCCGACCCGGTCCGCGGCGCGGTGCTCCAGCGGTTCGCCCTCGGCGTCGTCGGTGGTGGTGGTCTGCCCCAGGCGGATGGTGGCCTCGTAGACCTTCTCGGTGAGGGCGAGGTGCCCCAGCAGGCGGGTGGCCCGGCCCACGCCCAGCACCAGCACCCCGGTGGCCATCGGGTCGAGGGTGCCGGCGTGGCCGACCCGGCGGGTCCCCGCCAGGCGGCGGACCTTCGCGACCACGTCGTGGGAGGTCCAGTCGGCGGGCTTGTCGACGATGACGACGCCGTCGGTCATGGGTCAGTCGTCCTCGTCCTCGCGGACGCGCGGGGTGCGGTAGGGGTCGGGATCCCCGGCCGGGCGGGCGTTGGCCGCGGCGCGGGCCACCTCCGCGTCGGCCATCTTGGCCTTGGCCAGCAGTTCCTCGATGTGCTGGGCGTTGGCCTGCACCTCGTCGGCCACGAAGGTGATGGTGGGGGTGTGCCGCAGCCCGGTGCGGCGGCCGACCTCGGAGCGGATCAGCCCCTTGGCGCTCTCCAGGGCCGCCGCGGTCCCGGCCTTCTCCGTGTCGCTGCCGAACACCGTGTAGTAGACGGTGGCGTCGCGCAGGTCGTTGGTGAGCCGCGCGTCGGTGACGGTCACGAAGCCCAGGCGCGGGTCCTTGATACGGCGTTCCAGCATCTCGGCCACGATCCGCTGGATGCGGTCGGCGAGCTTGCTCGCGCGTGCGGCGTCAACCATCGCTCTATTCCTCGTCGTTGAAGAGCCGCCGTCGGGCGGACAGCAGCTCGACTTCGGGGTGATTGGCGACCAGGTTCTCGCAGGAGTCCATCAGCGCCGTGCAGTGCGCCGCGGTGGCGGCGACCACCGCCACTCCGATCTCGCAGCGCCGGTACAGGTCGTGGTTGCCGGTCTCGGCGACCGAAACCCTGTGCTTGCGCTGGAGCTCGGCCACGATGGGACGCACGACGGAACGCTTCTGCTTCAGTGATCGGACGTCACCCAGCAGCAGGTCCAGCGTCAGGGCCCCGACGAACACGCGCTCACCCCGTGATTCTGTAGTTGTGGATGCCGTCTCCCGGCACGGACCGCTGTGGGGCCCCGGGTCGGGGCCCGGCAGACCTGCCG
>Ga0207864_1002756_pt1 | contig 15974 bp, 5 predicted proteins | sample HigsolmetaAR202D_FD_184834 | JGI IMG/M metagenome (GOLD analysis project Ga0207864, IMG submission 184834) | Ionic liquid and high solid enriched microbial communities from the Joint BioEnergy Institute, USA - AR20-2-D (SPAdes) (version 2) ...
GTCGAGGACTCTGACCGCTACCTCGCTAAGTTGCGCTCCATCGCCAGCGGCACGATCAGGCCGGAGGAGGCTTGGCTCGACGAGCCGCCCGAATTCCGGGTCGTGCCCGCCCCCAGCCGGAGCGTCGACACACGGACCCTCAAAGCTGTCTTGAGCGCGATTCGCGAGCGCCAGGCGCTCCGAATCCGATACCAATCGATGTCGAAACCGGAGCCACAATGGCGGTGGATCACGCCGCACGCCCTCGGGTTTGAGGGCTTCCGCTGGCACGCGCGCGCCTTCTGCCACAACGACGAGACCTTCAAGGACTTCGTCTTCGCGCGGATCCTCGACATCGGCGAGTCCAAGCCGCACGCGATCGATCCAGCCGCCGATCGGGCTTGGTTCGAGTCGGTGACCGTGGTGATTGCCCCCCATCCGGAACTGTCAAAAGGCCAGCGCCGGGCGACCGAACTCGACTACGGCATGCAGGATGGAGGGCGCGCGATCGAGGTCCCCAAGGCCTTTCTCTATTACTTTCTAAAGCGCCTTGGGCTCGATGGAGACCCAAGTCGTAAGCGCCCGCAAGACCAGCACATCGTGCTCGTGAATCGGAGGGAAGTCCGCGAGGCCATGGGCGGCGCCCAAGCGGGCGAATGAGCGCGGAGAGGGGGGATGGACGTCTTTGAATTTCGCGACCGGCTGATCGAGGATTACGAGCGCTTCTCGCGCAGCTTTACTCAGATCCGCGCCGAGGATATCCGCGACGCCGTCGAGGCCGCCTACCGCGGCGGTCGCTTCTGGCCGGCGCCCCTCATCCAGATCAACCCCAATTTTGTGGCCGGCGGCACGATCGATGAGCTGGTCGAGGCCAGCCTCCTCCATCCCGAGTGCGCCAAGATCTTCCGGATCAAGTCCCCCGAGGACACCTTCGGCAAGCCGATGGTTCTGCACCGCCATCAGCGCGAGGCCATCGAGGTGGCGCGCCGCGGCGAGAGCTATGTGCTGACGACTGGAACCGGCTCGGGCAAATCCCTCAGTTACTTCATCCCGATCGTCGACGACGTCCTGCGCCGCAGGCGCGCGGGCCAGCCGCGCAAGGGCATCACGGCGATCGTGGTCTACCCGATGAACGCGCTCTGCAACAGCCAGCGCGACGAGCTCGAGAAATTCCTCAACCTGGGCTACGGCGAAGGCAAAGAACCCGTCACCTTCGCGCGCTACACGGGTCAGGAGAGCAACGAGGAACGGGATCGGATCGCCAAGGACCCGCCGGACATCCTGCTCACGAACTACGTCATGCTCGAATTGATCATGACGCGGTTTTTGCCCACCGACGTCGCCGTCCGCAACCATGCCGCAGGATTGCGGTTCCTGGTTCTGGACGAACTCCACACCTACCGCGGCAGGCAGGGCGCTGACGTCGCCATGCTGGTCCGCCGCGTCCGTGAGCGCTTCAACGACAAGCTTCTCTGTATCGGCACCTCTGCCACCATGGCCTCGGAGGGCGATGCCAGGAGCCGGGCTCGCGTCGTCGCCGAGGTCGCCACCCGGCTGTTCGGCGTCGAGGTAAAGCCGGAGAACATCATCACCGAGACGCTGGAGCCGGTAACGGCGACCACGACGCCCATCGATCGAGGTGCGCTTGCCCAGGCGATCGCTGCGGGCGTGCCCCAGGCACCGAGCCGGTGCGATCTTGCCGCCCACCCCATTGCTGCCTGGATCGAGCGGAGGCTCGGACTCGAAGAGCGGGACGGCAAGCTCGTTCGTATCTCGCGCCCGCGAACCATCGATGAGGCGGCTGCGATGCTCGCCGGAGAGAGCGGTGTTGACCGAGAAACATGTCGATCCTTCCTCGCACGCTTTCTGCTCAAGGCCTACGAGACCCGGGACGACAAGGGGCGCCCCTTCTTCGCCTTTCGCCTGCATCAGTTCATCAGCGGCGCCTGGAACGTCTATACGACGTTGGAGGCGAAGGGCAGCCGCTTCATCACGCTCGACGGCCAGCAGTTCAAGCCGGGCGATCGCGAGCGCAGCCTGTTCAATCTCTGCTTCTGCCGCGAGTGCGGGCAGGAATACCACCCGGTCTGGGCGACGATGGAGGGCAAGCAGCCGCAAGCATTCAGCCCGCGAGAACTCACGGAGCGTTCGAATAACGACGAGGAGCTCCAGTACGGCTACCTGATGCCCGACCCGGAGGGCATCTTTGACCCCACTGACCTCGAGGGGCACTATCCCGAGGATTGGCTGGAGTTCGACGACGGCGGTGCGCGTCTCAAACCTAACTACCGCCGCTACCGGCCGCTCCCGGTGCACGTTGCTCCAAGCGGCCAGATCACCGGTGATGGACTCGCCGCCTGGTTTATCCCCGGGTCCTTTCGGTTCTGCCTCAACTGCGGCGTCGCCTATGACGGCAGCGTGCGCAGCGATCTGACCAAGCTCTCGGGGTTATCGAGCGAGGGACGCAGCTCGGCGACCACCGTGCTCACCATTTCCGCGCTCAAGTACCTCATCGGGACCGACCTCGGGGATCAGGCCAAGAAGGTTCTCGGATTCACCGACAACCGCCAAGACGCCTCGCTGCAAGCCGGTCACTTCAATGATTTCGTGCAGATTCTGTTGCTGCGCGGCGCGCTGCTGGCGGCAATCCGCAGCCAGTCGGCGCGGCAGCTTACCGACGACGTGCTCACCCAGAAGGTCCTGGATCATCTGCATCTGGAGCCCGCCGACTACGCGGCCAACCCCGAAGCCAAGGGGATCAAGGCGCAGAATACGCTTAAGACGCTGCGCGACGTGCTGGGGTATCGGCTCTATTTTGATCTTCAGCGCGGCTGGCGCATCACCAATCCCAACCTCGAACAGGTCAGGCTGCTTGCCATCGACTATCAGGGCTTGAAGGAGTGCTGCGAGGACGAGACCGAATGGCAGAAAGGCCACCCGCTGCTCGGATCGGCGACACCTAAGCAGCGCTATGCGATCGTTCACGACCTGCTTGACCGCATGCGCAAGGCGCTCTGTATAAAGACCATCTATCTCGATCCCAATTTCCAGGAGCAGATCCGTAATCGCAGCTTCAACGAGCTCAGGGAGCCCTGGGGGTTGTCAGAGGACGAACGTCTCTTCTCCCACGCTTATATGGTGCCACGCGCGCGGCCTGCCGCCGATCGCTCGGAGGAGCGGATCGTGCATATCTCCTGGCGATCGATGTTCGGGCGACGTGTGCGGGCGCAGGCCAGCTGGACCGGTAACCCGCATTTCCCTAGGAAATTCGACGAAGAGACTTACAACGCCGTCATCGACGACATTCTGCGGGTGCTCGCCACCTACGGCTATGTCGAGCGGACGGAGCTCGATCGCGGCCGCCTCGGCTACCGGATCGACAGTTCGGTGCTCGCCTGGAAGCTCACCGACGGCTTCAACGAGGAGCGAGCCGGATCGATCAACATCTTTTACCGGACGCTCTACGACAACGTCGCGAAGCTCTTGCAGGCCTCCGATCGCTTCCTGCACCAGCTTGAGGCGCGCGAGCACACGGCACAGGTGGACACCGATATCCGTGTGGACCGCGAGGCGCGCTTCAGGAAGGGCCTCGCACCGCAGCGGATCGTCGAGGGTGCCGTCGAGCCGGCTGGGTTGCCCGTGCTGTTCTGCTCGCCGACCATGGAGCTCGGCGTCGACATCTCGACCCTTAACACGGTCTACATGCGCAACGTGCCGCCGACGCCGGCGAACTACGCCCAGCGCAGCGGCCGTGCGGGCCGGAGCGGCCAACCCGCCCTGGTGATCACCTACTGCGCCGCCAAGTCGCCACACGATCAGTATTTCTTTGCCGACCCGACGCGGATGGTCGCGGGCGCGGTCAACCCGCCGACGATCGATCTTGCCAATGAGGACCTGGTCAAGAGCCACCTTCATGCGGTGTGGCTTGCCGAGACAGGAAAGGAGCTCGGCTCCTCGGTCCGCGACGTTCTTGACCTGGAGAAAGCGGACAGTCTGCCGCTACGCGAGGACATTGCGGCGGAGATCGCCAGGTCGGGCGTTCGCGCTGCTGCAATGGCGCGCGGCGAACGCATTCTCGCCATGCTCAAGGCCGACCTCGACGCCGCGCGCGCCGCCTGGCACACGCCGACTTGGCTCGAGAACGTGATCACCGGGGCGCCGCTGCGGTTCGACGAAGCCTTCCGACGCTGGCGCTCGCTCTACCGCGCAACCGCGAGCCAGATGAAGCTCGCCAACGATATCCTCAACAACGCTGCCGCCACCGAGCAGGACCGCCGCGAGGCCAAGGCGCGCTACGACGAGGCCTACACGCAGCAGAACCTCCTGCTCGACGCGCGCCCGACAATGAACTCCGATTTCTATACATACCGCTACCTCGCTGCCGAAGGGTTTCTGCCGGGCTACAATTTCCCGCGCTTGCCGCTCATGGCCTTCATCCCGGGGCGCAAGGAGAAGGTGGTGCGCGACTCCTTCCTGAGTCGGCCGCGGTTCCTGGGCTTGAGCGAGTTCGGGCCGCAGTCGATCATCTACCACGAAGGGAGCACTTACCGGGTCAAGCGCGCGATCCTGACCATCCGCGACGAGGGCAGCGTCACGGCGTCGGCCAAGCTGCCGCTCCAGAGCGCCCGACTCTGTCCGGCCTGCGGTTATGGCCACTTCGGGAACCAGCGCGAGTTCGAACGCTGCGTGAACTGTGGCCACAAGCTCGAGGGCGGCCGCAGAATCTCGAATCTTTACCGGATCGAGCAGGTCTCGACCCGGCGCGCCATGCGGATCACCTCGGATGAGGAGGAGCGCCAGCGTCAGGGCTACGAAATGATCACCACGCTGCGCTTCGCCGCGGAGAACGGCAAGCCGCGGGCGGAAGCGGCGGCGTTCGCGGACGGCGGTGAGACGCTCCTTGAGCTCCGCTATGGCCCAGCAGCGACGATCTGGCGGATCAACCTCGGCTGGCGACGCCGTCAGGACAAGTCGATCTATGGCTTCACCATCGACGTCAACACCGGCGAATGGAGCAAGGACCTCCAGGCGCCGACGGACGCCGAGGACGACACGGTGCGCGAAGGCAAAACCGTCGAGCGCATCACGCCCTTCGTCGAGGATACGCGCAACGTCCTCATTCTGAGCCCTCGGACTGCGCTTCCCAGGGACGTTATGGTTACGTTGCAGTACGCGCTCAAGCGCGGGATCGAGCATGAGTTCCAGCTCGAAGAGGCCGAACTGGCCGCGGAGCCGCTGCCGGACGCCGACAACAGATGCGCCATTCTCTTCTATGAGGCTGCCGAAGGCGGCGCCGGCGTACTCACGCGCCTCGCAAGCGACGTCGATGCCCTACAGCGTGTCGCTCGCAAGGCGCTGGAAATATGTCACTACACTTCCGTCTCGGGCGGCTGGACGGACCACGGCGACATCAAGGACGAGGACCCGACGTGCGAGGCCGGCTGCTACCGCTGCCTCTTGAGTTATTACAACCAGCCCGAACACGGCGAGATCGACCGGCGGAACGAGAAGGTCCTTGACCTCCTCTGTCGTCTAACCCGCGCAACTCGAAGCGAGGTCGAGGGGCACACGAGCGCTGGCGACAGCTTCGACGAGCTGATGAACGCCTCGGTCTCCGCTCTGGAAAGGGAATGGCTCCGCTTTTTGAAAGACGGCGGTTACCACCTGCCCGATCGCGCCCAACCCTATCTCGAGGCCTTCGGGACGTGTCCTGATTTCGCTTACGAGGATAAGCAGACCCTCGTCTACATCGACGGCCCTCACCACGAAGGCAATGCCCAGAAAACTCTGGACGCGGCCATCACCGCCCGTCTCGAAGACGCGGGCTTCACCGTTATCCGCTTCACGACGGACAGGAACGCATGGCCCGAGATCGTAACGCGGTATGCCTGGGTGTTCGGATCGGGCTCCGGAAGCGCTTCGGCACGCGCGGCGTCATGAGGGAGGCATATGACCGAACAGACGATCCAGAGCCAAGACATTAAGGTGGCCGACGTATTCCAGTCCTTCTACGCCGTGCCCGATTACCAGCGCGAGTATGTCTGGGAGACTGAACAGGTCGAGCAGCTGCTGACCGACATTAACGCCGAGCTGGCCGGCAACGATCCGACAAAGGCGCCCGAGTATTTTATCGGCAGCATCGTCGTCTGCCCGGGGAGTAACGGTGTTCTCGAGCTGATCGACGGTCAGCAGCGCATGACCACGCTGTTTCTGACCCTGTGCGCCATCCGTGACCGCATCAAGGAGCTCGGACAACAGCCGCCTGGCGCGCTCGGCCCTCAAATTGCCGCCATATCCACCGACGCCGCCGGCCGCGATCACTTCCGCTACCGGCTCGACCTCCAATACGAGGACAGCGGAGATATCCTCGTCCGCATCGCCGAGGGCACCCTCGACGGGGCCGACGGGGCGCACACGCGTTCGATCGCCAACATCCGCAACGCGTATGAGGTAGCGCTCGGATTCCTAAAGCGGGAGTTCGGAGACGATGCAGGAGCGCTCAGAGCGTTCTACGGCTACCTGATCAACAAGGTGAAGTTGATCCGGATCCAGACCAAGGACGTCGCCAAGGCGCTCAAGATCTTCGAGACCATCAACGATCGTGGCGTCGGTCTCGACTCGATGGACCTCTTAAAGAACCTTCTGTTCATGAAGGCGAACAGCGACGAGTTTGAGAGGCTAAAGGTCCATTGGAAGGAGCTGCAAGACACCATTTTCGACATGGGTGAGAAGCCGCTTCGGTTCCTCCGCTATTTCATCTTCAGCCGCTACGACGTCGACATCCTGCGCGAGGACGAGATCTACGGCTGGTTCGCGAAAAACGAGAAGGTATGCGGCTATGCCTCCGATCCTCTTGGCTTCGCGAAGGAACTCCTCCGGTCGGCACAGGCATACCGGAACTTCCTGAACGGACAGGATCAGAGTGGCGGCAAGAACTGCTACCTGGAAAACCTGCAACTGCTTGGCGGCAAGGCGGCGCGCCAGCATCTGATCCTGCTGCTGGCAGGGCGTCATTTGCCGGGCGAGCTGTTCGACCGGCTCGCCCGCGAGGTCGAGGATTTATTCTTTGTTTATGTCATCACCCGCGAGCCGACCCGCGACTTCGAACGAAACTTCGCGCGGTGGGCTGTCGAGTTGCGCAAGATCACCGACGCGGACGATTTGGAGGCGTTTATCGCTCGCCGGGTCGCGCCCGCCAAGGCGGAACTCTCGACCCGCTTCGACGATGCCTTGCGGCGGCTCTATGTCGGCTCGGTACAGCAGTACCGCCTCCGCTACATCCTCGCGAAACTGACCCAGTACATCGACCTCAAGGCCTATGGCGAGACCGCGGGGACGAAGTGGCTGAGTCGATACACGGGAGGCGGCTTCGAGATCGAGCACATCTTCCCTCAGCAGCCCAGTGAGGAAGCTGCGGCCGAGTTTGGTGCCTTCGAAGACCCGAACATCGCCGATCGACTGGGCAACCTCGTCCTCGTCGAGAAATCGATCAACGCCTCGCTCGGCAACCGACCCTATTCGCAGAAGCGGGATGTCTATCGACAATCCCAACTTCTCCTAACGAAGGCCCTGGCCGAGCGACCCAAAGTCGGCGCCAACACCAAGATCGACGTCGCGGTGGCAGAACTCGATCCTTTCGCCGAGTGGAACGAGGCCGCCGTGATCAAGCGCCAAGAGATACTTGCGGCATTGGCGCGTTCAGTTTGGCGTTTGGCTCAGCCTTCCGCAGGATGAGGAGCGCGATGGAAGAGCTTTCGTCGGTTCGGGAATCGGATGCGCAGGTAACCTACCCAGGAGGACCGCAGGAGGGGTCGGCTATATGACCGCAGCGGTAGCCTACAAACCGGGAGACCTCGTCAGAGCGCGGGGCCGCGAATGGGTCGTGTTGCCGGAAACTCGCGCCGATCTCCTGCGGCTCCGCCCGCTGGGTGGCAGCGAGGAAGACGCCACGCTGATCTATCTGCCGCTCGAACCCGAACCGCCCGTCGCGGCGATCTTCGACCTGCCCGATCCGACCAAGCCGGGCTCCCAGGTTGCGGCACTTCTCCTGCGTGACGCGCTGCGCCTGAAGCTTCGGGCCGGTGCCGGGCCCTTCCGCAGCTTCGGCAACATCTCGGTCGAGCCGCGAGCCTACCAGCTCGTGCCGCTTCTGATGGCGCTTAAGCTCGACACGATCAGACTGCTCATCGCCGACGACGTCGGCATCGGCAAGACCATCGAGGCCGGTCTCATCGCCCGCGAGATGCTCGACCGGGGCGAGGTGGAGCGCCTTGTCGTCATCTGCCCACCGCATCTCTGCGAACAGTGGCAGCAGGAGCTTGCCTCCAAGTTCAACATAGAGGCGGAGGTCGTGCGCACCGGGACGGCGACGCGCCTGGAGCGGGGGCTGAGGCCCGACGAGTCGATCTTCGAGGTCTATCCCTTCACCGTGGTCTCGCTGGATTACATCAAGTCGGATCGGCGGCGGGCGGACTTCCTGCGCGCCTGCCCGGAGCTCGTCATCGTCGACGAAGCGCATACCTGCGTTCAGGCGAACACCACCACGCGCCATCAGCGTTACGAGCTGATCAAGGGGCTCGCGGAGGCCCATCCTGCCCGGCACATGCTATTCCTCACCGCCACGCCCCATTCCGGCGACGACACGGCCTTCCACAACCTGCTCGGACTCCTCCACCCGCGCTTCGCCGGCCTTATCGATCTGCCCGAGGGCGATCAGCGCCGGCGGCTCCGGGAGGAGCTGGCCCAGCATTTCGTGCAGCGCCGCCGCGGCGATATCGCCGAATGGCGGGACACCGCCGGTTTCCCTATGATGCGGGAGAGCCGCGAGGCGACCTACCGGCTGATCGGCGACTGGGGCCGTCTCTTCGACGACGTGCTCGACTATGCCCGCGGCATGGTGGAACGCGCCGAAGGGGGAACGAAGCTCCAGCAGCGCATGTCCTGGTGGGCGGCGCTGGCGCTTCTGCGCTGCGTGTCGTCGAGCCCGGCGGCCGCGGCATTGGCGCTGCGCACCCGTCTCAAGGCGGTGGAGGGCGAACCCGAGAGCCAGCAGATCGCCGAGCTCGACCAGGCGGCGAGCGAGACGGTCATGGATGGGGCGGCGGACGATGCGTTGACGCTCGACGAGACCGTGCCCGCCGGCACCGTCGAGTCGCCGGAAGACGCCGCGGCGCTCCGCCAGCTGATCGAACGCGCCGAGGTCCTGCGCGGCCCAAAGAGCGACCCGAAGCTCGCGACGCTCGTTCAAGAGATTCGCGCGCTGCTCGCCGACGGGTTCAAACCGGTGGTGTTCTGCCGTTACATCGCCACCGCCCATTACGTCGCGGATCACCTCAAGGCGCTCCTGCCGGCGGACAAGGCGCACGTCATCGCCGTCACCGGCGAGCTCACCTCAGATCAGCGGGAAGAGCGGATCGAAGAACTCGGCGCGCTGGAGAACGGCGTCACGCCGGTTCTTGTCGCTACCGACTGCTTGTCGGAGGGCGTCAACCTGCAGCGCTTCTTCGACGCCGTGGTCCACTACGACCTTACCTGGAACCCGACCCGGCATGAGCAGCGGGAGGGGCGCGTCGACCGCTTCGGCCAAGCTTCGAAAACCGTACGCGCCCTCATGCTCTACGGCGAGAACAATCCCGTAGACGGCGCGGTGCTGAAGGTGATCCTCCGCAAGGCGGAGAAGATCCGGAAAGAGCTAGGGGTCGCGGTGCCGCTGCCGGCCGACAACACGAAAGTCCTCGACGCCATCATGAAGGCGGTGTTGCTCAGATCCCGCAGGGTCGGCGAAGCCGCCCGCCAGCTCGTGCTTGATTTTGGGGAAACGGAGACGGCGGTGGACCGCGCCTGGGAGACGGCGCGCGACAAGATGACCCGCACCGTCTTCGCCCAACGGCGCCTGCGTCCGGACGAGGTGCTGCCCGAGTGGCGCAAGGCGGTCGCCGTCCTCGGCGGCGAAGAAGACGTCGCCCGTTTCGTTAAGAACGCAGCCGAGCGCCTGGGCGCTCCCCTGGAGCCGCGCCGCGATCATTACCGACTACCGCTCGGCCACATGCCCAAGGCGCTCCAGGAACGCTTGGAAGGCGCCGGGCTCAAGGGGACCCTGAAGATCGGCTTTGCCCATCCGGCGCCGAGCGGCGTCCTGCATATCCATCGCGCCCATCCGCTCGTCGCCAACCTCGCCGATTACATCGCCGAATCGGCTCTGGAGTTCGGTGATCCGGATCTCGGCGCGCGCGCCGGCGCCATGTTCACCGCCGGCGTCGATGTCCGGACCACGGTGTATCTCCTGCGTCTGCGCCACCAGATCACGGTCGAACGGCGCGACGCACAAGGCCGCTACGCGCCCGCCAAGTCCCTGCTCGCCGAGGAATGCCTCGGGGTCGCCGTGCGCGGCACGGCGGCACCCGAGGTGCTCGACGAGGCCGATGCGCTCGCGCTTCTCTCGCTGGAGCCCGGCCGCAATATGGAGGACGGTCAGAAGGCTCGCCTGGTCTCTCAAGCACTCGAGGCCGTGCCCGAGCTCGAACCGAGGTTCAATGACATTGCCCAAAGCCGGGCGGAGGCGCTCTTGGCCGATCACCGTCGCATTCGTGAAGCGAGCGACGCCCGCGGTCTTCGCTACTCTGTGAGCCCCGCGCTGCCGGTCGACAAGATCGGCGTCTATGTGCTCATGCCGATGGCGAAGCTCTGACGGACATGGCCATGGCACGTAACCGCAAGAGCTCCGGTTTCACAGGCCTTCGCATCGAAGGCGGCATCTTCCCGCCCGAGTTCCTGAACGTCGTTGCAGCGCAGGAGGCCAAACATCAGGCCAACAGCGACTACGGGTTGACTCGCTCGCTCACCCTCAAAGACGAGCTTGCCCGCTATTGGCGGATCGCCAACGACCTCTACACGGCCTATGCCGAGCGCCGCGAACGCGCGGACCTGAGCCCCATCAAGGTTGGGGTCGAGGGCTGGCTGGTGGTGCTCCTCAAGGAGGTCTTCGGGTTTGACGACCTGGTCCCGGCCGCGTCGATCGCTGTCGGCGGCCGCACCTACCCGATCACCCACCAGGCCTTCGACGGAGCCGTTCCCGTCCTCCTGACGACGCGCGATCACGACCTTGACCGCGCCGACCCGCGCTTTGGCGATGAAGGCCGAAGGCGCGCGCCGCACGGCCTGATGCAGGAACTCCTGAACGCGAGCGACGAGGCGCTCTGGGGCATCGTCGCCAATGGCACGAAGCTGAGACTCCTTCGCGACAACCCAAGTCTCACACGGCCCGCCTATATCGAGGCCGATCTCGATCTCATCTTTACCGAACAGCTCTACGCCGACTTTGCGGCGCTCTGGCTCCTGGGCCATGCGACCCGCTTGAGGCCCATTGACGGCAAGCCGTCCGGCGCCATCCTTGAGCGCTGGCGCAGCGAAGCGCACCAGACCGGCGAACGGGCGCTCGAACACCTGCGGGACGGCGTGACCGAAGCGCTGCGCCAGCTCGGCAACGGCTTCCTCCAGCATCCCGAAAACGAAACCCTGCGGGCCGCGCTATCGAAAGGTGAGATCACCGCCGAACGCTACTTTCAGGAACTACTCCGTCTCGTCTATCGGCTCTTGTTCCTGTTCACCGCCGAGGAGCGCGGCCTTCTCCATAGCCCGGAGGCCACCGACGAGCAGCGTGCGATCTACGCCGAGGGCTACAGCGTGGCGCGCCTGCGCGAACGCGCGCTCAAGCGCCGGCACTATGACCGGCACGACGATCTCTGGCAGGGGCTCAGGATCATCTTCCGCTCTCTCGCGCGCGGCGCGCCAGCGCTTGGGCTCCCGGCCCTCGGTGGGCTGTTCGACCGGAGCCAATGTCCCCACCTCGACAACGTGCGTATTTCCAACACCGATCTCCTCGCGGCAGTGCGGGCGCTTACCTATTTCGCAACCGGCTCCGGCCTCGCGCGAGTGAATTTCCGCGACATGGGCACCGAGGAACTCGGCTCGGTCTACGAAAGTCTCCTTGAGCTGCACCCGCGCATCGACCCGCAGGCGACCCCCTGGACCTTCTCCTTCGTCGGTGGCAGCGGCGACGCGGAAGCTCGCGGATCTGAGCGAAAGCTCTCCGGCTCCTACTACACGCCCGAGCCGCTGGTACAGGAGCTCATCCGCTCCGCGCTGGTTCCGGTCATCGAACGGACCATCAACGCGAATCGCTCGGACCCGCGTAAGGCGCTTCTCGACCTGCGCATCATCGATCCTGCCTGCGGCTCCGGCCACTTCCTGCTGGCTGCTGCCCGGCGCATTGCTTACGAGATCGCCCGGCTTGAGGCTGGCTCGGACACGCCGGACGAGACGGCACGCCAGCATGCGCTGCGTGAGGTGGTTCAGCACTGCATTTACGGTGTCGACCGCAACCCAATGGCGGTGGAGCTCTGCCGCACCGCGCTCTGGATCGAGACGATCGAGCCCGGCAAGCCGCTGAGCTTTCTCGACGCCCATATCCGCTGCGGCGACAGCCTGGTGGGGGTGTTTGACCTCAAGGTGCTGCGCGAGGGCATCCCCGACGAAGCCTACAAGCCGCTCGAGGGTGACGACCGCGAGGTCGCCAATCACTACAAGGCCAAGAACAGGCGCGAACGGGCCGAGCGCGACCGGATCGAGGGCGGTTTCGGCCTTGACCTCCAGCGAGACCTCGCCGCGGCGCTCGCCGAACTCGCCGACATGCCGGAAGAAACGGTAGACCAGATCACGGCCAAGCGCGCCCGGTTCGAGGCGCTGACGGCTAGGGGCGCAGCGGCCTGGACCCTGGAGCGGGCCTGCGATCTGTGGACCTCGGCTTTCTTCGCCCGCAAGACGAGGGGCGGCCAGTTCGCCGGCCCCGACGGCCTGCCGCGCCGAGGCGCCGAAACGGTCGCCACCTCCGGCACGGTTTGGGAGCTTCTGCGCGGGCGGGAGCCTTTCGGCCCGCTTACCGGCGCGGTCGCCGCGCTGGCTGGGCACTATCGCTTCTTCCACTGGCCGCTGGCCTTCGCCGACGTGATGGCGCGCGGCGGTTTCGACGTGGTGCTGGGCAACCCGCCTTGGGAGACGATGAGCCCCGACAACAAGGAGTTCTTCTCGACCTATGATCCGGCGGTCCGGGCCATGTCGAAGGACGAACAGGAAGCCGCCTTTGCGCGGCTGCTCGAAAATCCGATCATCGCCGCGAAATATGCCGAGTATTGCCGCGACCTATACGCCGCCGTGCATTTCATGAAGTCGAGCGGCCGTTACCGGCTGTTCGCGCCCGGCAATCTCGGCAAGGGCGATTTCAATGTCTACCGCATGTTCGTCGAAACCGCTCTTGCCGCCACCCGGCCCGAGGGCGTGGCGGCGCAGTTCGTGCCCGAAGGGCTCTACAACGGCGCCAACGCCACCGCCATCCGCAGGGAGCTGTTCGACCATTTCCGCCTGACGAGGCTTGGCGGTTTCGAGAATACCGGGCGCATCTGGTTCAAGGTTCATCCGGCCCAGAAATTCTGCCTCTACGTCGCCTGGAAGGGCGGCCGCACCGAACGCTTCGCCGCCGCCTTCCGCATCAACAGCCTGGAGCGGCTGCAGGACTTTGCCGCGGGCCGGACGCTGACGATCCCCGTCTCGGTGGTGGCGGAATTCTCGCCCGAGGCGATGGCGGTGATGGAGTTTGCCGCCCAGTCCGAGATCGACATCTGCGCCAAGATGTACGGGCGCTACCCGAAGTTCGGCGAAGAGATCGCGGGCCTGCCCTTCCGGCACTATATGCGCGAAGTCGACATGGGGACGGATCGGGGTCTGTTCACCGAGGGCGAGGAGGGCCTGCCCGTGTTCGAGGGGAGGATGATCGACGCCTATGACTATCGCGCCAAGGGCTATGTCTCGGGGCGCGGACGCTCGGCGGTGTGGGAGGACTTTCCCTTCGGTTCGCCGAAGAAACGGATCCAGCCGCAGTGGCGCATCCTTCCTGAGAACATCCCCGAAAAGCTGAAAGGCCGTATTGACCGCTACCGCATCGGCTTTGGTGATGTAGCCAGCCCCACGAACCAGCGGGGGCTTATTGCCGCACTGCTGCCGGGAGGCAGCGTCAGTGGTCACAAGGTCCCGACCATCGAGTTTTTGAGGGGCGACGACCAAGACCTGCTGCTATGGCTCGGCGTCGCCAATTCTCTCGCGATGGACTACCTCGCAAGAAAGAAGGTGTCGCTGACCATGTCCTACACGATCATGGACAGCCTGCCTTTCCCGCGGGATTTCGACACCACCCCGTCTGCGGACGAGGTCGCCCGCCGCGTATGCGCACTGTGCGCCGTCGGTCCCGAGATGGAGGCCTTCCGCGAGACGGCCGTCGAGGCCGGCATCCTCGCCTCCGTCGACGACGTTGTCGAAGACCCTGGCCGCCGCGCCGTGCTCGCGGCCGAGATCGATGCGCTCGTCGCCCGCGACGTCTATGGCCTGACCAGGGACGAGATGCTCTACATCCTCGACCCGGCGAACATCCTGGGCGAGGACTGCGGCATCGAGACCTTCAAGGCCCTGCGCAACCGCGAGATGCGCGAGTTCGGGGAGTATCGGACACAGAAGCTGGTTCTGGAGGCGTGGGACCGTCTTGAGCGCGGCGAGCTGGCCGCACCTTCGCCGGCAATCCGGTTGGCGCCGCCACCGCCGCCTGTCGATCTTACCCGGTTGCCGGACGGTGCCTGGGCCCGATTGGGGCCGCCGCAACAAGGCGACACCGGCGCTGCACTGACGGCTATCCTCAAGGCAATGGATGGCCCGCGCCCGATACGAGAAGTCCGTCTTGCTGCAGCCCTGGTGCTCGAACCGCGGTTGCTGACGCCTCTGTTGCCCGATGACAGAGCCCGTCAATGGCGCCGCCTCGTTGGTTCCGAAGCCGATCCTCTGGCCGCCAATGTCGCCGCATTCACGACCCGCGTTAATGCTGCATGGGGTGCCGCTGTCCGAAACCACCGCGGGAATGGACGGCTAATCGAGGAAAACCAGAGGGGCACGTGGGCGCCCGGTCCAGGACTTGAAGCTATCGATACCGCCGGCTGGCCGGATGGACGTGCGGCTTTCGTGCTTGAAGCGCTGCGGACTATCGACCTCGGCCGGACAATGGACGCACTGCCAGACGACGTGCAGCGGTGGATCGCCGATGCCGCAGCAGCCTGACCTCTTGGCGCCGCAGGGTCTTGAGTTAACGCCGGTCGAAGGACTGACGGAGCCGCGATTGTGGGTCAGACGTCTTGTCATATGGAAGGAGCCGGGCGGCGAGGTTGTCCGAGACGTGTCGCTCCGTCCCGGCCTCAACATCATTTGGTCGCCGGATAGAGCGGACGGCGCTCCCCCGACAGGCCAACAACTCAGCATTGGCCATGGCGGCGGCAAGACGCTTTTCTGCCGGTTGCTTCGGTACTGTCTTCGCGCAATTTTGCCACGGATGCTCAACGGGAACGAATCGGGCGGGCATTTCCAAATGGAATTGTCGGTGCCGAGGTTATGCTCAATGGGACGTGCTGGGTGAGCGTCCGACGTTTCGGTAGCCGCCGCAGGCAGTTTGGCATCATCATGTCGGGGACGAAGGAATACGCGGCAGCCCGTATAATGAGGCTCGGCGGACAAAGTGGTGACTGCTCTCAACTATTACATTCCTAAAGCACTCTATCTGAAGCGGGCGCAAGGACGGCGCGGACGGTTTCCTGCAACATTGCGTGCGCTGTCTAACGGGACGGTGACTGCTACGTAATGAACATAGGCGCTCTGAGTGGCAGGGCACCTCGATTGGCTTGGCGTGGACGAACACGGTGCATGAGCTGACGTCGCTGCCGAACGGACGTTGCCGTCGCAGAAAGTTGGGCGGCTAGTAGGGCGGAAACGGCAAAATCAGAAAAAAGTGTTTCAAATCAACAAGGATATGGCGGAGAGAGGGGGATTCGAACCCCCGAGACGGTTGCCCGCCTACACGCGTTCCAGGCGTGCGCCTTCAACCACTCGGCCATCTCTCCGCGTCGCGC
>Ga0207864_1002757_pt1 | contig 15973 bp, 10 predicted proteins | sample HigsolmetaAR202D_FD_184834 | JGI IMG/M metagenome (GOLD analysis project Ga0207864, IMG submission 184834) | Ionic liquid and high solid enriched microbial communities from the Joint BioEnergy Institute, USA - AR20-2-D (SPAdes) (version 2) ...
GGCGGCCGCGCGAGCGGCCGCCGCCTCCGGCCCAGCGGCGATGGCGCGGATCGCATCGGCGATGCTTCGCGGGTCCCCGGGCGGGACCAGGATCGCCTCCGCGGCGGAGACGACCTCGGGGACGCCGCCGACGCGCGTCGCGACGATCGGGACGCCCGCGGCCATGGCCTCGAAGAGTGCGATCGGCGTCCCTTCGGCGCGAGAGCTGAGGACGAAGACGTCGAAGGCGGAGACTACGCGCGCGGCGTCGTCGACGATCCCGTGCCATCGCACGTGGTCAGTCACGCCGAGTGCGGCGGCGCGTTGCTCGAGCCGCGGGCGCTCCGGACCATCCCCGAGGAAGGACGCCAGGATCGGCAGATCGGCGAGCTGCGCGACCGCATCGAGGAGGACGTCGGGACCTTTCTCGTGACTGAGCCGGCCCACCCACCCGACGTGGATCGCGTCGTCGCCGAGGCCGAGCTCTCGACGGGCGGCGTCGCGGGTGAGAGGCGGCGTCGCCGGGAGCCAGGCGTTGGGGAGCGTGACGACGCGGCCGTGCGGCGCGCCGTCGCGGACGAGTTCGCCGGCCAGCGCGCGAGAGACGGCGACGACGGCGTCGAAGCGCGGGAGCGCGCGGCGCTGGAGCCACTCGTTGACGCGATTGCGGAGCCCGCCGCCGGTGAAGCCGTGTACGGTCGTGACGACGGGGATCCCGAGGGCGCGAGCGACGCCGGCGTCGACGAGGTCGGGCCGGTACCCGTGGGTGTGCACGACGTGGGGACGGAGCCGCCGACAGAGGTCGGCCATGCGGCGCCGCTCGGCGGCGTACCCGCGGGGCGGGACGATCACCGGGTGGACGAAGACGCCCGCGTCGCGGAGTCGGTCGAGCAGCGGGTGGCGCGACCGGTCCTCGTGCATGACGGGCGCGACGTGCACGGCGTGGCCTCGCGCCCGGTGCCCGGAGGCGAGCGCCTGGACGACGCGGAGCAGCCCGCCGATCTCACCGAGGTCGAGGACGTGGAGGATCGTCACGACGGTTCTCCCGCGTAGAGACGTTCGTAGGCGCGCACCGTCGCCTGGATGCTGAAGTGCCGTTCGACGCGGATGCGCGCGGCCTCCCCTTCCCTTCGCGCGCGCTCGGGGTCGGCCAGGACATCGGCCCATGCGCGGGCGAGGGCATCGGGATCGTCCGCCGGCACGAGGCAGCGCCGCAGCTCCTCTCCCACCACATCGGGATTCCCGCCGACGTCGGTGACGACGGGGCGGACGCCCGTGCTCATCGCCTCGAGCAGGCTGATCGACGTCCCCTCGATCCGCGAGGCGAGGGTGAAGAGGGAGAACGCGGGGAGGAGCGATTCGGCGTCGTCGCGCCAGCCGAGGAGGCAGACATCGCGCTCGAGGCCGTGGCGCGCTATGCGTCGCTCGAGGTCCGCCCGCTCGGACCCCTCGCCCGCGAGGACGAGGACCGGCGCCGGACCGGGCGCGTTCCAGTTCGCGCGGAGCCGGGCGAACGCCTCGACGACGACGTCGTACCCCTTGTCCCACTCGAAGCGGCCGATGCTGCCAACGATCGGCGTGTCGGGCGTGAGACCGAGCGAAGCGCGGAGGCCGCCGTCGTCCGGGCGCGGACGGAAGCGGGTGGTGTCGACGCCGTTCAGGATGACGCGGATCGGCGTACGCCGCGCGACGATCTTCCTACGGCGGAGGTAGTCGGCGAGCGGCTCCGAGACGGCAACGACGACGTCGGTCCGGCGCGACGCCCGGGCGTCGAAGAAGCGGCAGCGCCACGGGTCGGGCTCTGCGCGGCCGTGGTCGGTGTGGACGACGAGCGGCACGCCGGCAGCGCGCGCGGCGCGGGCCGTCTTGAACCACACGCCGCTGTGGGTATGGACGACGTCGGGTCGGATCGCGCGGATCCGGTCGATCAGCGTGCGCGGCCACAGGATCGAGTATCGCGGCTGGGGCCCGAGGAGGTGAAGCGTCGCGTAGCGGTCCAACCCCTCGGCGAAGTGCCCGAAGTATTCGAGGCAGAGGACGTGGACGTCGAAGCGGGCGCGGTCGGTGCCGCGGACGATGTCGGCGAGGAGGCGCTCCATCCCGCCGTAGTTGAGGTTCTGGACGACGTGGAGCACGCGGATCCGTCGCGGCGCGGCGTCGCCGGCGTCGGCCGAGCGGCCCGCGGGGCCGGCTGGCGCGTCGGTCATGCGTGCGCCTCCGCGTGGCGCGGCGACGCCGAGGCCGCGACGCCCTCGATCGCGTCGATGAGGCGGCGGGCGTCGACGTCCCAGTGGTAGCGCTGCTCGACGGCCTTCCGCCCCCCGCGCGCGCAGCGTCGTCGGCGCTCGGGGTCGGCGAGCCTGGCGAGCGCGTGGGCGAGGGATACCGGGTCGTTGGCGCGTGCGATCTCGCCGCACCCCGTATCGGCGACGATGCGGCGCACCGGTGCCATGTCGGACGCGACGACCGCGAGCCCGGCCGCCATGTAATCGAAGAGCTTGTTCGGTATCGTCGTGTCCCAGCTCTCGTCGGCGATGTAGGGGATCGCGCCGACGTCGAAGCTCGAGAGGATCGCGGTCGCATCCTCGACCCAGCCGCGGAACTCGACGGCGTCGTCGATTCCGAGGGCGCGGGCGAGGCGTTCGAGCTGGGGGCGTGCGCACCCCTTGCCGATCAGGGTGGCGTGGACGTTCACGCCGCGGGCGCGGCCGATCGCGATCGCCTCGATGAGGGTGTGGAGCCCGCGCGGCGGCTCGATGTTTCCGAGGTAGACGACGCGCAGGGGCGCGTCGGCGGGCCGGTCGCGCGACGTCGCTGCGGGTTCCGGCGCGCGCGAGAGAGGCGGCGTGTTGGAGACGATCGTGATCTTCTCGGGCGGCACGCCCATACGGACGAGCCGGTCGCGCGACTCCTCGACGACGACGAGGATGTGGTCCATGCGGCGGATGCACCATCGCTCGACCGCCGCGACGACCGACGGGTTGCGGACGAATACGTCGGTCGGTCGTTGGAACCCCGTGCGCCAGATGGCGCGGATCATGGCCGGGTAGTTCTCGGCCATGTCGAGGACGACGGGGACGCCGATCCGGCGCGCGACCCAGTAGCTGGTCGGCGCGAGGGGGAGGTCGCGGCAGAGGATCAACTCGGCGCGTGCGCGCCGCGCGGTCTGATAGATGAGCCGGACCCAGCGAGGATTGAAGAACGCCGGGAACATGCTGGCGGCGTTGGCGGCGGCGCCGAGCGCGGGCGGGAGCGGCGCGAGGCGGTGGATGCGGCACTCGTCGCGCTCTTCCTCGATGGGCCTGCGGTCGCGGTTCCTGGCGACGAGGTGCACGACGTGACCCGCCTCCGACAGCGAGCGCGCGATCTTCTCGACGCGCACGTCCCACGGATACTCGGCATCCCAGACCTTGCAGATCCGCATGAGCCGCCTCCCCTCCCGATGACCGCGTGGCGCGGCCGGCGTCGCCGGGCCGCCGTTTCGCGCGAGGGGAAATGCAAGACGCGGGCTATGGGGGCGGGGTGGGTGACGCGGGTTGGGGGTCGCGTGGGTTCGGGGTGGCGCGGGTGTGGACGGCGCGGCGGTGGCGCGCACGCACACGGGTGTGGTACGCGCGCGACGACGGGGCGCGGGCGGGGTTTGGGCAGGGCGTGCGGGTGGTCGGGGCTCCGGTGGTGCGGCTCTTGATCCACGGGGGCACGGAATCGAGCGCAAACGAGGAAGCCCGGGCGAGCGGCGCGGGCGGCGGCATCGCGGGAGGGATCGATGCACGGGACGGTGCTCGAAGCGCCGGCGCGACGTGGACCATCGGGCCGGGGTGCGGATCGCGGCATTGGCGGCCGCGTGCTCGAGGCGCTGGCGCGACGCCGTTTGCCGGGCGTGATCCTGTGCTACCACGGGATCGCGCGGACGGCGCCGGCGCGGTCGATCCACGTCTCGCCGGAGGAGCTGGCGAGCGCGATCGAGCTGCTGCGGCGGGTCGCGACGCTGGTGCCATTGCGGGAGATCGTGGAGCGCGTGCGTGCGGGCCGGAGCACGGCCGGGCTCGCGGCGCTCACCTTCGACGATGCGTACGCCTCGGTGGCGGCCGAGGCGGGCGAATTGCTTCGACGCGAGTCCGTGCCGATCACGCTGTTCGTGGTGACGCGTGCCGCGCGGACCGGCGCGCGATTCTGGTGGGACCGGCTGGAGTCGCTGGCGTACGGCCTGGACGGATCGGCGTGGTTGCGGCTGCTCCAGCGGCTGGGGGTGCCGGAGCGGTATCGGTCCGCGTCCGGCGACGGCGCAGCCCGGTTCGGGCTGCTCAGGGCGTGGGTGCTGCGTCATCACGCCGGTCGCGAGCCACAGGGACTGAGCGATGTGGCGGAGGAGTTCGAGGCGGCGCCGGTCGAAGGGCCGGGAATCGGGGCCGAAGGGGCCGAGGAACCGGGTCGTACGGCGGACTCTACCCCCACGGCTCCGGACCGCGCGATGACGTTCGACGAGTTGGACCGACTCGCCGCGTCGCCGCTGGTGGACGTGGGCGTCCACACAGCGACGCACGCGGTGCTGCCGCTACTTTCGGACGACGAGGTGCGGCGGGAAGTGCGGGAGTGCTACGCGACGCTGCGCGAGCGCTGGCCGGGAGCCGTGCCGGTACTGGCGGCGCCGTACGGCCTGGTCGACGACCGGATCGTGCGGCTGGCTCAGGAGGCGGGGATGGCGGCGTCGCTCACGCTGAGCGACAACACGCTGGCCGTCGCCGGCCCGGGCCGTGGGATCCCGCGGTTGGGGATGAGCCGCGGCGACCCGCTGTGGAAGCTGCCGCTGCGGTGCGCCGGCGTGGCCGAGCGGGTGCGGCGGTGGCGGACGGGGCGGGCGGACGCCGCCCCAGAGTTGCCGGTATGATCCACGCGACGCGCCCGTGGCCCGGTGCGGTCGCGGCGGAGCGGGAGCGGCTGCCGGCGCTCGGCGCGCGGGTCGCGTACGTCGTGGTGATCCTGCTGGCGACGTTGTCGCGGCTGCAGCCCGAGTTCGACGCGGCCGCGATCGCGGAGCGTCTGGCGCGCGCGGCGCATCCGTCGCTGGGCGCGCGAGACGCGGTGGACGCGATTCGGAACGTGGTGCTCTTCGCCGGCTGGGGCGCGGTCTGGCTCGTCACGGCGCGGGGCGGCGCGCGGCGCGCGGTCCGTGGCGCGACGGCGACGGGCGCGGCGTTGAGTCTGCTGGTCGAAGCGGCGCAATTGACGTCGCCGGTGCGGACGGCGAGCCCGCTGGACCTGCTCACGAACACGCTTGGCGCGTTCGGTGGGGCCGTGCTGACGGCGGCGCTGGCGCGTGCGCTCGAGAAATCGATCGGTCGGCGGTCGTTCGTGGGGATGCCCGCCGGCGTCTTCGCGGGCGCGTACCTGGGCGTGCTTTTGGCGGAGTCGGTCGCGCCGCTGTTCGGTCCGGGCCCGCTGCCGCGCGCGAAAGGCGGGCCGATTTCGCGGTTCGCGACGGCGCTCGAGGCATTGGACCCCGCGACGCTGCTCGATTTGCCGGCACGCGACGCCATACTCTTCCTCCCCGCGGGCTTCCTGGGCGTCCTCGCTCTGATCGAGGCCGGGGCGCCGTCGGCGCGGGCGGCGTGGCGGGCGGGCGCGATCGGGGTCGCGACGGTGGTGGTCGGGGAGATGGGGCACGCAGCGGCCGGTTATCCGATCGGGCTGGGGACGATCGTCGTACACGGCTCCGCGATCGCGCTCGGCGCGTGGGCGGCGCGGCGGTGGGTGGCGCCGCTGTCGCAGCGGTGGCGCGGCCGGGCGCGGCCCCGTGCACTCCTCGCGGCGTACGCCACGCTCCTGGCCGGCTGGAGCTGGCGCCCGTTCCGGCTCGAGACGGATCCGTCGGAGCTGACTCGGCAGTTCTCGGCCGACCGGTTCGTGCCGCTCCGTGCCCTGGGCGAACGGGTCGACCTTTTCAGCGCGGCGGACGTGGTGATCCAGTTCCTGCTCTACCTCCCGCTCGGCGTCCTCCTGGCCGCGTGGCCGCTGCGCCGCGCCGGCCGCCTCCGCGGCCCCTTCCCCGCCATCTACCTCGCCGTTACGCTCGAGGCGACGCAACTCGTCGTCGCCGAGCGGTTCTTCGACATCACGGACCTGTTGGTTCAGGCCGCGGGCGCGGGGATGGGGTGGGCGGTCGCCAAGCGGGCGGGGATCGTGCCGCACGGCGAGGTTGTCCCGCGGCGTTGACCGCGCCTCACCGTCCTCGGAACCAGTCGATCGTCTCGCGGAAGAACGGCGCGGGGTCGTCGAAGCGAAGGGAGCAAAAGCGGTCGCCCGGGCGCCACACGAGGAAATCGAGGAGGGCGGTCCACCGCGGCGGCGCGTCCTCGGTGAGCGCGAGTTCCTCGGGCGAGCGGCGCAGGCGCGCGATCAGGTGGTCGACGTCGCCCCAACCCCAGCGGAGTCGGTTGCCGGGGCGATAGATGGGCGGTGGACCGGTCGGCGCGCCCGTCGCGGCGCGGACGAGGAGCGCGGGGAAGTCGACGCCGGCGTCGAGCGCGAGTTGGAGCGAGCCCCAGAAGCGCGGGTTGACCTCCATGAGGTGCGGCAGACCGGACGCCGCGTCGACCTTGTATTCGACCATGGCGACGCCGGACCAGCCGAAGCGCTCGAGGAGCGCGCGGGAGGAGCCGACGAGCCCCCACGGCGGCGCGACGCTCTCGCAGTAGACGCTGACGCCGCCGGCGGGCGGCTTCTCGCGGAGCCGCTTGTGGGCGAAGACCGCTCGCAGCCGCCCCTCCCACACCAGCAGGAAGACACCGATCCCCGGGCCGACGATACGCCGCTGGAGGAGGAGCGGGAACGCGGCGGGCGGATACTCGCGCACGCGTTGTACCAGCTCATCGTGGTTCGCGGCGTGTCGGACCTCGAGCTTCCGGCCGCGAGCGCCATCCGCGGCGACGGAGCGGTACGGCTTGATCACGAGCGGGAAGCCGACCGCATCGGCGAGTGCGGCCGGGTCCTGGTCCGGTCGGCTCAGGACGCGCTGCTCCGGCGTCGGAATCCCCATCTCGGCAGCCGCCGCGAGGACGCGCTGCTTGTCCGAGAGAGCATGGAACACCTCGAGGTCCGGGAACGGGACGAGGACGTCGCCGATGCGGTCGCGGGCGGCAAGGAGTGCGAGGAGTGACGCCTCGGAGATCGGGACGACGACGTCGATCGCCCACTCGCGGACGCGGCGCGCGACGTCGTCGACGAACGCGTCGGCGGATTCGAGCGGGTCGGGCGCAGCGGTGGCGCGAAAGGCATAGCGCGATGCCCCGGCGAGGCAGCGCGCCCGGGGGGAGAGGACGTGGACCCGGTGCCCGGCGCGGCCGAGCGAGCGGACGACGGCGAGGGCAGCCCGCTGGTCGCCGTCGGTGACGAGGACCGCGCTCATCGTCGCCTCGGCGCAGGAGGGCAGGTGCGGTGGAGCCCGACGACGAGCGCGAGCGTCGAGTAGAGGAGCACGCCGTACGCCTGCGAGAGGAAGAAGCCGTTGATGCAGTAGGCGATCAGCACGGCGGTCATCGCCTGCCCGAGCGCGCGCTGTGCCGGCGTCGGCGGCGGCGAGCGGGTCCCGAACGCGACGCCGGCCGTCGTCCGGAACGCGAACCAGAGGACGGCCAGGAAGAGAAAGAGCCCGAAGACGCCGGCCTCGGCACCGATCTGCACGAAGGAGTTGTGCGCGGCGGCCCATCGCCAGCCGAGCCCGTACTGCTGCCGGCGGGCCTGGGGCGCGAGCAGCCCGTCGGCAACGTCGAAGACGCCGACCCCGACGCCCAGGATCGGCCGGTCGAGCATGTAGCCGATCCCGCGCTTCCAGATCTCCATGCGGCCGTCCTCTTCGCGCCCCACCCAGTTGTAGTCCATGCTCGGCTGGAGCAGCGTCCGCATGCGGTTCCAGAAGTCTTCCCGCCCGGCGGCCAGGACGACGCCGATCGCGAGGACGACGGAGACGATGCGGCGGGTGGCCGGGACGGACCGATACCCGAGCAGCAGGAATAGCGCGACGGAGCCGAACGCGATGAACGCGGCCCTGGAGCCGCTCTTCACCATCCCGAAAACCGAAAGGATGAGGGCAAGGAGCGCGGCGAAGCGGACGATTCCGGAGCGGCCCATGGTCAGGAAGAAGACCGAAAGCGGGACGGTCGCGACGACGAGCATCGCGAAGTCGTTGGCGTCGTAGTACAGCAGGTCCGACATGCGCCCGGCGGTGTAGTCCCGGGACATGTGGAGAGCGAAGAGGGTGTAGAGGGACGCGCCCAGGACCTGTACGCCGGCGAGGCGGCGCAGGTCGTCGAACGAGCGAATGCTGGCGGCTGCGACCGCTGCGAGGATGACGGTCCTGATGTGGTCGCGTTTGATGAAGTTGTAGCTCCCCTCTGTGTAGATACTCCCCGGGATCGTGGCGATCAGGAGGAGGGTGAGGATGGCGATCGTCCAGGCGACCGGGTGCCGGAGCCGCCGGAGGCCGCGACGCGGATCGTTGTCGAGGAGGAGCAGTACCGCGGCGCCGATGAACGCGATGGACGGGAGTTGGATGGTGCCGAGGATCGGCCAGATCTCCTGGATCCGCCAAAGCGAGGTGAGGATCGTCAGCGAGACGCAGAACAGGAGCGGATCCCACCCGTCGACGCCAACGGCGCGGACGCGCCCCGAGGCGAGGCTGGGCGGGGTACGGGCGGCGACGGCGTGCGGGCCTCCGACGGTCGCCGGCGCCGTGCCGGGCGGTCCGGCCGGCGGGACCGGACCGGGCAGCCCGCCTAGCGGGACAGGGCCGGGCGGGCCGGCCGGCGGGACGGCGCCACCGGTCACGTCGTCGCCGCGCCTCATGGTGTGCCCCTCCCGTCCTGTCGGTCGTGCCCGCACCAGTGCAGCTCGACCCGGTAGACGCGATAGTCCAGCCGCGGGCGCTGGGTCCGGAGCACGCTGTGGCAGTTCGCGCGGATCCAGGCGTCGACGCCGTCGCCGGCGAGGATCAGCCCTTCTCTATGGTAGAAACCGACGAGCCAGAAGCCGCCGGCCTCGGCGAGGGCGCGGTCCAGGCGCGCCGGGCTGGCGGGGAGCTCGGCGAACGGAATCGCGGGCGAATGGAACCGGTGCAGGTCCGGCACCGGCGCGTAGACGGGCGCGTGGACGCCTCGCTCGATTGCCGCCCGGATGTATTCGTGCGCCGGCCTCGGGTCGAGGCGAGTCCCGTCGGAGGCGTGCGACACCGTGCCCGGCAGGACGCCCGCGGCGAGGACGGCGACGCACGCGCCGATTACGATGCGCGCCGCCTTCCGTTCCAAGGCCTCCCCGAGCCGCTGCACCGCCCCGCCGATCGTGACGAAGGCGAGCGGCAGGATCGCGATGGCGTAGTCGCTGTAGACGGCGGTCACGAGCGAGGCGACGACGAGCAGCCCGATGCCGGTCGCGGCGCCGAGGAGCGCCATCGCGGCCCATCGGCGGTCGGCCGGGCGGGTGGCCAGGAGACCGAGCCCGCCCGCGATCGCGGCGGCGACGACCACGGGGGATGCCCACTGCGCGATCGCCGGAACGAGGCGCAACGTGGCCGCGACGCCGCGGCTGTCGCCGTTGCGGAACGCGTCGAGGTTGCCCGTGGCGACGAGGACGCCGAGCCCGAGGAGCGCGCCCGCGGCGAGCGGCATCCAGAGCGCGAGCCACGCGCGACGCGACGGCCAGCGCCACGCGACGTCGCCGGAGGCGCGGACGAGGTGGAGCCCGATGACGAACCCGGCGAGCGGGAACACCGTCGTCGGGTGGGACATCGCGCCGACGAGGACGAGTGCGAGCACGGCCAGGTAGGCGCGTCGCGCGTCGCGGTCCACGGCGTCGGGGAGGAGTAGGTAGACGAGCGCGGCGACGAGGTAGACGAGCGACCAGTATCGCGCGAGCTGGCTGGCGTAGATGTGCCAAGGCGAGATCGCGACGAGCGTGGCGGCGATCCAGCCGGCGGTCGCGCCGAACGCCTTGCGCCCGAGCGCCCAGGTAGCCCACACCCCGGCGATCCCGAAGGCGAAGGCCGGGAGCCGCATGTAGAGCGCCTCGTGGGGGAGCGTCTCGAGCACGAGCCGCTGGATGAAGAAGTAGAGCGGCCGCGCGTTGGGGCGGTCGAGGTCGAAGGCGCGTTGGTAGGAGAAGACCTCGTCCGCCTCGAGCGGCCAGCTCCCCAAGCCGTGCAGGCGCAAGAGCGCGGCCAGGGCGAAGGTGGCGCCGAGGGCGAGGACGTGGGCGCGGGTCAGGGTGGAGGTCGTGCCGGCGGCGGCGAGCCGGGCGAACCGCTCCGCCAGCCAGCCGCGTCGCGCGGGCCCCAGTGGGATTGCGGTGCTCTCGCGGTCCACGGTCGTGCTCCGGACGCGGTGTGTTGCCGGCTTGCCCGTCGGTGTCGCCGGATAGCGACGGAGGGTGGCAAGGCGCGGGCCAGGGCGGGTAACGGCGCCGTGGCGCGGATGTTCCAGCGTCGGCGGCGCGTTGCGGGACCCGACCGGTCCGGTCGACCCACCCCTCGCGCCGGAGATGCCGATGCGCCGATCCCACGTTCTTGCCGCGGTCCTGATGTTGACGGTCGTCGCCGCGCCGCCCCGGCTGCTGAACCTGGACGAATTGGGCTTCTACGCGGACGAGGAGACGACGGCGTTCCCGGCCCGGGCGCTGGTCGAGGTCGGGCGGCCGGTCATGCCGTCGGGGATGCCGTACCTGCGCGCGGCGCCGCTCACGTGGTTGAACGCCGTGTCCGCGCGGATCTTCGGACTCGACGCCGAGGCGTCGTACCGGCTGCCGACCGCGGTGATCGGGACGCTGACGGTGCCGGTGTTCTTCCTGGCGGGCGTGCGGTTGGTCGGCCCGGCGGCGGCGCTGGTCGCGGCGCTGCTCCTGGCGGGCTCGGAGTGGCACATCCTCTTCTCGCGCCAGGCGCGGATGTACGCGCCGATGTTGGGTTTCGCGATCGCGGCCGCGGCGGCGATCCTGGCGTGGGCGGAGCGCGGGCGGCGACGCGAGCTCCTGGTCGCGCTCGGGCTCTTCACCGCGGCGGTCTCGCTCCACGTGCTCGCGGCGTTCGTCCTCCTCTTCGCGCTGCTGCCGATCGTCTTCGGGTCCGAGACGCGGCCGAGGCCGACGTCGCTCGTCAGGTTCTCGGCGATCGGCGCATTGGGAACGGTCGCGTATCTGCGGCTGGTGGAGACGGCGGGGTTCCGCGTAGGCGATTTCGCGAGCACGCTGGGCGAGCCGGGCGGATCGCTGGTGCGGACGTGGCTCGCGGCGGCGGGCTCGGTCCCCGTGTGGCGCTGGCCGCTCATGACGGCGGGCGCGGCGGCCGGAACGTGGTTCGCGGTCCGAGCCGGGCGTGCGCTCCCGGAGCCGCTGCGCGGAGTGAGGCGGCTCGCGCACGCGGCGAGCGGTCTCGCGGCCGGCGCGCTCGCCGGCGCCGGGCACCTCTACGGCGCCGGACTCTCCGGGCTGGTCTTCCTGCTCCTGGACCCCGCCCCGGCGCGACGCACGGTTCGAGCGGCCGCCGCCCCGGCGGCGTTGCTCTGGGTCGTCGCCGCCGCCTCGGCGGTCGGCGCGGTGGCGACGTATGGCCCTGTCGAGGGCGCGAAGTCCCTGCTCCGCTTTCCGTTCCCGTACTTCGTCCCCCTCGCCCGGCAGTCGGTCGGCGTGGCCATGCTCTTTGGGGCCGCGACGATGTGGATGGCGCTGGCACCGGATCGGCCGCAGCAACGGGGGCTGCGCATGTGCGTCCTCGCGGTGGTCGTCGGGATCGCGGGGATCGGCGCCGCGCGGGCGTGGGGCGGCACGAGGTTCCTGCTCCCGCTCTACCCGTTCTACCTGCTCGCGGCCGCGGCGGCGCTGGTAGAGGGGGCGCGCGCCGCGCTGGGTCGGATCCACGCACCGCACCCGACGCTTGCTGTCGGCGCCGCCGCACTGGTCGCGGTTTCGGGTGTCGTCGGCGGGCACGGCGCGCCGCAGGCGTTTCGCATGACGACGCTCCGCCACGGCGAACCGGTGCAGGCGACGATGCACATGGTCCCGTTCCGGCCGGACCACGCTTCACCGGGACGGTTCGTCGCGGAGCGGCGGCGGCCCGGCGACATCCTCATCGCCGAGGACCCGCTGCAGCAGCGCTGGTACGCGGGGCCGGTCGACTTCTGGCTGCGCTCGTTCGCCGACGGGCGGCTGTTCGTCTACCGCGCACCGGATGGCACTCTGCGCGACATTTACGTCAACAGCCGTATCCTCAGCGACGTCGCCACCGTCGATTCGCTGTTGAAGCATGCGTCGGGGCGGGTCTGGGTGATCACTTCCGGGGAGACGTATGGCGAACGCGATTACTACCTCGACGACGCGCAGCGCCGGTGGCTCGACTCGCTGGAGGCCACGCTCGCGCCGGAGTTCACCGGCCGCGACGGCGTGACCCGCGTCTACTGCCTCAACTGCTCCAGCGGAGCGCCGGCGCGAAGCGACGAATCAGCGCCGCCACCTCCTGTCGGGGCACGAGCTCCCACCGATAGGCGATGAGCGTGTAGACTACGCCGAACGCGACGCCGCCGGCCGCCAGCCGCGGGAGCGGTCCCGGGAGCGCGAGCGCGACGGCCGAGACGGCGGCACTGGCGAGGGACGCGGCGCCGACGCGCACGATCGTTCGCCATGGCAGCACGGTGCGCAGGGCGAGCCCGAGGCGGTGGGCGACCATGGCGATGCCCAGCGTGCGCATCACGCCGAGCCCGACCACGTAGCCGACGATCGCGCCGAGGAAGAGCGAGACCGGCGCGAGCGCGAGCACGGTGACGACGCTCGCGGCCAGACCGGCCACGTTCGCCTTCACGATGAAAGGCGTGTCTCCGGTCGCGCGGAGGATCCCGTGGTCGACGAGGCCCCAGAGGAGCAGCGTCGTCGCGAAGACGCGGAAGACCGGGACGGCCGCGAGGTAAGCCGGCCCGAATAGCAACGTGAAGACGTCGCGTGCAAAGAGCTGGGCCAGGAGCCAGCACGGGACGAGGATCGCGGCCAGCCGCTCGAGGGTCACGTGCCAGAGGCGACGCAGCGCGGCGACGTCGCCTGCCCGGTGCGCCTCCGCGGCGCGGACGAGCATGACGTCCACCACGGACGCGACGAGCATCCCGAGGATCGGGATGTGGAGGATCCCGACGGAGTAGACGGCGAAGCCGGCCGCGGACGCGCGCGCGGCGACGAAGTACTGGTGGAAGTGGTTGAGCCCGATCTCGAAGACGACTGCGACGGCGAAGGGTACCGCGTACCGAAGCTGCGCCGCGAGGTCGCCCGCGTTGGCGCGCGGGCCGGGGTCCGCGGTGCGGAAGCGAACGTAGGCCAGGAGCGCGGCGCCGCGCAGTGCGGCGGACAGAACGGCTGCCCACACGACGGCCCCGACCGAGCGCCAGGCGATCGCTGCGGCGACGATCGCGCCGGCGCGCACGAGGTCGCCGCCGGCGATCGCCCAGGCCGCGATCGTCGCGCGGCGGTCGACGACGGGTACCGCGTCGATCAGGAGCGCGGGGATCGAGAGCGCGACGAAGAGCGCGACGGCGTGGCGGTATTCCGCGAGCGAGGGCGAGTCGAGCGCGGCGGCGACGACGTCGCCGGCGACGACGAGGCCGATTCCCGCCGCCGCGCCGGCGAGGGAGAGGAGCGCGAGCGCCTGGTGGACGAAGCGCTGGCCGCGGCCGCCATCGCGGGGGACGAAATAGAAGAGCGACGCGTTCAGACCCAGGTTGCAGATCGGCACCAGCGTCGCCGAGATCAGGAAGATTTGCTTGTAGACGCCGAACTCGTCCTGGCTGAAGATCCGGGGACCAGGACGAGAGGGATCGCGAAAGTGAGCGCGAAGCCGGCCGCCCGCGCGCCCGTGAGGATGACGGACTGGACGGCGAGCGACCGCTCCTGCCTGGCGAAGGCGCGCGCGAGGCGCATCACGTGCCGGGGACGCGGTCGGCGACGCGGTACGGCCGGCGGTCCGGCGCGTGGAGGTGCACGATGATCTCGCCGACGAGCCCGAGCGCGATGGCCTGGATCCCCACCACGAGGAAGAGCGAGCCGAGCAGGAGCAGCGGGCGGTCGGCGATCCCCTGCCCCGAGATGCGCTGGACGAATAGCACGCCGAGCACGACCGCGCCGACGAAGGCGAGGAGGCTGCCGACGAGTCCGAAGAAGCGGAGCGGCTTTTCCGTGAACCGAAGCAGGAAGAAGAGGTTCAGCAGGTCGATCAGTCGGCGCAGATAAACGCCGGGCCGGTAGACGCGCGCCGCCGTGTCGCGCTCGTGCTGCGGAGCGGCGACCTCCTCGACCGAGTACCCTTCGCGGCGGGCGAAGAGCGGGAGGAAGCGATGGAAGTCGCCGTAGAGCGGCACGCCGCGCAGGACGTCCCGGCGAATGGCGCGCACGCCGCAGGCGATGTCGCGGGTGCGGCCGCCGACGAGGCGTCGCACGATGGCGTGGAACGCCATTCCCTGGAGGCGGTTGACCCATGCGTCGCGGCGCGGCCACCGGTAGGCGAGCGCGACGTCTGCGCCGGCCTCGACGCGCCGCACCAGACCGGGAATCACGGACGCGTCGACGCGGCGGTAAGCCGGCAGCGTAACGACGATCGCCCCTCGCGCCTCCAACGCCGCGGCCTTGAGCAGCGCCGACTCACCCACGGTCTGCCCCATGACGAAGCTGCGGATCGGCTCACCGCGCTCGCGCAGCGGCTGGAGCGCGGGGAGGTAATCCGCGCGCCAGGGCTCGACGGCGAAGATGAACTTGAAGCGATAGCCCGCATCGCGCAACGGCGCGGCGTACTCCTCGTAGAGGCCATCGAGCGGCTCGGGGCGCTCGGCGACGGGGATGATGACGGAGACGTCGACGCCGTCGCCCGAGAGGTCGCGGACGCCGGCGCGGGCGGATTCGAGGAACGTATCGTCCATGGTCAACGTGCCTCCTCGCGGATGAGGGGCGGATGCTCGGCCCGTCGACGTCGCCTCTCCCTCAACGCGACCTCGCCCACGAGCCCCAGGAGGAGCAGGTGGAGCGCGAGGCCGAACCAGAGGAGCGCAACGGCCGGGAAGACCATCGCGTTCGCCTTATACTGCTGGAACTCGAGCCAGGAGACGACGGTCGCGGCGGCGAAGGCGGTGCCGAGCAGAAGCGCGCACGCGGCGGCGAGGCCGAAGAGCGCGAGCGGCCGCTCGCGGAACGAACGGATCATCTTGATCGTGAGCAGGTCGGCCAGGACCTTCGCGACGCGTGAGAGGCCGTACTTGCTCGTGCCGTAGCGCCGCGGATGGTGCCGCACGGGGATCTCCGTGATGCGCGCACCCGCCGTCGCCGCGGCGACGGCGGGGATGAAGCGGTGCATGTCCGAATAGAGGTGCAGCCGCTCGAGCAGCTCGCGGCGATACGCCTTGAGCGAGCAGCCGTTGTCCCGGATCTGGACGCCGGTGATGTTTCGGATGATGCGGTTCGCGACCCAGGACGGGACCTTCCGCGTGATCAGCCGGTCCTGCCGCTTCTCCCGATACCCTGCCACCAGGTCGTACCCTTCGCCGACGCGCTCGATCAGTCGCGGGATGTCGCCGGGGTCGTTCTGCAGGTCGCCGTCCATGCTGACGACGATGTCGCCGCGGGCGTGGTCGAAGCCCGCCTGCATCGCGGGCGTCTGGCCGTAGTTGCGGGCTAGCCGGATCAGCCGCACGCGCGGGTCCTCCGCGGAGATGCGCGCCGCGATCGAGGGCGTTGCGTCGGTGCTGCCGTCGTCGACGAGGATCAGCTCCCAGCGCTCGATACTGGCGAGCGCCTCGCGCACGGCGGCGACGAGGGGCTCGAGGGATTCTTCCTCGTTGAAGAGCGGGACGACGACGGAGAGGGCTGGTCGAGTTTCCATCGTGGCGGCGGGGAGGGCAATGGGTGTGCCGGGGGTGCCCCGGCGAGGGCGGCGGCGTTGGGGGCGCGCTTTGCGCGCGGGGGCGGCCGCACTTCGTGCGGCGGGGAG
>Ga0207864_1002766_pt1 | contig 15927 bp, 27 predicted proteins | sample HigsolmetaAR202D_FD_184834 | JGI IMG/M metagenome (GOLD analysis project Ga0207864, IMG submission 184834) | Ionic liquid and high solid enriched microbial communities from the Joint BioEnergy Institute, USA - AR20-2-D (SPAdes) (version 2) ...
GGCCAGCCATTCCGCAGCCGTAGGGCCACGGGTCGTATCCATGCGCATGTCGAGCGGCCCGTCGCGCAGAAACGAAAATCCGCGACGCGGATCGTCGATCTGCGGCGATGAAACCCCGACATCCAGCAGAATTCCCTGCACCTGCCCTAGGCCGAGTCCGGCCAGCTCCGCGCGCATGACACCGAACTCGGCATGCACGACCGCAACCCGCGCATCCTGGGCTGCCAGTGCGTGCGCGGCCCGTATCGCTTCGGGGTCGCGATCGAACACCACCAGCCGGGCATCGGGCGCCAGGTACTGCAACAAGGCACGGCTGTGGCCGCCTCGGCCAAACGTACCGTCGACCCAGACGCCTGAACGCGGTGGGGCCGAGACGGAACCCCGCCATTCTCTGGCGTGAAAGTCGGGCTCGACCAATGCGGCAACCGCCGGTTCGAGCAGTACCGGCCGGTGTTCAAATGTGTGCGTCACGACCGCCTAGAACGAAAAGTCTTTCAACGCCTCGGGCATCCCGTTGGCGAACGCTTCCGCTTCGCTCCGGGCCAGGGCTTCCGCATCCCACAATTCAAAGTACTCGCCCAGGCCCAGCAGCATCACTTCCCGCTTCAGCCCGGCGGCCGCACGAAGCTCCGGCGCGATCAGGATGCGGCCGGCCGAGTCCAGCTCAACATCTTGTGCATTACCCAACAAGAGTCGTTGGACGGCACGCGCATCCGCCGGCAGGCGCGCTATGCGCTCCCGGCGCTCTTCCCAGACAGGGCGCGGGTACATGAGCAAGCAGCCGTCGGGATGGCGGGTAAGAGTCAGCTTGCCCTCTGCCTGCGCGATCAGCGCGTCACGATGCCGGGCCGGAATGGAGATCCGTCCCTTCGCATCCAGCGTGATCGCACTGCTCCCTTGGAACACGGCCGCCCCACTTTTTCACACAAAATTCTACTTTTTTCCACTGTAAGTGAAGCACCCACCGAGGTCAAGCGCCGGAGCCGCGCTTTTTCCAGCAGTAACAATGACTTAGATAACTGAAGGAGGGCATGGCGAGAGCAAAAAACGAAGCAAAATCAGAGGCCTGCAACGGGTACTGAATGCTTTTCTCAAAGTTCCCCTCAAACTGGCGCCCCCGCGAATGAAATGTTTTGACATGAACTTGCAATCAAATGCTTCCGGGCGACACAGCCAACGTTCCGTCATTCGACGCTCTTTCTGCCTTGCACCGCAAGCTTCCCTGGAATCTCAGGCACAGAGGATCACCATGAACCATCCGGGCAACCCACACCGCCCATGCACGCCTTCGGCCGCGCAGCCCAATGTGCCTGCGTCCCGGCGGCAGCTGCTGTGGAATCCATCCATCGGCGGGGTGCAATGACTTTACAAGCCCAAAAATCGCTGCTAGAATGCTTGGCTTTCTATCCCTTTGCCGCCAGCTGCTTGACAGGTAACGGCGAATAGTGCAAAATTGCATATTCTTTGGAGGGGTGCCCGAGTGGTTAAAGGGGGCAGACTGTAAATCTGTTGGCCTTGCGCCTACGTTGGTTCGAATCCAACCCCCTCCACCAAAGAACAAGCAGCAAACCGAATCGCAGTATTACCTACAGGCTGGCCCATACCACGGCCGCAGTAGTAAATACCGGCGTCGGATTACCGGACTGGGTTAGGGATTACGTACCTTCGAGCGGGTGTAGCTCAATGGTAGAGCAGAAGCCTTCCAAGCTTAAGATGAGGGTTCGATTCCCTTCACCCGCTCCAGCATCCGGCGAGTCAATCCGCCCATGTGGCTCAGTGGTAGAGCACTCCCTTGGTAAGGGAGAGGTCGCGCGTTCGATCCGCGCCATGGGCACCACTACTTCTATCTTTCCATAGTTCAAGCAGGCACCCCAGGTCAGGAGTCAGCCATGGCAAAAGGCAAGTTCGAGCGCACGAAGCCGCACGTCAACGTTGGGACGATTGGTCACGTTGACCACGGCAAGACCACGCTCACCGCGGCGATCACCACAGTGTTGTCGAAGAAGTTCGGCGGTGAAGCCCGTGGCTACGATCAGATTGACGCCGCGCCGGAAGAGAAGAGCCGCGGCATTACGATCAACACCTCGCACGTGGAGTACGAGACGGCCACGCGTCACTATGCGCACGTGGACTGCCCGGGGCACGCTGACTACGTGAAGAACATGATCACGGGTGCGGCGCAGATGGACGGTGCGATTCTGGTGGTGTCGGCCGCTGATGGTCCGATGCCGCAGACGCGCGAGCACATTCTGCTGGCGCGCCAGGTGGGGGTGCCCTACATCGTGGTGTTCCTCAACAAGTGCGACATGGTTGACGATGAGGAGCTGCTCGAGCTGGTTGAGATGGAAGTGCGCGAGCTGCTGGACAAGTACGGTTTTCCGGGTGATGACACGCCGGTGATCCGCGGCTCGGCCCTCAAGGCGCTGGAAGGCGACACGGGTGCGCTGGGCGAAGAGGCGATCATGAAGCTGGCCGAGGCGCTGGACACGTACATTCCCGAGCCGCAGCGCGCGGTGGATCAGCCGTTCCTGATGCCGGTCGAGGACGTGTTCTCGATTTCGGGTCGTGGTACGGTGGTGACGGGCCGTATCGAGCGTGGCGTGATCAAGGTTGGTGACGAAATCGAGATCGTGGGTCTGCGCGAGACGGCCAAGACGACCTGCACGGGCGTTGAGATGTTCCGTAAGCTGCTTGATGAAGGCCGTGCGGGCGACAACGTGGGGATTCTGCTGCGCGGTACCAAGCGCGAGGAAGTCGAGCGCGGTCAGGTGCTGGCCAAGCCGGGCACGATCACGCCGCACACGCACTTCAACGCCGAGGTCTACATCCTGTCGAAGGAAGAAGGCGGCCGTCACACGCCGTTCTTCAACGGCTATCGTCCGCAGTTCTACTTCCGCACCACCGACGTGACCGGCACCATCGAGCTGCCCAAGGACAAGGAAATGGTGCTGCCGGGCGACAACGTGGCCATCACGGTGCGCCTGATTGCCCCCATCGCCATGGAAGAAGGTCTGCGCTTCGCCATCCGTGAAGGCGGCCGTACCGTCGGCGCTGGCGTCGTCAGCAACATCATCGAGTAAACTCAGTCGCTTGCACGCGTCGGGCCTGGCCCGACGCTCTGCCGCGCACATTTCGTTCTTTAGGAATCTTCATGAAAAAGCAGAAAATCCGCATCCGTCTGAAGGCGTTCGATTACAAGCTGATCGACCAGTCGGCTTCGGAAATCGTCGACACGGCCAAGCGTACCGGTGCGGTCGTGCGTGGCCCTGTGCCCCTGCCTACCCGTATCCGTCGTTTCGACGTCCTGCGTTCGCCGCACGTCAACAAGACGTCGCGCGATCAGTTCGAGATCCGTACGCACCAGCGCCTGATGGATATCGTCGATCCCACCGACAAGACCGTCGACGCGTTGATGCGGCTGGATCTTCCCGCGGGCGTTGACGTCGAAATCGCCCTTCAGTAAGCCGCTTCCAGGCTGCTGAGAAAGGGAAACGGGGCGCATGGTGAATCCGCGTGCCCTTGAAAACGACGGCGAGCGCGAGTTTCGCCGTCGTTGCTTGTATCCGGTAGTTTCCTCTTAGGAAGCGTCCTTTCGGACGCGCTCGGCACCCGGTACCATCGGGCCCGCCGCACCCTGCGCAGTACACGGCACTCCGTACTGAAGCGGCTGGCCATGCAAGGCTGCCGTCAGCCTCGAATGCCTTGACGCTCTCCCCTGTTTCATGATTGCAACTTGCCGGGCGGCGGTGTTTTATGCTATCTTACTTAGCTTGCCATTTTTGGCATGTGTGCGCCTATTTGCCCAAGCAATGGCAAGTTTGCGCGCAGCATGTGTTATGCGCCTATTAAGTTTTCCCTGATGGGCCTTGGTGCTTGGTAGCCAACGGCAGTGCGGTTCGTGCTGTGGGCTTGTCGGGGAGCAGGCGGCAACGCAGCTGGCTCGCGTTGCTTGTCGTGGTGCACAAAGTTGTCGGCGTATCCGCACTCGTTGCTTGTCTGTCGCCGCACGTCGTCAGTAGTTTCCCGTCCTGCCAAGTTTCCACGCTGCTACTGGGTTACGGCCCGGCCACAGTACGAACTCCTGGCTGGCGTGGTCGGCGTGAAGTTTCAGGCAAGCTTCGGTCAGATAAGCCGTTTTTCCGGTTATATCCGTTCATCGGTCTATACCCGTATCGTGTAGCCCCGGCCAATCGTAGCCGGGATTGGAGAAAATAATGTCGAATTCGACTCCCGCGCCCGCCTTGGACAGGCTGGGCCTGGTTGGTCGCAAGGTTGGCATGACCCGCATCTTCACCGAGGAAGGCGAAAGCGTCCCGGTTACGGTGCTGGATGTGTCCAACAATCGAGTGGCCCAGCTCAAGACCCCCGAAGTCGACGGCTACGCAGCCGTTCAGGTGGCCTTTGGCACGCGCCGCCCGTCGCGGGTAACCAAGCCCCTCGCCGGCCATTACGCGAAAGCCGGCCTCGAGGCTGGCGCTGTCCTCAAGGAATTTCCCACTACCCCCGAAAGGCTTGCCCAGCTGCAGCCGGGTCAGGCTTTGCCTGTTGACAGCATCTTCGCCGAAGGGCAGAAGGTCGACGTCACCGGCACCACTATTGGTAAGGGTTTCGCCGGTACCATCAAGCGCCACGGCTTTGGCGCGCAACGTGCCTCCCACGGTAACTCGCGTTCGCACCGCGTGCCCGGCTCCATCGGTCAGGCGCAAGACCCCGGTCGCGTCTTTCCCGGCAAGCGCATGTCCGGTCACATGGGTGCCGTTCAGCGTACGGTTCAGAACCTTGACATCGTCCGTGTAGACGCCGAGCGCGGCTTGTTGCTGGTGCGCGGTGCGGTTCCGGGTCACGCCGGTGCCAGCATCATCGTGCGTCCCGCAATCAAGGGCTTGTCGAAGGCAGCAACGGCGAAGGGGGCGTAATGGAAATCAAAGTACTCAACGACCAGGGTCAGCCGGCAGCCACTATCGACGCGTCCGATGCGATCTTCGGCCGCGAGTTCAACGAGGCGCTGGTGCACCAGATTGTGGTGGCCTACCGCGCCAATGCTCGCGCCGGTACGCGCGCCCAGAAAGACCGTTCTGCGGTCAAGCATTCCACGCGCAAGCCGTGGCGCCAGAAGGGTACCGGCCGTGCACGTGCGGGTATGTCGTCCTCACCGCTGTGGCGTGGGGGTGGTCGCATTTTCCCGAGTTCGCCTGACGAGAACTTCTCGCAGAAGGTGAACAAGAAGATGTACCGCGCCGGCATCAAGTCGATTCTTTCGCAGCTCGTGCGCGAAGACCGTCTGGCTGTCGTCGACAACTTCTCGCTCGATACCCCGAAGACCAAGCAGGCAGCCGACAGGCTCAAGGCCATGGGCCTGGGCACCGCGCCCGCTTCGTCGGTGCTCATCATCACCGAGAACGTCGACGAAAATCTGTACCTGGCCACGCGGAACCTCCCGCATGTGGCTGTCATCGAGCCGCGTTATGCCGATCCGCTTTCGCTGATCCACTTCAACAAGGTGCTGATCACGCGTCCGGCTATCGCTCAACTCGAGGAGATGCTGGGATGAACGGCAACGTAACAACCAAGTTTTCCAACGAGCGCCTGTTGCAGGTGCTGCTTGCGCCGGTCGTGACCGAAAAGGCCACGTTCATCGCCGACAAGTACCAGCAGGTCGCCTTTCGAGTGGCACCGGACGCGACCAAGCCCGAGATCAAGGCCGCGGTCGAGCTTCTGTTCAAGGCGGAAGTCGAGTCGGTCCGGGTGCTCAACACCAAGGGCAAGGTGAAGCGCTTCGGCCGCTACGTGGGTCGGCGCCGTAACGAGCGCAAGGCCTATGTCGCCCTCAAGGAAGGCCAGGAAATCGACTTCGCGCAGGAGGTGAAGTAAATGGCGCTCGTTAAAATGAAACCGACGTCGCCCGGTCGCCGCGCGATGGTGAAGGTGGTTCACCCCGAGCTGCACCGTGGTGAGCCCTATGCGCCGCTGCTCGAGAAGCAGACTCGCAAGTCCGGACGTAACAACCAGGGTCACATCACGACCCGTCATCGTGGTGGTGGTCACAAGAAGCACTACCGCGTCATCGATTTTCGCCGCACGAAAGACGGCATTCCGTGCAAGGTCGAACGGCTCGAGTACGATCCCAACCGCACCGCGCACATTGCGCTGGTGTGCTATGCGGACGGCGAGCGTCGTTACATCATCGCCCCGCGCGGCCTGGAAGTCGGCGCCACGCTGGTTTCCGGTAGTGAAGCCCCGATCCGGATCGGCAATACGCTGCCCATTCGCAACATCCCGGTCGGTACCACTATTCATTGCGTCGAAATGATCCCCGGCAAGGGTGCTCAGCTGGCACGTTCCGCCGGTACCTCTGCCGTGTTGCTGGCGCGTGAGGGCACGTACGCCCAGGTGCGACTGCGTTCCGGTGAAGTGCGCCGCGTCCATATCGACTGCCGCGCCACCATTGGTGAAGTCAGCAACGAAGACCACTCGTTGCGCCAGATTGGCAAGGCAGGTGCAAACCGCTGGCGTGGCATTCGTCCCACCGTCCGTGGGGTTGCCATGAACCCGATCGACCACCCGCACGGTGGTGGTGAGGGCCGTACCGGTGAAGCTCGCGAACCGGTCAGCCCGTGGGGTACTCCTACCAAGGGTTACAAGACTCGTCGTAACAAGCGGACCGATCACATGATCGTCCAGCGACGCAAGCGCAAGTAAGAGGCGAACCATGTCACGTTCGATCAAGAAAGGTCCGTTTGTCGACGCCCATCTTCTCAAGAAGGTGGAAGCGGCTACAGGCGGCAAGGAAAAGCGACCCATCAAGACCTGGTCGCGTCGTTCTACGATTCTGCCCGAGTTCATCGGGCTTACCTTCGCGGTTCACAATGGCCGTCAACACGTGCCGGTGTACGTCACCGAGAACATGGTAGGGCACAAGCTCGGAGAGTTTGCGCCTACCCGCACGTTCAAGGGTCATGCCGCTGACAAGAAGGCACGGAGGTAACGAACATGCCAAACGGAAATGAAACCGTAGCGGTCGCACGCGGCGTGCGCGTATCGGCGCAGAAGGCGCGTCTGGTCGCTGATCTGATCCGCGGCAAGCCCGTTGCCCAAGCCCTGAACATTCTGGCGTTCACGCCGAAGAAGTCAGCGGGCATCATCCGCAAGGTCGTGGAGTCGGCCATCGCCAATGCCGAGCATAACGATGGCGCCGATATCGACGAGCTCAAGATCAAAACCATTTACGTCGACAAGGGTCAGTCCATGAAGCGCTTCGCTGCGCGTGCCAAGGGCCGCGGCGTGAAGATCGAGAAACAGACCTGCCACATCGTGGTCAAGGTCGGACCCTAAGGAGCCACGATGGGACAGAAAATTCATCCAACCGGCTTCCGCCTTGCCGTCACTCGCAACTGGTCTTCCCGTTGGTTCGCTGACGACAAGTCGTACGCGAAGATGCTCCTCCAGGACGTTCAGGTCCGTGAGTATCTCAAGAAGAGACTGAAGAACGCCGCTGTCGGCCGCGTGGTCATCGAGCGTCCTGCCAAGAATGCCCGCATCACCGTCTACTCGGCCCGGCCGGGTGTGGTCATCGGCAAGAAGGGTGAGGACATCGAAAGCCTGAAGGTCGATCTGCAGCGCCTGCTGGGCGTGCCCGTGCACGTCAACATCGAGGAAATCCGCAAGCCGGAGCTCGATGCCCAGCTGATCGCTGACTCGATCGCCCAGCAGCTTGAGCGCCGGATCATGTTCCGTCGCGCCATGAAGCGCGCGATGCAGAACGCAATGCGCCTGGGTGCGCAAGGCATCAAGATCATGAGCTCGGGTCGCCTGAATGGCATCGAGATTGCCCGTACCGAGTGGTACCGTGAAGGCCGTGTGCCCCTGCACACCCTGCGTGCCAACATCGAGTACGGATTTGCCGAGGCGCACACCACGTACGGGATCATCGGCATCAAGGTATGGGTTTACAAGGGTGACAGCGTAGGTGGCGTGGAAGTGCCCGCCGCCGAAGCCCCGCGCGAGGACGAACGTCGTCCGCGCCGCGCTCCTCGTGGCGAACGTGCCGGACGCCCGGGCGGCCGTGGTCGTGGTGCACGCCGAACCGAAGGCAAGGCAGCTCAACAGGCTGCTGCAGCTGCCGATCTGGCGGCTGACGGTAGCGCCGCTGCGTCAGACGGAGAATAAACGATGCTCCAACCGAAGCGTAAGAAATATCGCAAAGAGCAGAAGGGCCGTAACTACGGGCTGGCTACACGCGGCACCAATGTGTCGTTCGGCGAGTTCGGCCTGAAGGCTGTTACCCGCGGGCGCCTGACCGCACGCCAGATCGAAGCTGCCCGTCGTGCCATCAACCGTCACATTCGTCGGGGTGGCCGCATCTGGATCCGTGTCTTTCCGGACAAGCCGATCAGCGAGAAGCCCGCTGAAGTTCGGATGGGTAGCGGTAAGGGTAGTCCCGAGTACTGGGTCGCCGAGATTCAGCCCGGTAAGGTGTTGTACGAAATGGAAGGCGTCAGCGAAGAAATGGCGCGTGAGGCGTTCCGCCTTGCGGCGGCCAAGCTTCCCGTTGCGACCGTCTTCGTGACTCGCCAACCCAGTGCGTGATGGCGACTAGAGGATCGAATATGAAAGCCAGCGAACTTCGCAACAAGGACGTGGGCGAGCTCAAGAACGAGCTCGAGAGCCTGCTGAAGGCTCAGTTCAGCCTGCGTATGCAGTTAGCCACACAGCAGCTGTCCAATACCAGCCAACTCGGTAAGGTGCGGCGCGACATCGCGCGTGTACGCACGGTGCTGCGCGAGAAGCAGGCAGGGGGTCAATGATGAATACCGCAACCGAACAAGCTAACGCCCCGGTCAAGCGTGGCCGTACTTTGGTGGGTAAGGTCGTCAGCAACAAGATGGACAAGACCGTCGTGGTGCGTGTCGACCGTCGAGTCAAGCATCCCTTGCTTGGCAAGACCATTCTGCGCTCGAAGAAGTACAAGGCGCACGATGAGGCCAACCAGTGCAACGAGGGCGACACGGTGGAAATCGCCGAGTGCCGTCCTATTTCGCGCTCGAAGGCCTGGACCGTGGTGCGGCTGGTTGAAGCCGCCCGCGAATTCTAAGGTCGCGCCGAACTGACAGCAGTTCTAACCCGCGGCAGGCTGTTGCAGTCTGCCGCGTTTCTTTCGGTTCCGCAGGGAACGAAGTGAAGCTCACCGCCCGAAGGGTCAGCTGTTGACCCGGTCACGATTGGCAAGAATCAGGCAATACCGTCCAGTACGCGGGTGGGAGCAAGGAGAAAGGGCAGCATCGTTGTCGGATGTTGCACAAAATCCAAGCACGCGTGTTGCACACGCGGTTGCTTCACGATAGAATATCTGGCTTTCCCTTATTGGCAGCATTTCTTGGTTTTTGGCTTGCGCACGTTTCTGGCAGGCCTGTTGTTGGTGTCAGTTCGTTTGCTCTCTTGCCAATCAGGGGCTCAACGCAAGATTTCTTCCCAGGCACCGGGTGGTTTTCGAACCTTCCGCGTGTCAGACGGGGCCAAAACTGATCGGTTCGACGGCGTTGCCCGGCAACTCTGTCAAACGACTCAAGTTGGATAAGGTTAAATCATGATTCAAATGCAGACCACGCTCGACGTGGCCGACAACACGGGTGCACGTCGTGTCATGTGCATCAAGGTGCTGGGCGGCTCGAAGCGTCGCTACGCCTCCGTTGGCGACATCATCAAGGTGAGCGTCAAAGAAGCGGCTCCTCGCGGGCGCGTGAAAAAGGGCGAAATTTACAACGCCGTGGTGGTGCGTACCGCCAAGGGTGTCCGTCGCAAGGACGGTTCGCTCATCCGCTTCGGCGGTAACGCAGCCGTGCTGTTGAACGCCAAGTTCGAACCTATCGGTACTCGTATTTTCGGGCCCGTCACGCGCGAACTTCGCACCGAGCGCTTCATGAAGATCGTTTCACTTGCGCCTGAAGTGCTGTAAGGAGATCGCCATGAGCAAAATCAAGAAGGGCGACGAAGTCATCGTCCTGGCCGGCAAAGACAAGAAGCGTCGCGGCGTCGTGCTGCGCCGTGTTGGCCCCGAGCACGTGGTGGTCGAAGGCGTCAACGTGGTGAAGAAGCACGTCAAGCCCAATCCGCTGCGCGGTGAGCCTGGCGGCATCGTCGAGAAGACAATGCCCATTCACGTTTCGAACGTTGCCATCTTCAATCCCGAGACCGGCAAGGGCGATCGGGTAGGCTTCAAGTTCGAGGACGGCAAGAAGGTGCGCATCTTCCGTTCCACCGGCAAGGTCATCGGCGCGAAGGCGTAGGGGGTTATCAATGGCTCGTTTTCAAGAGTTGTATCGCACCAAGATCGTGCCGGAGCTGATGGAAAAGTTCGGCTACAAGAGCGTGATGCAGGTGCCCCGTATCACGAAGATCACCCTGAACATGGGTGTGTCCGAAGCCGTGGCCGACCGCAAGGTCATCGAGCATGCTGCCGAAGACCTCACCCGCATCGCGGGCCAACGTGCCGTCATCACCCGCACCCGCAAGTCGATCGCCGGTTTCAAGATTCGTGAGAACTACCCGATCGGCTGCATGGTCACCCTGCGTGGCCAACGCATGTACGAATTCCTCGATCGCCTCATTTCGATCGCGCTGCCGCGTGTCCGCGACTTCCGCGGTATCTCGGGCAAGGCGTTCGACGGACGCGGCAACTTCAACTTCGGCGTAAGAGAGCAGATCATCTTCCCCGAGATCGAGTACGACAAGATCGATGCGCTGCGTGGTCTGAACATCAGCATCACCACCACCGCACGTACCGATGAAGAAGCTCGGGCGCTCCTCGATGCGTTCAAGTTTCCGTTTCGTAATTAAGGGGCGTTGACGTGGCAAAACTCGCACTGATCAATCGTGAAAGCAAGCGCGCGAAACTGGTTGCCAAGTATGCTGCCAAGCGCGCCGCCTTGAAGGCAATCATCAACGACACGTCGAAATCTGACGAAGAACGCTACGAAGCGCGCCTGAAGCTGCAGCAGCTGCCGCGAAATGCGAATCCCACTCGCGCGCGCAACCGTTGCGCCATCACTGGCCGTCCTCGTGGCGTGTTCCGCAAGTTTGGTATCAGCCGCAACAAGCTGCGTGAAATGGCGATGCGCGGCGAAGTGCCGGGCATGACCAAGGCAAGCTGGTAGGAGAAAACACATGAGCATGAGCGATCCCATCGCCGATATGCTGACGCGCATCCGCAACGCGCAACAAGTGGCCAAGGCTACTGTCAGCATGCCCTCCTCCAAGCTCAAGGTGGCCATTGCCACGGTGCTGAAGGACGAAGGCTATATCGAAGGTTTCACCGTTCATCAGAACGGTGCCAAGCCGGTACTTGAGATTGCCCTGAAGTACTACGCTGGCCGCCCGGTCATCGAGCGCATCGAGCGCGTATCGCGCCCCGGTTTGCGCATCTACAAGGGCCGGGACGCCATTCCTCAGGTCATGAACGGCCTGGGTGTGGCCATCCTGTCCACCTCGCGTGGCGTGATGACCGACCGCCATGCCCGCGCTGCAGGCGTGGGTGGCGAGGTTCTCTGCTACGTGGCCTAAGGGGAAGCATATGTCACGTATTGGAAAGTATCCCGTCGTACTGCCCAAGGGTGTTGAGATCAGTCTCGGTGCCGAAGAAATCACCGTGCGCGGGCCGCTGGGCACACTGACGCAGCGTCTGACCGATGCCGTCAAGGTCAACCAGCAGGATGACAAGCTGGTGTTTGAAGCTGCGAACGACTCGCGTCACGCCCGCGCCATGGTGGGTACCACGCGCTCGCTGGTCGCCAACATGGTCACGGGCGTTACCAAGGGTTTCGAGCGCAAGCTGAACCTGGTCGGGGTTGGATTCCGCGCTCAGGCACAGGGCAACGCCGTCAAGCTGCAACTGGGTTTTTCTCACGACATCGTGCATCCGATGCCTCCCGGCATCAAAGTGGAATGCCCCAGCCAGACCGAAATCGTTATCCGTGGTAGCGATAAGCAGGTCGTTGGTCAGGTGGCCGCTGTCATCCGGGGCTATCGTCCGCCCGAGCCCTACAAGGGCAAAGGTGTTCGTTATGCCGACGAGCAGGTCATCCTCAAAGAGACCAAGAAGAAGTAGGGCAAGGACGAATCATGGACAAGAAACAATCCCGTTTGCGTCGTGCGTTGGCCACGCGCCGCAAGATCGCGGAACAGCGCGTTCATCGGCTGTGCGTTTTCCGCTCGAATCAGCACATTTACGCAAACATCATCGGACCGGAAGGCGACCGTGTACTGGTCAGCGCTTCCACCCTGGAACCCGAGATGCGTCAGCAACTCGCCACCCAGTCCGGACGCGGTGGCAACGTCGCCGCGGCTGCCCTGGTTGGCAAGCGCATCGCCGAGAAGGCCCGTGCCGCTGGCATCGAGAAGGTGGCGTTCGATCGTTCCGGTTTTCGCTATCACGGTCGGGTGAAGGCGCTGGCGGAAGCCGCGCGTGAAGCCGGTCTGCAGTTCTAAGACGAGGATCACAATGGCCAAGATGCAAGGCAGAACGAGCAGCGCCGAGGATCGCGAAGACGGTCTGCGCGAACGCATGATCGCGGTCAACCGCGTCAGCAAGGTCGTGAAGGGCGGTCGTACCATGAGCTTCGCCGCTCTGAGCGTGGTTGGCGACGGCGATGGCCGTATTGGCATGGGCAAGGGAAAGGCACGCGAAGTGCCCGTGGCGGTTCAGAAGGCCATGGAGCAGGCGCGTCGCAACCTTTTCAAGGTGCCCCTCAAAGACGGCACGCTGTATCACACGGTCGTGGGCAAGCATGGCGCTTCCGAAGTGATGATCTCGCCCGCTCCCGAAGGTACAGGGGTTATCGCGGGTGGTCCGATGCGCGCCATTTTCGACGTGATGGGTGTACGCAACGTCGTGGCAAAAAGCTTCGGTTCCACCAACCCGTACAACTTGGTGCGTGCTACTCTTAACGGTTTGCGTGCATGCACTACGCCAGCGGAAGTTGCTGCCAAGCGCGGCAAGACCGTTGAAGAGATACTGGGGTAAGGCATGTCGACTGAAAAGCAACTCAAAGTCACGCTGGTGCGCTCGCCCATCGGTACTCCGAAATCACACCGTGATACGGTGCGGGGTCTGGGCCTGCGTCGCCTGAACAGCACGCGTGTGCTCAAGGACACGCCGGAAGTACGTGGCATGATCCGGAAGGTGGCCTACCTGGTCACCGTCTCGGAAGCGTGAAGGAATAGCGATGGAACAGGTTCAACTGAACACGCTCTCACCGGCTGAGGGCTCCAAGCGCGCACGGCGTCGTGTCGGACGCGGCATTGGTTCCGGTCTGGGCAAGACCGCCGGCCGCGGTCACAAGGGTCAGAAGTCGCGCTCAGGTGGTTTTCACAAGGTGGGCTTCGAAGGCGGTCAAATGCCGCTGTATCGGCGCCTGCCGAAGCGCGGGTTCACGGCGCCCAACGGGCACCTGTACGCCCAGATCCGGCTCTCCGACCTCCAGGCCCTGCCCGTCGACGAGATCGACGTGCAAGTGCTGAAGCAGGCCGGTGTTGTCGGTCAGCGCGTGCGTTACGTGAAGGTGATCAAGTCGGGTGAGCTCTCGCGCCGCGTGGTGCTCAATGGCATCAATGCAACGGCCGGAGCGAAGGCAGCCATCGAGGCTGCTGGCGGAACCTTGAACGCGGCGACAGCCGAATAAGGCAGGTTTACCTTGGCTACTGCGAATACGTTGGGCAAGGCCGGTGGTCGCTACAGCGACCTGCAGCGACGCCTGATCTTTCTGGTGCTCGCTCTGGTCGTCTACCGGCTTGGTACACACATTCCGGTGCCGGGTATCAACCCTGAGCAGCTGGCCTTGCTGTTCCAGCAGAATCAGGGCGGCATACTCGGTTTGTTCAACATGTTCTCGGGCGGCGCCTTGTCCCGCTTCTCGATCTTCGCGCTGGGAATCATGCCGTACATTTCGGCATCGATCATCATGCAACTGATGACGTCCATTGTTCCCTCGCTCGAAGCTCTCAAGAAGGAAGGCGAGGCCGGTCGGCACAAGATTTCGCAGTACACCCGCTACGGAACGCTGGGCCTGGCGTTTTTCCAGGCCATTGGCATTTCTGTGGCGCTCGAGTCGCAGGCCGGGCTGGTGATTGAGCCGGGCATGCTGTTCCGCATCACCACGGTCATCTCGCTCGTCACCGGCACCATGTTCCTCATGTGGCTTGGCGAGCAGATTACCGAACGGGGGCTGGGCAACGGCATCTCGATCATCATCTTTGCCGGTATCGTGGCCGGTCTTCCGGCAGCGTTGGCGGGGCTGTTCGAACTCGTCAACACCGGTGCCATGTCCATTCTTTCGGCGCTGATCATCGCCGTTCTCGTGGTCGTGGTTACCGGGTTCGTGGTCTTCATCGAACGCGGCCAACGCCGCATCACGGTGAATTACGCGAAGCGTCAGGTGGGCAATCGCATCTATGGCGGGCAAAGCTCGCACCTGCCGTTGAAGCTGAACATGGCAGGCGTGATTCCGCCCATTTTCGCGTCGTCCATCATTCTTTTTCCGGCAACTCTCACCAGCTGGTTCGCCACGGGCGAAAGCCTGACCTGGCTGCGTGACATTGCCGCTGCGTTGTCTCCCGGGCAACCGCTGTACATCGTGCTGTATGCTCTGGCGATCATCTTTTTCGCCTTCTTCTATACCGCGCTGGTGTTCAACAGCCGTGAAACGGCCGACAACCTGAAGAAGAGCGGTGCGTTCATTCCGGGCATTCGCCCTGGTGAGCAGACGGCGCGGTACATCGACCGGATTCTTTCGCGTCTCACACTGGCGGGCGCGATCTACATCACGTTGGTGTGCCTCCTGCCAGAATTTCTGGTGTTGCGCTGGAATGTTCCGTTCTATTTCGGCGGAACCTCGCTGTTGATCATTGTGGTCGTCACAATGGATTTCATGGCGCAAGTTCAAGCGTACATCATGTCGCATCAGTACGATTCGCTGTTGAAGAAAGCGAATTTCAAGGGAATGAACTTGCCGGTGCGCTAGAACCATGGCGAAAGACGACGTCATTCAAATGCAGGGGGAGGTCATCGAAAACCTCCCGAACGCCACGTTTCGTGTCAGGCTTGAAAATGGCCATGTAGTGCTGGGCCATATTTCCGGCAAGATGCGAATGAACTACATCCGGATACTTCCGGGCGACAAGGTCACGGTGGAACTCACACCCTACGACCTTACTCGCGCACGAATCGTGTTTCGATCGAAATAGAACGTGCGGATTACCAGGAGTCAACCATGAAAGTTTTGGCATCTGTGAAGCGCATTTGCCGTAATTGCAAGATCATCAAGCGCCATGGGGTGGTGCGGGTGATTTGTTCCGACCCTCGCCACAAGCAGCGCCAGGGTTGATTCACGACCAGACGAAATAAGGAATAGTTATGGCTCGTATCGCCGGCATCAACATCCCGCCGCATCAGCACACCGAGATCGGGCTGACGGCGATCTATGGCATTGGGCGCAGCCGCGCTCGCAAGATCTGCGACGCTGCTGGCGTTCCGTATAGCAAGAAGGTCAAGGACCTGGACGACGCCGAAATCGAACGGATTCGTGAACAGGTCGCGCAGTACACCATCGAAGGTGACCTGCGTCGTGAGGTCCAGCTTTCGATCAAGCGTCTCATCGATCTCGGCACGTACCGGGGATTGCGTCACCGCCGTGGTCTCCCTGTACGGGGTCAGCGTACTCGTACCAACGCCCGTACCCGCAAGGGTCCGCGCCGCGCTGGGGTTGCGCTGAAGAAATAATCAGGAACTGAACTATGGCAAGAGCTCAAAGCAGCGCAGCACAGCGTGCGCGCAGGAAAGTCAAGAAGAACGTGTCCGACGGCATCGCCCACGTGCACGCCTCCTTCAACAACACGATCATCACCATCACCGATCGTCAGGGCAACACTCTGGTGTGG
>Ga0207864_1002774_pt1 | contig 15892 bp, 16 predicted proteins | sample HigsolmetaAR202D_FD_184834 | JGI IMG/M metagenome (GOLD analysis project Ga0207864, IMG submission 184834) | Ionic liquid and high solid enriched microbial communities from the Joint BioEnergy Institute, USA - AR20-2-D (SPAdes) (version 2) ...
GCACGACGTGGTCAGCAGCAGTACGGCGGGGAGGGCGGCCAGGGCTGCTCGACCGGGGAAGACGCGCATGGGAGTGCCTCACGGTACGGGGCGGGGACGGCTCCCCCATGCTCTCGGACACGCCCCCACTCGCCTATCCCCACAATTCGGGATTGAACAGGCACGGCGGCGGGCGCACTCTTGGTCCTGACACCACGGGTGAGCGAAACAGCCCCGACAACCCCCTGGCGTCAAGGTCACCGTGTACTCCGGACGGGAGGGGGAGGTCCCCGTGGTGGACTGGGAGCGGATGCTCCAGGGCGCGGGCGCGTTCGTGCAGGGAATGGCGTACGGCGTGACCGTCAGCCGCTGGCTGGAACTGGACGACGTGTCGGCCTACTCCGAGATCGTCGGCTACGTGAACAGCTCGTCGCTCGGCGACGTGGACGGGATGGACGCGGTACTGCTCCAGACGACGTACACCAACTTCGACCCGGAGCAGCGGCGCCGCCTGGTGAAGTTCTACGCGATGTTCAAGGTCGCGGAGTACCACCGGTTCGGTCAGTTCCGGGGTTTCCCGGCCTGACCGCCGCCCCGGAGCCCTCGGGAGCGTCCCCGCCGCCCCGAGGGCGCTTTGCACCCCCTGTCCCTCCGCGCCCCCGGGGCATACCCTGTTCCGGGGGCCGTAGGCCGGCGGCGCGTCCCGCGCGCCGCGGCACCGCGGTCGGCACCGGTCGGGCAACGGGGAGGAGACGGTCTCGTGGACGACGAATTCCTGGACGACGCCCCCGAGGACACCGCGCAGCCGGCTCCCGAGCCGGTCTTCAGGAACGTGGAGGAGTTCGTCCGCTACCGGTTCCTCCCGGTCTACCTCCGCTCTCTCGACGACGGTTACCGCTGGTGCGGGGAGTGGTGGCGGCACGCGGAGGCGGTGTCGCGGTTCCAGGCGCTGTGGCACGCCTGGGAGGTGCTGCGCTGGGAGCCGGGCACCGGCATGGCCGTGTGGTACCGCGACCACCTCGACGTCCAGCTGGACGTCCTGCTGTCGGCGACCGGGCCCTTCCGCGACTGCACCCCCGAGCGCCACGTCGACCGCTCCCCGCCGCGGGCGGTCCCCGCTCCCGAGGGCTGGTTCGAGGACGAATGGTAGGGGCTTTGCGGCTGCCCCGCGGGAACAGGCGCCGCACCGGCGCGGCGGGGGGCTGCTCGTGAACCAGTGGCCGGAGCGGGCGTCGAACTCCGCCGGGAGCGTGCGGGGAACCCTCATCCAGACCGGAGCGGTGTACGGCGACGTCACCGTCACCGCCGCGGGCGGGGACCGGCGCCCGCTGCGCTCCCTCGCCGAGCTGCCGCTGACCACCGAGTACGACCCGCTGCTGGCGGGCGTCCACCGGGTGCGGCGCGGCCGGGACGGCAGCGGGCTCCCGCCCTACGTCGCCCGGGACGCCGACGGCGAGCTGCGCGACCGGATACGCGACGCCGCGGACCGGGGCGGAGTGGTGCTGGTGGTCGGCCCCTCCACCGCGGGCAAGTCCCGGACCGCGCTGGAGGCGGTGCGCCGGGTCCTTCCCGGCCACCGGCTGCTCGCCCCCGACCCAGGGTCTGACCTGCGCAGACTCGTCGAACTGGACAACGCCGGGGCCGTGTCCTGGCTGCTGTGGCTGGACGACCTGGAAAACCACCTCGGCCCGCAGGCGCTCGGCCCGGAGCTGCTGGAATGGCTCCGGGAGCGCCGCGTCCCCGTGGTGGCCACCATGCGCGCCAGGTTCTACCGGGAGCTGCGCGACCGGCGGGACCGCCGCCCGGAGCTGCGCGCCGGGATGCTGGTGCTGAACACGGCCCGCGTCCTCACGCTGCACCGGGAGTGGTCGCCCGGGGAGCTGGCCCGCGTGTCCGCCGCCGCCCACCGCGACGACCGGCTGCGGGAGGCCCACGCCCGCCACGGCGACTTCGGTGTCGCGGAGTACCTGGCCGCCGGTCCGGAACTGCTGGAGGAGTGGCAGAGCGCCCGTGCCGCGACCGCCGACGGCGGGCATCCCCGCGGCCACGCCCTGGTCGCCGCGGCGGTGGACCTGGCCCGGGTGGGGCTCACCGCGCCGGTGCCCAGGGAACTGCTCGACCGGCTGCACACCGGTTATCTGGCCGGTGCCGCCCTGCTGCGTCCCGAGGGGCACGACGAGGCGTGGCGGTGGGCGACCGAGCAGCGGTCGGGGGCCGCGGGCCTGCTGGTGCCCGGGGACGTCGCGCAGACCACCTGGCGGGCCTTCGACTACCTGGTCGACTCGGATGCCGCCGCCGCGGTCCCGGGGCCCGTGTGGCTGGCCGCGCTGGAGCGGGCCGCCGAGGACGACCGGTGGCGGATCGGCCGGGCTGCGCTCGACGCCGGGGAGTGGTCGGTCGCGGAGACCGCGTGGCGTCCGCTGGCGGAGCGGGGCGACCAGCGCGCAATGAACGACCTCGCCTTTCTCCTGGAACGGCTCGGCCGGGACGGGGAGGCGGCGGACTGGTACGCCCGGGCCGCCGAGGCCGAGAGCGCCGCCGCGATGTACGCACTGGGCATGCGGTTGAAGCCCCGCCGGGGCCTGTGGGCCGACCCGCTGCGGCCGCCCGGGAGGTGGGACCTCTACCGGGCCGGGTACTGGTTCCGCCGGGCCGCCGAGCAGGGTCACGTCGCGGCCATGTACGAACTCGCCCTGCTCTCCTCGGACGCCTTCGGCGGGTCCGCGGAGAAGCGGACGTGGCTGCTCCGGGCCGCCGAGGCCGGGCACGCCGAGGCGATGCGCCGACTGGCCGGACTCACGGAGCCGGAGGACCCCGGCCAGGCGTCGGAGTGGCTGCGCCGGGCCGTGGCGGCGGGCTCACTCGACGCGGGCTACGACCTCGCGCTGCTGTCCGAGCGGCGCGGTGACCCCGGAGGAGCGGAGGAGTGGCTGCGCCGGGCCGCCGAAGCCGGGCACCGGCCGGCCGCCTACCGGTTGGCCGCCCTGCTGGACCGGCGGGGCGCCGACGACGCCGCGCGGTGGTTGGCCCGAGCCGTCTGCCGGGACCTCGGCGGCGTCGGGGGCATCGTGGCCCGCTCCGCTTCACGGGTGGAGGAGGAGCCCGTGGACGGCGCCGTTGACGCCGGTACCGCCGGGCCTTTGCCGGGCGGAAGCCTCTTCGGGAGCCGCGGGACGTGACGGGGGCGGAAGGGACGCGCGGCCCCTCCCGTCCCCCTGTTCCCCGTGGTCACGGCTCCAGGGCCTGGAGAAGGTCATTCACCAGATCATCCGCTGTTTCGATCCCCACGGAGAGGCGGACCAGGTCGTCCGGGACCTCCAGCAGCGAACCGGCGGTGGAGGCGTGCGTCATCTTCCCGGGGTGCTCGATCAGGGACTCCACACCGCCCAGGGACTCGGCGAGCGTGAACACCTTCGTCCTGGCGCACACCCGCAGCGCCGCCTCCACGCCGCCCTTCAACCGGAACGACACCATGCCGCCGAAGGCGCGCATCTGGTCGACGGCCACCTTGTGGCCGGGGTGCTCGGGCAGGCCCGGGTAGAGCACCTGGGCGACCTCGGGGTGACCGAGCAGCGCGTTGACGACCCGCTCGGCGTTGGCGGTGTGCCGGTCCATGCGCACCGCCAGCGTCTTGATGCCGCGCAGGGTCAGCCAGGCGTCGAACGGCCCGGCGACCGCGCCCATCGAGTTCTGGTGGAAGGCGAGCCGCTCGCCCAGCTCGGGGTCGGCCACCACCAGCGCGCCGCCGACCACGTCGGAGTGGCCGCCCAGGTACTTGGTGGTGGAGTGCACCACCACGTCCGCTCCCCGGGTGAGCGGGCGCTGCAAGTAGGGCGAGGCGAAGGTGTTGTCCACCACCAGCAGCGCGCCGGAGGCGTGCGCGATCTCCGCGAGCGCGGCGATGTCGGCGATGTTGAGCAGCGGGTTGGTGGGCGTCTCCACCCAGACCGCGACGGTCTCGGGGCGCACGGCGGCGCGCACCGCGTCGGTGTCGGACAGGTCGACCGCGTCCCAGGCCAGGCCCCACCGCTCGAAGACCTTCGAGACCAGGCGGAAGGTGCCGCCGTAGGCGTCGTTGGGGATGATCAGGTGGTCGCCGGGCCGGGCGATGGTGCGCAGCAGCGTGTCCTCGGCGGCCATGCCCGACGCGAACGCCAGGCCCCGTACGCCCGACTCCAGCGCGGCCAGGCACTCCTCCAGCGCCGTGCGGGTCGGGTTGGCGGTGCGGGAGTACTCGTAGCCGCCGCGCAGCCCGCCCACGCCGTCCTGGCGGTAGGTGCTGGTCTGGTAGATCGGGACCACCACCGCGCCGGTCTCGGCATCCGCCTCTTGACCGGCGTGGATGGCCAGTGTCTCAAACCCCTCGTAACTCATGGGGCCACAGTAGTATCAGGCCGTCACTCCCCCGTGCTCCCGCGCCCCCTCCACGACCGTGGCCGTCGTCTCATCCCGCGGCGGGTTCGGCGTCGTCGCGGCGGACGACCAGGTCCTGGCGCATCGGGGGCTGCCATCCGGTCTCGGGGTCGTAGCGGCGCACCACCCTGCCGGGCACGCCCGCGATGACGCTGTGGTCGGGGTAGTTGCCGGCGCGCACCACCGCGCCCGCGGCGACCACGCAGTTGCGGCCCAGGGTCACTCCGGGCAGGATCACCGCGTTCGCCCCGATCCAGGAGCCCGAGCCGATGCGGACCGGGGCCTCGGTGGGCCACTGGAAGCCGATCGGGGTGTCGGGGTCGGCGTAGCCGTGGTTCTGGTCGGTGACGTAGACGTAGGGGCCGGTGAAGACGTGGTCGCCGAAGACGATGGAGCGGTGCGCCACGACGTGCGAGCCGCGGCCGATGGTGCAGCCGTCGCCGATGGTGAGCAGCGGTTTGGGGCCGAGGTCGAGTCCGGGCACGTATCCGGCGCTGAGGGTGATGTCCGCGCCGATCAGCGTGTGGGAGCCCAGTTCGATCCAGGGTTCGCCGAAGATGGTGGCGGGCGGGAAGGCGATGGAGGTGCCCTCGCCGTAGGCGGCGAAGCGTGCGGCGGCGCGCGAGCCGTGGCGGATGTCCGCCTTGCGCCGGGCCCACGACCAGGTCGTGCGCACCATCCAGGAAAGCAGCCGCGACACCGGGTCTCCGTCTTTACTCGCTGGTAATACCAGGAGAACACTAGACGACGCGCCCGTTGCCGCCCAGGGGGTGGCCCCCGGAAATCCCGGAAACCGGAGGAGGTCTGCGGGCGGGGGCCACCGGGTCGGGTCAGGGTTCGTGGGGGAGGTAGGCGTAGGCGGGCAGCGGGGGTTCGAAGACGGCCCAGACGGTGTGGCCGCCCTCGTCGGTGGCCCAGTGGCCCCAGTCGGTGGTGAGCTCGGCGACCAGGCGCAGGCCGCGCCCGCCGGGGGCGAGCGGGTCGCCGGGCGGGCGGACCTGGGGGACGCGGGGCCCTCCGGTGGCCGGGTCTGCTTTGGGGCCTTGGTCGGTGACGGTGACCAGGACCAGGCCGGTGCGCAAGCCCGACAGGCTCACCGAGACCTTGCCGCCGTCGCCGCTGAGGGAGTGGCGGCAGGCGTTGGCGAACAGTTCGGCGGCCACGAGTTCGGCGTCGGCGGCGGTGTGCGGGAAGCCGGTGAGGCTGGCGCGGACGCGGCGGCGCAGGCCCGGGCAGAGCGCGGGATCGCCGGGCAGTTCCCAGAATTCGGAGACCGCGCACAGGCGGCCGGAGGCGGACTCGCCGGTGCCGTTGTCGGTCATCAGGCGGCGTCCTTCCGTGCGGCGCGGCGCGCGGCCACCGGGGCGGTCCAGGACGGGGCGGGCGGAGGCTCCAGCCCGCACAGCACGGCGGCGGCCCCCTCCACGTGGCTGGCGGGCGCCTGACCGGTCCGCCCCCAGATGAACCACCGGTGACCGGAGGCGTCCCGCACCACCACGACCGGAACCAGGCGCCCCCAGACGCGGACGTAGAGCACCGGATGCGCGGTGGCGGACAGGGCGAGCAGGGCGGATGCCCCGAGCCGGTGAAGCTCTTCTTGCAGGCGGGCGAGCAAGGACCGGCGGGAGTCGTCGGTCGGGAGGAATGCGGACATGGCTCTCCCAAGGAAGTGACGTGACTGACGTGCGGCCCCGAGTGCGGCGGGACGCAGATCCATAGTTGCCCATAGACTCAGAAAATCCAAGTGTTGGAAAAAACCAGTCCGGAAGATCCCGGAAAGCCTAGTTCCTAGCTGATGAGAAGATGAGACCCACTCAGGTCCAGCCCTCGACGCCCGAGGAGGCAGCCGTGTCCCAGGGCTCTCCAGTCCGCCGCCGACACCTGGTCAGCCAGCTCAAACGGCTCCGCACCCGGAGCGGGCTCTCCCAGAGCCAGGTCTCCAAGAGGATGGGCTGGGAATCAGGCAAGATCATCCGCATCGAGACCGGGAAGTTCATCCGACTGAACTCCGCCGACGTCTCCGAACTGTGCCGCCTCTACGGAGCCAGCGACGACCTGCGCGAGGAACTGGTCGAGATCGCCAAGGCTTCACGCGGCAGGAAGCCTTGGTGGTTCCAGTACAAGGACGTCCTCGTCACCGCGTTCTACGGCCTGGAACACGAGGCGGCCAAGATCCAGGAGTACTCCCTCGGCCTTGTCCCCGGCCTCCTCCAGCACCCCGAGTACGTGACGGCGCTGATGAAGCGCGGTTATCTGCCGGACAAGGAGGAGCAGGAACGCCGAATCGAGGTGCGGCTACAGCGCCACCGCAACGTGCTGGAACGCGACACTCCGCCCCGGATCTGGACGGTTCTCGACGAGTCGTGCCTGCGCTGCGCCGTCGGCGGTCCGAAGCTGATGGAGGTTCAGTTGCGCCACCTGCTGGACCTGGCCGAGCGTCCCACCATCGACATCCAGGTGCTGCCCCACGCCAAGGGGATGTCGCAGAGCTACGGGTTCTCCATCCTCACCTTCGATGAGAGCGACCGGGCGGTTTACGTGGATGTTCCACCGAACGGGATGTTCTACGAAGACAGGGGCGACTTGTCCGAACACGAGCGGGTGTTCGATCATCTTCAGGCAGCCGCGCTCTCCCCAACGGAGTCGCGGGACTTCATCAGCAACCTGGTCCACGAGTACGCGAGAGGTCATGGCCACTAGCGACGACACCACGCCCGCGAGAAACTGGCACAAGGCCACCTACACCACCGAGAGGGGCGCCTGCGTCGAAGTCTCCGAAGGCCCGGTCACCGGCATCCGCGACAGCAAGAACCGCGACCTCGGCGCGCTGTTCTTCCCCGCTGACGAGTGGGCCGCGTTCGTGCGGGCGGCCCGAGGCGAACGCCTCTAGAACGTCTGGCCCGCGAAGCCGGGCGACCGGGACGGCGAGGCATTCCAGGCAAGCCTCCAGGGCGGCCCGCCACCGCCCCCGCGGACAGACGGGCGAAGCAGCCCGGCGTCCCCGCCGCGGCCGTGTCCCCGGGCCGCCGGCACCCGCCGAAGCGACCCCGGGGACACGGCCACTGCCGCCTCCTGCGGCCGGTCAGCCCGCCAGGTGGGCCAGCAGGTCCTGGCGGGTGAGCACGCCCGCGGGCTTTCCGTCGCCGAGGACCACCACCGCGCCCGCCTCCTGGAGCAGCTCCACGCAGCGGCTCACCGGTTCGCCGGAGCCGACCACCGGCAGCGGCGGACTCATGTGGGTCTCCACCGGGTCGCCGAGCTGGGCGCGGCCGTTGAACAGCGCGTCGAGCAGGTCGCGCTCGGCGATGGCGCCCACCACCTCGGCGGCCATGACCGGCGGCTCCTCCTTCATGACCGGCAGTTGGGAGACGCCGAACTCGCGCATGATGGCCACGGCCGTGCCGACGGTCTCGTGCGGGTGGGTGTGCACGAACTCGGGCAGGCTGTCGTCCTTGGCGGCGAGCACCTGGCCCGCGGTGGCCTCCTCGGTGTCGGCCTCCAGGAAGCCGTAGTCGGCCATCCACTCGTCGTTGAAGATCTTCCCGAGGTAGCCGCGGCCGCCGTCGGGCAGCAGCACCACGACGACGTCGTCGGGCCCCGCGCCGGCGGCCACCTTGAGCGCGGCCACCACGGCCAGCCCGCAGGAGCCGCCGACGAGCAGCGCCTCCTCCCGGGCGAGGCGGCGGGTCATGAGGAAGGAGTCCTTGTCGCTGACCGCCACGACCTCGTCGCAGATCTCCGGGTCGTAGGTGGTGGGCCAGATGTCCTCGCCCACGCCCTCGACCAGGTAGGGGCGTCCGGTGCCGCCGGAGTAGACCGAGCCCTCCGGGTCGGCGCCGATGACCTTGACCCGGCCGCCGGAGACCTCCTTGAGGTAGCGGCCGGTGCCGGTGATGGTGCCACCGGTGCCGATGCCCGCGACGAAGTGGGTGATGCGGCCCTCGGTCTGCTCCCAGATCTCGGGGCCGGTGCTGTGGTAGTGCGACTCGGGGTTGTTGGGGTTGGCGTACTGGTCGGGCTTCCACGCCCCGGGGATGGTCGCGGCCAGGCGGTCGGAGACCGAGTAGTAGGACTCGGGGTGGTCGGGGGCGACCGTGGTCGGGCAGACCACCACCTCGGCCCCGTAGGCGCGCAGCACCGCGAGCTTGTCGGCGCCGACCTTGTCGGGGCAGACGAACACGCAGCGGTAGCCCTTCTCGGCGGCGACGATGGCCAGGCCCACGCCGGTGTTGCCGGAGGTCGGCTCCACGATGGTGCCGCCGGGCCGGAGCAGGCCCCGCCGCTCGGCGTCCTCGACCATGCGCAGGGCGATGCGGTCCTTGACCGACCCTCCCGGGTTGAAGTACTCCACCTTGGCCAGCACGGTCGGCGCGACTCCGGCGGCGACCTTCTTCAGCCGGACCAGCGGCGTGTTGCCGACCAGTTCGATCAAGGAGTTGTAGACCCGCATCAACAGTTCCCTTCCTCCCCTGGGCCGCCGCGCCGCCGTGTGCGGAGGGGGCGGCTGCGCGGCCTGCGGCCGGTGCCGTGCGGTACCGGCTCTCCGCTGCTCGTCCGAACCCTATACGCCTCTGTTGTTCCCCGGCCGCCGCTCGGTGGGGTACGGCCCCGGCCTGCCACGACTGGCAGGCGCCGCTGCCGGGTACCACCAAGGAGCAGGGACCGGTTGTCCTTCTCGCGGTCGGAGGTGACGGCATGGCGCTACGCGCGGCGCAGGCCCGCCGGATCGCGGCGGCGACGGCGTTCGGCGGCGGAGGGCTGACCCTGCTGGCCGCCAGCACCGTCGCCCTGCTGTACCTACAGGCCAGGATCGCGGCCCGGGCGATCGGGATCACCCCCTGGAAGCGTCCCCGGGTCGACGGGGTCTACGGCGTGGGCGGGGGCGAGCCGCTCACCCTGGTGATGATGGGCGACTCCACCGCCGCGGGCTTCGCCGTGGACGACCCCCGCCAGACCCCGCCGGTGCAGATCGCCTCCGGGCTGTCGGCCGCCGCGGACCGGCCGGTACGGCTGCGCGACGTGTCGCGGGTAGGCGCCACCTCCCGCGGACTGGCCGCCCAACTGGAGCGGGTGCGCGGCCAGCGGGTGGACCTCGCCGTGGTCCTCATCGGCGCCAACGACGTCATCGGCCGGATCCGTCCCGCCGACGCGGCGGCCCACCTGCGCGAGGTGGTGCGGGAGCTGGTGGCCTCCGGCGCTGCGGTGGTGGTGGCCACCTGCCCCGACCTGGGCACGGTGCAGCCGATTCCGCAGCCGCTGCGCGCCGTGGCGCGGCGCGCCTCCCGGCAGATGGCGGCCGCGCAGACGGTCGCGGTGGTGGAGGAGGGGGGCAGCACCGTGGCGCTGGGCGACCTGCTCGCCGAGGAGTTCCTGCGCTATCCCGACGAGATGTTCGGCCCCGACCGTTTCCACCCCTCGGCCCGTGGGTACGCGCGGGCTGCGACCGTGGTGCTGCCGGCGCTGTGCGCGGCCCTGGGGCTGCTGCCCGAGCCGGTGGAGCCGCAACCGGAGCAGGCCGAGGTCCTGCCGGTGGACCGCGCCGCGGCGGCGGCCGTGGAGCAGCCCGGAAGCGAGGTCCGGCAGGCCGGGGCGGCCGACGGCCGCGGACCGCGCGGGCTGTGGGCGCGGCTGCTGCGGCGCGGCACGGCCCCGGCCGGGGACGACAGCACATCAGAAACCGATTCCAATTCGGTTAAAGTCGCCCCTGGCGCGTCCGACCGCAGCCGCGTTGGCTAGCGTTTCGGGTAACGAGGTCGCAGCCGCCCGTGATCTGCCTGCGGGCGTTTCCCATCAGCGCTTCTAGAAAGGCCGAGGACATGCCTGAAGCCGTCATCGTCGCCACGGCGCGCTCTCCGATCGGACGGGCCTTCAAGGGCTCCCTCAAGGACATCCGGCCGGACGACCTGACCGTGCAGATCATCTCCGCGGCGCTGGCCAAGGTCCCGCAGCTCGACCCCACGACCATCGACGACCTGCTGCTGGGCTGCGGTCTGCCCGGCGGCGAGCAGGGCCACAACCTGGCCCGCGTGGTCGCCGTGCAACTGGGCCTCGACACCGTGCCGGGGACCACCGTCACCCGCTACTGCTCCTCGTCGTTGCAGACCACCCGGATGGCCTTCCACGCCATCAAGGCCGGGGAGGGCGACGTCTTCATCTCCGCCGGCGTGGAGATGGTCAGCCGCTTCACCAAGGGCAACAGCGACTCGCTGCCCGACACCAAGAACCCGCTGTTCGCCGCGGCCGAGGCGCGCACCGCCAAGCGCGCCGAGGGCGGTGCGGAGCCCTGGCACGACCCGCGCGAGGACGGCGAGCTGCCCGACGTCTACATCGCCATGGGGCAGACCGCGGAGAACGTGGCGCAGTTGCGCGGCGTCTCCCGGCAGCGCCAGGACGAGTTCGGCGTGCGCTCGCAGAACCTGGCCGAGAAGTCCATCGACAACGGCTTCTGGGCGCGCGAGATCACCCCGGTGACGCTGCCCGACGGCACCGTGGTCTCCGCCGACGACGGCCCGCGGCGCGGCACCACCTACGAGAAGGTGGCCGCCCTGGACCCGGTGTTCCGCCCGGACGGCACGGTCACCGCGGGGAACTGCTGCCCGCTCAACGACGGCGCGGCCGCGCTGGTCGTCATGAGCGACACCAAGGCCGCCGAGCTGGGCATCACCCCGCTCGCGCGGATCGTGTCGACCGGGGTGAGCGCGCTGTCCCCGGAGATCATGGGCCTGGGGCCGGTGGAGGCGTCCCGCCGGGCGCTGGCCCGCGCCAACATGTCGATCCGCGACATCGACCTGGTGGAGATCAACGAGGCGTTCGCCGCGCAGGTGCTGCCGTCGGCCGACGACCTGGGCATCGACATCGACTCCCAGCTCAACGTCAACGGCGGTGCGATCGCGGTGGGCCACCCGTTCGGCATGACCGGGGCGCGGATCACCACCACCCTGATCAACGGGTTGCAGTTCCACGACAAGACCTTCGGCCTGGAGACCATGTGCGTGGGCGGCGGCCAGGGCATGGCGGCCGTCTTCGAGCGGCTGAGCTGACCGGCGGGAAACCGTCGGCCGCACGGGCGGGGCATTCGTGGCGAATGCCCCGCTTTGCCATTTCGTGGAATTGTTCTCCGCCACGGTCGGCGGTGGCTTTCCCCGCCTCTCACCATGGCAAAGGCTGATCTACCGGACTAATCGTAAAAGGTTTCACAAATCGCTTGTCCGGCCCGGTTTCGTGGTGCAGTGTCCTTGGTAAGTGCCATTCACCTTGGAGGTGCCCATGCCGGTAAGCCATTCGCCGGAGATCCACGCCCGGCTGCTCGCGCGGATCCCGGAGACCACCGGATACGAGCTCCGCGAGTGGTTCGACATCCTGGATCGGGGACCCGCGCTGACCAGTTGCGTGGAGCGGGCGCACTGGCTGTCCGACGAGTACGGCCTGACCCACGGGTACGCCACCGCGATCGTCCAGGAGTTCGACCGCCGCCGTCGCAGGCACACCCTGATCCCGTTCCAGAGGGGCCGCAGAACCACCGCGCGGTCCTGATCCCGGCGGCACCGAGCAAGAAAGCAGAGAACGCCCCCTCCCGTCCGGGAGGAGGCGTTCCCGTCGTGCCGGGACGGCTACTCGCTGAACATCGACTGGATGATCCACAGCAGGCGCAGGATCTCGATGTACAGCCAGACCAGCGAGACGGTCAGGCCGAAGGCGAGCTGCCAGGAGTACTTCTCCGGCAGGCCCACGGCGATGGCCTCGTCGACGTCCCTGAAGTCGATGGCCAGCACCAGGGCGGCCAGGACGACGGCGACGGCGCTCACCAGGAGGCCCAGCGGGCCGGCCTCGCGCAGCCCCAGGCCGCCGTCGACGAAGAAGCTCAGCACGAAGTTGGCGAGGATCAGCACCGCGAAGGCGATCACCGCCGCGGTCACCACCTTGACGAAGGTGTTGGTGACCCGGATGACCTTGAACTTGTAGAGCGCGAGCATGGTGCCCGCCACGAACAGCGTGCCGAAGATCGCCGGGACCACCAGACCGCCGGGCGACACCCCGCTGCCGACGAGCGACCGCTCCAGCATGAAGCTGAGGCCGCCGACGAACAGGCCCTCCAACACCGCGTAGAGCAGGACCAGCACGGGGTTGGTGGACCGGCTGAAGGCGATGACCAGCCCCAGGATCAGGGAGCCGATCGCCCCGACGGCCAGCAGCCCCAGGCCGAGGGCGGGGCTGACCGTCATCGCCAGGAAGTAGGTGACGATCGCGGCCACCGTGACGGTGCCGAGCGTGATGCCGGTGCGCACCACGACGTCGTCGATGGTCACCGGACGGTAGTTGGGGTCCCGGTAGCCGGGGCCGACCGGAGCGTAGCCCTGCTGGGCGTACGGGTCCGGACCGTAACCCGGCTGCGGCGGGTAGGGCTGGCCGTAGCCGGGCTGCGCGTAGGGCTGCCCGTAACCCTGCTGGTAGGGCTGACCGTAGCCCTGCGGGGGATAAGGCTGGCCGTAGCCGGGCGGCGGGTAGGCGCCCGCGCTTCCCGGAGCGGCAGCCAGGGCCCGCTTGATCACGGGGTTGGAACTGCTGCGCTTCCGCATCTTCTCGTCTGTACCTTCCGAAGGCGTGATACCACTGCCATCAACGTAACGGATCCCGGTGTCGAACAGGTTCCCGTCGGCTCCGTCACGCCGCGTCCAGCGACCCTACCGTGCGCTTCCGACACCGACCAGGGAGCGGGCGAGGAAGGCCACGTTCGCCGGACGCTCCGCGAGCCGGCGCATGAAATAGCCGTACCACTGCCCGCCGTAGGGCACGTACACCCGCATCCGCAGCCCCCGGGCCGCGAGCTCGGCCTGCGCGTCGGCGCGGACGCCGTAGAGCATCTGGTACTCGTAGGAGTCCGCGGCGCGCCCGGCCTCCTCGGCCAGGTGGGCGGCGATCCGGATCATCCGCGGATCGTGCGTGGCCACCATCGGGTACCCGGGTCCGGCCATGAGGATGCGCAGGCAGCGCACGTAGGAGCGGTCCACCTCGCCCCGGTCGCGGTAGGCCACCGAGGCGGGCTCGTCGTAGGCGCCCTTGCACAGCCGCACCCGCGACCCCGGTACGGCCAGGTCGCGGCAGTCGGCCTCGGTGCGCCGCAGGTACGCCTGGAGCACGGCGCCCGTCGCGGGGAAGTCCTCGCGCAACCGGTGCAGGACGTCCAGGGTGGCGTCGGTGGTGGTGTGGTCCTCCATGTCCAGGGTGACCGTGGTGCCGACCGCCTCGGCCGCCGCGCAGATCCGCCGGGCGTTGTCCAGCGCGATCCGCGCCCCGTCGGCGGGCAGGGCCAGTCCCAGCGCGGACAGCTTCACCGACACCTCGGCCCGCCCGGCGAGGCCGTGCAGGCCGAGTTCGGCCAGCAGGCGGACGTAGGCGTCCACGGTGTCGGCGGCCCGTCCGGCGTCGGTGACGTCCTCGCCCAGGTAGTCGAGGGTGACCAGCCGGTCGGCGGTGAGGCGCCGGGCGACGGGCAGCACCTCCTCCAGGGTGGCCCCGGCCACGAACCGTGTCACCACCCTGCGGGTGAGCGGCGAGTGCTCCACGAACGCGCGGCACCGGTCGGAGCGCGCGGCCAGCAGCAGCGCGGTGCGCAGCACCGCGCGGTTCCGTCCTGCCACGGCTACCCCTGGTGCGGGTAGCGGTGGTCGGTGGGCGGGGTGAACGTCTCCTTGATCACCCGGGGACTGGTCCACCGCATCAGGTTGGCCACCGATCCGGCCTTGTCGTTGGTGCCGCTGGCGCGGGAGCCGCCGAACGGCTGCTGTCCCACGACCGAGCCGGTGGGCTTGTCGTTGACGTAGAAGTTGCCCGCCGCGAACCGCAGCCGCCGCGTCGCCTCGGCGATCGCGGCGCGGTCGGTGGCGACGACCGACCCGGTCAGGCCGTAGGGGGCGCCGCTGTCGACCGTCTCCAGCACCTTGTCGTAGGCGTCGTCGTCGTAGACGCTGACCGCCAGCACCGGCCCGAAGTACTCGGTGGAGAAGATCTCGTGGCCGGGGTCGCTGCCGAGCAGGACGGTGGGGCGCACGAAGTAGCCGACGCTGTCGTCGGCGGTGCCGCCCGCGAGCACCTCGACGGTGGGATCGGAGCGCACGGCGTCGAGGAGCGCCGCCAGCCGGTCGTAGGCGCGGCGGTCGATGACGGCGCCCAGGAAGTTGCGGAAGTCGGTGACGTCGCCCATGGGCAGCGCCTCGACCTCGGAGAGGAAGTCGTCGCGCATCCGCTCCCACACCGAGCGCGCGACGAACGCGCGGGAGGCCGCCGAGCACTTCTGCCCCTGGTACTCGAACGCGCCGCGCAGCAGGGCGGTGCGCAGCACGTCGGGGTCGGCGGAGGCGTGCGCGACCACGAAGTCCTTGCCGCCGGTCTCCCCGACGACGCGCGGGTAGCCGCGGTAGCGGGAGATGTTCTCGCCGACGGTCCGCCACAGGTACTGGAAGGTGCGGGTGGAGCCGGTGAAGTGGACCCCGGCCAGGTCGGGGTCGGCCAGCGCGACCTCCGACAGCGCCGCCCCGTCGCCGGTGACCAGGTTGATCACGCCCGGGGGCAGGCCGGCCTCCTCCAGCAGCTCCATGGTCAGGCAGGCGGCCAGCGTCTGGGTGGGCGACGGCTTCCACACCACGGTGTTGCCCATGAGCGCGGGCGCGGTGGGCAGGTTCCCGGCGATGGCGGTGAAGTTGAACGGGGTGATCGCGTAGACGAAGCCCTCCAGCGGGCGGTAGTCGGTGCGGTTCCACGTGCCCGGGGCGTTGACCGGCGGCTGCTGCTCCAGGAGCCGGCGGGCGAAGTACACGTTGAACCGCCAGAAGTCGACGAGCTCGCAGGCCGCGTCGATCTCGGCCTGGATCACGGTCTTGGACTGGCCCAGCATGGTCGCCGCGTTGAGCCGCTGGCGCCACGGGCCCGCCAGCAGCTCGGCGGCGCGCAGCAGCACCGCGGCGCGTTCGTCGAAGGGCGTCTCCCGCCACTCGGGGGCGGCGCGTCTGGCCGCGGCGATCGCGGCGCGGGCGTCGTCGTGGGTGGCGGTGCCGAAGGTGCCCAGGACGGAGGAGTGCCGGTGCGGCTGCACGACGTCGACGCGTTCGCCGCCGCCCATCCGGCGCTGCCCGTCGATGGTCATGGGCAGTTCGGTGGGCTGTGCGGCCAGTTCGGCGAGTCGGCGGGTGAGTTCGGCGCGCTCGGGACTGCCGGGCGCGTACGACAGGACGGGCTCGTTCACCGGTACGGGAACGTTCGTCACAGCGTCCATGGTGTGACCCCCTGGTGCGTGTCGTGGTCGGAGCAACGCCTGGCGGGCTCCTCGTGGAAGCCCGTGGGGGGCGGCGTCTCGGTCGAACGGGTCGGTTCGAGGTGGAAAACGGGCTGTGCGGTAGCCGCCACTGGGTTCCTTACCCGCAAACCGGACTCCAACAGCGTGGAGATCACTCCGTGGGGGGTTCTTTGCCGGAGGTGCGGCCGGAGGCCGCGGGAGAGGCGGGGG
>Ga0207864_1002779_pt1 | contig 15875 bp, 19 predicted proteins | sample HigsolmetaAR202D_FD_184834 | JGI IMG/M metagenome (GOLD analysis project Ga0207864, IMG submission 184834) | Ionic liquid and high solid enriched microbial communities from the Joint BioEnergy Institute, USA - AR20-2-D (SPAdes) (version 2) ...
TACGCTCAGCCGACCGCCAGTCCGGCCGGCTCCTGCTCGGCTCGATCCTGTGTCTGGCCCTGGCTGCGCTCGCCGCATACCAGTCCGTTGTGGTCGTGCCGATCCTCTGGCTTTATCTGTGGGAGCGAAAGCGTAGCTGGAAGCCGGGCTGGGCAGCCGCTCTCACTCCTCTGCTGGTGCTTGGTCTTTGGCAGGCTTTCGAAAGACTGTCGACGGGCGCTCTCCCAGCCCAGGTTCTAGCTGGGCACTTCCAAACCTACAACCTGCAATCTGCTAGCGCGAAGCTGAAGAATGCAGCGGCCCTGACAGGTCACCTTGGATGGGTTGTGTTCCCCGCTCTGGCCATTGCAGCTTTTGGGCGCCGGTGGATACCCGCGGCGGTTGCCGCGGCTGCCGGCGCATTCATCGATCCTCACCCTCTCTTCTGGACATCGTTCGGAGTGGGAGCGCTCGTGATTGTCTGGTGCATTGAACACTGGCGCGACTTCCTGGCCCGCTGGGTGCTGATCTTCTTCGCCGCGGCGCTGGTGCTGTTCTTTGCGGGTTCCGCGCGCTATCTGCTGCCTCTCGCAGCGCCTGTAGCGATGCTCACTGTCCTGAAAGCGCCGAAGAAGCTGCTTGCTCCGGCGTTCGCCTGCCAACTCGCATTCAGCCTGATGCTGAGCTGGCTGAGTTATCAGCATTGGGACGGCTACCGTCAGTTCGTGCGGACTCTGCGGCCCGAGCTCGAGTCTAAGCGCAGCTGGATCAACGGCGAGTGGGGTTTGCGTTTCTATGCAGAGGCGGAGGGCGGTCTTGCACTGCGCCGCGGACAGGCGGTCCAGCCTGGAGACCTTGTGCTTTCCAGTGCGCTCGCCTATCCCATCCCGTTTACTACCGGCGGAGGCCGCCTCGTTCCTTATCGGGAGCAGGAGATCCGGCCCACACTGCCGTTTCGCTTGATCGCTCTTGGCACGCGATCCGGCTACTCTTCGGTGGATTTCGGACTGCGCCCGTTTGATATTTCCTGGTCGCCTGTCGACAAAGTGCGGGCTGAAATCGTCGTGCAAGCTCAGCCGGAGCTCGAATTCCTGCCAATGAATGCCCCGCAGGCGTCGAACCAGATCGTAAGCGGCGTGTTCGAGCTGGAAAACGGTCAATGGCGGTGGATGACGGATCGAGCCTCATTTCTGCTGAAAGCGCCAGCGCAGCCGAAGCCGGTCCGCGTGGAGTTCTATATTCCAGAACCCGCTCCAGCCCGTCTTGTTGAAGTAACGTTGGATGGCCAGCGCGCAGGTGAGCTATTAGTCGACAAAAGCGGCCCCTACCAGATCACGACGCCGCCGCTGAAAGCCGCTGGCGACACGGCAACGCTCGTCATCACGGCGGATAAGACCTTTTCTGTTCCCGGTGACCACCGTCGATTGGGCGTCATTCTGTCGGCTGTCGGATTTCAGTGAGGACAGCGCAGAGGACCTCATCCACCGAAATGTTGTTCATGGAGTCCCCACGGATCATCCTCACCCGCGGACCGCGCGGAGCCCAGGTTGCCGGGTCGGTGGGTCCGAAGAGCGCAATCACAGGAGTGCCGGCGGCTGCGGCAAGGTGAGTGATTCCGCTGTCGTTGCCAATGTAAATGCGGGCGCCGGCGAGGTTGCATGCGAGTTCGTAAAGATCGTCGATTCGCGTCGCTCCATCAAGTGGATCCTCCGGCCCTGCGAGCCACTGCACTGGCAACTTTGGCTTAAGCCGTTCCGCCAGCTGCCGGTAACGCTCAAGGGGCCAATTCTTCTTCTGGCTCCCTGAGAAGGGATGAATGACAGCGAAAGCCCTTTCGCGCGGAGGACAGTCGATCCGGGGGAAGGGCGGAAGCGGCTGACCGCCTGCCTCCAGAGCGTGTCTCAGGAAGAAATCTACGGCGTGGATGCCGCCGTCAGGAGGAGGCAGGGCAGGGAAGAACCGGAACGGAAGACGGAGCGCTGTTACTCGTTCGATGAATTCAGCGCGATTTGACCCGTACCAGGAGATGATGCTGTCAAAGCTGCGGAGCCGTTCCAGCAGCCGTTCCGGGAGGGCAACGTCCGGCAACTCGAGAAGGTTGAGACCGGTAGAAACGATGGAGGACGTACGGTCGGCGAAGCGAAACAGCGGAAGCACGGCCTCGGGCGCCCAAACTTCCGTATAGCTTGCGCGCAGAGATTCGAGCGCGGGCAGTGAAAGAATGCAATCGCCGATTGCCCCGGGGCGGATCAGCAGTCGTCGCAAGCTACTGGATGATGACCGGAAGCTTCACTTCGATGGTCTTCGGCGGCAGACACGCGGTATCCGAGCAGGCCTGGTACCGCAGCTTCGCTGTAACGATGTTGGGACCAGCCGGTGCGGTCGCGGGTGCGACGAGCGTGGTTGCGATCCGAAAGTTGCCCGCGAACACGGACATGGGCTTCGGGTTGAACTCGAAAGTCTGCTTCTGCGCTTTGGGGTACTCGACTTTCTGCACCTTAACGACGGACTCATTCCATGTCAGCTTTAGCGGGATCAAGTACGGATCGTCCGGCATGTCGCTGTTGACGTGGTAGCCGTCGCGGATGCTCAAGTCCAGCTTCACTACCATCGGAACGTCCCGCCGTAGCGTCACCTTTTGCGGCTCTGCAACGGAGAGAACGTTACTCCCCTGCGCTGGCAGGCTGTGCGGAAGCGTCAGAGCCATTAGAGCTAACGCCGGCAGAACTCTGAAGTAGTTGGATAATCTCATTCTGGTAATTGCTCTTGCTAACTAGTCCGACATGGACCGAGGCAATGCGCCCGTTGCGGTCAAGAAGGAACGTTGTGGGGAGGGATTCGACGCCCCCGTACATCTGTGCTGTTGCGTCGTCGCCCAGTAGAACCCGGTAGTTCACCTTCTTCTCGGCAATATACGGCCTTACAACGTCCCAGCCTTCTTCATCGAGAGCGACGCCGAGGACAGCGAACCCCTGGTCCTTGTATTGATTCTCAAACTCGATGAACCAGGGAATTTCCACTTTGCACGGGCCGCACCATGTCGCCCAGAAATTCAGGAGAACAACCTTGCCCCTGTAATCTGACAGCTTCACGGCTCTGCCGTCGGCGTCTTTTAGCGTGAAGTCGGGCGCGACCTTACGATCGCTTTCGGCTTTCAAATCCGCCGCGCTGACATTCGTCGCTTTCCTGTTACATCCCAGCGGGAATGCCATAGCAACTAACGCCAACGTCAGCAAGCCTCGTGAAATTGGACCTGGCAAAGGAAGCTCCTCTCTCAATTATATGGGGATCGGGCCGCCGGCAAGGGTATCCCGAAACCAGCGCCTGCGACGCTCCCGAAACAAGCGCGCGAGCGAGTATTCGCTGTGCCGCCGCTGGTTCGAGTATATCCGCGCCGCCGAGTCACAGAAGCTTTCGCAGACGTACTCCCTCCATCTTCTCGGATGTGTGATCGGATCCCCGGGATGCAAGAGCGTTTTCCGCATTTCCGCCGACCATCCCAGTTCACCCCGCGCGCGACGACGGATTTCCGACGCCAGCAGCGCACCAAACGATCTCCGGCGGGCGTTGCCCAGCCGCAGCCAGACAAAGTGAAAGAGTTCATGCACAAGAATCCGGGAAAGATTTCTTGGGTTCCGGAGGAGACCCGCTTCGAGCACGATACGCCGCTCGCGAAGAAACGCCGCGGCATGAACGCCAGTGCCCTTTACGCCGGCTGAGAGCAATTTACCCCGGTAGGCGCGCAGCGCCGGTAGAAACGACAAAGCAATCGGTTTCCCTTGAAGCGGCGGAAGGCCGGCAAGCGCGGTCGCGAGCAGCGGCCTGTACTCATCGAGATCCGGTGCAAGCTGAAGCTCGAATCCCGGCGTATCCTGCAATGTCGACATGGATCTCATTGCCGGTCGATCCTGTTGTCAGCCGCGCCCGTCTTCCGCAATTGCCCGCTGCTCCAGAATGAATCTATCTAATTCTTCGGCTCCTGGGCTTTCTGCGGCGAGAAGTACGAGGGCGTTTGAATTTCGACCTTCACCTGCTTGCCGAGGGATTCCAGCCATGCCTGCATCTGTTTATCACGAAGCTCCGTGGAAATCGCGCCCGCCGCCTGCTCATAGGTCTGCGAACCTGCCTCTTCTGCCCGGAAAATGTAGAAGCCGAACGGCTGGCGCACCGGATCGCTCACTTCGCCCGTCTTCAAGGCAAAGATCACGGCCTTAATGTGGTCCGGAATCCTGTCTCCCTTCTTGAACGTGCCGAAGTCGCCGTCTTTGGCTACAGAGTTCGGATCCTGGGAGTGCTCCTTCACCAGCTTGACGAAATCCGCTCCGGCGCGTGCTTCCTTCACGATGCTCTTCGCCTTTTCCAGAGCTTCCGCTTCCGTCAGCACCTTCTTTTCCTTTCCGTCCTGAGGAGGCGGCGAGGAGCTGAACGGAATGTAAATGGCTTTGATCTTGACGAAGGTGTACTTATCCTTGTTGGCTTCGTAGTACTTCTTCACTTCTTCAGGCGGGACGACAAACTGGTTGTACTTGTGGTCCAGTTCGGCCTGATAAAGTACCTGCATCTTTGCATACTCGATCCGTTCCTTAAACGGGCTGACCTTCTCCAGACCTTGCTCTTCCGCCATTTTTGAAAGGGCCATTAACAACCCGTACTGCTGGAGGAACTCCTGAGGGTTTGAATTCATGTTCTGCTTCAGCACGGGAAAGGAGCTCGCAAGCACATCTAATTCACCGGCGGTGAACTTGCGCCCATCGACCGTTGCCACCACAGTGCTCGGAGTGATGAAGACAACCGGAACGGACACACCCTGAGATTCCACAGGTTTCGTCTCAGCTGGTTTCGGAGCGGGCGGTTCTGCCGTGCTGGGAGCCTGCGCAAAAACAGCGGAGGCGAGAGCGATACCGAAACAAAAGGGGAGTTTCATAGGCTTGCGGTAAACGCTCCGATTTTATCATGCGGCCTTGACCACCCTACATTTACAAGCGCTACATCGCTTACCTGGTGTCCCCGGCGGATTTGACACGCGCCTTGCGAATCCCTTGGGAAGCCCGTTCGCGCCCCTCTTTTGACACCTGGATTTTGTTGATCACCTGCCGCGCTCCCGCCGACTTGGCCATCCTTGTGGCAGCAGCCTTGCGCTGGACGACATCGGTCTTTCCAGTGATCGTTGCGGTTGTGCCCTTGACGTATACCTGAAACCCCTCGGAAGCTACTTTCGACTTCGAAAACCGTTCCAGGATTGCTTCTCTCAGAGCCTCATCGCGCAAACCGGGATTCGCCGCATTCTGCTGCGCCTGACCCGCCGCAGCGAGCAGTGAAGCAAGCAAGCACACGATAAGCACTGCAGCTTGTCTCATACCGGCATTGTGTTCAGACGCGCCGAAACTTCTCGTGTATAATTCGCTCATGCAGAATCCGGGCGTTGGTCGGCGGTCCTTCCTTCGCGCTGCCGGGGGAACCGCCATGGCGATGACAGCGTTGTCCTATTCGCAGGTTCGTGGAGCCAATGATCGTATACGCCTCGGCGTCGTTGGGGCGGGAGATCGAGGGCGTCACGTGATGGGTCTGTTTCAGAAGGTGCCGCAAGTAGAGGTCGCCGCCGTTTGCGACATATACGCAAACAACATCGACCTTGCGAAACAGAAGGCTCCGGCAGCTCAGGGGTTCAGTGACCATCGTAAGCTGCTCGAAATGCGCAATCTGGACGCGGTGCTCATTGCCACGCCGGATCACTGGCATAGCCGGATAACGATAGACGCCCTGAACGCAGGCAAGGACGTCTATGTGGAGAAGCCCCTCACCCTCACGATCGAAGAAGGACCCGAGATCGTCAAGGCTGCGCGCGTAAACAACCGGATCTGCCAGGTCGGGATGCAGCAGCGTTCAGGCGCGCATTACATTCTGGCCCGCGACCAGTACATCCGGCGGCTGGGCCACGTCACGCTCGCGCGAACGTGGTGGCACGGAAATTCGTATCACTTGCGCCGCGCGCCGGCGTCGCTGCAGACTCGCCCCAGTAATCTCGATTGGGCCCGCTTTCTCGGTCCTCTCAAGTGGAGGGACTACGATCCCCAGCAGTATTTCAACTGGCGCGCTTACCTCGATTTTGGCGGCGGACAAGTGACAGATTTGTTCACGCATTGGATCGACGTGGTCCACATGTTCCTTGGCCATGACATCCCCACATCGGCAGTTGCCGCAGGCGGTGTCTATTACTACAAGGACGGAAGAACCGCTCCCGACACCATCAACGTGCTGCTGGAGTACGGCGACCACTACACCGCTACGTTTGAAGCCACACTGGCGCCCGGAATTCGCGGGGCGGCGGTCGAGATCTGCGGTACGGAAGGCCGGCTCTGGATTGACCGCAGCAAGATGGAGTTTTACACCGCCGAGCGGGGAGCGAAACCCGAAGTTGTGCAGGGTCCGGATTACGACTTTACGCTGGACCACGTGAAGAACTTCCTGGATTGCTGCCGCAGCCGCAAGCTGCCCAACGGCGATGTGCTCATCGGGCACCGGTCGGCGCAGGCCTCGCACCTCGGCAATATCGCCTATCTGCAGAAGCGGCGGCTCAAGTTCGATCCCGAGCGGGAAGAAATTCTTCCGCTCTAAGGCTGCCGCCCCAGGCCGGAGGGACAGCTAGCCGAACGCCTGGGCCGGATTCACCTCCAGCAACTGCCGGACGATACGCTCTTCGAGTCCTTGAATGAAGTGCGTGTAGATGTACGAATAGTCGCGGAATTCTCCGCCGTCCGGCTCGCCGACGTGATACCATCCGGCGTCCTGTGAGATGAGGGTGCGGCTCAGGAGATTCTGTTCGGCCATATGCACGATGCATTCATGGTGCCAGCGCGCAGTCTTGGGGCTGATGCCATCGAATTCCACCCATGCTCCGGCGCGCGCCACCTGCTCGTGTATGCTGTGATCTTTCTCGCTCTGCGCGTGTACCCACACGAATTTGGACGGCTTGACCCGTCGTGACTGGACAACTTCGAGCTGCTCTAAGGCTGCCTGTCCGTTGCCGGTGTGGGAAGCGATGGTGAGACCTGTTTCCGCCGAGGTGATCGCGGCGGCTGTGATCAATTTGCGGTCCAGCGGGTGAAGGGGGTTGCTCCCGCTGACGCCAATCTTGATAAACCTCGGCTTCACTCCGTCGATTCCGCGCTTTGCCTCCTGGACCCACCGCGCGGCAAGCTCCTCCGGGCTTTCCGTCATTGCGTAAGGGGGAAGGTACCGAAAGTCCTTGCCGGCGCCGTAGAGGCCTGTGTTTGTCCAGATCTCGATCCCCGTTTCCTCCGACAGCTTTTGAAGGAGCTTCGGGTCGCGACCAAGATAGTTGGGAGTGCATTCCTGGAGCCGGCGGCAGCCGTGGCGCTTCAGATCCTCGAGGTACGGTTTGACGATGCGAATCACTTCCCGGGCGTCGTACCGGCTTCGCGAAACTTCGTTTGCTCCAATGAAGTCAACGAGGATGTGCTCGTGGACGAGGATGGTCTGGAAGGCGGCTCCCTGCAGCGCTGGCGCTGCAAGAAGACCGAGGGCTTCGCGTCGTGTCATCGCCATCGATCCAATCTTACTGCTGGAAGGGGGCGGTTATGGGACAACGAGGCGATCGGGGTCGATGATGTGCTTGAAGCGTCCGTCGAGGCGCACGCGAGCGATCCGCCAGGGAACCGGGTTTTCGGGAAGCGCTGTGATTTTATTTATGGGGATCGGGACGACTTTGGATACGCGATCTGCCAGCAGCGCAACCGGCCGGGGTAAGGTGTCAGCAGCTCGAACGGCGATCAGGATGACGTATCGTCTTCGCTGCCTTCGGGAGTCGCTGGCCGACGGCGATCCGCAGGAGACGATTGGAATGGACTGGCCGCGTACAACGATGCACTGCGCAGCGAGCTGGGTTCCATCATCATCGCGAATTGAATGGATCTCCAGGACGCGTTGTGATGGAACCGCAAACTCTTCCTTGCCGCTTCGGAAAATGAGATAGGGCCGAGTTGCCGCCCGGTGTTCGTCCAAAACTGGGGAGCGGACCATTCTCACGGCTCAAACTGACCGCATCCCCGCCATCCAGAAACGCGAGTGCGCGGTCTTGCCGTCCTCATTCGGAGCGAGGCAAACCTGCACCTCGATGCGCTCGTCGTTCCAGAAGAACGGAACGCCAACCCACTCACTGTTGCCAACCGTGCGCGTGATGAAGTTCCTTCCGTAGATTACGGTCGGGATGCTCAAGCCCATCGGCCCGAACTGTTCCTCGAGGCTGGTCTTGACATTCCCGATGATCATGTTCGTGACTTCCGCGACCGCGTCGAGCACCTCGGAATTTACTGCCGGGTAGTCGTTCATGAGAAAGCCGGCGGCAATCTTGCAGGCCATCTCCGCGCTGCAGAAAACGCTGCCTGTTCCGATCCAGGCGCCTGCCAGTCCGATGAGGGAAACTACTCCTTCGCTGGGGCCGGGATCAGAACCGCCCAGATATGCCTCACCGCTGGTAATTTCAGTCCCGAGCATGGTCGAAAAGACATGCCCGGTGGCCTCCTTTACAAGTTTTGCCAGTTGCTCTGTGCTCATGGACATCTGGGATCTCCTAAATCAGGCCGGCGAGCTTTTCCTTGATCTGGTCGGCAGTAAATGGCTTGCGTACGTATCCGGAAGCTCCCAGTTGCACAGCTTCCATGACCTTGTTTTGGCTGCCTTCCGTTGTGATCATCACAACAGGGACATCCTTCCAGGCCGCATTCGCTCGTACGCGCCCAAGGAATTGCAGGCCGTCCATGTTCGGCATGTTGATGTCGGAAAGTATGAGCTGGACTTTTTCCTTCTGCAAAAGATCCAGCGCTTCATTCCCATCCCCCGCTTCCAGGACACGACCGACCGGTACGTCGGCTTGAACCAGGACGCGCTGCAGGATCTTTCGAATGGCGGCTGAATCGTCGACGATCAAAATATCAAGAGCCATCGTGTCTCCTTAGACAAGAGGCTCATCGGCAAAGCTTAGAAGGGCTTGAGGAAAAGCGGCGATCTATGCCAGATGGCGGAGCACCGCCTCCGTGACATCCGAGGTTCCGCTAGTCCCGCCAAGGTCCGGAGGCAGCGTCTTCCCCTCGGCTAGTACTGCCGCGACAGCCCGTTCTATTGCCTGCGCAGCCACCGGTTCGCCCAGATGCTCGAGCATCATGCCTGCCGACAGGATGGCGGCCAGAGGGTTGACGATCCCCTTGCCCGCAATATCCGGGGCAGATCCGTGGACTGGCTCGAACATGGAGGGATATCGACGCAGCGGGTCGAGGTTTGCGCTCGCCGCGAGGCCGATGCTTCCGGTGAGGATCGCCGAAAGATCGCTGAGGATATCGCCGAACAGGTTGGACGCCACAACGACGTCGAAGCTCTGGGGACGCCTTACGAAGTTCATGGCGGCCGCATCCACGAGCAGAGATTCGGTCTTAATGTCCGGGAACTCCGCCGCTACGCTCTGAAACACGCGGTCCCATAGCACCATGCTGTAGGCCTGCGCATTCGATTTCGTAATGGACGTGACCGTCCTGCGCTTGTTTCTACGCCGCGCAAGCTCGAACGCAAAGCGGATGATCCGTTCGACACCGCGCCGGGTGAACACGGAGGTCTGAATGGCGACTTCGTCGGACTGCTCGTGATAAACGAAGCCGCCAATCGGTGAGTACTCACCTTCCGTGTTCTCGCGAACGACAACCATGTCAATCGAGCCAAACTCTACGTCTCGAAGCGGGGAGCGGACGCCCGGATAGAGCACCGCCGGCCGGACATTCGCGTATTGATCGAAGGCGCGCCGGATAGGGAGCAGCAGGCCATGGAGCGTGACATGATCCGGTATCGAGGGATGCCCGACCGCGCCCAGCAGAATGGCGTCAAAGTCGCGCAGCACGTTTAGCCCGTCCTCCGGCATCATCCGTCCGTTGCGGAAGTAGTAATCCGAACCCCAGTCGAACTCCGTGTACTTCAGAGTGAAGCCGAACTTTGAGGAGACCAGATCAATGACGCGACGCGCCGCCGGGACAACCTCCTGCCCCACGCCGTCTCCAGCAATCACAGCGATCGAATAGCAAGCCATTGGAAAAGCTCCTATCATAACAGAGTGGCTGAAGTGAACCTGTTCTCGTTGCGCGGGCGCACGGCTTTGGTTGCCGGGGCGAGCCGCGGTATTGGATTGGCGATTGCGCGGGCGATGGCCCGCAGCGGCGCAGATACGATCATGGCTGCGCGTTCCACCGAGGAGCTCGAGAATCAAGCATCAATGCTTCGCGAGCAGGGATTTTCTGCCCGGGCAATGTATCTTGATATCTCCGATCCGCACTCCGTGCATCAGGCGGTGGACGGGCTCCCCGAGATTGACATTCTGGTGAACGTGGCGGGTACGAACATCCGCAAGCGATTCGAAGAGTACACGCTCGGCGAGTATGAAAAGATCATGCGCGTGAACCTCGACGGTATTTTCGAGTTGACGCAGCAGGTCGGAAGCCGCATGATTGCGCGCGGCAAGGGCGGCAAGATCATCCATGTCGGCAGCCTCATGTCGCTGCTCGGCCTGCCTTACGTGACGGTCTACGCGATGACGAAGAGCGCGATTGCCGGCTTGACGCGGTCGCTCGCCGCCGAGTGGGGCAAGTACGACATCCAGGTCAACTGCATTGCGCCGGGCTTCATTCTCACGGATCTCAACCGGAACATGTGGCAGAGCCCCGTCATGGACAAGTGGCGGGAAGGAGTGCAGGCGAACCCGCGCATGGGCGTCCCCGACGACATTGCACCCCTGGCGGTCTTCCTTGCCGGGCCGGGTTCGGACTATATTACCGGTCAGGTGATTGCGGTCGACGGCGGCTACACGACGACTGCCGTCTGGCCATTTGAACCGTGAGGTCTCTGGTTCTCATTCTGGGGCTCCTGACGTTGGGGGCCGCGCAGTCTCCCACGGACAGTTTTGTCTGTCCCATGGATCCGGATATTCGGTCGTCGAAGCCGGCCCGCTGTTCCCGCTGCGGCATGAAGCTTGTGCCGGGGATTCCGGATCCGGTCGAATATCCGGTCCGGATCTCGACGCGGCCCCGTGTCATCAAGCCGGGGCAGACGGTCGAGCTGGCGTTCGAGATTCAGGATCCGAAAACGGGGAAGAGGACGGGCCGCCTGGAGATCGTCCACGAGAAGCTCTTCCACCTGTTTCTCATCAGTGAAGATCTCCGTTACTTTGCACATGAGCATCCCGAGCCGGGGAAGGACGGAATCTTCCGCTTTCCCACTGTCTTTCCCAAACCTGGCTTGTACCGGGTTCTGTGTGACTTCTACCCTTCCGGGGGGACACCGCAAGTCGCCGTCAAGACGCTGATCACCGCCGGGTATCAGCCGCCCGAAGTCCTGGAGCCGGCGAAATTGACAGCAGACCTGTCGCCCAAAACATCGGAAAACTTAACCGTGGAACTTACAACGGAGCCGGCCGAACCAATCGCGGGATTGAAGACGCTGCTGTTCTTCCGCCTGACACCATCGGAAGGACTGGAACCTTATCTGGGAGCCTGGGGACATCTGCTGGCGGCGAGCGGCGACCTCGTCGACGTGATTCATACGCATCCGTTCATCGCCGATGGCGGGCCGCAGGTACAGTTCAACGTGATTTTTCCGCGGGAAGCGATCTATCGGGTTTGGGTACAGTTTCAGCGGGAAGGGAAGGTGAATACAGTCGCTTTCAATATTCCCGTGAAGAGGCTGCGCTAGACCTTAGGACGGGCGAGCCGCGCATCGACGAAGGACTTGACGCAAAGGGCGACGAACACTATCAGAACGACCGCCATTGCGCTTTGAGCCGCGACAGCGCCGGGCCGGGCAACTTGCTCTCCTGAGAGAAGCGCGGGCAGCTTCGCCAGGCCGCGTGCCGAACCGAGAATACCCAATACGCCGAGCATTGCGGCAGCGTGCATTGCATGCTTGCGCGAGTTGGGATTGCGGGCGATCAAACCCAGGATGAGAAACAGGACGCCGAAACCGGCGGGGATCAGAGCAGTCAGGCTGGTGCGGGTGGCAAGATAGCCGCCGACTCCCAGCAGGATGAGCAGAACGCCGACAGCGATAGTGATTCTGTACATGCTCTACGCTTCCAGCGTAGCATGGCTGCTTCCCGCCTCGGACAGCTTATAGCCCTCCCATTTCGCAATGACCGCTGTCGCCAGGCAGTTTCCGAGCACGTTGACCGACGTCCGCGCCATATCCATCACAGCATCGATGCCGAGTAACACGGCCGCGCCTTCGAGCGGGAGTCCGAAGGTGGCCAAGGTGCCCGTCAGGATGACCAGCGCGGCGCGAGGCACGCCCGCGACGCCCTTGCTCGTCAGCATCAGAGTCAACATCATGATGACTTGCTGGCCGATCGAAAGCTCGATGCCGGCTGCCTGGGCCACAAACACGGAGGCGAGGGAGAGGTAGAGCGTCGTGCCGTCCAGGTTGAAGCTGTAACCGGTTGGCATCACGAACGCAACAATGTGCTTTGGAACGCCGAAGCGTTCCATGTTCTGGAGCGCACGCGGAAGCGCCGCCTCGCTCGACGCAGTCGAGAAGGCAATCAGGAAGGGCTCCTTCGCGGCCTGAAGGAAGCGGCCCATGGGAATCCGCAGCGCCGCGATCACTCCGCCCAGGACCACCACGACGAACAGCGCCTGCGCGACGTACATCGTGAGAATCAGCTTACCGAGGCCGAGTAGCACGCCCACGCCTTTCGTGCCCACGGTCACTGCCATGGCCGCGCCCACGCCGACAGGGGCCAGATACATCACATAGCGTGTGTATTGAAACATCACCTCGGCCAGGGACTCGGCGAAATCGACGACGGGCTTGGCGCGGCTTCCAATTGCGGCGCAAGCCCCGCCGAACAGGAAGGCGAAGACCACAATCTGCAGTACCTCGCCGCGCGCCATAGCGTCGATGATGCTGGCGGGAAACGTGTGTTCGAGGATTGCCGTGAGGCTGGTGGAAGCCTTGGGGAGAGCGGCTTCCTCGGCGGTCATCTCCAATCGCATGCCGTCGCCCGGCTGGGCCAGATTCACCGCCGCGAGACCGAGCACGAGCGCGATGGTGGTGACGATCTCAAAGTACACGATGGCCTTCAGGCCAATGCGCCCCATCGTCTTCACATTGCCGGCCCCGGCAATCCCGTAGACAAGCGTTCCAAACAGAAGGGGCGCGATGATCGACTTGATCAGGCGCAAAAAGATGTTGCTGACAGGCGAGAGTTGACCCGCGATGTCCGGCACGGCGAACCCAAAACCGATGCCGGCAGCCATGCCGATGAAGATCCAAGCCGTCAGCGAAAGCTTTTTCAACGCTCGCCCCATTTAAGCTTTTCCCGGAGAACGTCGAAGAAAAGCATCTTGGGCGGGCGGATGAGACGCACTTGATGCACCGAACTGTGGCAGACAATTCGATCGTTCATCCGCAGCGGCTCACCAACCTGCCCGTCCACGGTGAGGTAAGCTTCCCCATCCTTGGCGCCTGACACGACCTCGATCACTGCTGTGTCCGGGACCAGCACGGGACGAAATGTTAGTGTATGGGGACAAATCGGTGTAATGCAGATGGCTTCGACGGACGGGAAGACAATGGGGCCGCCAGCCGACAGGGAATAGGCCGTGGAACCCGTAGGAGTGGAGATGATGAGGCCGTCCGCCTTGTAGCTCGCCATCGGGTGATTGTCAACGAAGGCGTCGAGGTCGATCATGCGCGCCAGAGCCGCCTTTGTAACGACGACGTCGTTCAAGGCTTCATATTCGGCCACGACTTCGGTGCCGCGCTTCAGCTCGCAGTGCAGCATCCGCCTGTTTCCGATACGGTGCTCGCCGAGAAGCGCGCGCTCCAGCTCCGGAAACACCTCGTCCACCGTGATCGCAGTGAGGAAGCCGAGCCCGCCAAGATTCACGGGGAGAATCGGAATCTCCCGGCTTCCGACAGCCCGGGCGGCGGATAGCAGCGTACCGTCGCCTCCGAGCACGATCACGAGCTGCGTGCCATCAGGAACCTGCGCCCGCGGGATTCCGTTCCTGGCGCCAAGATACTCTGCGGTCGTTTCGTCGTATCGCGTCTCGATGCGTCTCTGCTTCAGCCAGTCGATCAGTTCAGGAACGAGCCTGGCCGCCTTGTCGACGCCCGGCTTCGTGATAATGCCGACCGTCCTAATGGTATCCATGCAGCAAGAACTCCTTGTTGCCTTCGGCGCCGAGGATTGGGCTTTCCATCAACTCTGTCTTGAACCCAAGTTCGCGGACGGCGCTCTCCACCCGATTACATGCCTGGCGATGCAACTCCGGATCGCGTACGATACCGCCCTTTCCTACTTGCCCTCTTCCCACTTCAAACTGCGGTTTGACGAGTATAACGAGCTCCCCCTTTTCCTGCAGGATCCCTGCCATGGCGGGCAGCAGCAGTGTAACCGAGATGAAACTGACATCAGAAACGGCAAGGTCGACCCGTTCGCCCAAGTCCTCCACAGTCATGTAACGTGCATTCAGCCCTTCGCGTACGACCACCCGCGGATCGTTCCGGAGCTTCCAATCAAGCTGTCCGGTACCGACGTCTACGGCATACACGCGCAAGGCTCCATTCTGAAGCAGAACATCCGTGAATCCGCCGGTCGAAGCGCCAACGTCGGCGCAAACACGGTCCCGCACATGGATATGAAACTCTCGAAGCGCCGCCTCGAGCTTGAAACCGCCGCGGCTGACATACGGTATGCGTTCGGTTATTTCGATACGGCTATCCACCGGCACTGTTTGTCCCGCCTTATCCACGCGCTGGCCGTTGACAAAAACGTAGCCGGCGAGAATGTAGGCGCGAGCGCGCTCTCGCGATTCGACGAGTCCGCGGTCCACCAGGAGTTGATCGATCCGCTGCCGCGCTGCCTTCATGCAGTCCGGCTGACAATCAGATCCGCCAGCTCGCGCAACCTCTGCGCTCTGGGGCCGAACTGCTCCAACGCCCGGTGTGCGGCCTTGCGTTCCTCCTCTGCCATGAGACGAGAGCGCTCGAGTCCATAAACGGCAGGGAATGTAATCTTTCGCTGAACGGCATCTTTGCCGGCGGTCTTTCCCAGAGCCTCGGAGGACTGCTCCACGTCCAGGATGTCGTCCACGATTTGAAACGCGAGACCAATCCGGTCGCCATAACAGGTAAGACTGGCAAGCTCGGCCTCGCTTGCGCCTGCGTAGATGGCGCCCATTCGGACGCTGGCTTTGAGGAGCGCTCCGGTCTTTGCCCGGTGGATTGATTCGAGCAGTTCCTTCGTGGGTTCTTTGCCTTCGCCTTCGAGATCGTGCACCTGTCCGCCGATCATCCCGCCGACGGTGCCGGAGGCGGTGGAGAGCTCCTCAATGAGGCGGATCTTTCTTGCGGGATCGAGGCCGGGAAGCTGCGACAGGACCTGAAAGGCCAAAGTCAGCAACGAATCGCCCGCCAGGATCGCCATCGCTTCCCCGAAGACTTTGTGGCAGGTGGGACGGCCACGCCTCAAGTCATCGTTGTCAAGCGCCGGCAGGTCGTCATGAATCAGGGAATAGGTATGAATCAGTTCGAGAGTGCAGGCGGCCATCTCGATGCCATCGACATCATCGGAGATGGTACGCGCGGCTGCGATGCACAAAATCGGCCGGATGCGCTTCCCACCGGCGAAAAGGCTGTAGCGCATGGCGCGATGAATGATTTCCGGCGGGACGGACTCCTGGGGAACGCACCGGTCGAGCGCTCCTTCGACCAGTCTCGTCTGCTCGGCGAGATACTCGCTCAGTGTCATGGTTTCTCTGGCCGGAAGGGCTCGGGTTGGACAGAGTTATTCTTTCGGACTAGAATTTCGATGCGTGTTTCAGCTTCTTCGAGCTGCTTGCGGC
>Ga0207864_1002781_pt1 | contig 15865 bp, 10 predicted proteins | sample HigsolmetaAR202D_FD_184834 | JGI IMG/M metagenome (GOLD analysis project Ga0207864, IMG submission 184834) | Ionic liquid and high solid enriched microbial communities from the Joint BioEnergy Institute, USA - AR20-2-D (SPAdes) (version 2) ...
CGGCGCGGCTGGCGGCGCCGCTGTGACGCTGATCGAGTCGAAGCGCGCCGGCGACGGGCCGTCCGCCTGGTAGGCGACCAGGCCCACGCGTGTGGCGGTGCGGTTGAAGGTGTCGCTGGTGCGCACCACGTCGACACCGTTGACCGCGCAGGTGAGCGTCGCGGCAGTGGAGCGGCACTCGATGACGTCGCCGTCGGCGGGCTGCACGGCGGCGAGCGTGGTGATCGCGGGCGTGCCGACGGCGTTCTCGCGGATCTGCTGCAGCTGGTAGGTCTCGTCGTGCCAGCGGCCGAAGCGCCAGTAGTTGCTGGAGTCGGACAGCCGCAGCGCGACCCAGAACTCCGACGACACCGTGCTCACGCGGACGGTCGTGATCGTCTCGCTGAGCCCGGCGTCGACGCTGGCCAGGCCGTAGGAGCCGTCGGCGACGTAGGCCGCGCCGCCGGTGATCCCCCACGTGCCCGCGTGGGCCGTCCACGGCTGCCCGGTGTCGGCGACGCCGAGCGACGTGGCCGAGTCGGGGCGCGCGAAGCTGTCGACGACCTCGGCGTCGCCGAGCCCGTCGGCCAGCGCGATGACCTCGCGGGCGACGACGTTGTCGGCCGGCGTCGGGTCGGTGCCCTGGAAGGCCGCCGAGGACTCCAGGCGGGTCACGCCCGCGCTCGTGGGCGTCACCGTCACGGTCACGGTCGCCGACGCCCCGGCGGCGAGGTCGCCGAGCGCGCACGCGACGCCGTCGTCCTCCTGCTCGCAGCTGCCGCTGGAGGCGCTGGCGCCGCCGTAGCTGGCGTCCGGCGGCAGGGGCGTGGTCAGCGTCACGCCGGTCGCCGGGCCTGAGCCCGCGTTGGTGACGGTGGTCGTGAACGTCACCGGCGTGCCGACCGGCGCCGACGGCTGCGACGCGGTCATCGTGACCTGCAGGTCCGGCTCCGGAGGCGGCTCCGGCGCGTCGGCGACGACGAACGACTCGACGCGCACGGCGGGCGGCTGGCCGCCGTCGTAGGCGGCCAGGCCTGCGCGCGTCGCCGACGCGTTGAAGGCGTCGGTGGTGCGCACCACCGGCGTGCCGTTGACCGAGCAGGCCAGGACGTCGGCCGTCGAGCGGCAGGCGATGACGTCGCCGTCAGCCGGCTCGACGGTGTTGAGCGTGGTCAGCGCGGGTGCACCGAGCCCGTTGCCCTGGATCTTCTGGAGCGTGTAGGCCTCCGAGCCCCAGCGCCCGAAGCGCCAGTAGTTCGCGCCGTCGGCCGCGCGCAGGATCACCCAGAACTCCGGTGCTGTCTTGGCCACCTCGACGGTCACGAGCGTCTCGTCCAGCCCCGCGTCGACGGTGGCCATGCTGTAGCCGGCCTCGGTCGGGTAGGCCTGGCCGCCGGTGATCCCCCACACGCCGGCGTGCGTCGTCCACGCCTGGCCGGTGTCGGCGGCCCCCAGCGACGTCGCGGAGTCCGGGCGGGCGAAGGTGTCGACGACCTCGGCGTCGACCAGGATCGGCACGACCCGCGACACGGTGCTGTCGTGCGGCGTGGGGTCGGCGGCGTCGGAGGTGACCGAGGCGCTGAAGGACAGCTCGCCGGTGGCGTCGGGCGTCACGGTCACCGTCACCGTGGCGTCGGCGCCCGCGGCGATCGCGCCGAGCTCGCAGGTCGCGACCCCGGCCGCCTGGCTGCAGTCACCCTGCGAGGCGTCGGTGCTGACCTCGGACCCCGCGGGCAGCGGGCTCGACAGGCGCACGCCGGTGGCCGCGGCCGTGCCGCCGTTGGCGACCGTGATCGTGGCCGACAGCGGCTGGCCGACCCGCCCCGACGGTGTGCTCGTCGTCAGCGTCAGGCCCAGGTCCGGTGCCGTCGGCAGCGGCGGCGCGGTCACGACGGTGAGGCTGTCGAAGCGCGCCGACGACGGCTGCGAGGGGTCGTAGACGGCGAAGCCGACGCGCGTGGCGGACGCGTTGAAGGCGTCGTCGGTGCGCACCACCTCGGTGCCGTTGACCGAGCAGGACAGCAGCGTCGGCGTGACGCGGCAGTCGAGGACGTCGCCGGCTGCGGGCGTGACCTCGTTGCTGACGGTCAGCGCCGGCGAGCCGAGGCCGTTGTCACGGATCTGCTGCAGCTGGTAGGCCTGCCCGGCCCAGCGGCCGAAGCGCCAGTAGTTCGCGCCGTCGCTCAGGCGCAGCACCAGCCAGAACTCGTCGTCGACGGCGTCGACCTCCGCCGACACGATCGCCTCGTCCAGGCCCGCGTCGAGCGTCGCCAGCGCGTAGCCGCTGCTGCTGGCGTAGGCGCGGCCGTCGTCGATGCCCCACGTGCCGGCGTGCGCGGTCCACGCCTGCCCCGTGTCGGCGACACCCAGCGACATCGCCGAGTCGGGGCGTGCGAACGTGTCGCGGGCGCCCTGCGCCTGCGCGCTCGCGACGACCGGCAGCCCTGCCAGCAGCAGGATCGCCGCGATCACTGCGACGACGCCGCGGACCGCACCCGTCATCACATCTCCCCCCTGTCGACTCCCGCCGGAGTCCCGCCTGCTCTCACCCGTGACCGGTCTACCGGAGGTCGACGCGGTCGCGGTGATACCTGGTGTGCTTGACCCGCTGACGACCTACCGTCGCCGAGACGCGGTCCCGCCGGATCCGCGTGCCGGAGGAAGTGTGGCAGAAACCTCGCCGCCGTGCGACGTCAGGTTCCCCCGACCGGGGGAAGCTAGCCGACGCACCAGGGCAAGCCGTGCGAAGACGCCGTGGCCGCGTCGCGCCGGCCGTGCACTCCCCGCACTCACACGACCTCGACGGGCGCGGCGACGCCGAGGTCCCGCAGCAGCGCGGCGATCTCGTCGCGGTACAGCGGGTTCATCGCGATGACGAGGTCCGGCGGGTCGTCGCGCAGCCGCTCGGGAGCGACCACCTGCTGGCCGCTGCCGGGCACGTGCAGCCCGTGCTTGCGACGGTTCACGTCGACCACCGCGGCGATCTCCCGGGCGGCGGGGACGGCGTTGAGGAACGCCACCCCCTTGGAGCCCGCCCCCCACAGCGCCACGCGGCCGCGGGAGGTCTCCTCGCGCAGGCGCGCGTCCCAGGCGGCGACCGCGTCGCGGTAGCGGTCGCCGAAGGCGCCGGCGGCGCTGGCCAGCCGCTCCAGCTCCTCCGCGGTCGCCGGCGCCGGGCCCTCGGCCGCCTCGGGCAGCACCTCGGCCCACAGGTACTGGTCGCCGAAGGCGCGGCCGGAGGCGGTCACCGCGTAGCCGTGCGCGGTGGCGAGGTGGCGCAGCGCCGGCTCCGAGAAGTACGTGCAGTGCTCGTAGATGACGTCCCAGACGGCACCCTGCTCGAGCATGTAGGTGGCGTCGGGCATCTCGAAGTAGGCGGCCGGCGCGCTGCCGTCGGCGCGGCGGACGGTGCGGGCCAGGTCGTCGAGCAGCCCGCCCGGGTCCCACACGTGCTCCAGGACGTGCTGGCACACGACCAAGTCGCCCACCACGCGGGTGCCGCCGCCGCCGAAGGCGCGGGTGGCGATGTCGACGTCGCCGTCGTCGGCCGCGGGGTCGTGGCTGGGGTCGAAGCCGATGCCCTCGTTGCCGCCCAGGTCGCACAGTCGCTTGAGGAACTCGCCGCTGCCGGCCCCGATCTCCACGATGCGCTTGCCGCGCAGCCCGTGCGTGGCGACGAGCCGCTCGGCCAGGGCCTGGGCGTAGCGCTGGAACGTCGGCGAGCCGTGCAGCGAGTTGTGGTAGGCGGGGGAGTACTCGACCAGCCCGGGGTCGAAGGCGGCGTTGCTGATCAGCCCGCAGCGCGGGCACAGCGCCAGCACGATGCGCCCCCGGGGCGCCGCCAGCGCCTCCTCGCGGGTCGGCCACAGCACGTTGCAGAGCACCGGCGCCAGGCCCGCGTCGAGCAGCGGCTGCAGCGGCGCCGCCCCGCACGAGGGGCAGGGCACCGTGTCGTCGACGGCGGGCGCGGACGCGGCCGCGGAGGCAGAGGAGAGGCTCATCGCACACCTTCGCTGATCGGGAAGCTGATCTCTGACGATCCCAGGAACTGCTGCAGGAGCTGCGGGCTCATCACGGCCCAGTCCGGCTCGCCGGTGAGGTTGCTGGTCTGGCTGCGGTACGCGGCCAGCGCCGCGCGCTTGACCTCCAGGAACCGGCCGGTGGTCACGCGCTGCGGGCGCGGTCCGCGCAGGGCCGACAGCGGCGCGGCGACGAAGCGGCGCGCCCTCGCGGGCAGACCCGACCCCGGCGGCGAGTCCGTCCAGGGGCCGTCCGCCCACCACCACACGGGGTAGGCGGCCGCGGCCACCTCGACGCCGCCGCGGCGCAGCGCCCGGCGCAGCGCCAGGTTCAGACCCTGGTGGTCGACGTGCCAGTCGTGCTCGCAGGTGACGAGGACCTCGTCGGGCTGCACCTCGCGGACGATCGCCGCGAGCTGGTCGGCGAGCGCGTCGACGCGGTCGCGGAGGCTGTCGTCGGGGTGGCCGAGGAAGCGGATGCGGTCCTCGGGCACGCCCAGGATCGCGCAGGCCTCGACCGCTTCGGCGCGGCGGATCGCGACCAGCTCGTCGCTGCTGATCACGCGCGAGGCGCGGTGGGAGCTGCGCCCGTCGGCGGCCACGACCACGTGCACATCGCTGCCGGCGGCCCGCTTGCGCGCGATCGTCGCACCGCAGCCGATGGTCTCGTCGTCGGGGTGGGGGGCCAGCACCAGGGCCGAGCGCTGCGCCGAGCGGGTCGTGACGTCGACGGCGCGGGCGGTCAGGGCGGCACGCCACGCGCGCCGCACCGCGGGCTTGGCGGCCCCTGCCAGCCGCTGCGGGATCGTCGTCATGGCCGCATCGCGGTGTTCTCGTACAGCAGCACCCGCGGGTGGGTCCAGCCGATCGAGGCGATGTCGAGGTCGCCGTCGCCGTCGCTGTCGACGAGGTGGGCGCCGTCGTGGTGCTCGTCACCGGTCCACACCGTGTGCGGCGACCACGCCGCGCCGCCGCCGCGGTTCTCCATCACCAGCAACCGCGCCGTCTCAGGCGACTCGGTGTCGTGCTCGCCCACGACCACGTCGAGGTCGCCGTCGCCGTCCATGTCAGCCGCGTCGACGCTCATGGGGCCGGTCACCGTCGCGATCAGGTGGCTGGGCCACGGCGCGCTCGGGTCGTCGGGGCGCTCGTACCAGACCAGGTCACCGGCGGCGCTGACGACTTCGAAGCCGACGATGACGTCGCGGTCGCCGTCCCCGTCGACGTCTGCGGTCAGCACGCGGTCGGGGAACCCGGTCGCGTCGGTGAGGCGCTGCGGCGTCCAGCCGGAGCCGTCGTTGCGCAGCCAGCGCGTGCCGAGCACGAGGTCGGCGTCCCCGTCGCCGTCGAGGTCGTCGGCGGCGATGCCGTTGTTCTGGGTGGCGTCGGAGATCCGCTCCCACGTCCACTCCTGTGCCACCGGGTCGTCCGGCGTGGTGAGCAGCTGCGTGCCGTGACCCGGCTCGTGCCACGACAGCGCGGTCTGGAGCGGACCTCCGGGTGTCAGCCGCGCCGTCACCGCGCCCTGCAGGAAGTCGCCCTCGGCGGTCGGCACGTTGTCGTGGATCGTGAAGCGGCCGCGCCCGTCGTTCTGCGCCCACACGAAGTCGGCGCTCGGCTCCACGCCGCGGCCGGTGGTGCCGAGCACGTCGGGGTCGCCGTCCCCGTCGAGGTCGGCGACCGTGGCCATCTGGCCCAGCGGCTCGCCGATCTCGTGGCGCGTCCAGGTCTGCTCGGCCGTCTGCTCGTACCACCACGCCCCGCTGACCAGGTCGCTGTCGCCGTCGCCGTCCACGTCGGCGCTGTCGATGAACAGCGCGGTGTCCGGACGGTCGGCGTCGACCTCCACGCGGGCCCAGTCGTCGAGGCGGCTGCTGCGCAGGTTGCGCCACACCTCCAGCGGCGAGCGGCCGTCCCAGTTGACCCCGACGAGGTCGAGGTCGCCGTCGCCCTCCAGGTCGCCCATGCGCAGGTTGTGCGAGCCGGTGGTGGCCAGGACCTGCATGCGCCAGCCGTCGCCGCTGCGCAGCAGCACGCCGACGCGGCGACGAGCCGACTGGTGCATCTCCGCGAAGGCGATGTCGAGGTCGCCGTCGAGGTCGATGTCGCCGATCTGGAAGTCGTGGACGTAGTCGAGGGTGCCGTCGACGGGGTGCTCCACCCAGGCGCCCTCGCCCCGCCCCGGGTTGGCGTACCAGGCCATCCGGCCCTCGCTCTCGGACGCGGCGAGGACCACGTCGAGATCGCCGTCGTCGTCGAGGTCGGCGGTCTGGACGCTGACCTGGCTCGGCCATCCGTCAGCGAAGCGGTGCACGCGCCACGACCCGGTCGCGGGGTCGGCGGGCGTCTCCACCCAGAAGCCGTCCTCGACCAGGTCGAGGTCGCCGTCGTCGTCGAGGTCGCCCAGGGCCACGCCCTCGCCGCCGGGGACGACCGTGTCGACGCGGGTCCAGCGCAGGGGGTCGTCTTGCAGGAACACCAGTGTGGCGCCGGCGTGGCCGCGCGCGACGACGTCGAGGTCGCCGTCGCCGTCGACGTCGCCGGCGGCCAGGTCGTGGGCCAGCCCGGCGCCGATCTCGTGGGCCGTCCAGTCGCCGCCGCCGACCCGCGGGTTGGCGAACCACAGCAGGGTCTCGCCGGGGAAGTCGGGCACGATCACGTCCGGATCGCCGTCGCCGTCGACGTCGCCGGTCTCCATGTCGGTGGTGAACACGACGCGGTCGTCGATGACGTGGCCGCGGCCGCTGTCGCCCTCGTACCACTGCAGCGGCGTGGTCGTGTCGTCGGCGACGACGATGTCGAGGACCCCGTCGCCGTCGATGTCCGCCAGCGCCTTGCAGTCGGCGCCGAGGTCGGCCGCGTCGACCACCTCGTGGGCGAAGGCGACCTGCTGCTCGGGCTCGGCAGGCGGCGCGCCGCCGAAGGCGAGCACGTCCGCGCGCTCCACCACGGCCCAGGCGACCAGTGCGACCAGCGGTGCGAGCAGCACGATCGCGTCCCGCAGCCGCAGGCTCGGCGGGCCGGCCGCCATGTCACAGGCGCTCGACGTGGGCAGCGGTGTGGCCGCGGGTCGCGTTGACGGCGTCGAAGACCGGCACGCCGCTGCCGACGATCAGGTCCACAGGCCACTCGCGGTGCGCGACGGCGATGACGACGAGGTCGAAGCGCCGCAGCGACTCCTCGGTCACGGTCGTGGCCTTCAGCTCGCGGTCGCCGAGCCGCAGCGACGGCACCTGCGGGTCCGCGAACGCCACCTCGGCGCCGAGGTCGTCGAGCAGCTCCATCAGCCGCAGAGCCCGCGAGTTGCGCACGTCGCGCACCCCCGCCTTGAAGGCGGCGCCGCACACCAGCACCTTGGCGCCGCGCAGCGTCTTGCCGCGGTGGTTGAGGAAGGTCTGGATGCGCTCGCGCACGTACGAGGCCATGCGCAGGTTGGTGTCGGCCGCCAGCTCGATGAACTTCGTCTGGAAGTCGAACTCCCGCGCGCGCCACGACAGGTAGTAGGGGTCGACCGGGATGCAGTGCCCGCCCGGCCCGATGCCCGGGTAGAAGGGCTGGAAGCCGAAGGGCTTGGTGGCGGCCCCGTCGATGACCTCCCACAGGTCGATGCCCATCTCGTGGGCCAGCATCGCCAGCTCGTTGACGAGCGCGATGTTCACCGCCCGGTAGGTGTTCTCCAGCAGCTTGGCCATCTCTGCGGCAGCGGGCGTCGACAGGATCCGCACGAGGCCGGGCTCGTCCATCACCGACTCGAGCAGGCCCTGGGCGCGCTCCGCCCCCTCCTGGGTGACGCCGCCGACGACCTTCGGCGTGTTGCGGACCGTCCAGCGGGTGTTGCCCGGGTCGACCCGCTCGGGCGAGAACGCGAGGTGGAAGTCCTCGCCGGCGCGCAGCCCGGAGATCTCCTCCAGCAGCGGCTGCACCACCTCGGTGGTCGTGCCGGGGAACGTCGTCGACTGCAGGACCACGAGCATCCCCGGCCGCAGCGCGCGGGCGACCTGCTCGGTGGCGCCGCGCACGTACGACAGGTCCGGCGTCTTGGCCGAGTCGAAGGGCGTGGGCACGCAGATGAACACCGCGTCCGCCTCCGACAGGCGCGCCGGGTCGTCGACGGCGAGGAACGTGTCGGCGGCCACGGCCGCAGCGACCCGCTCGGCGGCGACGTCCTCGATGTGGCTGGCGCCCATGTTGAGCGCGGCGACGCGCTCGGCGTTCACGTCGTAGCCGAGGACCCGGAAGCCGGCCTCCGCGTAGGCGATCGCCAGCGGCAGACCGACGTAGCCGAGCCCCACGACCCCGACGACGAGGTCGCGGTCGGCGAGGCGCGCGGCGAAGGTGCTATCCATGCTGCTTCCACCACTCGTAGGTGCGGGCCAGCCCGTCGTCGAGGTCGACCTCCGGCTCCCAGCCGAGGACCTCGCGGGCCCGGGTGATGTCGGGGACGCGCCGCGGCGTGTCCTCGAAGCCGCGGCCGTAGTGCGCCTCGTAGGGCACGAGGCGCACGTCGGCGGCGGTGCCGAGCAGCGCCGCGACGCGCTCGGCGAGCTCGAGCACGGACGTCTCCACGTCCGAGCCGATGTTGAACACGCGGCCCTCGGCCGCCGGTGTCGTGGCGGCGAGGTAGGTGCCGCGGACCGTGTCGTCGACGTAGGTGAAGCAGCGCGTCTGGCGCCCGTCGCCGTGCACGGTCAGCGGCTCGCCCGCGGTCGCCTGGCGCAGGAACGTCGCGACCACGGAGCCGTAGCCGCGGGGGTCCATCCGCGGACCGTAGGAGTTGAAGTAGCGCACGATCACCACCGGCAGGCCGCGCTGCGCCCATGCCAGCGCGAGGTGCTCGTCGACGGCCTTGGCGGTGGAGTACGACCAGCGCGCCACCGTGGTCGAGCCGAGCACCCGGTCGTCGTCCTCGGCCATGGGGATCTTGGTGGTCTTGCCGTACACCTCCGAGGTGGAGGCGACGAGCACCTTGCGCCAGTGCCGGGCGCACGCCGACAGGACGTGGTCGGTGCCGCGCGTGTTGGTGAGCAGGCCCTCCAGCGGCGACTCGACGATGTTGCGCACGCCGACCGCGGCGGCCAGGTGGAACACGAGGTCGGCGCGCTCGACCTCGCGCGTCACGAGGTCGGCGTCGAGGATCGAGCCGTGGACGAAGCGGATGTCGCCGAGCGCCCCCGACAGGTTGCTGATGCGACCCGTCGACAGGTCGTCGAGCACCGCCACCTCGTGGCCCTGCCGCAGGCAGTGGTCGACGAGGTGGGAGCCGATGTAGCCGGCGCCGCCGGTGACGAGGACGCGCATCAGGACCTCCCGGACCCGAGGACGGTGTCGTAGACGTGCTCGAAGGTGCGGGCCACCGACGTCGAGTCGAAGCGCTCGCGCACGACGCGCCGGCCCGCGGCGCCCATCGCGGCCCGGCGCTCGGGGTCGCGCAGGAGCGCGTCGACGCGGGCGCTGAAGGCGTCCACGTCGCCGACGTCGACGAGGTCGGTGGTGACCCCGTCTCGGGCGAACTCGGCGAAGGCCGGCAGGCGGAACGCGACCGACGCGGTGCCCGCGGCCATGGCTTCCAGCAGCGCCAGCCCGAAGCCCTCCGACTCCGAGCCGAACACGAACAGGTCGGCGGCGGTCAGGATCGCCGGCACGTCCATGCGGTTGCCGACCAGGTGGACGCGCTCGCCGACGCCGGCCGCGCGCGCGGCCGCCTCCAGGGCGGGGCGCTCGGGGCCGTCGCCCACCAGCACGAGCTGCGCGTCCGGCCAGGCGTCCCGCAGCCGCGCGAGCACCGCCACGAGGTGGTGCTGGCCCTTGCCGGGCACCAGCCGCGACACACACACGAGCAGCGGGCCCTCGGGCGGCACGCCGAGGTCGGCGCGCACCTTGCCGGGGTCGACGTCGGCGACCGCGTCGAAGCGCTCCAGCGGGATCGCCTGCTGCAGCACGGTGATGTCCTGGCTGACCAGCGGCCGGAACAGGCGCGCCACGTCCTTGGACTCGGCGATGTAGGCGCGCACCGTGCGGCGCTCCACCCAGTCGCGCAGGCTGCCCTTGGCGCGGCCGAGCAGGCGGCGCGGCAGGGCCGCCCCGGGCGGCGTCTTGTCGCCGAGGTGCACCCACTCGGCGTGCAGGTGGCCCACGACCGGCGTGCCGGTCAGCAGCGCCGCGACCTGGGCGAGCTTGCGGTCGGTGTCGCTGTGGACGTGCAGCAGGTCCACCCCGCCGGCGCGGATCAGGCGCACCAGGCGGCGCACCGTGGCCGCCTCCCGCGCCGGGTCGTGACGCAGCCACACCGGCTCGACCCCCGCCTCCTGGAACGCCGGGCGCATGTCGTCGTCGCCGAAGAGCTGGCACACGCGCACGTCGTAGCGGTCCCGGTCGGCGTGGCGCAGGTGGTTGAGCACGATCGTCTGCCCGCCCCCGATGAGGAGGTCCGGCAGGACGTGCAGGACGCGGGCGGGACGGGCCACCGTCACACCGCCACCAGCTCGGCGTCCACGCCGAGGCGCTCGAGGTCCTCGCCGATCTCGCCCAGGTACACCGGGTTCATCGCGATGACCCGGTCGGGTCGGTAGTCGACGAGGAGCTCCGGCGCGACGATGCGCTGCCCGGTGCCGGCCATGTACATGCCGTGCTTGAAGGGGTTGATGTCGACGGCGTACTCGATCCCGGCGGCGTCGCCGAGGCTGTTGAGGTAGGCGACGCCCTTGGAGCCCGCCCCCCAGATGACCGCCTTCTTCCCCGCCGCGCGCAGCTCGGCGAGGTCGCGGCGCCAGGTCTGCAGCATCCGCGGGTAGGACTCGGCGTAGTGGGCCACGCCCTCGGCGAGCGCCTCGAGGTCGTCTTCGATCGGCAGCGGCTCGCCCGGCGCCGGGATGGTCGAGGGCTTGGCCTCCAGCAGCAGGTACTGGTCGTCGTAGTCCAGCGACACGTCCAGCACCTCGAAGCCGCAGGCCCGGAACAGCCGCGCCAGCGAGCCCGCCGAGAAGTACGAGCAGTGCTCGTAGTAGACGTCCCAGAAGGCGACCTCGCGCAGCACCCGCAGCACGTCCGGCAGCTCGAACAGGACCACGGTCTCGGTCCTGTCGCCGATCGCGGCGCGGATCATCTGCAGGAACCCGCGCACGTCGGAGATGTGCTCCAGCGTGTGGCGGCACACGACCGCGTCGGCCTGCAGGTGCGCGTAGTCCTGGGAGTAGAAGTCGGCGATCCACGTCAGCCGGTCGCCGAGGTCCTCGCGCGTGCGGTCCGGGTTCACCCCGGGGTCGATGCCGGTGCCGTGGCCGACGCCGGCCTCGACCATCAGCTCGAGGAACTCGCCCTTGCCGCAGCCGATCTCCAGCACCGACTTGCCGTGCAGGTCGTAGCGGTCGACCCAGCGCTTGGCGAGGTCGCGGGCGAAGCGCATGAAGCGCTCGGAGAACCCCTGCGTCTCCTCGTAGCGCGACGAGTACTCGGCGAGCGCCGGATCGAAGCGGGTGTTGGTGATGAACCCGCAGCGCCGGCAGAAGGCCAGCAGCAGCTCACCGCGCGGGAAGTCCCGCGCCTCCTGCGGGTCGGCCAGCAGCAGGCAGCTGTTCGCCGGCACGCTCGGCTCGTGGTGGAACACCTCTGCACCCGGCGCCCCGCACGCCGGGCACTGCACGTCGTCACGCATCCATCGCCCCCGCGATCGAGTGGTGGTCTGGTGTGGTGCTACAGGACCCGCGGCTGCGGCACCGGCACGATGAAGCGGCCGCCCGCCTGCTCGTAGGCCGCCTGCTGCTGGCGGATCTCGTCGGCGAAGTTCCAGGCCAGCAGCAGCACGTAGTCCGGCTTGCGCTCCAGCAGCGCCGACGGGTCCAGGATCGGCTGGTGGGTCCCCGGCATGTGCAGGCCCTGCTTGTGGACGTTGCGGTCGACGACGAACTCGACGAGGTCGCGGCCGATGCCGACCGAGTTGACCAGCGTCGCGCCCTTGGCGGCGGCGCCGTAGGCGGCGATGGTCCTGCCCTCCGCCCGCAGTGAGCGGAGCAGGTCGAGCAGGCTCGACGTGATCTGCTCCACCGCCGTGCCGAAGTCGGCGTAGTACTCGAAGGACGTCAGGCCCTCCTCGGCCTCCGCCGCCAGGTAGGCCTTGACGGTGTCGGACACGTCCTCGCGCGGCGCGATGTGCCAGCGCAGCGTGCCGCCGTGCAGGTCTGGGAAGTACTCGACGTGGTTGAGGTACAGCCCGTGGCGGCGCACGAGGTTGTCGACCGACGTGCACGAGTAGTAGCAGAAGTGCTCGTGGTAGATCGTGTCGAACTCGCGGTGCCGGACGAGGTCGCGGACGTACGGGTTCTCCACGGTGATGAGCCCGTCGTCGGCGATCAGCCGCGCCATGCCGGCGACGAAGTCGTTGAGCGCCGGCACGTGCGCCATGACGTTGTTGGCGATGATGACGTCCGCCCGCTTGCCCTCGGCGACCAGCCGCTCGGCCAGCCCCGTGCCGAAGAACTCCTGCAGCGTCGGGATCCCGTTCTCGTTGGCGACGCGGGCCTGGTCGGGCGCCGGGTCGATGCCCAGGACGGGCACCCCCGCCTCGACGAAGTTGCGCAGCAGGTAGCCGTCGTTGGACGCCAGCTCGACGACCAAGCTGTCGCGCCCCAGCCCGCGCGAGGCGATCAGCCCCAGGGCGTGCTCCCGCGCGTGGCGCAGGAGGTGGTCGGAGAACGACGAGAAGTACAGGTAGTTGTCGACGAACAGCTTCTGGGCCGGGACCTCCTCGAGGATCTGCACCAGCGCGCAGTCCGGGCAGAAGGCCACGTCGAGCGGGAAGCGCTCCTCGGGCTCGTCGACGGCCTCGGGCTTGACGAGGGCGTCGGCGAGCGGGGTCTTGCCCAGCGACAGGAAGGGCTTGAGGCCCTCCGAGCCGCAGGAGCGGCAAGACGGCAGCGTGTCAGGCATTGGCGAGTCCCAGCGTGTCGTGGTCCAGGCGGCGCAGCGAAGCGTCGAGCTCGCCGGCGTCGAGCATCGCCCGCACCGCGCGGATGCGCTGCAAGCGCGGGCCGGTGAGCACGTCGAGCGTGAGGCCGGCGGCGCGGTACGCCGCGTACAGCTCCTCGACGCCGGCGCGCACCGTCCAGCGCGGCTTGAAGGACGGCAGCGTCGTGGCGATCTTGTCGCAGTTGACGCGGTAGTTGCGCAGGTCGGGGCTGGCGCCGTCGGCGAAGCTGACCTCGCTGCCCTCGACGACCTCGCCGACGATCTGGGCGACCTCGCGCACCTGGTAGTTCTCCGAGGTGCGGCCGACGTTGAAGGCCTCGTTGTGGACCAGCTCCCGCGGCGCCTCGGCGACGGCGAGGAACGCCCGCGCGATGTCCTCGATGTGGACCAGCGGCCGCCACGGCGTCCCGTCGGACTTCATGAGGATCGCGCCGGTCGTGACCGCGTAGCCGGTGAGGTTGTTCACCACCAGGTCGCCGCGCAGCCGCGGCGACACGCCGTAGGCGGTGGCGTTGCGCAGGTAGGTGGGGCTGAAGGAGTCGTCGGCCAAGGTGGCGATGTCGCGCTCGGCGAGGACCTTGGACTCGCCGTAGGGCGTCACCGGGAGGAACTCGGCCGTCTCGTCGATCGGCTCGTCGCCGTGGGCGCCGTAGAGGCTGCACGACGAGGAGAACAGGAAGCGCGGCACCCCGGCGGCCTTGGCGATCTCCGCCAGCCGCGCCGAGGCGCGCCAGTTGATGTCGAGCGTGATCTCCGGGTCGAGGTCGCCGAGCGGGTCGTTGGAGATCCCCGCGAGGTGGACGACCGCGTCGAAGCCGCGGAGGTCGTCGAGCTCGACGTCGCGCACATCCTTGCGCAGCGCCGGCACGTCGGCCACATCCGGCCCGAAGGTGCAGTCGCTGAAGAGGTAGCTGTCGAGACCGACGACCTCGTGGCCGGCCCGCTGGAACAGCGGGACGAGCACGGAGCCGATGTAGCCGTTGTGGCCGGTGACGAGGACGCGCATCAGTTCACCAGATCTTCCAGGGAGCGCCCTGCTCCCACAGGGACTCCAAGAGCTTCTTGTCGCGGATCGTGTCCATGCACTGCCAGAAGTCGTAGTGGCGGTAGGCCATCAGCTGGCCGTCCTTCGCCAGTCGCTCCAGCGGCTCCTTCTCGAACTGGGTGTCGTCGCCGTCGATGTAGTCGAAGACGCCCGGCTCGAACACGAAGAAGGCGCCGTTGATCCAGCCCTCGCCGACCTGCGGCTTCTCGGAGAACTCGACGATGCGGTCCCCGTCGAGCTCGAGGTGGCCGAAGCGCGCCGGCGGCCGCACCGCCGTCAGCGTGGCGAGCTTGCCGTGGGACCGGTGGAACTCCAGCAGCCTGTCGAGGTCGACGGTGGACACGCCGTCGCCCCACGTCACCATGCAGGTCTCGTTGCCGAGGTACGGCTGCAGGCGCTTGATGCGCCCGCCCGTCGCGGTCGGCTGGCCGGTGTCGATGAGCTGCACCGTCCACTCGTCGCGCTGGGCGTCACCGTCGTGCGTGATGACCCCGCCGTTGCGCATGTCGACGGTGATGTCGCTCATGAGCGACGCGTACTCGACCATCCAGCGCTTGATGACCTCGCCCTTGTAGCCCAGGGCGATGACGAAGTCGGTGTGCCCGAACGCGGCGTAGTACTTCATGATGTGCCACAGAATGGGCTTGCCGCCGATCTCCACCATCGGCTTGGGCTTGACCTCGGTCTCTTCCGCCAAGCGGCTACCGAGGCCACCGGCGAGAATCCCGACCTTCATCCCGCGTCCTTTCCGACGCGCGGGGAAGGCAGGCGTCCAGGTCTCCCGGTCGAGTGAGAATCCCCCGCTCGCAGACGCTGGTGCCGGTGCCCCCCGCACGTACAGCCATGTCCCGCTCACTCAGTGTGAGCCTGCTCGTCCCCGTCTGTCAATGGCACCCTCGGGCTACTCCTTGGTCCCGCCGAGCCCGCAGGGGTGACCGACCCCCTCCGACGAGGGCCAGCATACCCCAGGGCCGGGCACGTGTGACGGCTCGTGCAGACTGATCCGCCCGCGGCCCGCGTGATACAGGGACCGCGCCGTCTGGGCGGGCTCAGTAGGCGCCGTGGCCGCTGAGCACCGCGGGCACGGTCTTCAGCAGCAGCTTGACGTCCAGGGCCAGGCTCCAGTTGCGGATGTACTCGACGTCCATCTCGACCCACTGGTCGAAGTCGATGTTGGAGCGGCCGCTGACCTGCCAGATGCAGGTGAGGCCCGGCGACACGAGGAGCCGTCGCAGGGCGTAGGCGTCGTAGACCGCGTACTCCTCGGGCAGCGGCGGCCGCGGCCCGACCAGGCTCATCTCGCCGCGCAGGACGTTGATCAGCTGCGGCAGCTCGTCGATCGACAGCTTGCGGATCCAGCGGCCGACGGGCGTGACGCGCGGGTCGCGGCGGACCTTGAACACCGGGCCGCTGGCCTCGTTGAGGGCGGCCAGCTCTGCCTTGCGCTTGTCGGCGTCGACGTACATGGAGCGGAACTTCAGCATCCGGAAGGGGATGCCGCCGCGCCCGATGCGCTCCTGGACGTAGAAGACGGGACCGGGGGAGGTGACGGCGATGAGGAGGGCGGTGATCGCGAAGATCGGCAGGGTGAGCAGCAGAGCCAGCAGGCTGACGACGATGTCGATGGCGCGCTTGGCCGCCAGCTGCAGCCGCGAGGCGGCGAGCAGGCCGCAGTCGAGGTCCGTCGCGGGCTCGACCGTCCGCGCCGGCAGGGCCGGAAGGGCAGGGCGCGGCGCAGCAGCGGGCAGCGCCGGCGCGTCCGCGACGCTGAGGTCGATGACCGTCTCGTCGGTGGTCAGGTCGAGGACCACATCACCGAACGCAGTCTCCAGGTCGCTGCTAGTAGTACGGGTGTCCGCCC
>Ga0207864_1002786_pt1 | contig 15825 bp, 9 predicted proteins | sample HigsolmetaAR202D_FD_184834 | JGI IMG/M metagenome (GOLD analysis project Ga0207864, IMG submission 184834) | Ionic liquid and high solid enriched microbial communities from the Joint BioEnergy Institute, USA - AR20-2-D (SPAdes) (version 2) ...
GGGGGAGCCGCTGGAGCTGACGTGGCTGGAGCGGCTGCGCCGGTTGGTGCTGGGGGATGAGGGGCTGGGGCCGCGGGTGGAGGCGTACCGGCTGGGGCTGACGCGCGCCGGGGCGCCCCCGGGCGGGGTCGGCGGGAAGTTGGCGCTGCACACGGACCTGTCGCGGTTCATCACCGGGCGGCTGGAGCTGCTCAGCCGCAACGCGCTGCAGGGCGGGGCGCTGGTCTTCGTGCTGCTGCTGCTGTTCCTGAACTTCCGGGCGGCGCTGTGGGTGACGGCGGGGCTGCTGGTGGCGCTCTTCGGGACGCTGGCGTCGATGAGCCTGCTGGGGATCACCATGAACCTGCTGACGATGTTCGGCCTGATCATCGTCGTGGGGATCCTGGTGGACGACGGGATCGTGGTGGCGGAGAACATCCTGGCGCGGTACGAGGCGGGGGAGCCGGCGCTCTCCGCGGCGGTCAACGGGATGCAGGAGGTCGCCTGGCCGGTGGTCGCCACCGTGGTGACGACGATCTGCGCCTTCGGCTCGCTGCTGCTGGTGGAGGGGACGATCGGGGACCTGATGGCGGTGCTGCCGGCGGTGGTGGCGGTGGCGCTGAGCGTCTCGCTGGTGGAGGCGCTGTTCGTCCTGCCCAGCCACATGGCGCACAGCCTGAAGGCGGCGGAGGCGGCGGCCGCGGCGGGGAGCGAGGGAGGCGCGCGGGGGGGACGGGGCTCGCGGCTGCGCCGGGTGGAGGCGTGGCTGCACGAGCGGCAGATGCGGCTGGTGCAGGGGTGGCTGGCGCCGCGGTACCTGCGTCTGCTGCGGCCGGCGCTGCGGCGCCGGTACCTGACGCTGGCGATCGTGCTGGCGGTGCTGATCGTGACGGCGGGGATGGCGGCGTCGGGGCGGCCGCGGTTCGACTTCATGGGTCAGAACGACAGCGAGACGATCCAGGCGAACCTGCGGATGCCGGTGGGGACGCCGATGGAGGAGACGGACCGGATCATGCGGCGGCTGGAGGCCGCGGCGCTGGCGCAGGAGGAGGTGACCAGCGTGCTGGCGATCGTGGGGGCCCAGAGCAGCACGGACCGGGTCGAGCAGGTGGCGCAGAGCCACCTGGGGCAGATGTACATCGAACTCAAGCCCGCGGAGGATCGGGAGCGGACCAGCGACGAACTGATCGTGGCGATCCGCGAGGCCGCGGGGGACCTGACGGGGATCAAGAGCCTGCGTCTGGACTCGCTGCAGGGGGGGCCGGAGGGGCCGCCGCTGTCGCTGACCATCACCGGGGACGACCCGGCCCGGATCAGCGCGGTGGCGGAGCGGATCAAGGCGGAACTGGCGGAGTTCGAGGGGGTGTACGACGTGGCGGACGACGCCGACCGCGGGCAGCGCGAACTGCGGATCGAGCTGCTGCCGGGGGCGCGGGAACTGGGCCTGACGACGCAGAGCCTGGCGACGCAGGTGCGCGGGGCGGTCTTCGGGCTCGAGGCGCACACCTTCGCCGCCCCCGGCGAGGACGTGGACGTCCGCGTGATGCTCGACGAGCCGACGCGCCGCAGCCTGGGGGCGATCGAGCGGCTCCGGGTCTTCACGCCCGACGGGCGCGCGGTGCCGCTGGGGGAGGTGGCGAGCATCACCGAGGCGGAGAGTTACGCGACGGTGCGGCGGGTGGACCGGCGGCGGGCGGTGACGATCACGGCGGAGGTCAACAAGCAGGTCGTCAGCCCGGAGCAGGTCGCCGCGGCGATCCAGCCGACGATCCGCGAACTGGTGCGGGAGAACCCCGGGATCCACATCCGCCCCCGCGGGAGGCAGGAGCAGGTGCGCGACAGTTTCCGGTCGCTGCCGCTGGGGGTGCTCGCGGCGGTGTGCCTGATCTACGTGAACCTGGCGTGGCTGTTCCGCAGTTACACGCTGCCGGTGGCGATCCTGTGCACGGTGCCGTTCGGGGCCATCGGGATGGTGTGGGGGCACCTGGTGATGGGGTACGACATGACGATCCTGTCGCTGATCGGGTTCGTCGCGCTGGCGGGGATCGTGGTCAACGACGCGATCGTCTTCACCGAGTTCTACATGGTCCGCCGGCGGCAGGGGGAGACGGTGATGGAGGCGGCGATGGAGACGGGGCGGCAGCGCCTGCGGGCGATCCTGCTGACGACGATCACGACCGTGGGGGGGCTGGCGCCGCTGATGCTGGAGCAGAGTTTCCAGGCGCGGTTCCTGATCCCGATGGCGATCACCATCAGTTTCGGGCTGATGAGTTCGACGCTGCTGGTGCTGGTGGTGACGCCGTGCCTGCTGCTGATCGGGCACGACGTGCGCGCCCTGTGGCACCTGGCGTGGACCGGCCGGCGTCTGCCGGAGCGCGAGGCCGTCGTGCACGAGGAGATCCGCGACCTGACGCCGCTGCACCCGGAGGTCGCGCCGGAGTAGCGAGCCGGAGTGGCTTCAGATCAGGGGAGCCCCGGGCGCGAGCCCGGGGGCGGGCGTTCTTGTGCGCCCGAATGTTCAGAAGACGGAACGCGGGAGAGAGGAAGACAGAGGCAGGAACGCAGAGGCCGCGGAGGAAGCAGAGGGACGCAGAGGGGGAAAGACTGGATTGGAGAAGAGAGTGCGGGGCCAGCGGGCGGCGGCGGAGGAGGAGCGAGGCTTCTGCGTTCGGGTGATCCGGCGCCGTTGCTCGCGCCGGCGCGGTTGATTCGCCCCCCCCCGAGCCCTGCTCCTCGTCTTCTCTGCGTTCCTCTGTGCTCTCTGCGGCCTCTGCGTTCCTGTCTTCTTCTTTTCCACGCTTGTCCTGTTTCCCCCGCGTCCGCCTTTGAACCTGGGTTCCCACGGGAACTTCCACCCCGAGTTTGCGCTCGGGGCTCCCTTTCTGGGGATGGTCGTGGGGGGTGTCAGCGGGTGAGCAGGACGACGACGTGGGCCTCGACGGCGCGGCCCTCGCCGAGGGCGTCAACGCCCTCGTGGGTCTTGCCCTTGACGTTGACGCGGTCGATGCCGACGCCCAGCAGCGCGGCGAGGTTGGCGCGGATGGCCTCTTTCGCGGGGCTGAGTTTGGGGCGCTCCAGGACCACGGTGGCGTCGAGGTTGGCGACGCTCCAGCCGGCCTCGGCGACGCGCCTCGCGGCCTCGGCGACGAAGTCGCGCGAGGCGCGGCCGGCGTTCTCCGGGGCGTGGTCGGGGAAGAGTTGGCCGATGTCCGGCAGCCCCAGGGCCCCCAGCAGGGCATCGGTCACCGCGTGCAGCAGCACGTCCCCGTCCGAGTGGGCGAGGACGCCCATGCTCCCCCCGCCGACGCCGGGGCCCTCGATCGGAACCCCGCCGATCACCAGCGGCCGCACGGGCCGGCCGGCCTGCTCGCCGATGGACATCGGCGCGAGGCGGTGCAGGTCGTAGCCGTGGCCGATCCGCAGGGTGACGTTCGCGGGTGCGCCGGAGGATGGGGGAGCGGGGGAGTTGGAGGGGGCGTCCATCGTCGTCTCCGGGTCGGGGGATTGAGGCGGGGATGAGGCGGCGTTGAGGCGTTGAGTGGAACCACCTGAACAGGGTGTGCGAGGTTGGATGAACGGAGAGCGAGGGGGAGGCGCAGGTCACGCCGCGTTCACGTTGTGACGATAGACTGCTACCGGGTGATGGGACCGGCTGGGCGTCGGCCCGGGCGGGAGATGTCAGGATTGGTGGATGGAGAGCCGGGGGGCAAGGACCGAATCAAGGACGAGCGGCCGCGGGCGGGGGAGCCCGTGCTCGCCGAAGACCGCCGGAGACAGAGCATGCCAGCAGCCGTCAACGAAGATCGCCGCGTCCGCCGTCTTGCCGCCGTCGCCGCGGTTGCCGCGCTCGCGGCGGGGGTGGTGGGGGGTGTGGGGGGGTGCTACTACCCCGGCGGGCCGGGTTTCTCGGTGGACCGGTTCACGTATGAATCCACGACGTGGCAGCCGTGGACGGTGACGCTGGAGGACACGCGGACGGGGCAGGTCTTCTGGTCGATCGAGGTGCCCGTGGGGTACCAGTTGGTGATCGACTTCGACGAGGGGCCGGTGGGGACGGCGGATGAGTTCACGCCGGACATCATGAAGTGGGAGATCATGCCGATCGGGCGCCGGTACGGGCACCTGGACAACACGATGCGGGTCCCGCCGGCGAGCGCGCGGCTGCTGGTGCCGACGCTGCGCCGGGTCCCGGAACTGCCCGAGGACATGGTCGCGGCCCAGGGCGGGCCTGCGCCGGTGCGGGTCATCAACCCGGAGGGGCGCGGGTCGGGGTCGCCGGCGGCGGGCGGCGGCGGGCAGTAGACCGTTCGTCCGGGCTTTTGGTCGGCCGTTGGCGTACGGCATCTCACGCCGTATGCTGGGGTTATGACCACCACGGCGGCCATGGGACGGGGCGGGGGCAGGGCGTTCACGCTGATCGAACTGCTGGTGGTCGTCGCGGTGATGGCGATCCTGGTGGGGATCCTGCTGCCGGCGCTGGCCAAGGCGAGGGCGGCGTCGCGGGCGACGGTGTGCCTGTCGAACCAGCGGCAGATCGGGGCGGCGCTGCTGATGTACGCGGAGATGTACCGCGAGATGATCCCGCGCGAGGGGGTGGTGCCGGTGGGGGGCAACCCCCCGCGGCCGCGGCGGGCGCAGCTCCCGTGGCCGGTGGCGCTGCGGTACATCCTGGACGACCGGGTCGCGCCGGTGCTGGACCCCAACGACTTCCAGAGCGACCCCAACGACCTGTTCGCGGGGGCGTGGTACTACCGCTGCCCGGCGCGGCCGCCGGACAAGCACAACATCCACTACGTGAACAACGGGTTCTACTTTATCGCCCCCGGGGTGGTGCACCCGAACTCGAACATGCGCAAGCGCATGACGAGCATGAGCAAGATGCTCTTCCCGGCCAGGACGATCTATCTGACGGACTTCCGGGACGACCAGGAGAACCAGCTCTACAGCGAGGCGATCGCCAGCGGGCCGTACGACCTGTACCTGGCGCAGTTTTATGACGTGTGGTCGTGGCCGCAGGTGCGCGACAGGGACCCGCAGATCCGCATCGCGCCGCGCCGGCACGGGCAGGGGGCCAACGCGCTGTACCTCGACGGCCACGCGGCGTCGGCGCGGGCGGACTTCCTGACGACGCTGAAGAACTGGGACGACGGGGACTACACGAAGCAGGCGATCAACGAGTGAGGGGCCCGCGCCGCCCTCGCGTTCGACGTTGGGCGGAGAGGGAGGGGCGAGTGGGAACGAAAGGCTCCGGGCCGGCGCTCGGGGCTCCCTTTGTGTGAATCATTTTTGTGTGAATAGGTTCTGGGGGGGCGGTCAGGCGACGGCTTCGACGGGGTCGTCGGTCTGGGCGGGGTCGTCCTCGGCCGCGGCGCGGCGGCGGGGCGGCGTGTCGGCGTCGGGGGACATGACGAGCTGGTCGGCGACGGGGGCTTCGGCGAGGGGGCGGCCCTGCTCGTCGGTAAGCGGGCGGCCGTCGAGGGTCTTGATGACCTGGACGGGGTGGGCCTTCTCGTGCTCGGCGAGGGCGGCCTCGAGCCTGGCGCGCGTGGCCTCGTCGAGTTCGGTCCACTTGCCGCGGCCCTTGCACCTGGGGTAGCGCGAGCACCCCAGCCACGGCCCGCGGAGGCCGGAGCGGAGGTTCAGCGGCGACCCGCAGGTCTTGCACGTCAGGTCGGTGACCAGCGGGGGCTGGCTGGGGGCCTTGACCTTGCCCTTCTTGTCGATGTTGAGGATCCCCGTGCAGGGGTTCTCCTTGTCGCCGTAGCGGGCGCAGCCGAGGAAGACGCCGAAGCGGCCGGTGCGTCTGGTCATCGGGCCGCCGCAGACGGGGCAGGCGACGTTGACGGTCTCGGCCGCGGGGCGGGGGCGGCCCTCGCGGTCAACGGGCGAGGCGTAGGTGCACTCGGGGTATCGCGAGCAGGAGAGGAAGCGGCCGTTCTTGCCGAAGCGGTAGACCAGGTCGCCGCCGCACTTCTCGCAGCGGTACTCCTTCGGCGCCGGGACGACCTCGGCCTTGGCGTGGCTGAGGTTCTCCATGGCGTGGTCGAGCTGGTCCTTGAAGGGGCCGTAGAAGTCGCTGAGCATCTGCACCCAGTCGAGGTGCTCCTCCTCGATCTTGTCGAGGTCCTGCTCCATCTCGCGGGTGTAGCCGACGTCCATGATCTGCGGGAACGCCTCGACGAGTTTGTCGGTGACGATCTCGCCCAGGTCGGTGGCGTAGAAGCGGCGGTCGACCTGCTCGACGTACTTGCGCTCCTGGATGACGGAGATGATGGAGGCGTAGGTGGAGGGCCGGCCGATCCCCTCGGCCTCGAGGGTCTTGATGAGCGAGGCCTCGGTGTACCGCGGCGGGGGGGAGGTGAAGCGCTGGCGGGGCTCGATGGCGAAGGGGGCCAGCGGCTGGGACTCCGTCAGCGGGGGGAGGGTCTGCTCGTCGGCCGCGGTGGGGACGCCGGTGACCCTGTAGAACCCGTCGAAGGCGAGGACGCGGCCGGTGGCGCGGAAGGTGAGTTCGCCGAAGGGGTTGCCGGGGCGGCCGCCGGTGATGGTCACGGCGGTGGAGTCCCACTGGGCGGGGGGCATCTGGCAGGCGATGAAGCGATCCCAGATGAGGGAGTAGAGGCGGAACTGGTCGGGGCTGAGGGCGCCGCGGACGCGCGAGGGGGGGAAGTCGAGGCTGGTGGGGCGGATGGCCTCGTGGGCTTCCTGCGCGGCCTTGTTGCTGGAGGTGAAGAAGTTGGGCTTCTCGGGGAGGTAGCGGTCGCCGAAGTTGCGCGCGATGTAGTCGCGGACCATGCTCAGGGCCGCGCCGGAGAGGTGCGTCGAGTCGGTGCGCATGTAGGTGATCAGGCCGACGGGCCCCTCGCCGGGGATGTCGATCCCCTCGTAGAGCTGCTGGGCGGCGCGCATCGTCCGCTGGGCGCCGAAGCCGAGCCGGCTGGAGGCGGCCTGCTGGAGGGTGCTGGTGATGAAGGGGGCGGGGGGGCGGACGCTGGTCCGCCTGGTCTCGATCCCGGTGACGCGGTAGGGGACGGAGGGGTCAACGCGGCCCGAGACGGTGCGGAGCCAGCGGGCCGGGCCCTTGGCCTCCTCGTCGGGTTCGATGCTGTTCTCGATCCCGGTCAGGCCCGCGGCCTCGGCGATGCGGCCGATGCGGGCGGTGATCTCGTCGCGCTCGCCGTCGCCGGGGATGGGCTTGGCGGGGTCGCGGCGGAGTTCGAACTTCTCGCCGGCGATCTCGACGAGTTCGGCGCGGATGCCGCCGTGCTCGGCGAGCCAGGCGTTGAGGGCCTTCTGGGTGGGCGGGGCGCCGTTGTCGTCCTTCTGGGCGACGGCGCGGGCCCAGGCTTCGGCGAGGCCGGGGGCCTTGGCGAGGTCCGGGGTGAAGTTGGCGTGGACCTGCCAGTACTCCTCGGGGATGAAGGCGCGGATCTCGCGCTCGCGCTCGACGATGAGGCGGACGGCGACGCTCTGGACGCGTCCCGCGCTCAGGCCGCGGGCGACCTTCTTCCAGAGCATCGGGGAGACCTGGTAGCCGACGATGCGGTCGAGGATGCGCCGCGCCTGCTGGGCGTTGACGCGATCCATGTTGATGGGATGCGGGTTCTGGAAGGCGCGCTGGATCTCGTCCTTGGTGATGGCGGAGAAGATGACGCGCCGGGCCCTGGCGGGGTCGATGCCCAGTTCCTCGGCGAGGTGCCAGGCGATCGCCTCCCCCTCCCGGTCGAGGTCGGTGGCGAACCAGACGGCCTCGGCCTGCTTGGCGGCGCGCTTCAGTTCGGTGATGGTCCTGGTCTTGCCGGGGAGGACCTCGTAGGTGGGGCGGAAGCGCTTCTCGAGGTCCACGCCGGGGACGGGGGCCTTGACGCCCTTGGGGTTTTTGCTGGGCAGGTCGCGGACGTGGCCGACGCTGGCGAGGACGACGTAGTTCGGGCCGAGGTACTTATTGATGGTTTTGGCCTTGGAGGGGGACTCGACGATGACGAGCTGCTTGCCGGCGACGAACCGGCCGGCGACGCCCGCGCCGCGGTCGCCCCGCGCGCCCCTGCTCGCGGCGGCCTTCGTGCCGTTGCCGCCGGCGGATGCCCGGCCGCGCTTCGTCCCCGCTGCCCCTGATTTGCTCGTCGATTTCGCCATGGTGTGTGTGTCTCCCGCCGCCCCCGAAGAATGTCCGAACAAAAGTCTATCCCGCCGCGGCCCTGTCGGGAGGGTGCCGGATCGGTAGATGTCCCCCCCGGCACTTGTCAAGCGGATCCTTCGGCGGGCGCCGGGCGCCGGGGGTATGCCAAGTGTCGGTCAGCGGATCGTCCGACTGGACTCAGCCGCCCGGGTTCCCGGACGTGCCGGCGCGTGGGTCGTGGCTCGTAAAGACCTGTTGCAGCACGATTTGCGCGTGTTCGCGCACGGCGCCGGCGTTGGCCTCGTTCATCGGGATCCAGACCGAGCCGGGCGTGGCCCGGAGGCGGCGGAGCCAGGTCCTCTGGTTCTTCGCAAACCGTCGGGTTTCGATTTTGATGGATTCGACGGCTTCTTCCAGGCGTGCCGGGGTCTGCGGGCCGCGGAGGTAGGCCAGGAGCTGCTTGTAGCCGAGCGCCTCGGCGGCCTGGGGGCCGAGGCGGCCGGACTCGAAGAGGGCGCGGGTCTCTTCGAGCAGGCCGCGGGCCATCATGGCGCGGACGCGGGCGTTGATGCGCCGGTTGAGGGCGGGGACGTCCCAGTCGAGGCCGATGAGGACGCAGTCGGTGCGTCCGCGGCCGGAGTCCCACTGGCGCTGGTGCTCGCTGATGGGGCGGCCGGTGAGGCGGTAGACCTCCAGGGCGCGGATGGTGCGGCGGATGTCGTTGGGGTGGATGCGGGCCGCGGCGGCGGGATCGATCTCCTCGAGGAGCCGGCGGCGGGCGAGGGGGTCCATGGCGCCGAGTTCCTCGCGGAGGGCGGGGTCGGCGGGGGGGCCTTCGAAGAGGCCGTCGAGGAAGGCCTTGATGTAGAGGTGGGTGCCGCCGACGACGATGGGGACCCCTCCCTTTTCGCCGCGGGCCTTGATGTCGGCGATGGCGCGTTCGGCGAGGTCGAGCCAGCGGTCAACGGTGAAGGAGTCGGTGGGTTCGACGACGTCGATGAGGTGGTGGGGGATGCCGCGGCGCTCGTCGATGGTGGGCTTGGCGGAGCCGATGTCGAGGCCGCGGTAGACCTGGATGGAGTCGGCGGTGACGATCTCGGCGGGGATGCCGTGCTGGTCGCGCAGCGCGAGGGCGACCTCGACGGCGAGGTCGGACTTGCCGCCGGCGGTGGGGCCGACGATGACCGGGAAGCGTGGGGGCATTCCTTCTTTCACGACGGAGTTTCACGACGGAGGGCACGGAGGGGCACGGAGCGGTTGGGGACAGACGCACGTGCTCGTTGCATGCTTTGGTCCAGCAGGATTGGGTTTGAAGAGAGGTGAGCGGGGGCGTGGGAGCGCCGGGGCGCTGCGGGTGGGCGGGGGCTTTCCTGTTCTGAAACCCTGCTTTGAATCTTTTCCGTGCCTGCTCCGCGCTCTCCGTGACTCCGTGGTGAACCTCTTCTTCTAGACGTTCGCCGGCCGCACTCCCTCGCCCTCGAGCACGAAGCGCCGGTCCGCGTAGAGCTTCTCGAAGCGTTCGGTCACGGGGTCCTCGCTGGGGAGTTTCTCGGCGATGGCGACGAGGAGGTCCACGAGGCCGTGGAAGTCGGCGAGGGAGATGAACTCGCGGGCGGCGCGGGGGGGGCCGAGTTTGTCCCGGTCGTACGTGCCGGCCTGGAGTTCGGCGAGGTGGGGCATGTTGTGGTAGTTGCCCAGGGGGAGGCAGAGGCAGGTGGCCTGGTAGCCGTAGGCGCAGAAGACGCTCGCCTCGCACGCGCCGCCGGCCATGAGTTTGCGCTGCCAGGGGCGGGTTTCTGACTTGGCGATGTCGGCCGCGGTCTGGGAGGCGATGGGCTGGGCGGGGCGCTTGAAGGTCTCCTCGGCGCGGCGGGCGCAGGCGGCGGTGAGGCGCGGGTCGAAGATGCTCATGCGGTCGCCGACGCGGACGATGGGGCCGCCGCCGACGGGGGAGTCGTCGAAGGCTCGCGAGTTCTCCAGGGCGACGACGCGGGCGTCCCTGGGCATGGTGCCGAGTTTGCATGCGCCGATGGCGCCGATGAAGCCGATCTCCTCGGAGCGGGTGAACAGGAGCGACGTGTGGGTGACGGGCTCGCCCGCGGCGGCCTTCTCGCGGAGGAGGTCCATGGCGCACAGGGCCGCGGCGACGGCGGCGAGGTCGTCGCAGGCGGGGGTGTGGAGGTTGCCATCGATGACCTCCGCGGCGGGGAGGTCCCAGGCGGCGACGTCGCCGACGGCGGCGCCGTCGGTGGTGTCGAACTCGGCGAGGTAGTGCTTGAAGGGGGCGCCGGGGGCGGAGGGGAGGGCCCCGGTGAGCGTGCCGCGGATGCGCCGGTCGTCGCGGGTGAAGAGGGCGACGGGGGCGTTCTCGAAGAAGACGTCCATGACGCCGCCGCGGAAGGAGAGTTCGGCGGTGCCGGGGCCGACGATGCGCTCGAGGACGAAGGCGGGGTGGTCGAGGTGGGCGGTGATGAACAGGGGCTTCTGGTGGCGGGGCTCGCCGCCGGCGAGGCCGGGGTCGGGGGGCGCGCCGTTGCGGAACGAGACGATGAGGTTGCCCGCGGCGTCGTCGGTCAGGTGGAGTTGCGGGCGTTCGCGCACCCAGCGTCGGATCCAGTCGGCGACGCGCCACTCGCGCCCCGCGGCGGTGGGGAGTTGGGTGATCTCGGTGAGCCAGGCGAGGTGGTGGGGACGGTGATGGAGGGTGGTTGGCATGGAAAGGGATGGTAGAGGCGGTTTCCGCGGGTGCTCTGGATGGAGACGCCCGTAGCGGCGGCGTGGGTCAGGTCTGGCGCCCCCTGCGCCGGGGCGGCAGCCTTTCTGTATGGACCCCTCACAGCAGCCGGTCCCGGTCCCGCTCACGCGCGAGCCGCGGCGGTTTGTCGAGGAGCAGGTGCGGTCCGGCCGGTTCTCGTCGGCCGCGGAGGTGCTGCTGGGGGTGCTGCGGGTGCTGCAGGAGCAGGAGGCGTTCATCGACGCCAACCGGGAGGGAGATCCGGCGGATGATCGAGGAGGGGGCGGCGGAGGAGGAGCGGGGGGAACTGCTCGACGGCGAGGCGGTGATGGAGCAATGGCGGCAGCGGGACGCCGCTGACCCAGGGCTCCGCCGGCCCCCCCAAGCGCCGGGTGCGCCCTGGGCTACCTTCTGGCGCCGCTTCGCGGCTCAGGGCTCACGAAGGGGAGGAACTCGGGAGGTAGAAGAGGTGGCGGTGCGTGGGCACACGTGCTTGTGTGCGCACAGGCATGTCGCCTGATTGAGCCACCCGGTTGAGTCGCCCGATTCAGTTGGCCGATTGCGGCGCCGCGATCGGGCGTGGCGGGGGGAGGGGGCGGGTCAGTTGGGCTTCGGCTCTGGCCTGGTGGCGGCGCCGCCGAGCATGGTCTGGGCGATGGCGGCCTTGAGCGAGTTGCGGGTTTTGACGGTGCCGTGCATGCGCTTGGGGGGGAGTTTGGTGGGGACGAGGCCGCCGGGGAACTTGTTGGGGTCGGCCGCGGCGGGGGGGGGGGGGGGGGGGGGGGGGGGGGGGCGGCGAAGCGGTTGAAGCTCTCGGCGATCTTGGCCCGCTTCTCGTCGAGTTGCTGGGAGACGAGCACGTCCTCGGGGATTGGGCCGGGCTCGAAGTCGGGGTAGTGGAGTTTGGGGATCTCGGCGTTGATGAGGAGTTCGATCTGGGTCAGGAGTTTGCCCTCCTCGGGGGTGACGAAGCTCCAGGCGACGCCGTGGCGGCCGGCGCGGGCGGTGCGGCCGATGCGGTGGACGTAGAGGTCTGGGTCCTCGGGGAGGTCGTAGTTGATGACGTGGGTGATCCCCTCGACGTCCAGGCCGCGGCTGGCCAGGTCGGAGGCGATGAGCACGGAGAGGGCGCCCTTGCGGAGGGTGGCGATGACCTTGTTCCGCGAGGACTGGTACATGTCGCCGTGGATGGCGTGGACGTCGATGCCCTTGGAGCGGAGGTACTTGGCGACGTCGTCCACGGTGCGCTTCATCTTGCAGAAGACGACGGTCAGTTCCGGGTCCTCGTGCTTGAGGAGGTGGAGGAGGAGGCGCTTCTTGTCCCAGCGGGCGACGGGGAGGTGGAACTGGCGGACGCGGGAGACGGTGAGGGAGCCGGTGGTGGCGACGGTCTTGTGGACGTCCCTGGCGTGGGAGCGTGCGAGGGACTCGATCTCGGGGCTGATGGTGGCGCTGACGAAGATGGTCTGCCGGCCGCCGCCGCCCTCCTCCTTGGGCCCGGGGGCGGGGCAGGCGCGGAGGATCTTGCGGATGTCGTCGCGGAAGCCGATGTCGAGCATGCGGTCCACTTCGTCGAGGACGACGGCGCGGACGTTGCGGTAGTGGATCAGGCCTCGCTGGGCCATGTCCATGATGCGGCCGGGGGTGGCGACGATGATCTCGGGGCCTTTCTCGAGCTTCTTCGCCTGCACCCGCACGGCCTGTCCGCCGAAGAGGGCGGAGGTCCGGATGGGGGTGTACTTGGCGAAGTTGGTCATGTCGGTGGCGACCTGGATGGCCAGTTCGCGGGTGGGGACCAGGATGATGGTCTGGAACTCGACGCCCTTGTCGGCCATGTGGATGAGGGGGAGGCCGAAGGAGGCGGTCTTGCCGGTGCCGGTCTTGGCCTGGCCGAGGACGTCCTTCCCGGTGAGGATGAGCGGGATGAGCTGGGCCTGGATGGTGGTGGGCTTCTCGAAGCCGAGTTCCTTGACGGCCTTGAGGACGCTGGAGCGCAGGCCGAGGCTCTCGAAGGTGGCGTCGGCGGCGAAGATGTCGTCCGGGGCGTCGGGGCCGGCGGGCTTCAAGGGGGCGCCGGGGGCGAGCCCGGGCTCGAGTTCCGTGGTGGGCTCGGGTTCGATGTGCTTCTGGATGTCGGCCTTCCTGGTCTTCGTCTTCTTGAGGGACTTCTCGGCGCTCATAGGGATAGGTGGGGCGGGCTGGATCGGGGCATGCGCCGGCGGGGCTCGGCCGCGGCGGCGCTGGAACGCGGGCGCCCTGATTGCGTGCCCGCTGGGGACGAAGGTGTCCCGAATGTCGGTTTCAGGCGCTCGGTCGGCGCCGGTACGATGGGGCCGGCGCTCGGCCGGGCACGATTGATCGTAGGAATCGGGCCCGGTCGATACAAGGAAGGGGTGCGGGGGCCGGTGCGCCCCGCGCCGGGGGAGATGAGCACCGCCCCGCGCTCCCGGATGGGAGCGCCGGCCCGGCGCCGGTCGCCGGCCAGATGCGAAGGAACCCGTTGTGCCCAGCAGCCGCCTCGAGATCGACCTGCGTGCCGTGGACCACAACATCCGGACGATCCGCGGGGTGGTGAGCCCGTCGAGCGCGGCGGCCCCGGCGGGGAAGGCGCACTCGGTGGGGATCTGCGCCGTGCTGAAGCAGGACGCGTACGGCCTGGGGGCGGTGCGGCTGGCCAAGCGCGCGACGGCGGGGCAGGGGCCGGGGGGCGGGGTGGAACTGCTGGCGGTCTTCGCGGCCGATGAGGCGCGGGAACTGGCGGAGGCGAACGTGACGGCGCCGGTGCTGGTCCTGGCGCCGGTGCGGGAGATCGACCGGACGGACGCGCTGTACCGGACCGCGGCGGCGGGGCGGCTGCACGTGGCGCTGCACGACGAGGGGCAACTGGACTCGCTGGCGCAGATCGCCAGCCGGCTGGGGGTGACGCTGGCGGCGCACGTCTTCCTGGACACGGGGATGGGGCGCGGGGGGGCGCTGCCGTCGGAGGCGGCGAGGCTGGTGGGGCGGCTGGCTGGGGGCGGGACGGCCGGGGGGCGGGTGGCGCTGGCGGGGGTGATGACGCACTTCTCCAGCGCGGACAGCGACGCGGACGTGACGCGGGAGCAGGCGCGGGTCTTCCGGGAGTGGATCGCGGAGATCAAGCCGCTGCTGCCGGCGGGGTTCGTGGCGGCGGGGGGGCTGGGGGCGGGGCTGGCGGTGCACGCGGCGAACACGTGCGGGACGCTGCGGTCGGAGAAGTTCCACGGGACGATGGTCCGGGTGGGGCAGTCGCTGTACGGGTACGGGCTGGAGGGGGTGACGGACCCGGAGAACATGCAGTTCCGCGAGGCCGCGGCGAGGCTGCAGCCGGCGGTGCGGTGGACGGCGCCGATCGTGCACGTGAAGGAGGTGCCGGCGGGGTTCCCGGTCGGGTACGGCTCGACGTGGCGCGCGCCGGCGCGCGGACCGGGGCGGTGCCAGCCGACGCGGCTGGCGCTGGTGCCGGTGGGGTACGCCGACGGGTACCCGCGGGCGCTGAGCCAGGGGGGCGTGGTTGCGCTGACCGGGCGGCGGTGGGAGCGCAGCAGCGGCGGCTCCGGCGGGGACGACATCGGCATCCGCAAGGTGTACTGCCCGGTCGTGGGGCGGGTGAGCATGGACCAGATCACCGTGGACGTCACCGATGCGCCCGAGGAGTGGGCCGCGGTGGGCATGGAGGTCGAGATCTTCGGGCGCGACAAGACGGCCCCGAACTACCCGGCGAAGCTGGCCGCCGCGGCGGGGAGCATCACGCACGAGCTGCTCTGCCGCGTGAGCTCGCGGGTCGAGCGCGTGTACCGCTATCCCGCGGCCACCGGCGGCGCGGGCACGCCGGTCCAGACGCCCACGGCCAGGCCGGTTGCGCCGGCGACGGTCGGGGGCGGGATCGGCGGGGCGGCGGCGGTGGCGATGTAGGAAAGTTCAAAGCGAAAAGTTCAAAGTTCAAATGTAAGAAGTGCAAGGCGCACGGCGCGCGATACGTGCGCAGGCGTCGGCCATCGAGGTCTTATTTTTCGCTTTCCACTTTTCGCTTTTCGCTTTCCCCGGACAGCTCGATCAGCACCGCGTGCTTCATCAGCGCCCCCGCGGCGACCGTGGCGGCGGCGAGCCACCCCGGCGGACCGTCGAGGATCGCACGCTTCAGCAGCAGTTGCTTGAGGAACGCCGCCGGGGGTGAAGTCGCGAGCTTCCAGTACGACCCGCGCTTCCCCTCGGCGTAGAGGGCCTCGGCGCCCAGGCGCGAGTAGTGGGCCTGGCGGGCCAGGTGCTCGGCGAAGGTGGCGAACGAGTCGTGGCGCAGGTTTTCCCCCGGTCTGCCGCCGAGGCGGGCGACGCGGGCGGTTGTGCCACCCTTGAGTTCAAGCCGCGGGTGCGGTTCGGCGCCGGTCCACTCGCCGGCGCCGCGGCGGATCAGGCGCGTGATCCACTCAGGTTGCCACGCGTGGCGCAGCGGGCGGCCCTTGTACCACGTCTGGCGGTTGATGCGATAGGCCCCCACGGCCGCGTCGTCACGCCGCACGGCTTCCGCGATCGCTCGCGCGAGCCCCGGCTCAAGGGACTCGTCGCTGTCGAGGTTGAGGATCCACGGGCGCGTGCACGCCTCCATGACCTCCTGCTTGGTCTTCGCGTAGCCGCGCCACTGGCCGCGGATCACCGTCGCCCCGTGCCGCTCGAGAACTGCGATCGTGTCGTCCGTCGAGCCGTTGTCCAGCGCGACGATCTCGCACGGGCCGCCGAGGTGGGCCAGCGACTCCAGCAGCCGGCCGATCGTCCCCGCGTTGTTCTTGCACGCGAGCGCGACGGAGAGGGGGAGGTCGGGCGCGGGGGGATGAAGATGATCGGCGGCGGGGGTGGGCACGGCGTGATGGTGGGCGGAAGCGGGGGGCGGTGTCAACCGGCGCGGGGTTTCTTATGCTCGGGGCGTGCTGAGCGCGACGGGAGGATGGATGACCACGGTCAGGGCCGGGCCGGGGGA
>Ga0207864_1002788_pt1 | contig 15803 bp, 12 predicted proteins | sample HigsolmetaAR202D_FD_184834 | JGI IMG/M metagenome (GOLD analysis project Ga0207864, IMG submission 184834) | Ionic liquid and high solid enriched microbial communities from the Joint BioEnergy Institute, USA - AR20-2-D (SPAdes) (version 2) ...
TCGAGCTGATCACGCCGATCGCCATGGAGAAGGAGCTGCGCTTCGCGATCCGCGAGGGCGGCCGCACGGTCGGCGCCGGCGTCGTCACCGAGATCCTGCAGTAATGGGCGCGGGGGCGAGCGCGGCGGTGTGAAGGCCGTCCGCGCTCGCTCCGTCCCCGATGGAACTCCGGGCGGCCGCAAGGCTACTATAAGGGCTGTAGCCTCGTCGCGGACGACGAGGCGTTTGCGGAGGTGGAGGCCGTATGCCTCGCGACAAGATCATCCTGGCCTGCACGCAGTGCCAGGAGCGCAATTATCACACGACCAAGAACCGGCGCAAGCACCCCGAGCGGGTCGAGCGGCGCAAGTACTGCCCGCGGTGCAACTCGCACACGGAGCACAAGGAAACGAAGTGACCCGGGGCGGCCGGGCGTTCGTGCGTCCGCCGCTCTCGCGGGTTCTCGCCGATGCGGAGTGATCGAATGAGTTCGCTGGCCCGCGCCCGCGCCTTTGGCGCGGAGGTCGTCGACGAGCTGAAGAAGGTGACGTGGCCCGACTGGCCGCAGCTCAAGAATGCGACCTTCGTCATCCTCGTCTTCGTGGTGATCGTCGCCCTCATCATCTGGGGGATGGACCTGGCCGTCAGCGGGATCCTGAATCTGATCATGAACCTCTTCGCGGGTTGAGCCATGGCGGAAGAGGTGCGCTGGTACGCGATCCAGACGTACTCGGGTCACGAGAACAAGGTCAAGAAGCTGATCGACCGCCGGATCGCCGAGGAGCCGGGGGAGCGCCCCGAGGACAAGCAGATCCAGGAGGCGATCGTCCCGACGCAGGATGTCGTCGAGATCAAGAACGGGAAGAGGGTGACCGTCACCCGACGGCTCTACCCGGGCTATGTGCTGGTGAAGATGGTGCTCAACCAGCGGACCCAGCACATCATCAACAACATCCAGGGCGTCATCAAGTTCGTCGGGCCGGGCAAGGAGCCGCAGCCGCTGCGTGAGGAGGAGATCAACAAGATCCTCGGCCTCGCGCCGGAGTTGGAGGAAGCGGAGGCCCGCGAGGAGATCCCGTTCCGCATTGGTCAGGTGGTGGAGGTGATGGAGGGTCCGTTCACGGACTTCAGCGGAACGGTTCAGGACATCGACCCCGACAAGGGGAAGGTCAAGGTCGAAGTGAGCCTGTTCGGCCGACCGACATCGGTCGAGCTGGACTACACGCAGCTCAAGGGATATTAGGCGCATGGCGAAGAAGGTCGTGGGCTTCATCAAGCTCCAGGTGCCGGCGGGAGCGGCGAACCCCGCCCCGCCCGTTGGCCCGGCGTTGGGTCAGCACGGCGTGAACATCATGGAGTTCTGCAAGCAGTTCAACGCCAAGACCCAGGGCCAGGCGGGGCTGATCATTCCGGTCGAGATCACCGTTTACGCCGACCGCTCGTTCACCTTCATCACGAAGTCGCCGCCGGCGGCGGTGCTCCTGAAGAAGGCGGCCGGGCTGGAGAAGGGTTCCGCGAAGCCCAACAAGGAAAAGGTCGGTCAGGTCACCCGGCAGCAGGTGCGTGAGATCGCTGAGGCGAAGCTTCAGGACCTCAACGCTGCGAGCATCGAATCGGCGATGCGGATGATCGAGGGAACGGCCCGTTCCATGGGCCTGAAGGTGGTGGACTGATGCCGAAGCACGGAAAGAACTATCGGGCCGCTGTGGAGAAGCTCCCGCGGGGTCTTGTCCTGGACGATCCCAAGGAGGCGTTGCGGCTCGTCAAGGAGAACGCCTACGCGAAGTTCGACGAGACCGTCGAGGTCGCGGTTCGCCTCGGCGTCGATCCGCGTCACGCCGACCAGATCGTCCGCGGGACCGTCGTGCTCCCGCACGGCACCGGGAAGTCGGTGCGGGTCCTGGTCCTCGCCCAGGGCGAGAAGGTCCGCGAGGCGCAGGAGGCCGGCGCCGATTACGCGGGGATGGAGTACGCCGACAAGATCAAGGAGGGCTGGCTCGAGTTCGACGTCGCCGTCGCGACGCCGGACGTGATGGGTACGGTCGGCCAGCTCGGGCGCATCCTCGGGCCGCGGGGCCTCATGCCGACGCCGAAGGCGGGCACGGTCACCTTCGACGTGGGCAAGGCGGTTCGCGAGATCAAGGCCGGTAAGATCGAGTTCCGGGTCGACCGGACCGGGAACGTGCATGCCCCGATCGGTCGCGTTTCGTTCAGCGTCGACCAGCTCGCCGAGAACCTGGACGCGTTCATGGACACGGTCGTCCGGGCGAAGCCGGCCGCGGCGAAGGGGACGTACATCAAGACCGTGGCCGTCTCCAGCACGATGGGGCCGAGCGCCCGGATCGATCCCAACCTCTACCGGCGGGTGGCTGCGCAATGAAAGCACAGGAGAAGCAGGCGGTCGTCGAAGAGCTCGCTACGAAGCTCAAGGACGCCCAGGCCTTCTATCTGACGGATTTCACCGGGCTGAACGTCAAGAGCATCACGGACCTCCGGGCCCGGCTGCGTCGTGCCGGGGCGGAGTACCTGGTGGTCAAGAACACCCTGGCCGAGCGTGCGCTTTCGGGGCTCGAACTCCCGGACATCGGCCGCTTCTTCGTGGGCCCGACCGGACTGGTCATCGGCCGCGACGACGCGGTGACCGCCGCGAAGGTGCTGCGGGAGTTCGCCAAGGAGAACGAAGATCGCCCGGCCGTGAAGGTCGGCGTGGTCGAGCGTCGCGCGGTGACGCCGGAGGAGATCGTCCGCATCGCGACGCTCCCGCCCCGTGAGCAGCTCCTGGCCGAGCTCGCCGGGGCGATGGAGGCGCCGATGGCACAGCTGGCCTACGTGCTCCAGGCGAAGCTGCAAGAGTTCGTGGGTCTGCTCGAGGCGCTGCGCGCCGAGCGGGAGAGCGCCTGAACACCAAAACACCTCATCCGCAATACAGGAAGAAGCGAAATGGCTACCAAGGAAGAATTGCTCGACGCGATCGGCGGCATGACCGTTCTGGAGCTTGCGGAGTTCGTCGAGGCGTTCAAGGAGAAGTTCGGCGTGACGGCCGTGGCCGCGGCTCCGGTTGCGGTCGCGGGTGCTGCGCCGGCGGGCGGCGCTGCGGCTCCGGCGGCGGCCGAGGAGAAGACCGAGTTCGACGTGATCCTCAAGGACGTCGGCGCCAAGAAGATCCAGGTCATCAAGGTGATCCGCGAGGTCACGAACCTGGGGCTCAAGGAGGCGAAGGACCTGGTCGACAACGCTCCGGGCACCATCCGCGAGGGTGTCTCGAAGGAGGAGGCGGAGCAGATCAAGGCCAAGCTCGAGGAGCAGGGCGCGACGGTCGAGCTGAAGTAGCGCGGTCCGGCTCGCCGCGTCCCGCCAGGCGGGCGCGGGAGCGGCCGCCCGATGATCGGATGCCGGCACCCTTTCCGAACCGGGGCGAGCCCCGGGAAACGATGGATCCGGCCAGGCCGCTCCCGACCCGCCCGGGCGGCGCACCGCTCGCCGGCGCATGACCGGCGCGCGGGACCTCCCGGGGACGGGCGGGCAAACGGGTCGACTACTCCAGCTCGACAAAGGCGCCAATGCTCAGCTTGGGTCTAACGCCGTACAACGAAGAATCGACATCCCCACCGCCCCAGCGGGCGGCCGGGGGTTTCTGCGCTTGTTTTCCGGGCGCGCCGGTCGCGTGCCCCCGGGGTGGTCGCTCGCCCGCGACCGCCGCGGGGCCGAGATCGGTTTTCGTCGCCTGAGGAGGGAGATCCGCCTTGGCTATCAAGAACGGCAGGCTTCCGGTCGTCAATTTCAAGAAGCTGAAGTCCGTCATGGACATGCCGAACCTGCTCGAGGTGCAGGTTCGCGCGTTCCAGACGCTGCTGCAGACCGATGCTGCAGCCCAGGAGCGGGAGGATGTGGGGCTCGAGCGGGTCTTCAACGAGATCTTCCCCATCACCGACGTTAACGACAGGTTCTCGCTCGAGTACGTCTCCTACACGCTCGGGGAGCCGAAGTACACGGTCGAGGAGTGCATCGAGCGCGACATGACCTACGCGGCGCCGCTCAAGGCGACGCTGCGGCTGGTCGTGTGGGAGGAGCTCGAGGGCGGCGAGCGGCGGCCCCAGGACATCATCGAGAAGGAGGTCTATCTCGGTGACCTCCCTCTGCTGACCGATCTCGGCACGTTCATCATCAACGGCTCGGAGCGGGTCGTCGTCAGCCAGCTGCATCGGTCGCCGGGCGTCGTCTTCGAGGAGACGATCCATCCGAACGGCTCCAAGCTGTACAGTGCGAGGATCATCCCCTTCCGGGGGTCGTGGGTGGAGTTCACGGTCGACATCCACGACGTGATCTACGTCCACATCGACAAGAAGAAGAAGTTCCCGGCCACGGCGCTGCTGCGCGCGTTCGGCTACGGCTCGGACGAGGAGATCCTGCGGCTCTTCTACACGACGAGGGAGCTCGACCTGGCGGAAGGCGGCGAGGATCGTACGCAGCGCCGCGAGCTGCTCGGTTCGCTCCTCGCCGAGGAGGTCGTCGATCCCGAGACCGGCGAGGTCCTCGCGGAGGTCGCTCAGGAGATGACGCCCGACCTCTACAACCGTCTGCGGCGGGCCGGGATCCAGAAAGTCCAGATCTTCTCGAGCGGGACGCATAGCCGCGGCGGCGAGAGCCCGCTCCTCAAGAACACGCTGCGCAAGGACCCGACGCGGGACGAGGAGGGCGCGCTCAAGGCAATCTACTCGCTCCTGCGCCCGGGTGAGCCGCCGAATCTGGAGACGGCGCGCGTCGCGCTCGAGCGCATCTTCTTCAACCCGAAGCGCTACGACCTCGGGCGCGTTGGCCGCTACAAGATCAACCAGCGGCTCGGCCTGAACATCCCCGCGGGGCACACCGTGCTCACGCAGGAGGATTTCATCGCGATCATCCGCTACCTGATCGAGCTGCACGAGGGCCGCGGGTTCGTCGACGACATCGACCACCTGGGCAACCGCCGCGTGCGCAGCGTCGGGGAGCTGATCGCGAACCAGTTCTCCGTCGGGCTCTCGCGGATGGCGCGCCTGGTCAAGGAGCGCATGTCGATCACCACGGACGTCGAGAAGATGAACATCGACGACCTGGTGAACGCCCGTACGGTGAGCGCGGTGATCCAGGCCTTCTTCGGCTCGAGCCAGCTCAGCCAGTTCATGGACCAGACGAATCCGCTGGCCGAGCTGACGCACAAGCGCCGTCTGTCGGCGCTCGGGCCGGGCGGGCTCACGCGCGAGCGCGCGGGCTTCGAAGTGCGCGACGTGCACTACTCGCACTACGGGCGCATGTGCCCGATCGAGACGCCGGAAGGTCCGAACATCGGGCTCATCACGAGCCTCACGACCTTCGCGCGGATCAACGATCTGGGCTTCATCGAGACTCCCTACCGCCGCGTCGTCGACGGGCGGGTGACGGACGAGATCGTCTGGCTCGATGCGCTGGCGGAAGAGGAGGCCCGTGTCGCGCAGGCGAACGCGCCGCTCAACGAGGACGGCACGTTCCGCAACGAATTCGTGCTGTGCCGGTGGCGTGACGACTACCCGCTGCTGTCGCCGGACCAGATCGATTACATGGACGTCGCGCCGGACCAGCTCGTCTCGGTCGCCGCGGCGCTGATCCCGTTCCTCGAGCACGACGACGCCAACCGCGCGCTCATGGGCTCGAACATGCAGCGGCAGGCGGTGCCGCTCCTCTTCCCGGAGGCGCCGCTCGTCGGCACCGGGCTCGAGGAGAAGGTCGCCCGCGACTCCGGCGCGGTCATCCTCGCCCGCCGGGGCGGCGTCGTCCAGCGCGTCACCGCGGACGAGATCATCATCGACACCGGGGCGGTCAAGCCGGGCGAGTCCGACGAGCCCCTGGCTCGCCTCGCCCAGTTCGACCGGTACAAGCTCAAGAAGTACTGGCGTACGAACCAGGACACGGCGATCAACCAGCGGCCGCTGGTCAAGGAAGGACAGCGGGTCGAGGCGGGCGAGATCATCGCCGACGGCGCGTCGACCGACCAGGGCGAGCTGGCGCTGGGCCGCAACGTGACCGTCGCCTTCATGCCCTGGTACGGCCACAACTTCGAGGACGCGATCGTCCTCAGCGAGAAGCTGGTCAAGGACGACGTCTTCACCTCGATCCACATCCAGGAGCTGGAGCTCCAGGTCCGGGATACCAAGCGCGGGATGGAGGAGATCACGCGCGAGGTGCCGAACGTCTCGGAGGACAGCCTGGTCCAGCTCGACGAGCGCGGGATCGTGCGCATCGGCGCCCGGGTGAAGTCCGGCGACATCCTCGTCGGCAAGATCACGCCGAAGGGTGAGACCGAGTTGTCGCCCGAGGAGAAGCTGCTCACCGCGATCTTCGGTGAGAAGGCGAAGGACGTCAAAGACTCGTCGCTCAAGGTCCCGCCGGGGATGGAGGGGACGGTCATCGACGTCAAGGTCTTCAGCCGCCGGATCGACGATCCGCTCCTCGAGAAGGAGCGCGGCGAGCGGATCGGCCAGCTGCGCGCGTACGAGCGGGAGGAGATCGCTCGTATCACGGAGGCGCGGGACGAGGAGCTGAAGGAGCTGCTCCAGGGCCAGACGGTCGCGCTCATGCTGAAGCGCGGCACGGTCGAGCCGTACCTCGAGGAGGGGACGAAGCTGACCAAGAGCCAGCTCGAGGCCCTCGACCTCGGGGAGATCGACCTCGCGACGCTGAAGGTCCAGGACCGCGCGGCGAGCGAGCGGATTCGCCTGGTCATCGACGAGGCCAAGCGCCGGATCGAGCGGGTGCGTGAGAAGACCGAGGACCAGATCGACAAGGTCTTCCAGCCCGACGAGCTGTCGCCCGGCGTGGTCCAGCTGGTCAAGGTCTACATCGCCGAGAAGCGGAAGGTCAGCGTCGGCGACAAGATGGCGGGCCGCCACGGGAACAAGGGCATCGTGGCGCGGATCGTCCCGGAGGAGGACATGCCGTTCCTCCCGGATGGCACGCCCGTGGAGATCGTCCTCAACCCGCTCGGCGTGCCGAGCCGCATGAACGTGGGTCAGATCCTCGAGACGCACCTGGGTTGGGCGTGCCGGATCCTCGGTTTCGAGGCGAAGACGCCGGTCTTCCAGGGTGCGTCGGAGGACGAGGTCGGTCTGCTCCTCAAGATCAGCGGCGTGCGCTGGGCACACCAGGCGCTGGGCATCCGCTCCGTGGAGTTCCCGGAGGTGGATGCGGCCCGGATCGAGGAGATCATCCGCAGCCTGCCTGAGGGCGAGACGATCGCGGCGGGCAACGGCACCGGGCCGGAAGCGCAGTTGCTCGGCCGGACGCTCGACGAGTACCTCGGCAAGGATGCTCCCGAGGTCCTTCGGGAGACGCTGGAGGTGCTCCGGCAGTATGTGGTCCAGGCGGCCACGGAGCTGGCCGAGCGGCGTGGCGAGAAGCTCGCCGACGCGTTCCCGGCGGTCAACGCCATCGCCAAGAAGAAGACGCTCAAGGAAGGGCTCGATGCGGCCGTCGTCGAGTTCATGGCCGCGGCCGGGATCACGCCGGCCGGCAAGGTGCGGTTGCGCGACGGGCGGAGCGGTGAGCCGTTCGACTTCCCGGTGACCGTCGGGACGATCTACATGCTCAAGCTCTCGCATCTGGTGGACGACAAGATCCACGCGCGTTCCATCGGGCCCTACTCGCTGGTCACGCAGCAGCCGCTCGCCGGGAAGGCGCAGTTCGGCGGCCAGCGCTTCGGCGAGATGGAGGTCTGGGCCCTCGAGGCGTACGGCGCGGCCCACACGCTCCAGGAGATCCTGACCGTCAAGAGCGACGACGTCGCCGGGCGTAGCCGGGTCTACGAAGCCATCGTGAAGGGCGAGAACCTGCCCGAGCCCGGCATCCCCGAGTCGTTCAACGTGCTGGTCAAGGAACTCCAGTCGTTGGGGCTGTCGGTCACGCTCGGCAGGAGGGACGAGTAGTACGCGAGCACGGGAGTGGTCGCGGCGCGTGTGGCGGCCGGATGGCCGTGCGTACCGGCCGCGCCCCGTGCTCACCCGGGACCATGAACCGTCGTGTCGGCGTGCAACCGGACGCCGGCCGAATCTCAGGCATACGCCGGAGAGGTTGACGATATGATCGATTTTCCGCGCACTCGCGAGCCCCGGTCGAGTGACTTCGACTACATCCAGCTCAGGATCGCCTCTCCCGAAGAGATCCGCAGCTGGAGCTACGGCGAAGTCACCAAGCCGGAGACCATCAACTACCGCTCCTTCAAGCCGGAGCGGGATGGGCTCTTCTGCGAGAGGATCTTCGGCCCGGTCAAGGACTGGGAGTGCCACTGCGGGAAGTTCAAGCGGATCCGCTTCCGCGGCCACGTCTGCGACAAGTGCGGCGTGGAGGTGACGCTCTCGAAGGTTCGTCGCGAGCGCATGGGCCACATCGAGCTGGCCGTGCCGGTGGCTCACATCTGGTTCTTCAAGACGCTGCCGAGCCAGATGGGCTACCTGCTGGGGATGACGCTGCGGGACCTGGAGAAGGTGATCTACTACGCGGCGTACGTGGTGACGAACCCCGGCCGGCAGGAGGCTGTGGCGTACCAGCAGCTGCTGGACGAGGACGAGTACTACGACCTGCGGATCAAGGCGCGCGAGGAAGGCGACGAGGCGTTCAAGGCCGAGATCGGCGCCGAAGCGATCCGTACGCTGCTCAAGCAGCTCGATGAGCCGACGCGCCCGGTCGAGGAGAGGAACAAGGACGGGCGCGGGCTGGACCGCCTGGCCGAGTTCCTCCGGGCCGAGGTCGCGACCGAGACGAGCCAGCACAGGAAGAAGCAGAAGCTCAAGAGGCTCAAGGTCATCGACGCGATCCGGAACTCGGGCCCGACGCCGGAGACGCGGAACAAGCCCGAGTGGATGATCATGGACGTGATCCCGGTCATCCCGCCGGATCTGCGTCCGCTGGTCCCGCTCGACGGCGGCCGCTTCGCCACGAGCGACCTGAACGACCTCTACCGCCGGGTGATCAACCGGAACAACCGGCTGAAGAAGCTCATGGAGATGCGCGCGCCGGAGGTGATCCTGCGCAACGAGAAGCGCATGCTCCAGGAAGCGGTGGACGCGCTCTTCGACAACGGGCGGAGGAGCAAGGCGATCCGGGGGCGGGGGAAGAGGCCGCTCAAGTCGCTCAGCGACATGCTGAAGGGGAAGCAGGGGCGCTTCCGCCAGAACCTGCTCGGCAAGCGCGTCGACTACTCGGGGCGTTCGGTGATCGTGGTGGGCCCGGAGCTCAAGCTGCACCAGTGCGGCCTGCCGAAGGCGATGGCGGTCGAGCTCTTCAAGCCCTTCATCATCCACGAGCTGGAGAAGCGGGGCGAGGCGGAGACGGTCAAGCGGGCCAAGAAGATCGTCGAGCGCGACGATCCGAAGGTCTACGAGGTCCTCGAGGACATCATCAAGGACCACCCGGTGCTGCTGAACCGCGCGCCGACGCTGCACCGCCTGGGGATCCAGGCGTTCGAGCCGGTGCTGGTGGAGGGGAAGGCCATCCGCATCCATCCGCTGGTGTGCGCGGCCTTCAACGCGGACTTCGACGGCGACCAGATGGCGGTGCACGTGCCGCTCAGCTTCGAGGCGCAGCTGGAAGCGCGCGTGCTCATGCTGTCGAGCAACAACATCCTGCTCCCCTCGAACGGGCGGCCGATCGCGAGCCCGTCGCAGGACATGGTCATCGGGTGCTACTACCTGACCAAGCCGCCGCTCGAGATCCAGGACGCGGAGGATGTGCTGAACAATCCGCGCGCGTCGCGTGATCGGAAGGAAGAGGTCGAGAAGCGGCTCGACGAGATGTACAAGGCCGCGCCGCGCTACGGCCGCTTCGCCGAGGCGGAGGCCGCGGTGGCGCTCGGTCACGTGCGCTTCCACACGCCGTGCTGGTTCTGGGTCGAGCGTCGCCGCCTCGACGAGGAGGACGAGGAGCAGACCCGTCGCGGCAAGTGGGTCCGCACGACGGTCGGGCGCGTGATCTTCAACTCGATCATCCCCGAGGAGCTCGGCTTCTGGAACACCACGATGGGGAAGAAGGAACTCGGGGAGGTCATCTTCCAGGCGTACCGCACCGTGGGTCTCAAGCGGACGACCGAGTTCCTGGATGGGCTCAAGGACTTCGGCTTCCGCTACGCGACGCTCGGCGGGATCTCGGTCGGGCTGGTCGACCTGGAGATCCCGACGGAAAAGAGCCAGATCCTGGCCGAGGCCGAAGAGGAGGTGGCGCGCTACACGCGGGCGTACCAGAACGGCGTCATCTCGAACGGCGAGCGCTACAACAAGGTGATCGACACCTGGACGCACGCCAACAACGACGTGGCGGACGCGATGGTGCGTCGCCTCGAGCGCTCGAACGGCGGCTTCAACCCCGTGTTCATGATGATGAACTCGGGCGCGCGCGGTAACCGCGACCAGATGCGGCAGCTCGCGGGCATGCGCGGCCTCATGGCCAAGCCGCAGAAGAAGCTGACGGGCGGGATCGGCGAGATCATCGAAAGCCCGATCAAGTCGAACTTCCGCGAGGGGCTTACCGTGCTCGAGTACTTCATCTCGACGCACGGCGCGCGGAAGGGTCTCGCCGATACGGCGCTCAAGACGGCCGACGCCGGGTATCTAACCCGCCGCCTGGTCGACGTGGCGCAGGACGTCACGATCACCGAGGAGGACTGCGGCACGGTCCTGGGGATCGACATGACCGCGCTCAAGGAGGGCGAGGACATCATCGAGCCCTTGAAGGACCGCATCGTGGGCAACGTCGCGCTGGACGACGTCTACGACCCGATCGACGGCGAGCTGATCGTCAGGGCCGGCGAGCTGATCGACGAGGATGCGGCCGACGCGATCGAGGATGCGGGGATCCAGAGCGTCAAGATCCGCTCGGTGCTGACGTGCGAGGCGAAGCGCGGGCTGTGCCGGATGTGCTACGGCCGCAACCTGGCGACCATGGACATGGTCGACATCGGCGAGGCGGTCGGGATCCTGGCCGCGCAGTCGATCGGCGAGCCGGGCACGCAGCTCACGCTCCGTACCTTCCACATCGGCGGCACCGCGGCGCGCATCGCCGCGCAGACGCAGCGCAAGTCGAAGATCGACGGGAAGGTCGCGTTCGAGCGCATTACCTTCGTCGAGACGCCCAATGGCGAGCGCATCGTCACGAGCCGCGAAGGCGAGATCGTGATGAAGACGAAGGAGGGCGCGGTCCGCAGCCGTCTCACGGTCCCGTACGGCGCCACACTGGCCGTCGAGGATGGGCAGGAGGTCGAGGCCGGTGATCTGCTCTTCGGCTGGGATCCGTACTCGGAGCCGATCGTCGCCGACTTCGGCGGGACCGTCAAGTTCATCGACATCGTCGATGAGGAGACGGTGCGAGAGGAGCTCGACGAGTCGACCGGCCGGCGCCAGCTCGTGATCATCGAGGACCGGGACAAGAAGCTCCACCCGATGATCGAGATCCACAAGGACGGCAAGAAGCTGCGCGAGTTCATCATCCCGGTGGGCGCGCAGCTGACCGTCCGCGACGGCGACACGGTCGAGCCCGGGCAGACGCTCGCCAAGATCAGCCGCGAGGTCTACAAGACCCGCGACATCACGGGCGGTCTGCCGCGCGTCGCCGAGCTCTTCGAGGCCCGGCGGCCGAAGGACCCGGCCGTGATCACGGAGATCGACGGCACGATCCGGTTCGGCGAGATCCGCCGCGGGAAGCGCGAGATCATCGTCGTTCCGGAGCAGGGGCCGGAGCGCGTCTACGAGGTCCCGGTCGGGAAGCACCTCCGCGTGCACGAGGGCGACCAGGTTCGTGCCGGCGACCGCCTCAGCGAGGGGCCGGTCAATCCGCACGACATCCTGCGGATCAAGGGGCCGCGCGCGGTCCAGGAGTACCTGCTCAACGAGGTGCAGGAGGTCTACCGCCTCCAGGGCGTGAAGATCAACGACAAGCACATCGGCGTCATCGTCCGGCAGATGCTCCAGAAGGTGCGCATCACCGACCCGGGCGACACCGATTACCTCGAGGGCGAGCACGTGGACCGTGCCGAGTTCCGGGAGACGAACCAGAAGGTCATCGCCCAGGGCGGCACACCGGCCCGTTCGGAGCCGCTGCTCCTCGGGATCACGAAGGCGAGCCTGACCACGCAGTCGTTCATCAGCGCCGCCTCCTTCCAGGAGACCACGCGCGTGCTGACGGACGCCGCCGTGCGCGGCGCCCGCGACGAGCTGATCGGGCTCAAGGAGAACATCATCATCGGCCATCTGATCCCGGCGGGGACCGGCGTCTACCGCTACCACGACATCGAGTTCCTGGTTGAGGGCGCCGCGGCGCCCGAGGAGGAGGCGGCCGCCGTGCAGGTCGAGGCGGTGCGCAGCCCCGAGGTGGCGGAAGCGTCGGAGGAGGCCGAGACCACGGCGGACTGAGCCCGAGTTCCGGGCCGGCGTGGCGGGCGCGGCAATCGCGTCCGTCGCGCCGGCAGCGGGGCGGGGGCCGGCGTCATCGCCGCACAACCCGTTACGTGAAGACCCCACGGGGCCGCTTCTTGACAAGGTCCGGAGCGGCCCTTAACTTTGTTAGTCTGTTCGGCTAATTGAGCCGGCCGCAGCGGCGGGGCGTACGTCCCCCGCCTTTTTTCGGTACGCAGATCGAGAGGCACGACGGAGCGATGCCGACCATCAACCAGCTGGTCCGCAAAGGCCGGAAGCAGGTCATCAAGAAGCCCAAGGCGCCTGCGCTGGAGAAGAACCCCTTCAAGCGTGGTGTCTGCACGCGCGTGTACACCACCACGCCGAAGAAGCCGAACTCCGCGCTGCGGAAAGTGGCCCGCGTTCGTCTGACCAACGGCTACGAAGTGACGGCGTACATTCCGGGCGAGGGGCACAACCTCCAGGAGCACTCGATGGTGCTGATCCGAGGCGGCCGTGTGAAGGACCTCCCGGGCGTGCGTTATCACATCATCCGCGGCACGCTGGACGCGAGCGGGGTGTCGGATCGGCGCCAGGGTCGGTCCAAGTACGGAGCGAAGAGGCCGAAGTAGCCATGAGTCGACGGCAGCGAGCGATCAAGCGCGAGGTACCGCCCGATCCGCATTACGGGTCGACGACGGTCACCAAGTTCATCAATGTCCTCATGTACGACGGGAAGAAGTCGCTCGCCGAGCGGATCTTCTACGACGCGATGAGGATCATCGAGGAGAAGTCCGGCCAGCCGGCGATCAACGTCTTCAAGCAGGCGATCAACAACGCGAAGCCGGTGGTCGAGGTGAAGAGTCGGCGAGTCGGCGGTGCGACGTACCAGGTTCCGGTGGAGGTGCGCCCGGAGCGTCGCACGGCGCTGGCGATGCGCTGGCTGATTCAGTACGCGCGCGAGCGCGGCGACAAGACGATGGCCGAGCGGCTCGCGAACGAACTGCTCGCCGCGAGCCGCAACGAGGGCTCCGCGATCAAGAAGAAGGAAGACACGCATCGGATGGCCGAGGCCAACAAGGCCTTCGCACACTACCGGTGGTGAGAACGGGCGAGGGCAGGCGCGGGAGCGGCGCGAGGGGGTGACCCTCGCACGCATCCTCGTGTCGGCGCCCGCCTTCGACGGATAAGATTATGCCAAGGAAGACGCCACTACCGAAGCTGCGCAACATCGGCATCATGGCCCACATCGATGCCGGTAAGACGACGACGACGGAGCGGATCCTGTTCTATACGGGCCGCATCCATCGCATCGGCGAGGTGCACGAGGGTGCCGCGACGATGGACTGGATGGAGCAGGAGCAGGAGCGCGGGATCACGATCACGTCGGCGGCGACGACTGCGTACTGGAACCGCTTCGGTGAAGAGTACCGGATCAACATCATCGACACGCCCGGCCACGTCGACTTCACGGTCGAGGTGGAGCGGAGCCTCCGCGTGCTGGACGGCGCCGTGGCCGTGTTCTGCGCGGTGGGCGGCGTCGAGCCGCAGTCGGAGACGGTGTGGCGTCAGGCGGACCGGTACGGGGTGCCGCGCATCGCCTTCGTGAACAAGATGGACCGCGTCGGCGCCGATTTCGACCGGGTCGTCGAGATGATCCGGGAACGGCTCGGCGCGCGGGCGTTCCCGATCAAGTACCCGCTCGGGCAGGGCGAGCTGTTCAACGGCGTCATCGACGTCATCCGTCGGGTCGTGCTGGTCTACGACGAGGAGGCGCTGGGCGCGCGTTGGACGGAAGGCCCGGTCCCGGACTCGCTCGCGGAGAAGATCGAGGAGCTGCGCCAGGAGCTGGTCGAGGCCGCCGTCGAATACGACGACGAGCTGATGGAGAAGTACCTGGGCGGCGAGGAGCTGACGGACGAGGAGATCCGGCGCGCGATCCGCAAGGCGACGATCGCGGGTGGGATCGTGCCCGTGCTCTGCGGTTCTTCGTTCAAGAACAAGGGCGTGCCGCAGCTGCTGGACGCGGTGATCGATTACTTGCCTTCGCCGGTCGACATCCCGCCGGTCAAGGGGCATCTCCCGCATCACGACGAGACGGAGGTCGAGCGTCGGGCGTCGGACGACGAGCCGTTCGCGGCGCTCGCGTTCAAGGTCATGACGGACCCGTACGTCGGGAGGCTGACGTTCTTCCGGGTCTACTCGGGTTCGCTCAAGGCCGGCAGCTACGTATACAACTCGACGAAGGACAGGCGCGAGCGGGTGGGTCGCGTGCTGCAGATGCACGCCAACCACCGCGAGGAGCGCGATGAGGTGTTCGCGGGCGACATCGCCGCGGCGATCGGTCTGAAGGACACGAAGACCGGCGACACGCTCTGCGACCCCGACCATCCGATCATCCTCGAGGCGATGAAGTTCCCGGAGCCGGTGATCGACGTCGCCATCGAGCCGAAGACGAAGGCGGACCAGGACAAGCTTTCTGCCGGTCTGGCCAAGCTCGCCGAGGAGGATCCGACCTTCCGGGTCCACATCGATCAGGAGACGGGGCAGACGATCATCAGCGGGATGGGCGAGCTCCACCTCGAGATCATTGTCGACCGTCTCAAGCGCGAATTCAAGGTCGAGGCCAACGTCGGCCGGCCGCAGGTCGCGTATCGCGAGACGATCCGGCGGTCCGCCGAGAACGTCGAGGGGAAGTTCGTACGCCAGACGGGCGGCCGCGGTCAGTACGGCCACGTGGTGATCAACATCTCGCCCGCCGAGCCGGGCTCGGGCCTGATCTTCGAGGACAAGATCGTCGGCGGCGTGATCCCGCGGGAGTACATCGGGCCCGTCGAGCAGGGGATCAAGGAGGCGATGGAGAACGGCGTCCTCGCCGGGTACCCGATGGTCGACGTCAAGGTCGAGCTGATCGACGGGTCGTACCACGACGTCGACTCGAGCGAGATGGCGTTCAAGATCGCGGGCTCGATGGCGCTCAAGGAGGGCGCGAAGCGCGCTGACCCGGTGCTGCTCGAGCCGATCATGGACGTGGAGGTCGTCACGCCCTCCGAGTACATGGGCGACGTCATGGGCGACCTGTCCAGCCGGCGTGGGAAGATCGGCGGGATGACGCAGCGCGGCGATGCGCAGGTGATCGGCGCGAGCGTGCCGCTGTCTGAGATGTTCGGCTACTCGACGGTGCTTCGTTCGCTTACGCAGGGACGCGCCGTCTATTCGATGCAGTTCTCGCGCTACGAGGAAGTTCCGAAGCAGAAGGCCGAGGAGATCATCGCCAAAGTGCGCGGCTAAGCAAGGGAATCAACGTCCGAGGGGAGACCATGGCCAAGGCGAAGTTTGAGCGGACGAAGCCGCACGTGAACGTGGGGACGATTGGGCACGTGGACCACGGGAAGACGACGTTGACGGCGGCGATCACGGCGATCCAGGCGGCGA
>Ga0207864_1002790_pt1 | contig 15791 bp, 11 predicted proteins | sample HigsolmetaAR202D_FD_184834 | JGI IMG/M metagenome (GOLD analysis project Ga0207864, IMG submission 184834) | Ionic liquid and high solid enriched microbial communities from the Joint BioEnergy Institute, USA - AR20-2-D (SPAdes) (version 2) ...
TCGACGACCTCTTCGTGCCCGGTGAGCTGCGCGCCACCTACACCCACGAGGACCGCATGGTCCTCGCCGGCGCCGTCCCGGTCGGCGACCAGACCCTGACGCTGGAGACCGCCGACCCGCTGCGCGCCACGCACTTCCTCGAGCGCCGCGAGCTGGGCGTCGTCAACGTCGGCGAGCCGGGCGAGGTGCTCGTCGACGACCAGCCGCACAAGCTGGGCGCGCTCGACGGCATGTACATCGGGCTCGGGCGGCGCGTGGCGTTCCGCGGGGACGGGGCGCGCTTCTACCTCGTGTCGGCCACCGCCCACGCCGACCACGGCGTGACCACCTTCCACCGCGACGACACCACGCCGGTGGAGCTGGGCAGCCAGGACGGCGCCAGCCTGCGGCACCTGTACCGCTACGTGTGGGGTCCCGACGGGCACCCGTCCTGCCAGCTGCAGCTGGGCGTCACCGTGGTCGCCGACGGCTCGGTGTGGAACACGATGCCGCCGCACCTGCACGAGCGGCGCACGGAGGTCTACCTCTACACCCAGCTGGCCGAGGACGCCCGCGTGCTCCACATCATGGGGCAGCCCGGTCGCACGCGGCACCTGTGGGTCCGCGACGGGGAGGCGGTCATCTCGCCGCGCTGGTCCATCCACGCCGGAGCGGGCACCGGCTCCTACGCCTTCGTGTGGGCCATGGCCGGCGAGAACACCCTCTACACCGACCTCGAGCCGGTCGCGCTGGAGGACCTGTGAGCAGCGACAGCCGCCAGGACGCGACCGCGACCATCAACGGCACCCGGCCCGAGGGTCACGAGGGCCTCGCCGCCTTCTCGCTGGCCGGCAGCAGGGCGCTGGTCACCGGCGTCAGCCGCGGCATCGGGCGCGCGATCGCCGTGGGCCTGGCCGTGGCCGGCGCCGACGTGGTCCTCGCCGGTCGGCCCGGCAGCCAGGAGGCCACGCGGGCGGAGGTGGAGCGCGTCGGCCGCAGCGCGGAGGTGCTCGACGTCGACCTGTCCGATCCCGACACGGTCGCCAGCGGCGCCCTCGACGAGCAGCTGTCGGGCGGCATCGACATCCTCGTCAACAACGCCGGCGTGATCCACCGCGAGGACTCGCTGACCGTCGACCCGGCGAGCTGGCGCCACGTCCTCGACGTCAACCTGACCTCGCTGTTCTTCCTGACCCAGCGCGTCGCCCGCTCGATGGTCCCGCGCGGGCGCGGGAAGATCATCAACATCGCCAGCCTGCTGTCGTTCACCGGTGGGCTGGGGGTGACGGCCTACGCGGCGAGCAAGCACGCCGTCGCCGGCCTCACCCGCGCGCTGTCGAACGAGTGGGCCCCGCACGGCGTGCAGGTCAACGCCATCGCGCCGGGCTACATCGTCACCGACAACACCGCCCCGCTGCGCGCCGACCCGGTGCGCACGAAGAGCATCGACGACCGCATCCCGGCGGGGCGCTGGGGGGTGCCGTCTGACCTGGTCGGCGCCGCCGTCTTCCTGGCCTCACGGGCCTCTGACTACGTCACAGGACACGTCCTGCTCGTGGACGGGGGTTGGAGCGCCAGATAGCGCACGGGGGACCAGACCGCGCAGCCGAGCCGAGGCTGCGGAGAGGCACAAGGAGAGCCGCTGATGAGCACACCCGCACGTCACCGTCGAGGAGCCCTCGCCGCCATCCTCGTCGGAGCCCTCTTCCTGTCGGCCTGCGCCGGCGGCGGAGGCCAAGCCAGCGACGACGACGCGGTGCCGGCGTCCACCGAGGCTGCTGACGAGGCGGCCGCGGACGGCGGCGTTGAGGAGGCCGCTGCCGCGGATGGCACCTGCGCCCCCGACGAGATCACCCTGATCGGCCAGGTCCGCAACCAGACCAACCCGTACGAGGCCGCGTGGCTGGAAGGCGGCGACGCCTTCGCCGAGTCGGTCGGGCTGGAGCAGCAGAAGCTGACCTACGACGGCGACTCCCAGCGCCAGCAGGAGCAGATCCGCCAGGCCCTCGCCGGCGGCGACCTCGAGTGCACGGTCCTGAACGTGCTGCCCAACGGCGATGCCGACACGGCGCCGATCGTGGTCGCTGCCGACCAGGCCGGCGCCTGGCTGGTGACGCAGTGGAACAAGCCGGCCGAGCTCGACCCGGCCGACTACGAGCGGTGGGTCGCCCACATCACCTACGACGGGGTCGAGTCGGGGTACCTCATCGCGCAGGCGATGATCGAGGCGATGGGCGGCAGCGGCGGCATCGTCGCGCTGCAGGGCGTCCTCGACGCCGTCGCCGCCCAGGACCGCTTCGCCGGGCTGCAGCGCGCGCTGGAGGAGAACCCGGACGTCACGCTGCTCGACGACCAGACCGCCAACTTCGACCGCGCGCAGGCGCTCGACGTCACGCGCACCCTGCTGACCGCCCACGGCGACGAGATCAAGGGCATCTGGGCCGCCAACGACGACATGGCGCTCGGGGCGCTGCAGGCGCTGGAGGCCGCCGGCCGCGACGACGTGGCGGTGGTCGGCATCGACGCCGTGCCCGAGGCCATCCAGGCGATCCAGGAGGGCCGCATGACCGCGACCGTGTCGAGCGACGGCCCCTGGCAGGGCGGCGTCGGGCTGGCGATGGGCTACTGCGCGGCGACCGGCGAGCTCGACCTCGCGTCCGTCGAGCACCGGGCCTTCTTCGCCGAGCAGTTCCTGATCGACGAGAGCAACGCCGCGGACTTCGCCGACCCGCAGCTGGACCTGGCGGAGTTCGAGTGCGGCAACGTGTTCGACCGCGCGACAGGACCGGTCAGCCCGTGACGGCGCCCGACGTGGTCCGACAGCGGACCGCAGCGGCGACGACGGCGTCGGCCCCCTCGGGGGGGCCGGCGCCCGCCGCGGACCGCCGACGCGCCCCGCGCAGCGCCGAGGCCGTGCAGACCACCGCGTCGCTGCTGGCGCTGCTCGTCCTGGCGGTGGTGTTCTCCGTCCTGAGCCCGCAGTTCCGGACCCTGTCCAACGTCGTCAGCATCGTCGACGCGGCCGCGCTGCTGGCGATCGTGACGGTCGGCATCACCTTCGTGCTGGTGCTCGGTGCGATCGACCTGTCGGTGGAGGGGCTCATCGGCGCCTGCTCGATGACCGTCGCCCTGCTCGTGGCCAACTCCCGCACCGGGCTCGACCTCGGCCTGGTCGGCGTGCTGGCCACCGTCCTGCTGGGCGCCGCCTTCGGGCTCGTCAGCGGCCTCGTCGCGACACGGCTGCGCATCCCGACGTTCATGACGACCCTGGGCGTCAACGCGGTCGGCCTCGGCGTGGCGACGCTCCTCTTCGCGGGGGTCCGCCCCGTGATCGAGGACGCGGGCCTGCGCGCGTGGGCGTCGCAGCGCGTCCTCGGTGTGACGGTCGGCAGCTACATCGCGCTCGGCGCGGTCGTGATCGGCTGGCTGGTCCAGCGCTACACGCGCGTGGGGCGCTACGCCTTCGCCATCGGCGGCGCGGAGGACATCGCGCGCCTGTCGGGCATCGCCGTGGAGCGCTACAAGGTCGTCGCCTTCGCCATCGCCGGGGCGTTCTACGGCCTCGGGGCGGTGCTCGCGACCGCGCAGCTGGGATCCGGGGTGGTGCAGGCGGCCGCCGGGGTGAACTTCTCGGCGATCGCCGCGGCCGTCATCGGCGGCACGCTGCTGGTCGGCGGCCGCGGCGGCGTCCTCCACTCCATGATCGGGGTGCTCGTCCTGACCGTGCTGCAGAACGGGCTGATCCTCACGGGCGTCAGCCCCTACGCGCAGCGCGCGGTCGAGGGCGTCATCGTCGTGGTCGCGGTCGCGGCTGCGACCTGGCCGGTGCGACACCGACTGGGGGTGGTGAAGTGACCGCCGCGCCGGCGCTGTCCGTCGAGGGCCTGACCAAGCGCTATCCGGGTGTCACGGCGCTCGACGGCATGAGCCTGGAGGTCCGTCCGCGCGAGGTCGTCGGCCTGGTCGGGGAGAACGGCGCGGGCAAGTCGACGCTGCTCAAGACTCTGGTGGGGCTCGTGCGGCCTGACGCGGGCACCATCCGCGTCCGCGGCGAGCCGGTCGCGCTGCGCGGCGTCGCGCACGCCGCCTCGGTCGGCATCGGCATGGTGTTCCAGGAGCAGTCGCTGGTCCCCAACATCACCGTGGCGGAGAACATCCTCCTCGGTGCCGAGCAAACCTGCGTGCGGACCGGCATCTACCGCTGGCGGGAGCTGCGCGCGCTGGCGCAAGCGCAGCTCGACAAGATCGGCTGCACGGTCTCGCCGAGCGCCAGGACCGACACCCTGACCTTCGCGCAGCGCCAGATGGTCGAGGTGGCCAAGGTCCTCACCATCGAGGAGCGCACCTCGCACGAGCCGGTGATCCTCCTCGACGAGCCCACCAGCGTCCTCGAGAGCGACGAGATCGCCACGCTGTTCACCCAGATCGAGCGGCTGCGGCAGCGCGCCTCGGTGGTGTTCGTGTCGCACCGCCTCGACGAGGTGCTGCAGGTCTCCGACCGCGTCTACGTGCTGCGCAACGGCCGCGTGGTGGCCGAGGCGAACCCGCGCACGGTCGGGGCGGCCGACCTGCACCACCTGCTGATCGGCCGCGAAGTCGACGGCAGCCATTACCACGACGACGCGCAGAAGCCGTGCGACGGCGCGCCCGTGCGCGTGCGCGTCGAGGGGTTGACCACCGGGGGCTGCCGCGGTGTCGACCTCGAGATCCGCGCCGGCGAGGTGCTCGGCGTGGCCGGCGTGCAGGGCTCGGGGCGCGAGGAGGTGTGCCGCGCCCTGTTCGGTGCGACCCGGGCGCTGCGCGGCCGCGTGACCCTCGACGGCAGGCCGCTGCGGCTCGGGTCTCCGCGCGCGGCGGTGCGGGCTGGGATCGGCTACGTCCCGGCGGAGCGGCGCACCGACGGGATCGTCCCGCCGATGTCGGTGGCCGAGAACCTGTCGCTGTCCCACGTCGACCGGGTCTGCCGCGGCCCGCTGCTGCAGCCCCGCCGGGAGCGCCGGCTGGTCGACCGCTGGGTGCAGCGGCTGGGCATCAAGACGCCGTCGCCGTCCACGCCGATCGGGACGCTGTCCGGCGGCAACCAGCAGAAGGTCGTGCTGGCGCGCTGGATGCTCTGCGACGACCTCAAGCTGCTGATCCTCGACCACCCGACGCGCGGCCTCGACGTCGGGGCCAAGTCGGACGTCTACGCGCTCATCCGCGAGCTGGCCGCCGCCGGCTGCGCCGTGCTGCTGCTGTCGGACACGCTCGAGGAGATGATCGCGCTCAGCCACCGCGTCGTCGTCATGAAGGACGGCGAGGTGGTCACGACGATCGACACCCCTCCCGGCGCGAAGCCCGACCCGGTCGTGATCCTGGAGGAGATGGTGTGACCGTCGACACCACCACGGACGCGGTGGCCCGCGACCGCCTCGGGGCGCTGACCGCCCGCGCGCGCGACGAGCTGGTCCGCTTCCTGCCACTGCTCATCATCGCCGTCCTGCTGGTCGCGCTGTCGCTGCGCAACCCCGACCTGCTGACCGTCGACAGCCTGCTCACGATGGCCGACTCGGCAGCACCGCTGCTGGTGCTGGCCGCCGGCGCCACCGTCGTGATCCTGTGCGGCGGGATCGACCTGTCCATCGGCGCGCTGGCATCGTTCGCGTCGGTGCTGCTGGCCCTGTGGACCCCGGCCCTGTCCGGCTGGGCGGCCGTGCCGGTGATCGCGGTCACGGCGGTGGCCGGTGTCCTGCAGGGCTGGGTGCACGTCGCCGCCCGTGTGCCGTCGTTCATCGTCACCCTCGGCGGCCTGTCGCTGTGGACTGGGCTGGCCCTGGCGTTGTCCGGGGCCAAGACCGTGCCCATCACCGACCTGTCGGCGTTCGCGTGGGCCTTCACCCGCGTCCGCGGCCTGCCCAGCGCGATCCTCGTGGCGCTGGCGCTGGTCGCGGTCATCAGCGCGGTGATGCGGCTGACGCCCTTCGGCCGGTGGGTCTGCTCCATCGGCCACGCCGAGTCCGCCGCCCGCCTCGCCGGGCTGCCCGTCGACCGCGTCAAGATCGCGGCCTTCGGCATCTCCGGCGCCGCCGCCGGCCTGGCGGGGTTGCTCCTCGTGGCCCGCACGTTCAGCGGCGCGCCGACCCTCGGCGACAGCCTGCTGCTGCCGGCCGTCGCCGCCGTCGTGGTCGGCGGCACCGCCATCACCGGCGGCCACGGCGGCCTCGGCAAGACCGTGATGGGCGCCTTCGTCGTCGTGCTCCTGCGCGTCGGCCTGTCCCTCATCGGCGTCGACGCCGGCGTCGAACCGATCCTCTACGGCGCGCTGATCGTCATCGCGGTCAGCGTGACGATCGACCGCTCCAAGGTGGCGGTGATGAAGTGACCGCCGCCCTCCCCGCCTCCCCCTGACCCGACCCTTGACCCCTGAGGAGGGCTCGTCCGAATGACTGCGACTGACACCGTCCGACAGCAGCTGCTGCCCTCGGTCAGCGAGTTCCTCGCCCGCGAGCGGCCGCTGCTGATCGGCGACAGCTGGCAACCGGCCGCCTCGGGCCGCACCTTCGAGACGCTCAACCCCGCCACGGGCGAGGTCCTGGCGCGCGTCGCCCACGGCGAGGCCGAGGACATCGACCGGGCGGTGCGCGCCGCACGTGCCGCCTTCGAGCCCGGCTCGCCGTGGCGGAGGACCACGCCCCGCAGGCGCGCGCACCTGCTGTGGCGCATGGCGGACCTCATCGAGGAGCACGCCGACGAGCTGGCACAGCTGGAGACGCTCGACAACGGCAAGCCGTTCTGGGCGGCGCGCAACGGCGACATCGTCGTGGCCGCCGAGCTGTTCCGCTACTTCGGCGGCTGGGCCACCAAGATCGAAGGCACCACCATCCCGATGTCCAACGACGAGCACGACTACCTCGCCTACACGGTGCGCGAGCCGGTCGGCGTCGTCGGCGGCATCACGCCCTGGAACTTCCCCCTCACGATGGCCTGCTTCAAGGTCATCCCGGCGCTGACGGCCGGCAACACCGTCGTGCTCAAGCCCGCCGAGCAGACGCCGCTGTCGGCCCTGCGCCTCGGCGAGCTGTTCCTCGAAGCCGGCTTCCCGCCCGGCGTGGTCAACGTCGTGCCCGGCTTCGGCGACGCGGGCGCGGCGCTGGCCAGCCACCCCGACGTCGACAAGGTCGCCTTCACCGGCTCCACCGAGGTCGGCAAGAAGATCGTCGCGGCGGCCGGCGGCAACCTCAAGAAGGTGTCGCTGGAGCTGGGCGGCAAGGCCCCCAACATCGTGTTCGCCGACGCCGACCTGGACGCCGCCATCGCCGGCTCCGCCCACGCCGGCTTCTTCAACCAGGGCCAGTGCTGCGTGAACGGCTCGCGGCTGTACGTCGAGCGGCCGGTGTTCGACCAGGTCGTCGAGGGCGTCGCCAAGATCGCCCGGGACATCCGCCTCGGCGACGGCTTCGACCCCGACACGCAGATGGGGCCGCTGATCACGGAGGAGCAGCGGTCGATGGTGCTCGGCTACGTCGAGCGCGGGATCGCCGACGGCGCCGAGGCCGTCGCCGGCGGCAAGCGCGCCGGCGACCGCGGCTACTTCGTGGAGCCGACCCTGCTCACCGGCGTCGCCGAAGACCACGAGCTGCAGCGCAACGAGGTCTTCGGGCCGGTGATCTCGGCGGTGCCGTTCGACACCGAGGAGGAGGTGTACCGGCTCGCCAACGACACCCGCTACGGCCTGGCGGCCGGGGTGTGGACCCGCGACGTCGGTCGGGCCCACCGCGCCGCGTCCGCGCTGCGCGCTGGGACGGTGTGGATCAACACCTGGCACGCCGACGACGTGGTCCTGCCGCGCGGCGGGTTCAAGGAGTCGGGGTGGGGCCGGGAGCTGGGGTCGTTCGGCCTCGACGACTTCACCGAGCTCAAGACCGTCATCGCCGAGCTCTGAGCCTCCAGGAGCCCGACCATGCCGAACATCACTGTCGAGCTGCTGCGCGGCCGCACAGTCGACCAACGCCGCGCGTTCGCCGCCGCCGTGACCGACGCCGCTGTCGAGACGCTCGGCGCGCGCCGCGGGGACGTGCGCATCGTCTTCGAGCACATCGAGCCCGATGACGTCGCCAACGGCGGCGTCCTCGTCATCGACGATTCGAGCCGCGCAGGCGTGCTCGCCGACCTCGGTCACCGCGAAGCCGCCGGCGACGGCCACGGCCCGGAACGCTAGCCCGCCCGTCCTCCCGCGCGGAGCGGCGCCCCGGGTGCCCCTCGCACGACGCGCGACCGGCGTGCGGGCGGGCACCCCGGGGCTGCCGACACGTCTGATGCCTCCAGCCATGTGGCTGGAGGCGTTCACATATGTAGACGGATGGCCTTGATGATTCGTCTCCTGAGATTCAATCCTTGACTCTGGACAGAACCAGGTCTAGCGTCGCCGCAGGTGGGAGCGCCGGCCCCGGGTCCGGCCTCGGGAACCTGCAACTGCGAGGGCACCCCAATGATCGTGGACTACCGCACTGTCCGATCGCGTGGCGGTGGCCGGGTCTCACGCCGTCTGGCTTCGTTCCTGGCCTTGCTCGTCGCCACGTCCGTCGTGCTCGCTGCCCCCGTGGCACCGGCAGCGGCGCAGGCTCAGCAGGACGACACCCTGCGGATCCTGCTCTTCTACAAGACCCAGTTCCACGCCTCGAACGTCCAGGCCCGGCAAGCGATCCGCGAGCTCGCGCAGCAGATCGGCAGCGCCCGCGAGATCGAGGTGGAGATCACCGAGACCGAGAGCGCAGACCCATTCACGGCCGAGAACCTGGCCACCTACGACACGGTCGTGTTCGCCCAGACCGGCGGGGTCCTGTTCAACGACGCGCAGCGCGAGGCCTTCAAGGAGTACATCCACAACGGCGGCGGCTACCTCGGCATGCACTACGCCGCCTGGTCGCCGGGCCTCAGCGAGCACGACGAGTGGCCCTGGTACCTCAAGCTCGTGGGCGCGGTCTCCGAGCACCACCCCGAGAACCCGGGCGTGCGCTCCGGCATGGTCCGCGTCAGCGAACCAGACCACCCGCTCACGCAGGGGCTGCCGCAGACCTTCGTGCGCAACGACGAGTGGTACGACTGGAACGTCAACCCGGCCAACAACGTCCGCGTGCTGCTCGAGGTCGACGAGAACAGCTACACGGGCGGGCGCAACGGCACCAAGCACCCCGTCACCTGGTGCCAGGACTTCGAGGGCGGGCGGTCCTGGTACACGTCGATGGGCCACGAGGGGGCGCACTACTCCGAGGAGGTGATGCGCACCCAGCTGCGCCTCGGCCTCGAGTACACCGCCGGGCTGCTGCCGGCCGACTGCTCACCGCTGCCGAAGGACGAGGTCGGCGCCTGGAGCGACGTCGTGCCGTGGCCGCTGGTGCCGATCAACGCGGCGCTGACCGCCGACGGCAAGGTGCAGACCTTCGGCTCGACGTCGTCGGGCTGCACCGACGCGACCCCCTACGACTGGAGCGGCAACAGCTGCGTGGTCCAAGGCGGCCAGTTCGAGATCGACATCTGGGACCCCAGCCAGGAGCGCACGCTGGAGAACGTCGACGACGGGGTCATCCCGAACACCACCTACACCGACCTGTTCTGCTCCATCCAGGTCAACGATCCCAACCGCCGGGTCATGCTGACGATGGGCGGCGACGACAGCCTCGGCGTCCGCAACGACCCGGTGAACGCGGCCATCGGCGTCACCAGCTGGTCCACGCGCACGGGGCTGCGCAACGAGGCGCCGATGCAGATCCCGCGCTGGTATCCGACGTCGACCGTCATGCCCGACGGCAGCATCGTCGTGCAGGGCGGCAGCGTCCGCGGCGTGGCCGGCCCCGGCGTCCTGACGCCCGAGGTCTACACCCCAGACGAGGGCCCCGGCTGGCGGCTGCTGACCGGCGCCACCAGCGAGGTCGCCTACGGCGACGGCGGCCCGGGCCTCGGTCCGGACGAGAACCGCTGGTGGTACCCGCGCGCCTTCGTGGTGCCGGGTGAGGGCACCCTGTTCACCATCACCGGGACGACGACCTTCGAGCTCGATCCGAGCGGCGACGGCACCCTGACCCTGCGCGGCGACCTGCCCGCGAACATCGCCAACCAGGGCCCGCTCGGCAACCCGGTCGGCGCCACCTCGACCGCCGTCATGTACGAGCCCGGCAAGATCCTGCAGGTCGGTGGCGGCACCTGGTCGAACGGCGGCGGCCCGCAGGGTGCGCGCGCCGGCTTCACCGTCGACCTCACCACGGAGGGCGGCACCGCCAACCCCGTCTACGAGGCCACCCAGCCGATGCGGCACGCGCGGCACTGGCCGACCGCGACGGTCCTGCCCGACGGGCAGGTGCTCGTCACCGGCGGCGGCCGCGAGAACAACGGCCCCAACGGCATCGCCACCACCCCGGAGATCTGGAACCCCGAGACCGGCGAGTGGAACAGCGACCTGGCGGTGCAGCAGCACGCCCGCCTGTACCACTCGACCGCGCTGCTGCTGCCGGACGGTCGCGTGATGGTCGGCGGCGGCGGCACCCCCGGTCCGCGCAACTACACCGACGTCGAGTTCTTCTACCCGCCCTACCTGTTCGAGGGGGACGAGCTCGCCGAGCGGCCCGAGATCACCGAGGCGCCCGACGAGATCGGCTACGAGGGCACCTTCGAGGTCGGCGTGTCCGACGAGATCTCGCGTGTGACGCTGGTCCGCAGCGGCTCGGTGACCCACGGGTTCAACAACGATCAGCGCTTCCAGGAGCTCGAGTTCGTCCAGACCGACGAGGACACGCTGGTGATCACCGCGCCGGTCGACGCCACCTACGCGCCCCCGGGCACGTACATGTTGTTCGTGTTCGACGAGGCCGGCACGCCGTCGGTCGCGAAGCTGCTCCAGATCGACCCCGAGGTCGAGATGGACCACCGCTCGCCGCTGCTCGTCGACCAGTTCGAGTACCCGCGCGTGCCCGCGGAGTGGCGGACGGAGAACCCGCCCACGACCGTCGACGTCGAGCCGGGCGACGCGCGCATGCTCCCGTGGGACATCGACAGCACGGTCCGGCTGGTGCGTGCGGCCGCCAGCACCAACGGCGGGCTCGGCGTGGTCGGCTACCACCTGGACCTCGGCGCGGAGGGGCGGCTGCACCGCACCGTGTCCGGGCTGCAGCCGGGGCGCGAGTACCGCATCTCCCTGCGCTACGCGCGGGACAGCGGGGTGACCGTCCCCGACGGCGGCGTCGTGAGCGCCGACGTGTCGATCGGCACGCTCGACGACACCATCGTCGCGACCGAGGCGACCCCGTCACGCAGCACACGCGAGGTCACGTTCGGCACCTACGTGGCCACCTTCACGGCCACGCAGCGCTCCGAGACGCTGGCGCTGGCCGCGTCCGGCACGAGCGCCGGCGTGATCATCGACGACCTCGTCATCATCGGCCAGGATCCGGGCTTGGACGAGCCCCGCGTCTACTACGACTTCGACGAGGGCGAGGGCAGCACCAGCCTCAACCGCGGCCTCGACGCGTCGACCGGGCCGGCGCGGCTGGTCGGTGCCGCCGGCTGGTCCGACGACAGCGTCTTCGGCTCGGCGCTGAGCCTGCCCGGCGGCGCCGACGACCACGTCGACCTGCCCGACGACCTGCTGGCCGGCGTGCGCGACTTCAGCGTGTCGCTGTGGGCGAAGGCCGACCAGCTCAAGGACTGGATGCCGCTGTTCCAGATCGGCAACGGCACCGACGAGTACTTCCTCCTGCAGTCGCAGATCGTGCCCAACGGCCGCCAAGGTCTGGGCGCCACGTTCAAGGCGCGCCCCGCGGGCCAGGGGTCGCCGGTGGAGGAGCGCCTGCCCTTGGGGACCGGCGTCGACCTCACCCCCGGCCAGTGGACCCACGTCGTGTTCACGATGGAGGGCACGACGGGGACGCTGTACCTCAACGGTGTGCCGCGTGCCACACGGGATGACTTCAGCGTCACGCTGGCAGACGTCACCGCGGGCGGCACGTCGGACAACTACCTCGGCAACAACGACTGGCCCGACCCGACCTTCGACGGGCTGCTCGACGACGTGCGGCTGTACGCGTCGGTCCTCAGCGACGCGGACGTGGCGGCCCTGTACGCCGACGGCTCCGCGCAGCGGACCAGGATCACGATCACGGCCGAGCCGCCCTCACCGGCGTCCTTCGGCGAGCCGGTGACGGTGTCGGCGCGGGTCGCGGCTCCCGACGGCAGCCCCGCCAGGGGCCAGGTGCTGCTGGCGGTGGACGGTGCCATCACCGGGTCGGCGCTGCCGCTGGACGAGGACGGCGCCGCGTCTTTCGAGCCGCTGCGGCTGAGCCCGGGCCAGCACACCTTCGAGGTGCGGTTCTTCGCCGACGAGGGCTACCGCGACGCGACGGAGACGGCGACCTACGTGGTCGAGCGGCCACCGCCGGGCGAGGGCATCCCCATCCACTACGCCTTCGACGAGGGCGAGGGCACCACCGCCGCCAACAGCGGCTGGGACGTCACCGTCGGCGACGCGCAGCTGCGCGGCAACGCGACCTGGGTCCAGGACCCGGACCGGGGTACGGCGGTGTCGCTCCCCGGCGGCCCCGACAACAGCGGCCACTACGTGCACCTGCCCGACAACCTCACCTCGTGGATGACCGACGAGTTCTCGGTGTCGCTGTGGGCGCGGCCGAACGCGCTGCCGCCCTGGGTGCCGCTGCTGCAGATCGGCAGCGGGACCGACACCTTCTTCCTGCTGCAGTCCAACATGCAGTCGTCGCCCGGCGGCGCCGGCTTCGGCGCCACCTTCCGGAAGGCTGGGGACCCCGCGCAGGAGCGCCTGACGCTGGGTGCCGGCAACGACCTGCCGATCGGCCAGTGGACGCACGTGGTCTTCACCCAGCGCGGCTCCACCGGGAAGATCTACTTCAACGGGCAGCTGATGGGCGTCCGCGACGACTTCACGATCACGATCGGGGACGTCGGCATCAACGGCACCACCACCGCGAACTTCCTCGGTGACACCAGCTGGCCCGACCCGCTGTGGAACGGCCGCGTGGACGACCTGCGGATCTACGGCCACGAGCTCAGCGAGGAGGAGATCCGCGAGCTCTACGAAGGGCCTCGGGACGACGAGCCGCCCGCCGTCGCGGTGGACGTGGTCGGCGACGGCACCGCGTCGGTGACCATGACCCTGACCGCCGACGACGGTGACGGCTCCGGGGTCGCCCGCATCGAGTACCGCATCGGCAACGGCGCGTGGACGACCTACGAGGGCCCCGTCACCTTCACCGAGCCGGGCACGTACACGATCCTCTACCGAGCCACCGACAACGCCGACAACACCTCCGACGTGCAGGTCGTGTGGTTCACGGTGGTCGAGACCGAGCCACCGCCGACCGACGCCTGCCCCGACGGGGCGCCATCGGACGTGACCGTGGACTTCGGCGGTCCGCGGGGCGACTCGGGCGTCCCCAACTACGACCGCGGGGACGGCTGCACGATCCTCGACCTGATCGACTTCGAGGCAGGGAGCCGGTCGGAGTTCCTGCGCTCGGTGCAAGAGGTGGCCGATGCCTTCCTCGACGCGGGGATCATCACCCGCAACGAGCGGGCGGACCTGATCCGCGCCGCGGCGGCGTCGGACATCGGCCGCTCCGGACGCGCCCACTAGGACCGGCGGTGGTGCGCTGACCCCCTGACGCACGGCCCGCGGGGATCCCCCGCGGGCCGTTGCGCGTCTGGCGGCGGGCACTACGGTGCACGGGTCCCGCGTCGCGGTGCCAGCGACCGACGCCACGCCAGACGGAGGAACCGAGCCGTGCCAGCCGAGATCCCCGACGACCTCGTCGAGCGCCTGCGCAACCCCAACCCGGCGGTGATGGCGACGGTGCGCGCCGACGGCGCCCCGGTCACCGTCGCCACCTGGTACCTGTGGCACGACGGCCGCGTGCTGCTCAACCTCGACGGCGGACGCGCCCGACTGCAGCACCTGCGGCGGGACCCGCGCGTGTCGCTGACCGTCTTCGACGGCGACAACTGGTACCGCCACATCAGCGTGCAGGGCACCGTCACGCTCGAGGACGACCCCGACCTGGAGTGGATCGACCGGATCGCCAGGCACTACACCGGGCGCCCCTACCGGGTGCGGAACCGGCCGCGCGTCAACGCCTGGCTCGACATCGAGCGCGTGCACACCTGGGGCTTCCGGCGCCGCTGAGCGGCGTCGCGGGCCGACCGGCCTGCGCGCAGCGGGCCCAGCGGCCTGTCGCTCGTCGTCCGCGCTGCGCAGCATGGCAGGCAGGACGACCCCGAGGAGGCAGGCGTGGCGCAGCGCATCTCAGGCCTGACCGTCCGCGGGCGCCCGATCCGTGTCGCGCACCGCGGCGGTCACCGCTTCGCGGTGCAGATCCGCGGTCACGAGCTGACCGTCGACCAGCCGCGGGGCAGCGGCGGCGACGACGCCGGACCCACGCCCACCGAGCTGTTCGCCGCGTCGCTGGCGGCGTGCGTGGCCCACTACGGCCAGACGTTCCTGGAGCGCCACGGCGTCGACGGCACGGTCGCCACCGAGGCGACCTGGTGGGTGGACCTCGGTGCCGAGCGGGTCAGCCGTGTGCAGGTGCGCGTCGAGGCACCGAGGCTGCCGCCGGCGCTGGAGGCGGGCTTCCGCGAGGCCGTCGACCGCTGCATGGTCCACAACTCGCTGCGCCACGCGCCTGAGGTCGCGATCGAGACCGTCGCCGCGGCAGAGGCGGCGGGCTGAGAGGCGCCGCGCAGCCGACCTCGCAGGCGGCGCGATCGCCGAGGTCAGGACGGCGGTCCGCCCGACAGCAGGCCGCGGCGGAACGCGGCGGCGACGGCTGCGGCACGGTCGTTGACGCCGAGCTTGGCGTAGATGTGCAGCAGGTGGGTCTTGACGGTGGCCTCGCTGATGAACAGCGCCTTGGCCGCCTGGCGGTTGGTGGCGCCGGCGGCGACGAGCTCCAGCACCTCGATCTCGCGGGCGCTGAGCGGCTCCTCGGCGGGGGAGCGCAGGCGGCCGACGAGCTGCGACGCCACCGACGGCGCCAGCACCGTCTCCCCGCGGGCGGCTGCGCTCACGGCGCGCAGCAGCTCGTCGGAGTGGGCGTCCTTGAGCAGGTAGCCGGTGGCACCCGCCTCGATCGCCGGCAGCACGTCGCTCTCGGTGTCGTAGGTGGTCAGCACCAGCACGCGCGGCGGGTCGTCGAGCTCGGCCAGCCGCCGGATGGCGGTGACGCCGTCGACGCGCGGCATGCGCAGGTCCATGAGCACGACGTCGGGGCGCAGCGCGCGCGCCTGGATCACGGCGTCGTGGCCGTCGCCGGCCTCGCCGACGACCTCGAAGGCGGGGTCGGTGGTGAGGATGCCGCGCAGCCCGTCGCGGACGATGGGGTGGTCGTCGACGATCAGCACCCGGGTCGGCTCAGCCATCGGCGCTGTCCTCCGCGGCCAGCGGCACGCGCTCGCGGACCACCGGGACGGCCGCGTTGATCGTGGTGCCGCCACCCACCTCGCTCTCCAGGGTCAGCGTGCCGCCGACCTCGTCGAGCCGGCGCCGCATGGTGCCGAGCCCGAAGCCGCCCGCGGCGCTGGGGCCGCCGTTGCGGGACGGGTCGAAGCCGACGCCGTCGTCGCTGACGTCGAGGGTGACCACGTCGCCGAGGTACGACAGGGTCACCACCGCCTTGGACGCCTGCGCGTGCCGGGCGACGTTCGCGAGCGCCTCCTGCGTGACGCGCAGCAGCGTCACCTCCACGGCGGGGTGCAGCCGCTGCGGCGTGCCGGTCGTGGCGACCTCGGCGGGCACACCGCTGTGGTCGGCCCAG
>Ga0207864_1002795_pt1 | contig 15758 bp, 12 predicted proteins | sample HigsolmetaAR202D_FD_184834 | JGI IMG/M metagenome (GOLD analysis project Ga0207864, IMG submission 184834) | Ionic liquid and high solid enriched microbial communities from the Joint BioEnergy Institute, USA - AR20-2-D (SPAdes) (version 2) ...
CGCCGCCCGCCGGGTGCAGCGCCTGGAGGAGACCGCCCGGGAGCTCGCCGCCGCGGGCCGCGACGCCACCGCCGTCCAGGAGGCGCTCGCCGAGGCCCGCCGGGAGCTGCCGCAGGAGATCGCCGAGCAGATCGCGGACTGGCCGCGGGTGGTGGCCTCCTACTCCGGCGAGGAGCAGGTCGTGACCGTGCGCGACCGCCAGATCCGCACCCGGCTGGCCCGCGAGTCCCTGGCCGGCACCCGCATCCCCCGGGTCGCCCTGCCCCGCTACACCGACCACGGCGAACTCGTGTCGTTCTGGCGGCGGGAGAACCTGCCCGGCTTCTTCCCCTTCACCGCGGGCGTCTTCCCGTTCAAACGCGACAACGAGGACCCCGCCCGCATGTTCGCCGGAGAGGGCGACCCGTTCCGCACCAACCGGCGCTTCCGGCTGCTGTCGGAGGGCCAGCCCGCCACCCGGCTGTCCACCGCGTTCGACTCCGTCACCCTCTACGGCCGCGACCCCGACCGCCGCCCCGACATCTACGGCAAGATCGGCACCTCCGGCGTCTCCGTGGCCACCCTCGACGACATGAAGGAGCTGTACGCCGGGTTCGACCTGGCCGCGCCCACCACCTCGGTGTCGATGACCATCAACGGCCCGGCCCCCACCGTGCTGGCCTTCTTCCTCAACACCGTCATCGACCAGCAGCTCGACGCCTTCCGCGCGGAGCACGGCCGCGAACCCGACGCCCAGGAGGCCGCCGAGGTGCGCGCCCGCGCCCTGCGGTCGGTGCGCGGCACGGTGCAGGCCGACATCCTCAAGGAGGACCAGGGCCAGAACACCTGCCTGTTCTCCACCGAGTTCTCGCTGCGGATGATGGCCGACATCCAGGAGTGGTTCATCGCCAACGGCGTCCGCAACTTCTACTCGGTGTCCATCTCCGGCTACCACATCGCCGAGGCCGGGGCCAACCCCATCACCCAGCTCGCGTTCACCCTCGCCAACGGCTTCACCTACGTCGAGGCCTACCTCGCCCGCGGCATGAGCGTCGACGACTTCGCCCCCAACCTGTCGTTCTTCTTCTCCAACGGCATGGACCCCGAGTACTCGGTGCTGGGCCGGGTGGCCCGCCGCATCTGGGCGGTCGCCATGCGCGACAGGTACGGCGCGGGCGAGCGCGCCCAGAAGCTGAAGTACCACGTGCAGACCTCGGGGCGCTCCCTGCACGCCCAGGAGATGCAGTTCAACGACATCCGCACCACGTTGCAGGCGCTCACCGCGATCTACGACAACGCCAACAGCCTGCACACCAACGCCTACGACGAGGCCGTCACCACCCCCACCGAGGAGTCGGTGCGCCGCGCGCTGGCCATCCAGATGATCATCAACCGCGAGTGGGGCCTGGCGATGAACGAGAACCCCCTCCAGGGCTCCTTCATCATCGACGAGCTCACCGACCTGGTGGAGGAGGCCGTGCTCGCCGAGTTCGACCGCATCAGCGAGCGCGGCGGCGTGCTCGGCGCCATGGAGACCGGCTACCAGCGCGGCCGCATCCAGGACGAGTCCATGCTCTACGAGCAGCGCAAGCACGACGGCTCGCTGCCCATCATCGGCGTCAACACCTTCCGCAACCCCTCCGGCGACGACGGCTCGGCCAAGAAGATCGAACTGGCCCGTGCCACCGAGCAGGAGAAGGAGTCGCAACTGCGGCGGGTCAGCGAGTTCCGGGAGGCGCACCGCGAGGAGGCCGAGCAGGCCCTCGAACGGCTCAAGCAGGCCGCCATCGCGGGCGAGAACGTGTTCGCGGTGCTCATGGACGCGGCACGGGTCTGCACCCTCCAGCAGGTCACCGAGGCGTTCTTCGAGGTCGGCGGTCAGTACCGGCGCAACGTGTGAGTAGGGTGCGGGGCGTGCGGGCCGGTCCCGCACGCCCCGGCGGCCGGAGAAGGCCCGCCCGGGGCACGGCGACGCAGGAGAGGCGGTGGCGGCGTGGTCGTCCACGACGACATGGGGCACCCCGTGCCCGTGACAGGACCGGCGCGGCGCGTGGTGTCCCTGGTGCCCTCGCTGACCGAGGCGATCGCGCACACCCGGCGCGAGGCGCTGGTCGGCGCCACGGACTGGTGCACGCGCCCGGCCGACCTGGACGTGGCCCGGGTGCGCGGCACCAAGAACCCCGACCGCGCCGCCGTCGCCGCGCTCCGCCCCGACCTCGTCGTGGCCAACAAGGAGGAGAACCGGGAGCTCGACGTGCGCCGCCTGCGCGAGGCGGGCATCCCGGTGTGGGTGACCGTCGTCGAGACGGTGCCGCAGGCCCTGGACTCCCTGACGCGGCTGTTCGCCGAGGCGCTGCGCTGGCCGCTGCCCCGCTGGCTGGCCGAGGCGCGCCGCGCCTGGTCGGGGCCGGTGCCCGAGGCGCGGACGCGCGTCGCGATCCCGGTGTGGCGCGACCCGTGGATGGTGGTGGGCTCCGCGACCTTCGCCGGGGACCTGGCCCGCCGCCTGGGCCTGGCCAACGTCTTCGCCGCCCACCCCGACCGCTACCCGACGGTGCGGCTCGCCGACGTCGACCGGCCCGACGTCAACCTGGTGCTGCTGCCCGACGAGCCCTACGCCTTCACCGCCGACGACGGCCCGGAGGCGTTCCACCGCGCCCCGACCGCGCTGGTCAGCGGGCGGCTGCTCACCTGGTACGGCCCGTCGCTGCTGGAGGCCCGCGAGGAGCTGGCCGTCCTCGCCCGCTGAGCGCCGCCCCGGCCCGCCGCCGACGCCGCGGCCCGGGTCAGCGGTCGAGCAGCCCGGCCTCGCGGGCCAGGTGGACCGCCTGCACCCGGTTGGTCGCGTCCAGCTTGCGCATCGCGCTGCGCAGGTACGCCTTCACCGTGTTGGGCAGCAGGCCCAGCGCCGCGGCGACCTCGTCGTTGGTGCGGCCCACCGCCACCTCGGCCAGCACGTCGACCTCCCGTGGCGCCAGCCGGACCGCGCCCCTGCGTGCGGGGGCGCGCCGCCCCGCCGGGGCCGGGTACCGGGCCAGCGACCGCGCGCGGCGGCACACCTCGACCAGGCGGTGCCGCGCCTCCTCGTCGCGGACCGTCGCGGCGATGTCCGACAGCTCCGACAGCAGCTCGTCCAGTTCCGCACCGCCTGCCGCGGCGGGGCCCCGGGGTGCGGGGCGCGCGGCCGACAGGGCGGCCAGTCGGCGCTGCACCTCCTCCTCCACCGCGAAGTCCTGCTCGGCCCGCCGCACGACGCGGGCCACGGCCGCCAGCGCCCGGTCCCCGAGCCCCTCCGACCTGCGGTCCGCCACGTACAGCACCGCCCGCGTCGCCCCGCCGACCCGCACCGGCGCCGCCACGATCGAGCGCAGCCGCTCGGGGGCGACCGCGTGGTCGTAGACGTGCGTGATGTCCTCGGCGGTCAGGTAGTCGTCGACCGCCCACGGGCGGGCCAGCGCCAGCGCCCGGCCGCCCAGCCCCGCGCCCGTGCGCACCCGCAGCCCCAGCAGCGACCTGGTGCGGGCGCCGCTGAGCTGGTCGATGACGAAGCCTCGGCCGTCCCGGGCCACCGGGCCGCCGAAGGCGACCGGCAGGCCGGTCGCGCGGCGCAGCTCCCGCACGGCGCGGGCCAGCAGCGGAGCGGAGTCGCAGACGCCTGGGCCGGACGCGGTCGTCACAGGCCATACCCCCCGGTGGGTGATCTCGAGTGATGCCGGTCACGCTACCTCATTTCGGGGGTAGTGACGCAGCTCACTCCGGCACAGGATGGGACGGGATGCGGGGAGGCCGCGCCCCGGGCGCCGGGACCGCCCGCGGCGCGGCCGCCCACCGGGAACAGGACACCAAGGGGGGAAGACGTGACCACCGGTTCCGCCACCGAGAGCTACCGCCAGGCCCGCGACGCCCTGCTGGCCCTGTCCGGCGACCACCGGGCGGCCGTCGAGGAGTTCCGCTGGCCCGACCTGGGCCCCAGGTTCAACTGGGCGTTCGACTGGTTCGACAGCTACGCGCGCGACAACGACGCCACGGCGCTGTGGATCGTCGAGGAGGACGGCAGCGAGGCCCGCTACAGCTTCGCCGACATGGTCCGCCGCTCCGAGCGGGTCGCCGCCTGGCTGGCCGACCGGGGCGTGGCGCGCGGCGACCGGGTGCTGCTCATGCTCGGCAACCAGGTGGAGCTGTGGGAGACGATGCTGGCGGTGATGCGGCTCGGCGCGGTGATCCTGCCGACCACCACCGCCCTGGGACCGGCCGACCTGGCGGACCGGATCGGCCGCGGCGGCGTCGGCCACGTCGTCACCTCCGCGGCGAACGCGGCGAAGTTCGCCGACGTGCCCGGCGACTACGGCAGGATCGCGGTGGACGGCGGCGTGCCCGGCTGGGCCGACTACCGCGAGGCGCACACGATCGTCGACCCGCAGGTCAAGCACCCGGACACCGCCCCCGACGACCCGCTGCTGCTGTACTTCACCTCCGGCACCACCAGCCGGCCCAAGCTGGTGCAGCACACCCAGGCGTCCTACCCCCTCGGCCACCTGACGACGATGTACTGGCTGGGGGTGCGCCCGGGCGACGTCCACCTCAACATCAGCTCGCCGGGCTGGGCCAAGCACGCGTGGAGCTGCTTCTTCGCGCCCTGGATCGCCGAGGCCACCGTCTTCGTCCACAACTACTCCCGGTTCGACGCGGCCGCGCTGCTGGAGCAGATCCGCCGGGCGGGGGTCACCACCTTCTGCGCGCCGCCGACCGTGTGGCGGATGCTCATCAACGCCGACCTGTCGGGCGGGCCGGGCCGCCTGCGGGAGGCCGTCGCCGCGGGCGAGCCGCTCAACCCCGAGGTGATCGAGCAGGTGCGCCGGGCCTGGGGGCTGACGCTGCGCGACGGCTTCGGGCAGACCGAGATGACCGCCGTGGTCGGCAACACCCCCGGCTCCCCGGTCAAGCCGGGGTCGATGGGCCGCCCCCTGCCCGGCTGCCCGGTGGTGCTGGTCGACCCCAGGAGCGGGCAGCCCGCCGAGGAGGGCGAGATCTGCCTCGACCTGTCCGCGCGCCCGCCGATGCTGATGACCGGCTACCAGGACGACCCCGAGCGCAACGCCGAGGCGATGGCGGGCGGCTGGTACCACACCGGCGACGTGGCCCGCAGGGACGCCGACGGCTACATCACCTACATCGGGCGCACCGACGACGTGTTCAAGGCGTCCGACTACAAGATCAGCCCGTTCGAGCTGGAGAGCGTGCTGATCGAGCACCCGGCGGTGGCGGAGGCGGCCGTGGTGCCCGCGCCCGACCCGGTGCGGCTGGCGGTGCCCAAGGCGTACGTGGCGCTGGCGCCCGGGCACGAGCCGACGCGGGAGACCGCGCTGTCGATCCTGCGCCACGCCCGCGAGAACCTCGCGCCGTTCCAGCGGGTGCGCCGCCTGGAGTTCGCGGAGCTGCCCAAGACCGTCTCCGGCAAGATCCGCCGGGTGGAGCTGCGCCGCCGCGAGGAGGAGGCCGCCGAGGGCACCGGGGAGGCCCCGCGTGAGTGGCGCGACGACCAGTTCCCCGAACTGCGCCGCTAGCAGCGGCGGGCCGGGCTGCCGCCCGCCACCGGTTTTCGGCCCTCCGGGCGTCTGCGTCCCGGGGGGCCGAAACGCGTGCCCGCAGTGGAGGGCTCCGATCTCTCCGCGGTCCGCGGAAAAGCCCGGGCGGCACACTGCGCGGTCGGTGGCGGGATGATGGGATGAATAACCTCGGGAAAACGGGTCGAAGGTCGCAATGTGTGATCTGATGCGTGTTTCTCCTGATTGGCGACGTTTTTTCAGGCGACGACCGTTAATTCAGTATTAAACGACTAATAATTAGTCTTCTGTGTGCTTTGGTGGAGCTGGGTGCTGGGCTATGCTGCGGCAGTGGCGGTGAGGCGTCCCGAGACCGAAAATGCCGTGGGATCGGAGGCGGGAGAGGAGTCTCCTAGCCGAATCCGATTTCATGACAATCAATCCAAATTTTTTGGTTGCCGGTGCATGACGGCGTCGACCGTTGCTGACCGTCCCCCCACAATTCAGTGACGTGCCTGAACGCGGACCATAATGACTGTTCGAAAAACAGCCCGTCCCCGAACGGGCACGACGCCGACGGGCGTCCCCCTTCTGTTGGCTTCCGTGGTCCTCGTGGCCGCGGGATGGGCGTGGGCCATGTGGAGCGTCCCCCCGTCCAGTCTGCTGCCCCTGCTGGTGGCGGGCGGAGTCTCCCTCGTCCTGTTGATCGTCTTCGGCGCGGTCACCTACCGGCAGACCGCGCGGGCCGACCGCGCGACGGCCCAGGCCGACCGGATCGCCGCCGGAGCACAGCGGCTCACCGGCGAGCTCCTTCCCGCCGTGGTGCAGCGGGTGCGCTCGGGCGCCTCCGCGGCCACCGCGCTCGACGAGGTCGACCCGGCCGTCGACCCCGCCCACCGCGCCGTACTGGAGACCGCGGCCACCGAGATCGCGCGCAGCGAGCGCCAGCGCGTCGCCGCGATGGCCGCCTGCGCCACCGCGGCCGGACGGGTCCAGGCCATCACCACCGCGATGGCCGCCGACCTGCGCGAGATGCAGCAGCGGTACGGCAACGGCGCCGTCGCCCCCGACAACGTCCTGGGCGACCTCATGCGCCTGGACCACAGCACGGCCCAGGCCGGCCGCGTCGCCGACAGCATCGCGGTGCTCACCGGGGCCCGCAGCGGACGGCGCTGGACCCGCCCCATCCCCATGGAGAGCGTGCTGCGCGGCGCGATGGCGCGCATCGGCGACTACCAGCGGGTGCGCAGCCACTCGGCGTCCACCCTGGCCGTCGCCGGGTACGCGGCCGAGGGCGTCATCCACGCGCTCGCCGAACTCCTCGACAACGCGGCCAAGTTCTCCCCGCCCATCTCCGAAGTCCACATCTACGTCGAAGAGGTGCCGGCCGGGGCCGCGATCATCGTCGAGGACGGCGGCCTCGTCATGGGCGAGGAGGCGCTGCGCCGCGCCCGCCAGGCCGTCTCCAGCGGCGGCGACCTCACCGACCTCTCCGGCACCCGGCTCGGCCTGGCCGTGGTCGGCAGCCTCGCCCGCAAGTACGGCCTGTCGGTCTCGTACCGGCCCTCCTCCCGCGGCGGCACCGCCGCGGTCATGCTGCTACCGCAGCGCATCCTCAAACCAGCCGAAACCCCGGCCCCGAGCCCTCCGTCGGCCGCCCCCGGCCGGGAGGCCGCTCGGCGCCGCCCCACCCCCCAGACCGCCCCGGCAGCCCGGCCCGAACCGGCCGCGCCGCCGCGGGAGACCGTCACGGCGGACACCGTCGGCGGCCTGCCGGTGCGCCGCCGCGGCCAGACCCTGGCCGCGGCCCAGCGCAGGCAACAACAGGCAACACCACCCGCCCGCCGCGCTCCGGTCACCCCGGCGGAGGGCTTCGGGGCGTTCCGCGCCGCGGTACGCAAGACGACCCCCAACCGCACGCAGGAGGACGAATCCTGATGGATCTCGCCAAGCTCAGTTGGCTCCTGGAGAAACTGCTGGAGCGCACCCCCGGCGCCCGACACGCGCTCGTGCTCTCCCGCGACGGCCTGAAGCTGTGCCACACCGCCGGACTGAGCACCGACCAGGCGGACCACCTGGCGGCCATCGCGGCGGGCATGCAGAGCCTCGCGCACGGCGCGTCCATCGAGTTCGGCGACGGCGCGGGCGGCGTCCGCCAGGCCATGGCCGAGTTCTACGGCGGACTGCTGTTCATCGTCGAGGCGGGCGCGGGCGCGCACCTGGCGGTCGTCGCCGCCGAGGACGCCGACCCCGGACTCACCGGGCACAACATGAACGAACTCGTCGAACAGATCGGAGAGCACCTCAGCGTCGGGATCCGCACCGCCGAGCCGCTGGGTCAGGCATGAGAAGGGCCATCGACCGGGAGGGACCCGACCGCCTCTACGTCATCACCTCCGGACGCAGCCGGGGAGGAGACGAGGCCCTCGACTCGGTGACGCTGATCGTCACCGAGTCCGAACCGGTCTCCGGCATGCAGTCCGAACACGTCCGCATCCTTCAGATGTGCCGGCGCCCCATGGCGGTCGTGGAGATCGCCGCCCGGCTCGAACTGCCCGTCACCGTGGTCCGCATCCTGCTGACCGACCTGCTCGACGCCGGACACATCACCGCCCGACACCCCGCCGTCGCCGACCTCGCGACGGCCTCCGTCTCCCCGGCCGTGCTGGAGAAGGTCCTCGTTGCACTCCACAACCTCTGATCCGACAGCGCTGCCCGCGACAGCCGCACACGGGTTGAAGATCGTCGTCGTCGGCGGATTCGGCGTCGGCAAGACCACCCTGGTGCGCTCGGTCAGCGAGATCCGCCCCCTCAGTACTGAGGAGACGATGACCCAGGCGGGAGCCGGGGTCGACAGTCTCCGCGGTGTCCCCCACAAGAACACGACGACCGTGGCCTTCGACTTCGGCCGCATCACCGTCGACGAGACGTTCGTGCTCTACCTGTTCGGCGCCCCCGGACAGGAGCGCTTCTGGTTCCTGTGGGACCGCCTGTTCACCGGAGCGCTGGGCGCGGTCGTGCTCGTCGACGCCCGCCGCCTGGAGGACTCCTGGTACTCCATCGACCGGCTGGAAGCGCAGGGCACCCCCTTCGTCGTCGCCCACAACAACTTCGGCAGCCCTCACACGCTCGACCAGATCCGGGCGGCCCTCGACCTGGACGACGCGGTCCCCCTGGTGGAGTGCGACGCCCGCGACCGCGAGTCGGTCAAGCAGGTGCTGGTCACCCTGGTCCGGCACGTGATGGCAACCACCACGCGGGAGGTCCTGCGATGAACGCGCCGCACGACACGAAGAGCCGCCCCGGCGCCTTCCGGCTGTACGGCCCCCAGTTCCAGACCAGCCCCGCCGAGCTGTACCGGCAGATGCGCGCCCAGTACGGGCCGGTGGCCCCGGTGCTGCTGGAGGGCGACGTGCCCGCCTGGCTGGTCATCGGCTACCGGGAACTGCACCACGTGCTCAGCCACCCGGAGGTGTTCGCCCGCAGCTCACGGCGGTGGAACGCCTGGGACCTGATCCCCGAGAACTGGCCGCTGCGGCCGATGGTCATGCGCACCCCCACCGTCCTCTTCGCCGAGGGCGAGGAGCACCGCCGCAGGGCCGGGGCCATCAGCGACGCGCTCGCCGGAGCCGACCAGCACGAGGTCCGCCAGTACGCGACGCAGGCCGCCGACCGCCTGATCGACGGGTTCTGCACCGCCTCCAAGGCCGACCTGCGCGCCAGCTACGCCGCCCGGCTGCCCGCCGTGGTCCTGGGCCGCCTCTACGGCCTCGACCAGGAGCGCGCCGACGTGCTCGCCGAGGCCATGACCACCATGGTCGACGGCGGCCCCGACGCGGTGCGCGCCCAGCAGTTCCTGCTCAAGACCATGGGCGAACTGGTGGCGGCCCGACGGCGGCGGCCCGGCAACGACGTGGTCTCCCGGATGATCAACCACCCCGCCGCCCTGCGCGACGAGGAGCTCATCCCCGACCTGGTGGTCGTGCTGGGCGGAGGCCACCAGCCCACCACCGAGTGGCTCGGCAACACCCTGCGCCTCATGCTCACCGACGACCGGTTCGCCGCCTCGCTGACGGGAGCGCGGCGCAGCGTGCGCGAGGCCCTCACCGAGGTCCTCTGGGAGGACACCCCCACCCAGAACTACCTGGGCCGCTACGCCGCCCGCGACGTCGAGCTGGGCGGCCAGCTCATCCGCACCGGAGACCTGCTGCTGCTCGGCCTGGCCGGAGCCAACAGCGACCCGCGGATCAACTCCGGCCCCGACGCCCAGGGCTGGGGCAACCAGGCCTACCTCTCCTTCTCCCACGGCGAGCACCGCTGCCCCTACCCGGCCCAGGAGCTCGCCGAGATCATCGTCACCGCCGGTGTCGAGGTGCTGCTCGACCGGCTGCCTGACGTGGAACTCGCAGTCGGGGCCGACGAACTGCGTTGGCGCCCCTCCCCCTGGATGCGTGGCCTCGTCGCGCTTCCGGTCGTCTTCACTCCCGTTCCCCCACTTGGAGGCCAGTGATGAGTTCGCCCACCGGAACCCCCATCGCCCTCGATCCCTACGTTTCCGACCTGGAAGGTGAACGAGAACGCCTCCACGAGGCCGGGCCCATCGCCCGGGTCGAGCTGCCCGGCGGCGTGCTCACCTGGTCCGTCACCCACTACCAGGCCGCCCGCGAACTGCTCACCGACCCCCGGCTGTCCAAGAACATGGCGCACTGGGGGGCCTACCACCGCGGCGAGATCTCCCCGACCTGGCCGCTGCTCAGCGTCATCCCGCCCACCCCCACCAACCTGCTGGGCACCGACGGCGCCGAGCACAAGCGGCTGCGCGCCCTCACCGCCCAGGCGTTCACCCCCCGCCGGGTGGAGCAGTTGCGCCCCCGCATCCGCGAGATCACCGAGGAACTGCTCGACGGCCTGGAGAAGAAGGCCCACGAGGTGCAGGACCTCAAGAGCGAGTTCTCCTTCCGGCTGCCGATGAGCGTCATCGGTGAGCTGTACGGCGTGGAGGAGGCGGCGCACGGGCAGTTGCGCGGCCTCTACGACAAGTTCTTCAGCTCCGTGACCTCGCCCGAGGACTTCGTCGCCACCCGGGAGGCGCTGGCCAACTTCTACCTGGACCTGATGGCCAAGAAGAAGGCCAACCCCGGCGACGACCTCACCACCGCGCTGCTCCAGGCCAACGAGAACGGCGACTCCCTCACCGACGAGGAGGTGCTCGGCACCCTCCAGATCGTCGTGGCGGCCGGACACGAGACCACCGTCAACCTGCTCACCAACACGGTGCGCGCGCTGCTGCGCCACTCCGACCAGTTGGAACTGCTGCGCACGGGCAAGGCCACCTGGGAGGCGGCGGTGGAGGAGTCGCTGCGCTGGGACCCGCCCACCACCAACTTCATCTTCCGCTTCGCCACCGAGGACATCACCTACGGAGACGTCACCATCGCCAAGGGCGACTCGGTGATGATCTCCTACGGCGCGATCGGCCGCGACCCCTCCCACCACGGCGAGAACCCGGAGGTCTTCGACATCACCCGGTCGGCGGGCCGCCACATCTCCTTCGGCTACGGCCCGCACGTGTGCCCGGGCGCCCCGCTGGCCCGCCTGGAGGCGCAGGTCGCGCTGCCCATGCTGTTCGAGCGCTTCCCGGACATGAAGCTCGCGGTGGACGACTCCGAACTGGTGCCCAACCCGTCGGTGATCGTCAACAGCCTGCGGGAGTTCCCGGTCGTCCTCCGGCCCTGACCCGCAGCCGAGACCGGAGGGGCGCCCCGTCCGTGGCCGCGGGGCGCCCCTCCGGCGGGACCTCCCGCCTCAGGCCATGCGGGCGGTCGGAACCCTCGTCCGAAGGCTCTCCGGGGCCTGCGGCTCCGGCAGCCCGGCCTCCGCCCGCACCGACCGGCCCAGCACCTCCACCGCCTTCAGCGCGTCCAGCACGTCGTCCGCCGACACCGGGAAGGGCAGGTTGTGGATGGTCTCCTCCGGGGCGGTCGCGGCCGCCACCACGGCGCGCAGCACCTCCTCGTCGGCGTCGCCCAGCCCCGCCTCGGTGAGCGTGGTGGGCAGCCCCAGCCGGGCGGTGAACTCGACGAACCGGCGGATCTCCGCGGTGGGCGCCGCCTCCAGGATCAACTGGGTGATCGACCCGATGTTCACCTTCTCGCCGTGCACCAGGTGGTGCGTGTGCGGGACCGCGGTCAGCCCGTCGTGGACCGCGTGCGCCGCGCCCAGCCCGCCCGACTCGAAGCCCAGGCCCGACAGCAGCGTGTTCGCCTCCACCACCGCCTCCACGGCGGGGGTGACCAGGTTCTGGCGCACCGCCTCCACCGCGGGCATCGCGTTCTCCCACAGGATGTCCCAGGACAGCCGGGCCAGCGCGATACCCGCGTGCGTGGCCAGCCCGCCGGCCATCGTCGTCGCGCTGGCGCGCTGCACCGCGCGCGCCTCGATCCAGGTGGCGAGCGCGTCCCCGACACCGGCGACCAGGAACCGCACCGGCGCGTTCGCGACGAGCTGGGTGTCGACGAGCACCAGGTCGGGGTTGCGCGCGTAGAACCGGTACGACTCGAACGCGCCCTCCTCGGTGTAGACGACCGACAGCGCCGACGTGGGCGCGTCGGTGGAGGCCACGGTGGGTACGCTCACCCAGCGGATCCCCGCGTTGTCCCCGGCGGCCTTGGCGGTGTCGATGACCGTGCCTCCGCCCAGCCCGACGATCACGTCGCAGCCGCGCTCCACGGCGACGTCCGCGACCCGCCGCGCCTCGGCCGCGGTGGGGATCCCGCCGAACTTCTCGAACCGCACCGGCAGCCCGGCGCGCCGGAACGACTCGGTGACCGTCGCCTCGGTGAGCTCCTTGACCACGGCGTCGGTCAGGATCAGCGGCATGGAGCCGATCGGTGCGACGTACCTGCCGAGCTCGGCCAGCACCCCGCGCCCCTGGACGTACCGTCCCGGGGCGATCAGTGAACGCGGCGCCCGGATCGCGGTGGTCTCCGCCATGCTTTCCTCCTCATCGAAACGACCGGAGGCACCGCTAGCCCGGCCGCGCGCCCCGTAAACAGCGGCGGCCCCCGCTCCTGCGGGGGCCGGGTGCCGGGGCCGGTCAGTGCGGGCGGGGCCGCAGCTCCCAGGGCCGCGGCCAGTAGCGGCGGTTCGGGTTGCGGCGGGGCAGTTTCGCCTTGGGGGCGTTCCGCAGCGTCTGGACCAACTCGGCGACGGTGGCGGCGCAGACCAGCACGGACAGGCCGATGCCCTGGTAGGGGGGTTTGAGCACGGCCGTCACCTCGGGGATGCCGGCGTCGTCGTGGAGCACGCAGATCTCGTAGTGGGGGAACTCCGCGCGGGCGCGCCTCAGGTCCTCGGAAGGAATGAGGTGGTACACGGTCACATGCCTTCAACGGGGGACGCCGCAGGAAGGGCGTGCGGGAACGGGCGACTGCCCTCCACGGGGGACTCCCGCCGGAGCCGGGCACGGCCGGTCGGGAGGGGGCAGACGGACACACCGCGAACAGGACGGGTGGAGGTGGTCCACGGCACCGGTCCACGGAGGAGTCCGTCCGGACCGCCGGAGCGGGCGCGGCGGAGGGCGGGCGCGCGGCCCGGACACGACCGGTCCTGCTGGTCCGACCGCCCGTCGGGAACGCGGTGATCCACGACGGGGTCCGGGATGCTCGGGCGGAGGAGAAACGGCACACGGCAGCGGTGTTCTCCGGGGTTCCGGGAGAACCGGGGAGGCGCTTACCGGGCCTACGATAACTCTAGCTTGCGGCGCGCCGGAAAATGACGATCTTGGCGTCTTCCGCGGCGAAATCTCACTGATTCACATTCCCGGGCCGCCCGACGCTCCGCTTCCGGGGCCGGAACCTGGGCGCACGCCCTCGACACGGCATGGCCGGTTCCGGCCAGGCGGGTCCGCCGCCCGGGACGCCCGCCGCGCCTGCGCACTCCGCACGGCCTGTGGACAGGCGGCGCGGGCGGGGACGCCCCCGTGGCCGCTGCGTGACGGATCGGACTCCGACGGTGTCGCTACGGAGGGATACGATGACCCCGTCGAGACGACCGCCCTGCTGCACGGAGGCCGCGACCGCGAGGCAACGGCGCGTTCACGGGACGACCCACCCCAGGCCGGACGGGGCACCACCGGTGCCGACCGACCCCCTCTGCCCCCGCGGACAGCCGGCGGCGCCGACTGCCGCGCGGCACGACAATCCGGATTCGGACCAGACGATGACCAAGGCAACGACAGACAAGCGGCAGGGCCGCCCCCGCGGGCAGTCGGGCCACGACCGGCGCGCCCAGATCATCGAGGTCGCCACCGCCCTGTTCCGCGAGAAGGGCTACCACGTCACGTCGCTGGACGACATCGCCGACCGCATCGGGTTCACCAAACCGGCCATCTACTACTACTTCAAGAGCAAGGAAGACGTGCTGTTCGCGATCGTGAGCGGGATCGCGGACGAGGCGCTCGCCCGCTTCCGCGCCATCGCCCAGGGCCCCGGCACCGCCGGAGAGCGCATCCACGCCCTCCTCGTCGAGAACACCCGGACGATCCTGCGCAACCCCGACGCCAACGCGGTCTTCTACAACGAGCGCGGCCTGCTCTCCCCCGAACGCGAACAGCAGATGCGCAGACGGGAACGCGAATACACCCGCATCATGCGCGACCTCTACGCCGAAGGCGTCGCCAGCGGGGAACTGCTCGACATCGACCCCGCCGTCGCCACCTCCACCCTGCTGGGCGCCTCCATCTGGTCCTACCGCTGGTTCAACCCCAAGGGCAGGCTCTCGGCCGACGAGGCGGCCGAGCAGATCACGCGGCTCCTGCTCCACGGCTACCGGCTCGACCGCTGACCCCGCCCCGCCGCGCGGGAACACTCCCCGGGTGACGACACCACCGGCGCCGGACACCGGCGCCGTCCCGTAGGCTCGGTGCGTTCGGCGGGAGCGGGTGGCAGCATGATCAGGCTCGACCGGTTGGTGAACGTCCTCGGACGCTTCGGCGTGCGACTGTACTGCGAGCCCGGAGCACGCGAGACGGAACTGCGCAGCGTGGTCACCCACGACCCCACCGACCCCCGACCGGTCGGCGGCGACGTCTTCCTCGCCGTGGGCGTCGCCGACACCGCCCAGGCGGTCGCCCTGGCCGCCGCCGCCAACGCCGTCGTCGTCCTGGTGCGCGCCACGCCGCCGCTCGACCCCGACACGCTCGCCGCCGCCCGCCGCGCCGGAATCGCGGTCGCCGCCGTCGACCCGGCCGTCTCGTGGAGCCAACTCGCCGCCGTCGCCTACGGACTGGTCCTGGAAGGCCGGGAGACCGAGGCCGGCCGCGGCCCCACCGACCTGTTCGCCCTCGCCGACACCATCGCCGGAGCCGTCGGCGGACCGGTCACCGTCGAGGACGTGCTCTCCCGGGTACTGGCCTACTCCAGCCTCCAAGAGCACGCCGACCGCGCCCGGACCCGCACCATCCTGGGACGGCGCGTCCCCGAACCGGTGCGCGCCGCACTCGCCGAACGCGGCGTCTTCGCCCACCTGGCCGCCTCCGACCGGCCGCTGTTCGTACCGCCGCTGCACGAACACGGCCTCAACGGGCGCGTCGTGGTCGCCGTGCGCGCCGGACGGGAACTGCTCGGCTCGATCTGGGTGGACGCCGAAGCCCCGCTGCCCCCGCCGCGCGCCGCCGCCCTGGTCAGCGGCGCCCGCACCGCCGCCCTGCACCTGCTGCGCGCCCGCGCCAGCGCCGACCTGGAACGCCAGGTCGAGTCCGAGGGCGTGCTCCAACTGCTGGAAGGACGCGGCGACGCACTGGTGACCGCCCAACTCGGCCTGCCCGGCGGACCGTTCCGCGTGGTCGCCCTCCAGGGACACGTCGGCGACGACCAGAACGCCGCCGCACTCCTCGTCTTCGAACACGTCACCACCGGGTTCGGCTGGGCGCGGCCGGGGCGCAGCGCACTGCTCGGCACCACCGTCTACACGGTCCTGCCCGACAGCGGGGTGGCCCGGGCCCGCGACTGGGCGGCCGGAGTGGCCGCGGCGCTGCCCCCCGACGCGGTGGTGCACGCGGGCATCGGCGGCCGGGCGGAACTCGACCAACTGCCGCAGAGCCGCCAGGAGGCCGACGAGAGCCTGGCCCTGCACGCCGTCCGGCCCCACGGACGCGTCTGCGTCAGCTACGACGAGGCGTGGGACGAGATCCTGCTGGCACGGCTGCGCCGGGTGGCGGCCGGCGGGCGGATGCCC